>Ga0209784_100202_pt1 | contig 42635 bp, 41 predicted proteins | sample AraplaCvi_mLB_r2_2_FD_184284 | JGI IMG/M metagenome (GOLD analysis project Ga0209784, IMG submission 184284) | Arabidopsis root microbial communities from North Carolina, USA - plate scrape CL_Cvi_mLB_r2 (SPAdes) (version 2) | ecosystem: Host-associated > Plants > Roots > Endosphere | place: USA...
GGTTCTCGGTTATGGCATACTCCCCTATGTCCTCTGTAAATATAAAGGCTCCCTTAATTTCTGGCATTTCCTTTTCAAGAATCAACTGCTCCGGCTCGATTTCCGTGTTCGGCAGAGGATCGGAAGAAAGCGTCAAATGGTCAGAAGACAGTGTCATGGTAGAATCTGCAGAAGACAGTGTCACGGAATCTGCAGAAGACAGTGTCACGGAATCTGTAGAAGATAATGCTATGGGGTCAGATGCTGTCGCGGCGGAGTCGGAATTTACTGTCACGGCATCAGAAAATGCAGTATCCTCTGTTGATAAAGAAATAGCTTCGTCTGATATTACGTGATTGATGACTTCTTCTCTTTCTTGCTGCCTTAATTCGAAAATGCCGATGAGATCCTCTTCCGGATCCGCGAGGGGTAATGTTGAAAGAATGCGGGCTTCTTTATCTTGTTCTGTTTCTTTTTCTTTTTCAGGACTGCGTCCATTACCCCGCCCCAACAGGTCGAGTTCCCTGGTACCAGGGTCAACTCTGAAGGGTTGGTTAGAAGATGTTGACGAGTTTTTTTTCTTTTTCTTCAAAACTGCACGCTCCTTCCGAATACTGATCGTCTCCGGTATCATATGCAGCCGTTTAGGCGGCTGTCACTGGTCTTTTGGGATTCGAAGAATCGAAATGGCGGCGCATCCATGGAAAAAGGACCCGGCAGAGGCCGAGTCCTTCATTGTGCGCTTAAGAGCGCTTATAAAATTTAACCCCTGGCGCCATTACGGCTGCACAGTCGGTTCCGTATTTGAAGTTTCTTCAAGAATCTTTGCTTCTAAAACGACAAAAGCCCTGCCTCTCTTTCGTCCTTGCGGCTCCGATGACCGCTCCAGTGTGAATCAGAAAACCGTTCCATAAAACTCATACTTTTAGGGTCATAAAATAGGAATTTGCACTTCAACAGAGATGTAAATAACCATGTTTCGAGGAACTTACGGGGTTAAACTTCGTGTAACAATTATTTATTATAGCACAGCTGCATGTAATAAGCAAAGATATTCAAACGAATATTAGAATGACATGCAAAAACGCTTGATTTTTTCCTGAAATCCTACGATATTCATATTAACAGTTTTTTCTTGCAAATTCTGCTGCCGAGCTCTTGAACTTGTAGCATCATGTCGAATACGTTCGGATCGCATATGCCTTGCCGATGTTTATTATCCGTTAATGAAAGTAGGCGTTCCATGCAACTGTATAAGTCTTTTCTTAAACAGCTAATCCGGAACTATATGATCGGGTCCATTGCAGCTGTGCTTGTTGTGGGTGGCGTATTAATGGTAACGACCCTCGAGATTCCCACCCGGGAAGGCGTGCGTCTAATGCTCATATTGGCCATTTCGTTCATGGTAATGGTCGCATCGGAGCTGACGGTCTTTCTTCGCCATTTACGGCCGATCCACGCGGGATTTGAAGGCCATACGGATTTGGAAACGTTGGAAAAAGCGTATTTGAGCATTCACCGTATGCCGCGTTTGGCGGTATATCGCATATTCGGACCGCATCTGCTCGGTTTGTCGCTTCCGGCCATTCTGCTTACCGTTTGGATGATGGAGCAGGGGAAGCTGAATTTCCCGCCGTTCTACATATGGCTGGCTTCCCTGGGAGCGGTCCTGCTGGCCAGCTGTCATGCCATGATCGAATTTTTCCTGACCATAGCCGCCATTCGCCCTTTGATCAAGGAAGTTCGGCGGCAGGCGCTGTCGCGTTATGGCGTGGATTTCTCGCTTGAGGGCCATGTGTTCATGGCGATTCGGACGAAGTTTCTGCTGAGCACGATGCTGATTGGCACCTTCCCGCTATTTCTGTTCAGTTTGGCCGTGCAGATCCGGTTGGAGGGGCTTAGTCAGATTGTAGCCCAGCAGTATTGGGGCTGGGCCGGATTTATATTGCTGCTCGGGGTCGGATTTGCTTATATCGGCGCCTGGCTCTTGACCCAGGATTTGCAGCGTCCCATCCGTCAGCTGTACCGGGCGATGAATGAGATCAAGGAGGGGCGTCTGATTCAGACCTCCAATCTCTACTCCGATGAATTTTCCAATTTGATCGCGGGTTTTAATATGATGGTCCGCGGGCTGCAGGTGCGCGAGGAACGGAACCGCAAGCTGCTGGACAGTTATTTTGCCGCTTTGGCAGCGGCGCTGGATGCCAGAGATCCTTACACGGCCGGCCATTCGCTTCGGGTGGCGGAATATTCGGTTTTGATCGGCCGTCTGGCCGGACTAAGCGAAGAACAGGTTGATCTTTTGCATAAGACGGCATTGCTGCATGATATCGGCAAGATTGGGGTCAGGGACAACATTTTGCTGAAGGAAGGGAAACTGACGGCAGAGGAGTTCGATCAGGTAAAGGCCCATCCGGCACAAGGGGAGAACATTCTGCTGCAAATCGAGCCTGCCGATGCGATGGCTCCTTACCTGGAGGGGGTGCGCTCCCACCATGAGCGCTATGACGGAGGCGGGTACCCTGACGGGCTGAAGGGAAAGGAAATACCGCTGTTCGGCAGGATTATTGCGGTGGCCGATGCCTATGATGCCATGACGTCGGATCGGCCGTACCGCAGCGGCATGAAATCCGCGGATGCGTTGAGCATTTTGGAAGCCGGTAGGGGAACCCAGTGGGATCCCGATTATGCGGGCATGTTCGTGAAATACATGAAAGCGGAGAAGAAGATCATTACGATCCGTTAACGGGGGACCAGCCAAGGAACGCAACGGCTCGGATTCTATGATGAATAAGTAAGAGGCCGTACCTGTGCAGGTATACGGCCTCTTTTTTGTGTATATGTCGTCACTCACGGCCGGGCCCAAATGCTGCAGTCCCAGCAAGTGTAACGATCATCATGCTGATTCCTTACAGGAGCCGATAGGAAAAGCAAGGATATCAGGTCATCTGTTGAGCCGTATCGATTTCCGTACCTTCTTCATGCTCTGCATGCTCTCTCTTGCGATGCATCCAGCCTGCCAGCCATGTACTGATTTCATACAGACCGATGAGCGGGACGGCAACCATGAGGTGGGATACGAGGTCAGGCGGCGAGATCAGCGCCGCAACGATAACCAGAACGACGTAGGCATAGCGCCTCATGGTATGCAGGAGAGCCGGGCTTAATATTCCTATTCGCGTCAGAAACAGGACGATGACAGGCAGCTCGAAGGCAAGAGACAGCGGGATGATGATATTGAACATGAAACCGAAGTACTGGGCGACGCCGTACGTCTCGACGAGGTCCATCTGACTGTTGATTCCCGTCGTAAAAGCGAGGCTCATCGGAAAAACGACAAAGTACGCAAACGCGACCCCTATGAGAAAACATAACGCGGAGAAGGGGACCAACCGAAGGGCCGCTTTCTGCTCGCGGCCGTTCAGTCCCTGATTGACAAACAGCCAGATTTGGTGCAGGGCGAACGGCAAGGTAGGAAGCAGAGACAATACGATGCTGATGCTCATGTAGATGCGGAGTCCGTCCCAGGGCGAGAATACGTTCCAGGTTACCTGAAAGGCCGGCGAATGATGCTTTAACATGGATAACACATGGGGTGCGGCGAACAGGCCTGCCGCCATGCTTAGGAGAAAGACGGCGGCTACAAGAAGGATTCGCTTTCTAAGTTCGGCGATGTGCTCGAGCAGCGTCATGGTATTCTTGAACTCCATAGACTTCGTCACTCCTTTGGTTATCATCGGAAGATAGGCGTGCAGCGCTGCTTTTTCGATTTATTCAATTCCTTCAGTTCAAACGTATTAAATCCCTCCTGCATTTTTTGATGGATTTCCTGAATGCTCTTCACATCCTCAAAAGAATATCTTCGGTTCCCTCCCTTCGTACGCTCCGGAAATATGAGCTTGCGTTCCTCGTAATACCGGATTTGCCTTTCCGTCAATCCGGTCAGTTCGCAAACAACCCCAATACTCATCACCTTACTCTCCATGCTCTTTACCTCCTATGTAAGTATTGTTAACCCTGAGCTTTTGTTAATGGCTTGGGATTAAAACCAAAGAAGATAAAACGGTAATAATTTGGGTGAATCCATTCCTTTTGGAAGGATTTATGACATGATTTTATGAAAAAGAAGGTGAAAAAGCAATCATTTTTCAAAAATAAAAAAACAGTGTTAGAAATCCTTACATATTTTAAGTCAAACCTTGTTTTCTCTGCTAAGATCGGCTCATGAATCCAATCCAATCCCAAACTAGCGAAGGAGTGAACGAAGGTGGCTACTAAAGAACAACCAAAAGAGATGACCCGAAGACAATTTCTGACGACCGTTGGCAAGGTAGGCGGATCTGTCGCCGTCTTCAGCTTGATGGGTACGATGGGGCTCCTTACGCCGGAAACGTTGAAAGCTGCGGAATATACTCCACCCGGAAAAAATGACCTGCATCTCAGCGGCCGGGGCGGCAAGAAGATCGTTATTCTCGGCGCAGGGATCGCGGGCCTGACGGCAGCGTATGAGCTTGGTCTGGCAGGTTACGACTGCACGATATTGGAGGCAAAAAGCTTTGCCGGCGGGCGTAATTGGACGATCCGCAAAGGAACCTCCGTGTCGGAGATCGGATCCGGCCGTCAGACTTCCCGTTTTGATAACGGACTGTATTTCAATGCAGGCCCGATGCGGATTCCCCAGTTTCACGTCACGCTGGATTATTGCAAGAAGTTTGGCGTAGCCATCGAGCCCTTCAACAACGTGAACGAGAGCGGCTATTACTACAACGAGAACGTGGGGGCTTTGTCCGGACAGCGCGTCCCCAAGCGTGCAGCCAAAGCCGACGTACGCGGTTACGTGGCCGAGATGCTGGCCAAAGCCGTTAATCAAAATGCGCTGGATCTGCCGCTGACGGCGGAAGAGAAGCTGAAGCTGGTGGATTATCTGAAGGCCGAAGGAGATCTGAATCCGGACCTGTTCTACAAGGGATCGGAGCGCGGCGGGTATAAGGATGAACCGGGAAGCCGCCTGGATGCCGGCGTGCTCCGCGATCCGTTCGATTTGAAGGCCATCATCAATTCCGGCTTCGGAAAATATTTTAGCAACGAATACGGTTATGACCAGCAGATGATGATGTTTCATCCCGTAGGCGGCATGGACGCCATCGTCAAGGCATTCGAGAAACGGGTAGGCAGCCGGATCAAGTACCGAGCCGAGGTGAAGGAAATTCGCCAGTCCTCCTCCGGCGTGCGGATTGTGTATGCGGACGGCCATTCCGGCAGAGACCAGGAAGTCCGCGGCGATTACTGCATCTGCACCATACCGCTGACGGTATTGAAGAAGATCCCGGCCGACTTCTCGCCGGAGATGTCCAAAGCCATCGGCAGCGTGGGCTACGCCTCCGCAGGTAAAATCGGTTTGCAGTTCAAGCGCCGTTTCTGGGAAGAAGACGAGTATCTGTACGGCGGCAGCAGCTTGACGAATATGGACATTACGCAAATCTACTATCCGCCGACAGACTATTTCGGAAAGAAGGGGATCCTGCTCGGCTATTATGCGTACGGGGGCATCGCCGATAAACTCGGCGGCATGTCGTATGCCGAGCGCGAGAAACTGGCATTGACGCAGGGGGCCAAAATCCATCCCCAGTATCCGAAGGAGTTCGAGGCCTCCTTCTCGATCGACTGGAAGAAGACCCAATACCAGGAGGGAGGCTGGGTATCCTATTCAGCCAATGATAGGAAAACCTACTATCCGACCCTCTGCAAGCCGGATAACCGCATTTACCTGGCAGGGGAGCATATCAGCTACATTACGGCCTGGCAGGCAGGCGCCATCGAGTCCGCGCGCGAGGTCGTAACCGATATCCATCAACGCGTCATGAAAGCATAATGGAGAAGGGAGTCCATAACCCATGAAAAATAAACTGAAGACGTTCCTGGCACTCGCCATGCTGTTCAGTGCCGTAAGCGTAACCGCATATGCCGACGGTGCTTCTGCCCATAAGAAGCCGGCCAAAGCTTTGCCGGCCCCCAAATTTTACGGCAGTCCTACATCCTCGATCTCCAGCGGGGTAGTCGTGCCGGAGGGTTCCTCCTATCTCTATACGAGCGGGACGGTTCCGCCATTGTTGAACAAAGACGGCAAAACGGTTTATGAACGTTACGGCGATACGAAAACCCAGGGGATCGGCATCCTGAAGGAAATCGAGAAGCAGCTGAAGGAGCAGGGATTGACGATGAAGGATGTCGTCTATTTGAGAGTGTACCTGACCCCGGATGCAGCGAAGAACGGGACCTTTGATTATACCGGCTGGTTTGACGCATACGCCCAATTCTTTAATACGAAGGAGAATCCGGTTAAGCCTGCGCGTTCCACCGTAGGAGTCGCCGGTCTTGTGAATGCCGATTGGTTGATTGAGATTGAGGCCGTAGCCGTATACCCGAATAAGGACAAGAAAAAGTAAGTTGTTCTCGTTCGCGAAGCGGCGGATCGAATAGCCGCCGGCTTTCAAAATAAACGGTCACCATCATATATTAAAGGAGTTGGGGTTCTATGTTCCAAAATGTCGGCTTTGTCGGATTGATGATGATCTTGATTGTCGTGCTCATTCTGTTCGGCCCTTCCAAGCTGCCCGAGCTCGGCCGGGCGGTGGGCCGCACATTGTCCGAATTCAAAGCCTCCGCCAGAGAGCTGGTTGGCGAGGATAAAGAGGAGGAGAAGGATAAGGAGAGGGAAAGGGAGGGAGCCGTCATCAAACTGAAAGGATGATCGGGAAGTTTAATCTCTCTTATTAGGCTATGAAAGTGGATATTTCTGTACAAACCAAGCTGCTGCCACGGATGATTGAAGTCCATGGCGGCAGCTTTTTGCATGCCGCACTTGAGGTATGGTTCGAGAGCGGAACGCCCCGTTGTCATCGTTTACCAGGATTCAGAGAAACTCCTGACGGGTATACACAAGTACAGGCAATGATACAATTCATCATCCATTACGCTAAGAGGAGCTGATATCTATGGATAGCAACGTATTTAAAGGGAAATGGAAGCAGATGAAGGGTGAAGCGAAGAAGCAATGGGGCAAATTGACGGATGACGATCTTGATGTGATCGACGGCGAAAAAGATAAATTGGTTGGCAAGCTGCAGGAACGCTACGGACATACGAAGGATGCGGCAGAGCGCGAATATACGGATTGGAGTGCAAGATACCGCGACTAGTCCACAAGACGATAAGGGAGGCAGTACGAATCATGTTGGAATCCCGTGTTGTGACCGGCAAGGTGATCGATATTCGTGACGGCAAGGTGTTTACCTTACACGGAGACATGGTCAGCACCTATCATTTGGGATACTATGAGATGACGAACGAGGAGATTCTCCCTGTCACGGACAGTCAGCAGGCGGCAGAACCTGCTCCGGGCCTCATGGCGGAGGAATCTTCCGAGTCCTCCGGCTGGCTCGGCAGGGAATGGAAACCGCTGGCCGGTTTCATAACCGCATGGAGAAAGAGCGCAAATCGAGCCTGATTTGCGCTCTTTTTTTGGCTTTTTAAGCCTGGCTGTCCAGCTATTATGCAATGAGAAATTCATGTGAGTTTTATATTTCAAAAGTCATATTGACTTGGGTCCGATGCGGTGTAGAATGAGGTCAAAAGGAAGTTTGATCAGCCCATTTGAAGACATCGAAGGAGTGTATCAACATCAAGGCTGTCCAGGTTATTCACAAGCCGCGCAAACAGGTTTCGCATCAACGCAAACATTTGATGACGGCCACATGGGAAGGGGTTCCGGCGATCATTTTGCAGACGCTGCTGGGCGGTCCCTTTTTGACAGGGTACTTATTGTACTTAGGTGCGGAATCCAGTGAGGTTGGTTTTGTTCTGGCCGTCACCACGCTGTTCAACGTGCTTCAGATTCTGGTTGCGTACCTGATCCAGCGCTTGCAGTACCGCAAGAAAGCAATGATTGTGTTTACCTTTATGCACCGCATGTTGTGGGGGGCTACGGGCTTGATCCCGTTTATTTTCCCGGAACGATGGTGGGTTCCGGTGTTTATGATCCTTTATATGGGTGCCTTTATTGCCAATACCGTATCCGGCATGCTATGGACCTCGCTGATTAGCGACATGGTGCCGGCCAAAGTGCGGGGACGATATTTCGGCATACGCAATACCATCCTGAATGCGCTCGGAGCCCTAACCCTGTTTGTTGGCGGGATCATCCTGGACCGTTACCCCGGCGGCGAGGGCTTCCTGATTCTGTTTATGATTTCTTGGATTGCCATCGCTGCGAACTTATCCATGTTCTTTTTGTATCCTGATCCTCCCTTTGAGCATTCGAGCGAGCGTCAGTTTAGGGCGATGATCCGCAAGCCGCTGTCGGATACCACATTCATCAAATCCACGCTGTTTCTGGCCGGCTGGCTCTTTCTGCAGACCTTGATTGTTCCGCTCTACTCGTACGCCATGCTGGACGTTCTGCATATTTCGTATTCGATCGTATCCATCATGACCGTTGCGCAGACCGTGATCATGATGATCGGTTTCTACGTATGGGGGAATTTGAATGCGCGTTTCAGCAACAGAACCTTGCTCTATTGGACATTGCCGCTGATTGCGGGGTCGTGCTTGGCATGGGGCTTGCTGTCCGTCCTGCCCGTGATTCCGGTGCTGCTGTTATCGCATATGCTGCTTGGTGCCGGCGTGGGCGGCTTTAACCAGCTTGCCTTTAACTTCATGATCGGAGATACGCCGAAAAGCGAACGGCCGATGTTCATTGCCGTATACTCCTCCATTACGGGGTTTGCCTCTTTTCTCGGTCCCATGCTGGGCGGTCTCATATTCAAAGGGATTGCACAAGCGCCCGACTGGGTATCCCGATATGGCTTTCAAACCGCGGTGGGCGTGTTGATGGTGCTGATTGCTTTAACGGTGGGGCGGAGAGTGCTTCGTTCCGCTTAGAAGAACGGCCGGCAGCTGATGTCTTTCATGTCATGGATATTTCATATGATGAACGAAAAGGAGGGGTTTCGTTGGGAAAGGTTGCACTCGTAGTCGGGGCCACGGGGCTTGTAGGGCATTCGGTAACCGATGAGCTGCTGAGCCGTGGGGAGCTTGATGAAGTGCGCGTGCTGGTGCGAAGACTCCCGGAGGTCACGCATCCCAAGCTGCTGCCCATTTTGGTGGAGTGGGATCGGCTGGATCGATACGGGGACGCTTTTTCCGGCGTCCATAGCGTGTATTGCTGTCTGGGGACCACGATTAGGAAAGCGGGGTCCCAGCAGCAGTTCCGTAAGGTGGATGTGGACTATGTCATTAAGACCGCAGAGCTGGCCAAGCAGTACGGAGTGAGGCAATTTATGGCGGTCAGCTCCGTAGGCGCCAATCCGAAGGTTCGTAATTTCTATCTTCGCACCAAGGGAGAAGTGGAAGAACGATTGGCCGGAATCGGTTTCCGGGGACTGCATCTGTTCAGACCGTCGTTATTGCTGGGGGAGAGGCCCGAACGGCGGTTTGGGGAGCGGGCGGCTTCGATTCTGATGACTTCCCTCGACTTTGCATTCAGGGGTCCGAAGCTTGCCCCATACCGGGCCATTCCGGCGCAGAAGGTCGCGAGGTCCATGGTAAACATCGGTCTAACGGATATGAAAGGCCATCATATATACACCAATGAAGTGATGCATGTTCTAGGCGAGGCCGCTGATTAAATTTGCCAGAGAACCCGCGGCGGATTACAATGTACACAGATAGGAATACATAGAAAGGGTGATATATCATGAGTAAACATATCATATCGACCGACAAAGCCCCGGGAGCCATCGGACCATACAGCCAAGCTGTAGAAATCAACGGATTCGTATATACTTCAGGCCAGCTGGGATTGAATCCGGCAACAGGAGAATTCGGTGAAGGGGTCCAGGAACAGGCGAAGCTTTCGCTCAGCAATGTCAAGGAAATCCTTGAAGCTGCCGGGACAAGCCTGGAACAAGTGGTTAAAACCACGGTATTCCTGAAGGATATGAACGATTTCGCGGCAGTGAACGAAGTGTACGGCAGTTTCTTCTCCGAGCCGTATCCTGCGCGCAGTGCCGTGGAGGTTGCTCGTCTGCCGAAGGACGGATTGGTAGAAATCGAGGTTATAGCCGTTAAGAAATAAACAATATGAACGTAAAGGAGCTTTGCCTGCGTCGGCAAAGCTCCTTTTGCTTGTTCAAATTCCTTTTGATGAAGATTCTGAAGAACGAGCCGATGAATCCACGCATTAATACCGGGATCGTCTCCGATTGCGCGTGAAGAAGAGCCATATGGCAAATACAAACAAGACGATCGATAGCACGAAGCCGGTCATTAAGATACTATCGGTCTCCCGATGCTCGGCGGCGATGGCGATGTAAGCCCAGGTGAAGACCAGCGGTACGATGCCGTCCCGGTATCGCAGTCCGATCAGGATGGCGAGTAAAGCGCCTACGCAGAGCAGGGCGATACCCAAAGCGGACTCGCGTAGCCCGAAGAGGCTCCAGCCATTCTTCTGGAACACGATCCCGACATTGACGATAAAGGCAGGGCACACCCAGCCGATATATAGGCTGAACGGCAGCTTCAGGCAGAATCTCTCGCCGGGCGACGGATAGTCTATCGCATGCGTGCGCACATATAGAACCCATAGGGTCAGCAGCAGTAATAACATCACAACGACAGACCATTCAATAAACAAATAGTGCCATAGTACAAGCCAGGCCATATTGAATACGCAGCTGAGAATAAACCATGGACCGATGGATTTGACGGAATCCCGGTTTCCGGAGTCGCGGCGCAGCTGGTAGATGGCAAAAAAGAGCAGCAGCACATAGATAACGGACCATATGGTAAAGGCATATCCTGCGGGAGTGATCGCCGTATAATACATATCCGATATCTCCCCGGTCGTTCTGCCGCCCAGCGGCAGCATGCCCGATAACACGTTCACGGTGATAACCCCGAGGAAGAACAGCAGATTCCACCAGCGGTACGGGTTCGTGCGGTACATACAATCTCCTCCTAAATAGTCTGGACTATACAGAATATACCCAAAAGTATGGATATCGAGCCAGCAGCTAAAAGAAGGGGGTTCATAGCCTCCTTAATTCATATGCTTCTTGCGGTATTCGTTCGGCGTGAAACCCTCCATCTTCTTGAACACTTTGCTAAAATATTTCTCGTCCTGGTAACCGACCATCTCTGCGATCTGGGCGATCCGAATTTGGGGATTGAGCAGCAGCGTTTTGGCTTTCTCGATTCGAATCCGCCCGAGAAAATCCGATAACGTCACGCCGAATTCCTGCTTGAATTTACGGGAAATGTATTCCCTGCTAAGAAAGAACTTGCCTGCGATCTGCTGCAGCGAAATCTCATCATGATAGTGCTGCTCCAAGTAATGGGCTATGTCATGAATAATGTGACTGTCCTTCGAATGGATCTGGGTAAGGACCCGGGATGCCGCATAGAGCCTTCCGCTGATCTGTTCGCGCCAGCGGTCCCAGCAAATCATGCCATCCTCGCTGTAAGGGAGCGCGGAGGGAAGGTCCTGTGAAATTTCAGCGTCCTCGACGGGCTCCTGTGTGCTTTTCACTTCATTTTCCGTCCAATGATACTGGATCCAGTCCCATTCCGAATTCCACCTCATCAGATGCTCGGGAGACACAAGATCCCTCTCGCGAACCTCCTGCAGCCACTCTTCCGTGGCCGCCTCGATGCGCTCCTTGCTCCCGCTGAGCGCGGCCAGCTTGAATTCCTCCTCGTAGGAGGAGAGCCGCAGGGTGCGCGAGCCCTCGCTTTCGACGGCGCGCTCCCGATGGATGTGGCACTTGCCGGTCAATAGATTACGGCTGCACAGCGCTTGGACTGCAGTCGAATAAGCCTTGGGCAGATCTTGGGGAAAAGCGCCCGCTTCGGCGGCGCCGAAATGGCTCCGCCTGCGAAGGGTGGAGAAGAACCCGTCATTGATTCGATCCAGCAGGTCGTTAAAGGGAAGACGTGGATTCCAACAGAGCAGGATGATTTCTCCGGGCTTGTCGATATGCCGGAAGGCTACTCCGCGATCCTTCAACAGCTCATTGCAAATGTTGATGAGGGTGAAGGACAGCAGATGCCGCCTATTGCGGAATTTGGACAGCAAAGCTTCGTCGAATTGATCGTCGCGGAGCACGGCAACGTTGCAAGCCATGCCGGTTTCGGGCAGCGTCATCCGGTTCCGCAATTGAGAGACGACGCTTTCCCGGCTTCCGTAGCCGTTCACAAGATCCGAGAGCAGGCGGTCCATGTAGTATGGGGTCATCTGATTCATTTCAATAGTCTGATTGGTCATATGCCGCCGTTTCTCTTCCTCAAGCCGCCAGGTTTCAACCGCTTTGGCCAGCGCCTCGTTCAAGCTGTCCGGATCTACGGGCTTGAGAATATAATCGATGCCTCCCGAACGGATGGTATGGCGCACATATTCAAAATCATCGTATCCGCTGATGACAAGCACTTTAATATCCGGTTTCGTGGCATGCAGCCAGGTCAGCAGCTCAAGTCCGTTTTTGCGGGGCATCCGCATGTCGGTCACGACAATCTGCGGCTTCTTCTCCTCGATAAGCCGTACCGCTTCCTCGCCGTCGGCGGCTTGGTCGATCTCCGTTATGCCATGCCGTTCCCAGTCTGCCAGAAGCCCTATAGCTTCCCGAACGTGCTGTTCGTCATCTACGATCAATACTCTCATTCTACTGTTCACTCTCCCGTGGTTGGATATCGAGCGTAACCTTGACGCCGTGGGGCTCTGCATTCTCTATGGTTAATTCAGCATGATTGTTGGAGTACAGGTTCAAACGCATGTATACATTCAACAGCCCGATAGAATCTTCGCCGGCATCGTTTCGGTCAGGGTGATGAAAGGCCGTCTCAAGTTTGCCGCGGATCGAGGCAAGCTCCGCCGCCTCGATGGAAGCCCCGTTATTCTCAATGACAACGATTAAGCGGCCATCCTCCGCGATGCGGGTGGATATGGAGATGCGGCCGACGCCGGCGTGCGTGTTCATGCCATGCTTGAAATAATTCTCAACGACCGGCTGCAGGATCATCTTCGGAACCGGGGTCGTGAGGCTCTCCGGATCCACATCCCAGATGATTTCCAGCTGATCGCGGAACCGCTGTTTCTGCAGCTCAAGGTACAGCCGCACATGGTTGATCTCATCCTGAAGCGTCACTTTGCCCTCGCTGTTGCGCATATTGTAGCGCATCATATTCGCCAGCGAGGAGAGCAGGGAATAGATTCGCGGCACCTTGTGCTGCAGAGCCAACGTGCCGATGGACTGGAGCGTATTGTACAGAAAATGCGGATCGATCTGGGCTTGGAGCGCCTTCAGCTGGTTGGTTTTATTGGCGATTTCCAGCCGGTACTCGCGCAGGATCAGGTTGTTGATGGTATCCATCATCGTTCGAAAGCGTCGGGACAGAATCCCGATCTCATCCGGGCTTGTCACGTCAATATTCACGTCGAGCCGCCCGGTTTTCACCTGATTCATATAGGTTGTGAGCTGTTTAATGGGTTTTGTGATTCGAATCGATATCCATAATGTGCCGAATATAACAATGAATAGCGCTAATATCGCAATAATCGCGTTAATGCTCGTTAATTCCGTCGAATGTTTGTACAGCGTTTGGTGCGGAATTTGCTTGACGAGCGTCCAGGGTGCGTAAGGCAAATCGAGCTTCTCATAGACAATCATCGCATCCTCGCCGTCATAATAACCGTTATTCGTTTGAGCGATTGCGCCCATTAGCTCAGGATCGTCCAGTGCCTGGCCTCTCTGCTGCGGATCCGGACCGTATATGATGCTGCCGCTGCTATCAATCAAGTATAGCGCCTCTTCCCCTTTAGCATACAGCTGATTGCATATGGCCAAGATACTGTCGAGTTTCACGTCAATGGCCATGAGGGCATATTGGTCCGGCGCAGGCACGTTGGTGATGGATCGGTAGAAGGTGATCACTTCAAAATCCAGGATGTCCGCTGGCCGCGGAGGGAAACCGTAACTATGCACCTGATGAACGGGCTCGATGGCTGCATTGCCTTTGCCGAACTCTTCTATTTTGCGGTACGGAGCCTGCCGGAATTCCCTTCTTGGCAGATTGCTGGATATCTGGGTGGATTGTCCCGTCAATTGATTGTGCAGATAAATCTGGTGAACGTCCTGCGTGCCCGTTTGGATGGCCTGTAAGGTGGCATACAGCTCGGCTACGACCCGGTGGTTATCGGGATCCAGGGCAAGGTTGCGCAAAAAATGGGGATCCGAATAAACGGACAGCGACGCGCGGTCGATGCCGCGCAGATAGTTCATCAGATTGGTCGCTCCTTGATAGATCAGCCGCACATTTTCGTTCACCGTCTGCTCCTTCACGGACTCGCGCGTATGCGTAAACGTGATGATTAACGAGAGCAGGAGCGGAATGGTCGTGACGGCGAGCATGAACGTGATCAGCCGGGTCTGGATGCTGCGATATTTCATGAAGGATCACCTCGGAATTATCGAATGGGCATAAGCGCGCATGGTCAATATTTTACACCTAACGGTTCATGATTCTCCGTGTTTATTGTTTACAGGTTACCGCATAATAGCTGTACATCATACAACAACTTAACGAAAAGGAGAGATCAAGGGATGAATCGAAAAAAATCTTCGGCACTGCTGCAGCAGTTTCTTTTCGTGGGACCCTCCACCATATTTTTCATCCTCATCATGATCATTCCGTTCCTCCTGGGTCTTTATTATTCCTTCACGAACTGGAATGGCGTGTCAAGCAAAATCGACTTTGTCGGCTTTGATAATTTTGTTACCATCTTTACCAACGATGATAAATTCCGGGATGCTTTCTGGTTTACGACCCGGTTTACGGTGCTTGGCGTCATCCTTACGAATCTTCTAGGATTTATTCTGGCGTACTTTCTGACGAAGCCGCTGAAGACACGAAACGTGCTGCGGACGATCTTCTTCATGCCAAACGTCATCGGCGGCCTGCTGCTCGGTTTCATCTGGCAGTTTATCTTTGTCAAAGGGTTTGCGGCGATCGGCAATGCCACGAACCTCGGATTCTTTAACCTGCCTTGGCTCGGCACAAAGGGAACTGCCTTTTGGGCAATTGTAATCGTTTTCGTATGGCAGACGGCCGGATACCTGATGGTCATCTATATCTCCTCGCTTAACAATGTGCCAAAGGATATTCTGGAGGCTGCCGAAATCGACGGGGCGAGCAGAGGGCAGGTGCTGCGGTCCATCATCATCCCGCTTGTCATGCCGGCGGTTACGGTATGTTTGTTCCTGGCGATCTCCTGGTCATTCAAAATGTTCGACCTGAACCTATCCCTGACCAAAGGCGGCCCGTTCGGCTCGACCGAGTCGGTAGCCATGAATATTTACAACGAGGCCTATACGAATAACCGCCTCGGACTCGGAACGGCGAAGGCGGTCATATTCTTCATCGTGGTTGCCATCATCACAAGCTTGCAAGTCCGATTCACGAAGAGCAAGGAGGTTGAAGCCTAATGGAGACCACAAGAAAATACCGGCTGAACACCATGGCCACCGAGATCATCATGGTCATCGTGGCATTGCTCTTCCTGGTCCCGTTCTACTTCCTGTTCGTGAACTCCGTCAAAACCTTCGGCGAGCTGTTAACCGATTCGGCGGGGCTTCCGACCACGTTCGAATGGAGCAATTATTCACGGGCGTGGGACATTACCAACTTCCCCCAGGCGTTCTGGAATTCGCTGGTCGTTACGGTGGCGAGCAACCTGCTGCTGGCGATGTTAAGCGCCATGACCGCTTACCAGATGGTTCGCCGCAACACACGTTTTAACCAGATCATGTTTGCGCTGTTTGTGGCAGCGATGGTCATTCCGTTCCAATCGATCATGATTCCGCTCGTGAAAGTGACGGCAACGCTCGGCATTAACAACAGCTTGTACGGACTGATTATCTGTTACCTGGGCTTCGGGGTTCCGCTGAGCGTATTCCTGTTCCATGGCTTCGTGAAATCGATCCCGATGGAGATCGAGGAAGCCGCAACCGTGGATGGTTCCAGCGGGTACGGCGTATTCTTCCGGGTGGTTTTCCCGCTGATGAAGCCGATGTTCGTGACGGTGATCATCCTGAACACCTTGTGGATATGGAATGACTACCTGCTGCCATCCCTGATTCTGCAGTCTGCCGAGCTTCGGACGATTCCAATTGCTACGTTTGCCTTTTTTGGGCAGTATACCAAGCAGTGGGACTTGGCCCTCCCGGCGCTGGTGCTGGGGATCATGCCGGTCATTCTGTTCTTCCTGGCCATGCAGAAGTACATCATTGAGGGCATTACGCAAGGAGCGGTGAAGGGTTAATCCGCAAACGGTCAATTCCTTCCCCCTCAAAGATCAATATAATGCCTGATTTAACGAAAATAGGTTGATTATACTGAAAAAGTAAACGCTATCAACGAATGCTGGACACGATGTTATAGAAGAAAAGGGAGGTTTTACAATGAAGAAATACGGTAAGCTGCTCCTGGTCATGGTATTGGCTTTCTCCACGCTGCTTGCAGCCTGCGGCGGCAACAATGAGGAGGGCCAAGGCGCTGAAGGCGGTGCCGAGGGCGGCACGAAAACGATTAAGATTTTTCAATTTAAAGTCGAAATCGCCGAGGCTTTGAACAAACTGAAGGCCGAGTACGAAAAAGAGCATCCCGGCATCAAGCTGGATATTCAAACGGTTGGCGGCGGCTCCGATTACGGTGCGGCGCTGAAGGCGAAGTTCGCTTCCGGCGATGAGCCCGACATTTTCAACGTCGGCGGATACCGCGATCTCGAGACGTGGTTTGAGAATGTCGAGGATCTCTCGGACCAGCCATGGGTGAAGGACGTTGTTGACGTTGCCAAAGAACCGATGACAAAAGACGGTAAACTGTACGGACAACCGATGACCATCGAGGGTTACGGATTCATCTATAACAAAGACTTGTTTGAGCAAGCGGGAATCACCGAACTTCCTAAGACGCTCACGGAGCTTGAAGAAGCTGCCAAAAAACTGCAAGCGGCTGGGATTACGCCATTCGTGAACGGATACCAGGAAACCTGGATTTTGGCCAACCACTTGCTGAACATTCCGTTCGCCCATCAGGAAGATCCCGCTGCATTCGTCAAAGGAATGAATGAAGGCACGGAGAAGCTGGTAGGCAACGCGAAGTTCGATGAATGGATGCGACTGTTCGACCTCACCGTCCAATACGGCCAGAAGAACCCGCTGACGACCGATTACAACACGGAAATCACGACCTTTGCCAGCGGTGAAGCGGCCATGACCCAGAACGGAAACTGGACGCAGGTGCAGATCGACGGCATCAACCCGGATCTGAACATCGGCCTTCTGCCGATGCCGATCAATGACAACGCTGAAGAGAACGACAAGCTTCCGGTCGGCGTGCCGAACAACTGGGTCGTGAACAACAAATCGAAGGTGAAGGACGAAGCCAAGGAATTCCTGAACTGGCTCGTCACTTCCGAGACCGGTAAACGCTACATTACGGAAGAGTTCAAATTCATCCCGGCGCTGACCAGCATCGAGGCGAACAGCGAGACGCTTGGCGATCTGGGGAACGATGTCATGAAATACAGCCAAGAGAACAAAGCGCTCAGCTGGGAATTCAACAAATTCCCTGATGGCGGCATGAATGAATTCGGCAGCCAGATGCAAGGGTATGTAGCTGGCAACGTGGACAAAACCCAATTGTTCGAAGGCATTCAGAAATCATGGGACAGCTTAAAGGCGAAATAATACGAGTGCCAACCGAATGATTATGGACGTCAAAAAAAGACGGTGCAGGATGAACCTGCGCCGTCTTTTTGTTGTGGAGGCTAATAATTATTGCGGATCAGCAGGTAAATAATAAGACCCACTACAGGGAAGAACAATAAACCCAGCACAACAAGAATCGCGAACTCGGGACTGCGCCCTTTCCGCCGGGCATCGTTATAACCCCATACGCAGACGGCAATGTGAAGAAGGAAGAAGAACAATACCAGCAATAAAGCCGCAATCCCGAAAATACCAAAGCCTACAAAACTCATAAATGCAAGACCCTCCCGAACTCTTAATGTATGATCTACATACGCCGGATCAGCGGAAGGGTCGCATAAAAAATGCAGGCTTCGAAATTTTGGGCGGCAAGAATGAACGGGAGACTGCATAAGAACAGGGATTTTTCATTACTCTATATATAGAAGAATTCGCTATGCAATACATAGATCATAACGAAATAGTAAATACATGGTATGATAAAGGTTGACGTTATTTTGGCGATGGCCATAATCCGTATCGTTTTGAAATTAGGTTGCTATCGTATAAGATGGTAATAATATCTATAAAGCAGGAAAAGACGGGAGACAACGATGAATCAACCGCTCTATGGCGTATGGTTAGGTGACGTATTCTTTTGTTTTTCCGGTGAGGTTTCGGAGCCACGAGTAGATGCATGGAGCAGAGTGGTCCGAACCTTTCGCAAACCGGATGGAACCCGTCCCTTCGCTAACGCTTCCCTCCGGCTTGCCGAGCTCAGATATCCGGCCAAAGTCCTCGGATCGAAAAGCGCGCGGCGTCCGGAACGGAAGACGCTTGGCGGACGGACGATGGAAGGGCTTGCGCTGACACCGGGAGACGCATTCTCCATGCTGGTCTCGCTGGATCCCGAGCATACCCAAGCTCAGGGTTTGGCCGTCGGCGAGGAAATGGAATATTGGGTGCAAGCGAGCAGATTCGCATTGGAGCTGTTATTGCAGGGGAAGTTTGCACCAGGGACGGCGGAGGTACCTTCAGCCGGAAGGCGCAAAACGTCGATGCACACGATAAAAGCGGTATGGAAACCGCAGTTGAATACCGAGGATACGGCGCGTTTTCTGCAGCTGGCCGCGAATATGCCTCCTATTGCCATCGGGACCCCTGCAGCGCTTGCCGGAACCGATCCTTCCACGCGGGAGGAAGCGGGGGCGATCGTGCTGTATTCTTTCCTGTGCGGCGTGATCGACAGTCAAGCCAGGGCTGCCGTCCGCGAATCGGAGGACAAGCTGAGGGCCTATCTGGCGAACTACCGGCGGGGACAATCCCCGCTTACCGAGCTGTGGTGGAACAGTCTGTTGACGGTCAGTCGGGATATTCCCATTCAAGGAACGGCGGAGGAAGTGGGCGAGCTGGAGGAAGCCGTAGAACGGGTCGGGGGGACCATGTTCCCTTACGCCGGCGGGGAGGATCAGCCTCCTGAGAACGGAACCCTTGCCCTTGGGCTGCGGCTCGAACCGCCGCTGGAAGAGAGCCGGAAGGACTGGAAGGTAACCTTCTGGGCGCGAAGCCAGGAGGATGAAGGCTTATTGATGCCGGTCCGGAGCGTATGGGGAAGTCCGGAATCCGATCAGCTGCTGCGCGGACGGATGTATGCTGGGATCCAGCTGCAGCTGATCATGAGGCTGGGAGAAGCCGCGGCGCTGGCGCCCGAGCTGGCGGAAGGCTTGTACGGGCGCGCTCCAGAGAGCGTCACCCTGCCGCTGGAGCGGTTGTCGACGTTCATGAAGGAATCGGTTCCGAGATTAACGGCGAGCGGCGTTACGGTTCAAATGCCGTCCCGTTGGAGCAGGGAAGGACGCCGCCGCGTCGGCTTATCGCTCAAAATGATACCGGATGCAAGATCGTCAGGCGAAGCACAGTCGACGCCGGTGCTCGGAATGGAGCATCTGGTCAGCTTCCAAATATCCGCAGCGATGGGCGGCCATACCCTGACGCGCGAGGAATTGAAATTTTTGGCCGAACAGAATCTGCCTTACGTCCAGTTCCGCGGGGAATGGGTTGAGGTGGATTTGAAGGAGATCAATCAGGTGCTGCGCTTCATGAAACGCCACGAGAAGGGCGAGATGAAGCTGGCTGAATGGATGCACCTAAGCGCCGAAATGGATGGAGAGCGCCTGTGGAAGGGGCTCTTCATCGAAGAAGTGGAGACAACGGGCCTGCTGTCCTCCCTGCTGGACGGGGAAACGGTGCGCAAGCTGCCGTCCCGCCCGATCCCGTCCTCGCTTCACGGAGAGTTGAGGCCGTATCAGGAACGGGGATATCAGTGGCTAAGCGTGATGCGCGATTTGGGCTTTGGCGTTTGCCTTGCCGACGATATGGGGCTTGGAAAAACGGTGCAGGTCATCACTTGCCTGCTGGAGCGCCTCAATACCGAAGCTGCGGGAGGCCCGGTGCTGATCATTTGCCCGACCTCGCTTCTGGGCAACTGGCAACGGGAGATCCAGCGATTTGCGCCGGATCTGACCTTGCATGTGCACCATGGCGTCCGCCGTCTGCGCGGAGACGATTTCCTGCAGGAGGCGGCCGATCATGATATCGTGCTGACGACGTATCACTTGGCGGGAAGAGACGGCGGGGACTTATCCGCGATCCAGTGGTCGAGCGTGGTGCTCGACGAAGCCCAGTATATTAAAAATTATCGTACGAAGCAGGCGCAGAGCGTCATGAAATTATCCGCGCCGCACCGCATTGCGATGACGGGGACGCCAGTGGAGAACCGTCTGGCGGAGTTGTGGTCGATCTTCCATTTTCTCAATCCGGGATATCTCGGATCGTTTAACAGCTTCCGTCAGCGCTATGCGCCGGGGGAAGGGCAACAGGAGAGATTCCGGGAGCTGCACAAGCTGGTTTCTCCATTCATGCTGCGCAGACTCAAGAGCGATCCGGACATCCGCAAGGATCTGCCGGAGAAGCTGGAACTGAAATCGTATTGTCCGCTGACCGAGGTTCAAGGCGCGATGTATCAAGCCGTCGTCGACGAGATGATGGGACAGATCGAGAGCCGGACGGGCATGGCCCGGAAGGGGCTTGTCCTTTCATCCCTCACCAAGCTGAAGCAAATATGCGATCATCCGCAGCTGCTTCGACGCGACGATGGACGCGCTGTGCGTCCCGAGTCCTCCGGCAAGATGGAGCGCATGCTCGAAATTCTGGACAGCATCGCGGATGTGGGGGAATCGGCGCTGATCTTTACCCAGTATGTGGGCATGGGCGAGCTGTTGGTAAGCATGCTTGGACGCAAATACGGAAAACAGCCGTATTTCCTTCATGGAGGGGTGCAAAAACGCGAACGGGATGAGATGGTACGGGCGTTCCAGGCAGGCGAGGGGACGGAGTTCTTTGTCCTGTCGTTGAAAGCCGGGGGCGTAGGCCTGAATTTGACCCGTGCGAACCATGTGCTCCATTATGACCGATGGTGGAACCCGGCGGTCGAGAATCAGGCGACGGACCGCGTATTCCGGATCGGGCAGAACCGCAACGTTCAAGTCCACAAACTGATTTCCCAGGGAACGCTGGAGGAGAGAATCGACGAGCTGATCGAACAGAAGAAGGCGTTGTCCGAGCAGGTGGTCGGGTCGGGCGAAACCTGGCTGACGGAGATGTCGGACGGCGAGCTCCGCCAGTTGATCGAACTTCAGGAGCAGGATTGGATGTAACCGAAAATGCCGGTCGACGGATGGCATCATGCCTACCGGGCGTACTGGTACGCGAATGGAATGTAAGGAGGTGCGGGCTATGGAAACTGCGGGATTAGCCGAAGGGCTCAGGCTCGAGATCGAACCGGGATGGTTGAAGGGAAAAGCGGATGGAGACATCGAATCGCCGGAGACTTATGAGGTCAGCGTTCAGGTGGAGAAACTGGATCCTGCCGCCCGCGAGGCAGTTCTGGCGTATCTGGAGGAAGACCCGCAGGCGTTGTACCGCCTGCTTGCAGATGAGGGCGCCCCTTGGCTGGATGAACTGGCGCCATCCCCCCTGCGGGGCGAGCTTGCCGCCGAAGCGCGCTGCACCTGCGGCCGAGCGGCTTGCGCACATGCCGCAGCCTTGCTGGCTGCCGCAGCCCGGCGCCTGGCGGCAGAGCCGCTCCAGCAGCTGACGCTGCTGGGGCTGCCGCGGGAAGCGCTGCTGGCCGGCGTCTTCGACGCCTGGGCCAAAGCAGCCCCGCCGCCGGCAGGCGGCTCTGCCGCGGAGTCGGCCGCCCGCGCGAAGGAGAAGGGACCGTCCGGTCCTTCTCCGGGCGAATGGGTGGCCGAAGCGGCGGCCGAGGGCCGCTTGCATCGGCCCGGTCCGCAGCTTAGCGAGCTGGCGGTGCAGCTGTCACCGCCGCCTCCGGCCGATCAGCTCGGCCCGGCCGGCGACTGGACAGGCTTGCTGCCGGGCGTTCGCGGCGCGTCCAAAGCGCTTGCCCTGATCGCTCGCGGGGCGGCCAAGCAAGCGGACCAGAAGCGCCGCAGCTTGGAGCCGCCTTCGCCATAGCTTGGAAGTCCATTGCAGAATGGTATGGAATTCGGTAAGAGCGGCGCCGTAAATCGAGGCAAGCTGCCGAATACCTGACATAACCGGAGTAAATCCGTCATGATTCGTCAGCGGCTGGTTTGTCCTGCTTATTCCGAATAAGGTACAATGGGGGCAGGACAAGCTGTAGGAAAGGAAGTAGCAGAGATGAATGCATTTTCGGGAAGAGGAATCCGGTTTACAAGCGTAATGCTGTCATCCCTGCTGTTAGCAGGGGCCATTCTGGCGGGATGCCAATCCGACGATGCCGGCTCCGGCAAGGAGCAGGGGCAGGAATTGCAGTCGCCGGCCGAGGGCCAGGAAGGCAGCACGCTTCCTGAAGGCGGCTCGGAGAATGGGGAGACGGGTGCTGAGAATCAGCCGGCGGATCCGGTCATGGCAAAGCGCAGCGAGAATGCGCTACAGGCCACCATCCAGGAGAGCGGCGGCAAGCAGGTCGTGACCAATGCGGAGGCCGTGACGGTCGTCGTGAACAAGCAGCGCAGCTTGCCGGACGGTTATGAGCCGAGTGATCTTGTGGAGCCGGATGTTCCGTTTTCTTTTGACGAGCCGCACGAGAAACGGCACCTGAGACAAGAAGCGGCGAATGCGCTCGAGGAATTGTTCGATGCGGCCAAAGCGGACGGCATCGAGCTCCGGGCCGTATCGGGATACCGTTCTTATGCCCGTCAAAAAACCATATATGAGAACAATGTTCGTACCAAGGGGGAAGCCGAGGCTAACCGCGTAAGCGCTGTGCCGGGTACGAGCGAGCATCAAACCGGCCTGACCATCGACGTATCCAGCCCAAGCGCAGGCAATGCGCTGGAGGAAACGTTCGGCCATACGGAGGAGGGGCAGTGGCTGGCGAGCCGCGCGCCGGAATTCGGCTTTATCATTCGTTATCCGGAAGGGGCCGAGGATATTACCGGCTATGTATACGAGCCTTGGCATATCCGTTACGTAGGAAAGGATTTGGCGCCGGATATCGCTGACAGCGGCCTGACGATGGAGGAGTATTTCGACGAAGCGAACATTAAACTGTAAGCTGTGCTAATAGTCGTAGGATAAACGGGACTTTTTATCCTTGTACCGCGGCTTGCGAATCTATAAAGTAGAACAGGACCTGCGCAAGACCGGGCGATGTTCTAGTTATACAAAGGAATCCCGGAGCGAGCCGCTCCGGGATTCCTTTGTATATGGACTGAAGCATTCGGATTACTTATTCAGTGGCGAGTCTTCATAACCGGGATCATCGTAGCCGGTATCGTTCAGCTTGCCGATGATGTTCATATCCTCGATGGTTTTGCGGGTGCGTTCATCCCCATGTTCATGGAGAAAGGTGTAGAGGTTAATTGTCCGTTCATCGTATTCCTCGACGGCATCGTCATGATCTGCCGATTTATATGGGACGAATGTCCGTTTAAACGCATAGCGATCGCTGCTGCTGACCTCATGGAGCAGCCCCCTCAGCTTCGAGACCTCTTCATCATCCATATATACGACATATTCGTTCGTATCGTTCGGTACATCCTGGATCAGGTTGTGATTGACTGAAACATAATACGTCTTTTTATCGTTTGTCATGATAAATCCCTCCAGACTTCGGCAGCTCAAGGCTGCTCGGAATAGACACGGGGTTTAAGCCGGCCGCCTCCCCTTACTGTGCATTTTTCTAATCATATACACGTTCGGGGCCCGGATGAATCAGAAGCGAAGTTGGAAGGGGCTTCCTTTTTCACATGGGGCAAGGAATTTGGTATGATAGAATCACCATGACGGCAGTATACTGGATGATGAGGATCCTATCATGACACATGAGCAAATCTGCGAACTGCAAAGAAACATGGGGCAGCCGGTTTATGGCTGGCTATAAATCGTTTATAACCTTGATGAAGAGATATGACAATGTGCCGGCAGACCGCCGGTGAATCGGGATAAGAGACAGAGGAGGATTCATAAATGAAGATTTTACAAAAGCTCAAGGATGGAGCTAACCGCGCAACGGAAAAGGCGCAGCACGTGGTCGAAGTGAATAAGCTCAACAGCCAAATTTCCGAAATCGAACAGCAGAAGAACTCGTACTACTTGCAGATGGGTAAAGTTTTCTATGAGGGCTACCGCCAGCAGGATATGACGATTGCGGAAAAGGAAATGGTCGAGCTCGCGCAAACCTGCGATGGATTGCAGGAGCAAATCGAAGCGATACGGAACCGCATCGCGGTGCTCAAGAATGAACGGGTCTGCGAATGCGGCCGCGTGGTCGCGCTGGATGCGAATTTCTGCCCGTACTGCGGAAATAAGCTTGCCAATTTGATGGACCCTGAGGGGTCAGCGCCGGAAGAGCAGCGGGAGCCCGAGCGCAAGAGCATGTTCGATAAACGCGAATATGCGGCGGCTGAAGAAGTCCAGGAGGAACAGGACGATATCCAGACCTATGATTATCGTCCGAATCCGGATCCGTACGAGCCTGACCTATACGATCCTGAACCGGAACGCCAGCGCGAGGAGATCATCGAGCGGTCGTCCGAACCGGAGGTTGATCCTGAACGGCTGCGCCTCGAGCAGGAAGAACAGGAGAGGGAGCGCCGTCATTGGGAAGAGCTCGAGCGCGAGCGGGAGAGACAGCTGGAGCTGGACCGCCGCATTCGTTTCTGGCAGGAAAATAATCAAAGTCAGGACTACGTCGGAGACGATGAAGCGACCCGCGATATGGTGAAGTGCCAAATTTGCAGCGTCGACCTGCCGAAAGGCTCGAAATGGTGTCCGCGCTGCGGAGCTGAACAGATTTAAGAGATAGGGATTCGGACGATCATGCCCTTGCGCGGTAAACAATGAACAGTGTGAATGATAGAGCAAGCGTTCGAGCATCTATGGGAGGACTAATATTATGGAACAATTGCTGCATCATTTGCGCAATTTGGGATTTACGGAAATTGAGTCGAAGATTATGGTGGACCTTGCCGAGCACGGGCCTGCAGGCGGGTATGAGGTAGCTAAACGTTTGGGCGCTTCGCGTTCCAACGTCTATGCGGCCATGCAGCGTCTGGAGCGGCAGGGAGCGCTTGAGCGAATGGACGGGGAACCTGTCCGTTACCGTTCGCTGAAGCCGGAGGAATTGACGCGAATGATATCCGGGCGCGTGGAGGCATCCCTCGCTTTTGTGGAGAAGAGCCTGCCGCGGAGCAGCGGCACGGCCGCTCCCTTCCTTAGCATGGAGGGGGATCAGGCGGTGCTTGATGTGCTTGTACGGGAACTGAAGCGGGCGAAACGGGAGATCGTCGTTGACGTCTGGCGCGAGGAAGCGTCGCTGCTCCGTGAGCCGCTGGCGGAAGCGGAGGCCAGAGGGGTAAAGGTGCTGTGGGCTTGCGACGGTCCGGATCAGGGACTTTCAAGAACTTTGGCGTGGCCCGGGTGGAGCGACCTTGCGGAGCGCAGGGCCGGCGGCCGGAAGTTCTCGTTTGTCGTCGATCGGCAATGGTGCATCTTAGGGATGCGCGGCGGGGACTATGATACGGGGGCGGTCATCACGGAGCATCCGGTCATGGCAGAGCTGCTCTTGCATCATTTTACCCAGGAGATGGTATTGTTTCAGTTGGAACAGGACATGGGCGAGCAGCTGGAAGCGCGTTACGGAGAACATTTTGGCCTGATTCAAAGCGAGTATCTTAATGCGGAGCCGGAGGCTGAAGCGCAGGAAGACCAGGAAGACCAGGAAGATCTGGCTGCGTCATCGATAACCCGCCCGCTGGCGGGACATGAAGGCGATCCCGAAGAAGAAGTGAACGGGGACTCCAATCGTAATACGGCTTAGGGGCATGTTGTAGATCATCGCTTTTCTGAAAGTGACTTTTGTCACAGTTAAGCATCATGTTTCATCGTAGAATGGAATAGACATAATGATTAGGAACGCCGGGATTCATCTTGGCGTTTATTTGCTTAAGACCGGCAACCGGCGTGAATGAAGGCCGAGATGGCAGGAGAACATGAGTAAGACGGATGTGAACCGATAACATAACAACCAAGAAGGGGGATGGATGAGCATGGAATGCATCGTTCATTTTACAGTCGGACATAAAGAAGGCCCCAAGAAGCTGCGGGGATTGATTTTTGTTGATAAGGGAGAAACTCCTACAGGTGAGCAGCTGCTCGATATGTTTCATGAAATGGAGTATCGGGTGGTGCCTGACACGCATGATGAACTTCTCTTTAAACCGGAGAACGGGGCGGAAAGCTATACGTTTATACGCGTGAATGAATTGGATATGGGGCAGGAGCGATATACGGAAGACCGTAATTTGAAGGCGCTGCTGAACGAGCTGCTGCCGAAACAACGCACGGGTTTGTAACGGCTTCTTGATGCTATTTAGAACCATGCGAAGATCATAAGCCCTCCGCCTTCCGCCAACGTCCGCTGGGATTTGTAAAATCCGCTTGCTATAATGGATGTACGGAAGGGGATGGCGATGTTTATTATTGCAGGAATCGTGGCGCTTTTGATTTACGGCTTGCTGGTTTATTATATTGGCCGAAGCGTATGGAGCTGGTTGAGGCCGGGGCCGTCCATGGCGCTCAAATGGGTATACATAGTCGTGCTGACCGTGGTATCGACATCGTTTATATCAGGACGGTTTTTCGGTAATCCAACCGTGCTGAATATCATAGGATCGTATTGGATGGCTATTTTTTATGTGCTGATTATCCTTCTCCCGTTGATGCACATCGTGTTATGGCTGCTGAGGATGACGGCATTGCGAAGAGATGGGCTGGAGAAGGCGGCGGTATCCGTCGTGCTGGTGCTGATGGTGATCGCGATCGGTTTCGGCTCCTTTAACGCTTATAGTCCAGCCGTGCGTGCTTACGATATTCAGGTGGACAAGGATGCGGGTACCATGGAGAAGCTGAATATCGTCATGGCGTCCGATATGCATTTCGGCGTCCTGTCGGGCAAGGCGCACGCTGAGCGCATGGTGAAGGAGATCAACAGCTTGAAGCCGGATCTGGTGCTGTTTCCGGGTGATATTATTGATGATGATCTGGATGCTTATTTAAGCCAGGGGATAGATCGGATTTTGACCGGTATCCAGGCAACCTATGGCGTATATGCTTCGCTTGGCAATCATGACCGATTTGAAGGGGAGATCACGGAGCTGATATCGGCTCTCGAGGACAGTGGCATGACCGTGCTGTATGACGAGAAACTGACGGTGGAGGGCTTGACGCTGGTAGGCAGGCGGGATAAACAGGATCAGGACCGCGCCGATTTGTCCGCGATCATGGAAGGGGCCGATTTATCCAAGCCGGTCTTTCTGCTCGATCATCAGCCGAATGCGCTGGACGAAGCACAGCAGCAGGGCATTGACCTGATCGTGTCGGGGCATACGCACCGCGGTCAGGTATTCCCGGCGCATTTGATTACGAGGGCCCTGTTCGAGAACGATTGGGGATATCTGCAAAAAGGCCGGATGCATTCCATCGTGTCCTCGGGCTACGGCTTCTGGGGACCGCCGATTCGGCTGGGCTCCCGTTCCGAGATCGTGCAGATCCATGTTACGTTTCAATAGATGAAATTGTCGGAGAAAGCTACCGTTGAGGTGGCTTTTTTGATGGAGGCAGCGTATCACCGCCTGTAACCGGCCCCCCAGTGACTGAGCCTCCGATAATGGAGCCTCCTACGACGGAGCCTCCTGTGACCGATCCTTTCGTGCCCCTTCTCGCAGTTCGAATTCATTGGCGAAGGGCCGTTTCCGGCAGCCCTTGATATGTATTGGGGGTTTTATTCCAAAGCGTACGGACTGAGCGAGGATACCCGGGTTGGCTATGAATTGACGATACTTGATGACCATGGTCAGCCGGTAAGTCTGGGCGTACTCGAATTCCGATTGAAGCCGCATAAGCCGGGAACGGTTCCGACGGAGGGATATGAGATCGCAACTCCGGATCGTGAAGGGGTATACCGAGTGAATGCAGGTTTAACGGCTGGGGATATGGATCTGGGAGGGAATGGGAGCGATATCCTGTTCCGCTGGCAGCAATCTCACGTCGGGACTTATACGCTCCGTATCCAGCTGGTTGATATAAACAGTGATATGTCGGTGCCCATCGGTGATCCCCTGGAATGGATAATTGAAGTGATGCCTACAAGTTGATGCAAGGGAAGGCTGTCCCATTAATCGTATGGGGCAGCCTTTTTTTTCTTTAATTGACCAGTAGTTTATTATTTCCGTAAATTTTCACTTTATTTTTTCATAGGGAATGCGTTATACTTCATTCATTCGGAAATATAACATTTATGCGTAAGCATTCTAAGGAATTCGGATATCATACATTTTCTCGTATAGGTGCAGGAATCGGCCTGCATGTCTCTACCCGATCACCGGAAATGATTGGACTACGGGTTATAGCAGCAGCGGACAAGCCAGGTCAATTCCGTTTGATCGGACGGCTAACGGTGCGTTTTTGCTGCTTATGCCCACTTGTTTTTTCCCGGCGATTCGGTGAAGGGAGGAAGTGGGCTTTTTTGCTTGGAATGCGGACAACAAATTTAAGGGGGAGCATCATGCAATTACTGCAGAACAAAGTGAAAGAGGAAGGCATTGTATTAAGCGGACAGGTACTGAAGGTGGATTCGTTCCTGAATCACCAGATGGATCCGGTGTTGATGAAAGAGGTGGGAAAGGAATTTACGCGATTGTTCAAGGAAGCGAACGTGACTCGCGTATTGACCATCGAATCCTCCGGCATCGCACCGGGCATCATGACCGCGCTTGAGATGGAAGTGCCTCTCATCTTTGCACGGAAGCAGAAATCGCTGACGCTCCGTGAGGATATATTCGTGGAGAAGGTGTACTCCTTCACGAAGCAGGAGACCAACGAAATTACGGTCGCTAAGAAATTCATCAAGCCGGGCGACAAGGTGCTGATCGTGGATGACTTCCTTGCCAACGGCGAGGCGGCATTCGGGCTTGCCCGAATCGTCGAGCAGGCGGGTGCCGAAGTGGTGGGCATCGGGATCGTCATTGAAAAGGCGTTTCAACCGGGAGGACGCCTGCTGGCCGAAGCGGGCTACCGGGTAGAATCCCTCGTACGGATTGCATCACTTGAAGACGGCGTTGTGACATTCGCATAGAACGAAAGCTAACAAATTAATGGGGGGAATCAAGAAGCCATGGAACAACAGAAACAAGCGGTGCAAGAACCGATTTTCGATAAAAATCGGAGTCCGGGCAAAACCTTTTCGCTGGGTTTGCAGCATGTATTGGCAATGTACGCAGGGGCAATCATCGTACCGCTTATCGTTGGCGGGCAGCTCGGTTTAACGACGGAGCAGCTGACGTATCTCATCGCCATCGACCTGCTGGCATGCGGGGTCGCTACTTTGCTGCAGGTATTCGGGAACAAGTACTTCGGTATCGGCCTTCCGGTCATGCTCGGCTGCGCGTTCCAGGCCGTAGGTCCGATGATCATTATCGGACAGCAGCATGGCATGTCGGCTATATATGGAGCGATTATCGCTTCCGGTTTATTTGTCATTCTGTTCTCCGGTTTATTCGGTAAGCTGATTAAGGTATTCCCGCCTGTCGTTACAGGCTCTGTTGTTACGATTATCGGTCTGACGTTGATCCCCGTAGCTTTGAACGACCTTGGGGGCGGCCAAGGCAGCGAGGATTTCGGCAGCGCGCTGAACATTTCCCTTGGCTTCGGCGTTCTTGCCTTCATTATCATCATGAATCGTTTTGCCAAAGGCTTCTTGCGTTCGATTTCCGTTCTTATGGGTCTCATTCTCGGCACCCTGGTTGCCGCGTTATACGGCGGTGTCGATCTCACCCCATTGCGCGAAGCCGGCTGGTTCCGCGCGCCGCAACCTTTCTTTTTTGGTACGCCGGAGTTTAAAATCGTTCCGATCATGACAATGATTCTGGTAGCGATCGTCAGCGTTGCCGAATCGACGGGCGTATTTATGGCGCTTGGCAAAATCGTGGATCGCGATATCACCTCCAAGGACTTGTCCAGAGGTTACCGCGCGGAGGGTCTTGCGATTGTGGTAGGCGGTATTTTCAACTCGTTCCCGTATACCACGTACTCCCAAAACGTTGGCTTGATTCAGATGAGCCGTGTGAAAACGCGCGACGTCATCGTAGTGGCAGGCGGTTTGCTTGTATTGATCGGATTCGTGCCGAAGATTGCCGCCATGACGCAGCTTGTGCCGACATCGGTTCTGGGCGGGGCGATGGTTGCCCTGTTCGGCATGGTGGTTTCTTCCGGCATTCGGATGTTAGGGGATCAAGTAGACCTTAACCGTCATGAGAACTTGTTCATTATTGCGTGTTCCGTCGGCATGGGTCTTGGCGTCACAACCGTCCCGGGCCTGTTCGCCAGCCTGCCCGACAACCTGCGCATTCTTGCCGATAACGGCATCGTGGCCGGCAGCTTGACCGCGATTGTGCTGAATCTGATCTTCAACGGCTTCAAAACAAAGCCGACCCGAACAGAGCAAGGTGAGACGGCAGAAGGGAACGCAGCTTAAAATAATCTTCGAAAGCAGCCGGTCCAGTTCCGGCTGCTTTTTTTGATCCTGTTCGGTCTTGGGCTAAAGCCCAAAAAAACGGCTCTTCCCAATCAAGGGAGGAGCCGTTTTTTTGCATCACATAGCTTTAGATGCGCTGCATTTGTTTCTCCGCAAAATTGCCGATCCATGGCAGCTTGAACCATTTTCCCTGAATGGCGTTAAACATAAGCACCAGCCACATCAGCACGCCGACCAGTGCCAGTAGGGCGGAGGCCAGAAGGCCGATGATGGGCACCGCGCTTGACAGCAGGTGGGCGACGGCCAGGAGGCCGAAGGCCAGCAAGGACTGCAGCGCATGGAATATGACATATCGGCTTCTCTTTTCTAATGAAAGAAACAGAATTCCTCCGACCATGGGAAGAAGATAGCACAGCGTCGCGGCCAGATTCTCGGGAAGTCCTGTGGACGATTTGAAAGGGGACATCTCATCAACTCCTTGTCTTAGACCGGTTCTGGGGTAGGCAAGCTATATACCTTACCTTATGAGCCGATGGGACAAAGTATGATGGATATATCCTGGACTTATTTCATTTTCAATTGGAGCAGATATTTCACGAGCGCATCCTGCTGCTCCTGCGTGAATCCGCTGCTTTCGTCCACCCAATACTCATGCCCCTGACCGGTGACGTGGGTATCTCTAAGTCTAGAATCCTTGCGGTTCGCCTCAATGACCTGCAGCCTCAGCTTGCGGTCGATCAGGGCTTTCAGGCTGTTGTAGGGATCCGGGTGAATGCCCTTCATAAGCGTTGCCGGCACTCCGGCTTGCGACAGCTCCGGCCCGACCGCGACGCCCCCGTCGTGCAGATACGGTGCCGACCAGCGGAGGCCGATCAATCCTTTGACCTTATAACCGCCGCCCAATTTATGGCCGAAGCCCAGCTCGATCTGTTCCGGGTCTATATCATCCAGCGGCACTTTAGTCGCCTTGGCGTCCGGAGGAATCGGGACAGCCGTGTCGGGCGGGTAGAACTCCGCCTCGCCAAAAGCGTTCTGCGTAAAATGGAAGGCCTTCGCCCTTGCAGGCTCGGTGCCGATTTCTGCCGCACGCAGAATGCGGTTGTTGGTAAAATAGTCGCCTGCGTGGCAAGTGATGCACTGCGCTTTTTTGAAAACTTCCGCTCCGAGGCTGAGGGTCTTGGCATCGGAGGTTTCAGCTTTATCGGTTTCAGGCGGACGGACGGTATTCTGATAAGCGGACATGGCATTAACCTGCTCTCCGGCCTTAAAACCCGGCGAGCTGATATACAGCCCGTTTGGCGCTATGGCCGAAACCTTGGGGAAGTTCGGAATCTTGATAACCTCATTAACGCCGGGGGTTCCGGGATTCGGGTCCAGGCGGTCGAAGAATTCGGTCGGCTTCAGCCCGCTGCTTGGATCATAGCGAAACTTGCGATGGGCCGCATTTTGCAGGATGGTGCCCATATAAATTTCTTTGTCGATCCCCATTAGCGGCTCGCTGACCTCGGTTTGGCTTAATGTATCCGTATTTTGGGCGTGAACGTTGTTGCTGAAGGTGCTGAGTCCTTTGAAGGGACCCGCGATAGCGAAGCCGCTCCAGCTGTACGGATGGTCGCCCTTTGTAAACATATCGGGAATTTGGGTCACGTCGCTGACCTTATCGACGGTGGTATCGAAATTGCCGGGCGCCCATTTGATCAGATTGTCGTCAACGGCTTTTTCCAGCAGGGCGGGATCCGGGAGGGCTTCGGCTTGCCCTTTGGAATTTATGACGGTACGCTGCCCGTTCTTGACATAATCCACGAGGTTCGCAACGTCCGTGTGGGTGAAATACGCTGCGCTATTCGGGGCCAACGCCAGCATTAAACCGAGGTTCAGATCGGAATTGGGCGCGCCCTCCACGACCATTCCCGTATCACGGTTCACGGTGGCATGGCAGGCCATGCAGCTAACGCCGATGCGGGTTTTGCCTTCGGCATATTTGAACGTTACGCCAATGGGGGAATAGGCTCCTTTGGCTACGTCAAAGCCGGTATCGATTTTATCCCCCTTGCGGAAGGTTTTGCCGCCGATGGTCACATCCTGATCAAGCTCGACGCGCAAATTGGTGGTTCCCCGTCCTTTCAGCTCGGCAAGGGCTTTAGCAACGTTTTTGAGCTTCATCGGACCGTCGACGATCCCCAAAATATCGGTCAAGAACACCTCATTGCCAAAGGATTCCTCATACAACGTGCGGCGCCCCAGGGCAAGCAGCTCTTTCGTTACTTCAACTGCGCCATTGGCGGCTGTCAAACGGGGGTGCTGATCCTGCAAAGCGGTTCCCGGGACCGTAAGCGTCTTGCCCCACAGGTCATACTGGCGAATGACATCGGCTTGCCGGGTTTGGATTTGCGTGGAATTGGAATTCTCCAATTTATGCGCAGGCGGTACATAGGCATACTCCGGTTCCACGACATTAGCTATGAGCCATAAGGCTGCCGCGACGGCGATCGGGATCAGCCACAGCAGAAGCCGCTTCGATTTTCGCATATCAAATCACCCTTTTATTAGCAGGTCTGATGAATCATCTCTTCGCTGCCGTATGCAAGGGCTCTAGTCTACTTCCACGTCATGGCGGAGCGGAGATTCGGCATTCACCTGTTTATCCGGACCTTTTTCTTTCGGAACCAGACGCTCGTCTGTTCTGCCTTGATGATGGTTGTCGAAATCATACTCCGCCAGCCGCCACTCCGTGGAGCCCATCTGCGGATCGAATGGGAATTCCTCTCCTCGCTTCAGGTATTCCTCCCGTCCCCATTCATTCGTGTACGTTCCGTCCACGTCTACCCCTTCTCTTGAAATCGGGTGAAGATCCTTGTCTTTACCGGACATGTTGCATGCTCCTCTCAGCTTGATTTTAAGAAATGATTCATATGGCATAAAGTAACCAGAAAGAGGGGGGACTATCCGCCGAAATTTGCATGTTAGCCAGTGAATGGGCTTGGAAAAGGCACAAAGGCTCCTTGCGGAGGGAGAACGAGGTTTGCGAATTGCCAGCTATTCGGCGGAAGCCGCGGCGGATTTCAGGGTATCGAGGATATGGCGTTCCAGCAGTACCCGCGGGTTCTTCCAGCGGCTGACCTTGCTGTCGGCCGTAAATACGACAACCGCATCCAACTGGGGAAAAAGGTAGATTTGCTGTCCTCCATGGCCGTGGGCGAGCGCATAAACCGATCCGTTCTGAATGCCGGTCCACCATTGGAACCCGTAATCTCCGAATGCGGGATAGCCTTTCGCTTGCGGAGTGAGCGCTTGCTTAAGCCAGGTTTCAGGAATAACGGGCTTGCCTTGCCACAGTCCCCCGTCCAGGCAGCATTGACCGAATTTGGCCATGTCGCGGGAGGTAAGATACAGACCTATATGACCCATGCTGTGGCCCTCGGGGCTCGGGGACCAGGCGGCATGGCGAATGCCGAGCGGCTCGAATAGATATTTCCGGGCATAGGCATAGGCGTCCATTCCCGTGGCCTCGCTAATCGCAACGGAGAGCAGGTGGGAATCGGTGCTCCGGTATTGGAATCGGCCGATTTCCTGTTCGAAGACAGGGAGGGATAGGGCGAAGCTCGTCCATTTCCGGTTGCGGTGGAAACGGTGGATGAGCGGTTCCCCGAGCTTTTTACCGGTTTGCCACGCAAAGCCCGAGGTCATCGTCAGCAGATGATGAAAGGAGACGCTACGCAATAACGGATGAGCTTGCTGGGGAACATATCGCTGAAAGATATCGGTCACGGAGGCTTTCAGGTCAGGCAGCTCGCCTCGTGAGAGGGCGATGCCGCAAAGCGCAGACGTAAAGCTCTTGGTGGCCGACCTTAAATCATTCAGCGAGGATATGCCGTGGCCGCCGTAATAGCGTTCGTAGATAAGTTTGCCGGCATGAAGGAGGAGAAAGCTCCGCATTTTCGGATATTGCTTCTGTATGATCAGGTCGACCTGATCGAGCGCGTCGCGCCGAAGGCCAACGTCTTCAGGCTCCGCGACGGGAATGGGCGGGCTTGAGGCAACGGGGGAATGCAGGATAGTCTGTGACTTCACCATGATATAACGGCCTCCTTGTATCTCATCTTCTCAAATCTTTGATTCCGGTCACGGCATTCTCCGCTTGCAGCCGGCAGGATCGTTTAAAAGTATCTTAACCAATTCTGTGCGCGACCGATGACGTTACGAAAAACATAGTACAGAAAAACAATTTTTGGGAAAGATGAAACAAACAGAGGAATATGATATAATATATTAATGATTCAGTTGCATGCTGTTAGGGTATGTATAGTGTCAGGTGCATTGGTAAGTTGCTGAATATCAACCTAATGGTCACCGTAAGAACTGCAATATGGCTTCAACTTAATGAGGTAGATCTTTTCGGCATTCTCTTTAAACGGAGTAATTTATTCCACACGTTTTGGGAGGGATCCATCATGGCAACGAAAGGTCACAATGAGGTTAAGGAAAGTCTGCGGGAAATGACACGAATTTTCCGGCCTAAAGATCCGAAAAAATTTGTAAAGGAGTATGTCCGGAAGTACCATATTATGGGGGGCTACGAAGAAGAGCTTACTCTTGTTGTTGAGCATGAACTTGGCAAGCTGAATTCCTCCGTTTCGTAACCTGTAACAGCACCTGGTCTATAGAAATATCACAGACACGCATCGCATCTTCACCTTGTTAACGACTAATGACATGAACCATTTTAGCGCCTATGGTTAAACCGTTTTTGGGACAAATGTCCCGAAAACGGTTTTTTTGCGTTTAGCCGTTTTCCAATCATGGTGTCTTCGTGTTACGCGGAAAGTCTGCTTCTCGGGGCATTTTGCATCGGTCCCTACATATATTGTTAGCAATCGATCCGATAAGGATATAAGGGAGTGGGCAGATGTGAGGATACAGCTTAGACGGAAGGAAGAGATCGGACATATCCGCGAGGCCGGGCGCATATTGGCCGCCTGTCACCGTGAAATAGCGAAAGTCATCAAACCGGGGATCACGACGAGCGAGATCGATGCCAGGGTCGAGAAGTTTCTGGAGAAGAACGGGGCCTTCCCGGAGCAAAAAGGCTACAAAGGTTTTCCTTACGCGACTTGTGCATCGGTCAATGAGGTGGTGTGCCATGGATTTCCTGACCAGCGGCCGCTGCAAGCCGGGGATGTAGTCACCATTGATATGGTGGTCAATAAGAACGGATGGCTGGCCGACTCCGGCTGGACTTATGCGGTGGGTCAGGTTTCCCCGGAAGTAAGGCAGCTTATGAAGCATACGCACGAAGCTCTGTTTAAAGGAATCGAGGCCGCGCGGCATGGCGCAACCTTGGGCGACGTCGGCCATGCGATCGAGCGGGTCGCCGAGAGAGAAGGCTATGGGATCGTCAAACCGCTTGTCGGTCATGGTATCGGCCGCGCCATCCACGAGCCGCCCGATGTACCCAACTATGGAAATCCCGGAAGGGGCCTCAAACTCAAAGCAGGCATGGTCATTACCATCGAACCGGTATTTACCCTGGGCCCTTCGGGCGCGGTGTTCTGGGGGGATGACGGCTGGACCATCTCCAGCGCGGATGGATCGGTGGGCGTCCAGTATGAGCATACGATTGCCATTACGCGTGGAGATGCTGTTATTCTGACGGATTAAGATGCCGAAAAATATACCATAATAATAGGAGGCATTCTTTGCAGGGCCGGTTGCGGCTTTCGAGGAACACCTCCTTCATCATGTTTGTCCGGGTTGAAAGGGGGAAGGGCTGCATACAGATTCAAAAAGGCGGAAATGACTGTATATATAGCTATGAAGGCTGTCGTTGACGGGATGTGAAGAATGTCGAATGAGGGGTCGCGGGGTGGAAGGTTCGCTTTGAAAGCGATTGCAAAATCAGTAATGGCGCGACTTTGACGACTTTTCGAACAATTTGTGAACTCCCTGTGAATGATTGACAAAAGCAACCCATGAACTTATATTTAATAAGTGATTGCTTTAATTGACAGGATTACTTCATCCGTGATTGTGCAGGTAGATTACCGCTGTTTGCGCCGGATGGTAGTCTACGAAAATCGGAAAAGTGGGGTAGATCAATGATGAAACGGTGGCAGGCTGTAAAGCGTCTTCTTCCTTTGATGGCCATGTTTGCTTTGGTGTTATCCGGCTGCGGCCGAGAGGATTTGTCGGTCTTAAGACCACAAGGTCCGGTAGCACAAGGTCAACTGGATTTAATTAAGCTCTCCATTTCGATTATGATCGTCGTAATGGTTGTGGTATTTGGAATTGCCGCATACGTGCTTGTTAAATTCCGTAGAAAAAAGGGACAAGATGAAATTCCTGAGCAAGTGGAAGGTAACCATAAGCTTGAGATCATTTGGACGGCGATTCCGCTGCTCTTGGTGCTCGTGCTTGCAGTTCCTACTATTCAAAAGGTATTTGCTTACGGAGAGAACGACTGGAACAATCCGGATGCAGTTAAGGTGGAAGTTACTTCTCACCAGTTCTGGTGGGAGTTCAATTATCCAGACTACGGCGTAAGAACGGCTCAAGAGCTGGTTGTTCCCGTAGGCAAGAAAATTGCGTTCCAATTAAAAACGAATGATGTGCTTCACTCCTTCTGGGTACCATCGCTCGGCGGCAAGATGGATACAAACACGGAAGGCAGCGTTAACTACATGACTCTGGTTGCTGACAAAGCGGATACATACATTGGTAAATGCGCGGAGTTGTGCGGTCCTTCTCACGGTTTCATGGAATTCCGGGTGAAAGCGGTTGACGATGCGGCATTTGACAAATGGGTAGCGGCATTCAAAGAGCCAGCGGTGCTTCCTGCGGATGCGGCACTCGCCGAGAAATTCAAGACCAACTGTCTTTCCTGCCACGCAGTGGGCGACCAAGGCGGAGCGATGGGTCCTAACCTGACCGGCATTGGATCCCGTGAGACGATTGCGAGTATCTTGCTGAACGACATAAGCGGCAAACCAGGCACTAAGCCGACGAAAGACAACCTGGTGGAATGGCTGATGGAGCCTCAGGCTGTAAAACCTGGCAACACGATGCCTAATCCGAAGGATCTCGGCTTCAGTGACGAAGAAATCGAGCAGATTGCCGATTACTTGGCCAATTATAAGTTGGATTATTAATACAGCAAGAACTTTAAAAGGGGGTACAAACCTTGGCTCACGCTCATGCTTCTAGCCATAGCGTTAAACGCTACACGGGGATCATGGATTGGCTGACAACCGTCGACCACAAGAAAATCGGTATATTATACCTGATCGCGGGTGGTTTCTTTTTCGGGATAGGCGGTATCGAAGCGATTCTGATTCGCTTGCAGCTGATCAAGCCGATGAACGATCTGGTATCGGCTCAAGTATTTAACGAATTGATTACAATGCACGGAACGACGATGATCTTCCTTGGCGTTATGCCAGTTATCTTCGCCTTGATGAACGCGGTCATCCCGCTTCAGATCGGCGCACGCGACGTCGCGTTTCCGTTTCTGAACTCGCTCGGATTTTGGACGTTCTTGTTCGGTGGACTTTTGCTTAACCTGAGCTGGATTATGGGCGGCGCGCCTGATGCGGGCTGGACGTCCTATACGCCGCTCTCCACCAACGACTATTCGTCCACGCACGGCGTAGACTTTTACACGATAGGACTTCAGATTGCAGGTCTCGGTACGTTGATCGGTGGTATCAACTTCCTGGCTACCATCATTACGATGCGTGCGCCTGGCATGTCCTTCATGAGAATGCCGATGTTTACATGGACGGCGTTCATCACTTCGGCCATGATTCTGTTCGCATTCCCTGCCATTACGGTAGGTCTCGTATTGCTCAGCTTTGACCGTTTGCTCGGTGCCAATTTCTTTGATGTTGCGGCAGGCGGAAGCCCTGTATTGTGGCAGCATATTTTCTGGATTTTCGGTCACCCTGAAGTTTACATTCTGATTTTGCCGGCGTTCGGTATTATCTCGGAAGTTATCCCTACATTCTCCCGTAAACGTTTGTTCGGATACAGCTCCATGGTATTTGCAACCATCCTGATCGCCTTCTTGGGCTTCATGGTTTGGGCTCACCATATGTTTACGACAGGTCTTGGACCTGTAGCGAATGCGCTCTTCTCCATCGCAACGATGCTGATCGCCGTTCCTACCGGTATCAAAATCTTTAACTGGCTCTTCACGATGTGGGGCGGCCAAATCCGCTTCACCAGCGCGAACCTGTTTGCGATCGGTTTCGTACCAACGTTCGTCATGGGTGGGGTTACCGGCGTCATGCTGGCATCTGCTCCTGCAGACTTCCAGTTCCATGACACGTACTTCGTTGTAGCTCACTTCCATTACGTTATCGTTGGCGGTCTGGTATTCGGTCTGTTCGCCGGCCTTCACTACTGGTGGCCAAAAATGTTCGGCCGTATGCTGAACGAAACGTTGGGCAAATGGACGTTCTGGTTGTTTGCCATCGGCTTCCACATGACATTCTTCGTACAGCATTTCCTTGGATTGCTAGGTATGCAGCGGCGGATTGTCTCGTACTTGCCGAACCAGAATTTCGACGAGCTTAACTTCATCAGTACCATCGGTGCAATCTTGATGGGGATCGGCGTATTGCTCTTCTTGGCTAACATTGTCGTCACTACAAGAAAACCGGTTGGCGTTGCAGCGGATCCTTGGGAAGATGGACGCACGCTCGAGTGGAGCATTCCTTCTCCGCCGCCAGAGTACAACTTTAAGCAAATTCCGCTCGTTCGCGGCATTGACGCTTTCTGGAAAGAGAAGATGGCAGGCAATAAAGAAATGACACCATCCGAGCCGGTTGGTCCGATTCATATGCCTTCGCCAAGCATCCTTCCGTTTGTGATGTCACTGGGTCTGTTTATCGCGGGTCTTGGTTTCATGTTTAGCACGGAAGACTTCTCGAATTCGTTCATGAGCTTAATCTTCAATAAATATATCGTTCTGATTGTTGGTCTTCTGATTACGTTCGCGGCAATGATCGCTCGTTCCCTGTACGATGATCATGGATATCACATCGAAGTTGAAGAACTGGAAGGGGAGGGTAAAGCATGAGTCACGCTGAACATGTAAACGGCGAACTTCCTCACGAGCCCGAGAAGGCAACACTCGAAGGCCGTAATAAGGTTCTTGGTTTCTGGCTCTTCCTCGGTGGAGAGGCCGTGCTCTTCGGTACGTTGTTTGCAACGTTCCTGGCGCTTCGCGGCCAGAACAACGAAGGTCCAACTGCTGCTGAGCTGTTCTCACTGCCGATCACGGCAGCAGCAACGCTGATATTGCTTGTCAGTTCCTTGACCAGCGTGTTCGCCATTCAGGCGCTGCACCGTCATAATATCGAGAAGCTGAAGCTGTGGCTGATCGTGACCGTTGTCCTGGGTCTTGGATTCCTTGGCCTTGAGATTTATGAATTCTATGAATATGTTGTGCATGAATCGTTTAACATGAAGACGAGTGCATTCTCGTCTGCATTCTATACGCTGGTTGGCTTCCACGGCGCCCACGTTGCTTTCGGGGTCGTGTGGATCAGCCTGTTGATTGCTCAGCTGTACAGAAAAGGGTTAACCGTGGTTACAGCACCTAAGGTTTATGTGTCTGCTATGTACTGGCACTTTATCGACGTTGTATGGGTGTTCATCTTCTCGGTCGTATACCTTCTTGGAAAGGTGGGCTAAGGAATGACTGCGAATCAACAATCCAATGAGGGGCCTACAGTGAAACACCGCCATCGTGTGGAAGGTCCTGAGAAACACATTGTCGTCTTTATTTTCTCCATCGTCCTGACTGCGATTGCTTTTGCGGCTGTCGCAGCCGGTGGCATCAACACAGCATTTACGATCATCCTTTTGCTGGTTATGGCTGTGTTGCAGGTGTTCGTGCAAATGGGTTACTGGATGCACTTGAAGGACAAAGGGCATCTGATGCCAATCCTGTTCATGATTGGCGGCTTCTTCGTAGCTAGTACCTGTATTGTCATGGCACTGTTCTGGGTTTGGTGGTAAAATGAAAAAGAGGTGGGCTACTTCAGCCCCCTCTTTTTTTAAGTCGTAGGAAGGTGTCACAATTTCGACAGAATTTAACCCGTTTAGGGGAGGTTTTTGCATGCTGGGCTTAGAATATTTTAGTTTTGCAGATAAATGGAGTCCCTTGTTCCTGGCATTTATGCTGCTCGTTACGGCAGGCTACTTCCTGTTGACCGGGCCGCTAAGCAGTCGTTTTGAAGGGAGTGCTCCGGTTTCCGCAGGAAGGAAAACACTGTTTGTAGGCGGTATGCTAACGTTCTATCTCGCACAAGGTGGACCTATTGAACTGCTTGGGCATACAATGTTCTCGTTTCATATGGTCAGTATGGCCATGTCCTATCTAATGGCAGTGCCGCTCTTGATTCTGGGTATTCCTGTTTGGATGTGGCGCGCCTTCGACAAGGTCAATCCGTTTAAGAAGCTCGGTTTCCTTGCGCGTCCGATTGTTGCCGCGGTTCTGTTTAACGGCTTGTTTTCGTTTTACCACATCCCGGTCATCCATGACTTTGTCATGTTAAACTTCTGGGTGCACCGTCTGTATTACCTGATCCTGTTTATCTCCTCGCTGCTGATGTGGTGGGCCATCATTAAACCGATTCCGGAGAAGGACAATTCGTCAGGGCTTATGAAGATGGGATACATCTTTCTCAACATGGTCTTGCTGACACCGGCATGCGGGCTCATTATTTTCTCAAGCGAACCGATGTACGCAACTTATAGCGATCCAGTGGTATGGGCGAAGGCGATGGGCTATTGCGTTGCCGGCGATACCACCGCGTTGCTCAGCCAGTTCCGCGGGCCCGAGTTCTTCGGCTACCTGGAGCCCGCGATTGACCAGCGAGTGGGTGGGATCATCATGAAGTTTTTCCAGGAAATCATTTTTGCTTCGATGCTGGCCTATGTGTTCTTTCACTGGTACAAACGAGAAAATCAGGAAGACGATCCTTTGCCTGGCGAGATTCCTCCAGGCAAACTCAACCAGGCGTAACAGGATTATTGAAGGGGGATCCATATGGATTGGTTTTTTATATTTCCTACGGTCAGTACAACGTTCATCGTCATCAGCGCCGTACTGGTGGCGATTGGCTGGGGACTTATCATTAAAGGGAAGCGCGAGGCCCACAAGAAAGTGATGATTTGGGCGGCCATCGCAGCCGTCATCTTCTTTATCATCTATTCCTCGCGCACCGTATTCATCGGCAACACGTCATGGGGCGGACCTGATGACCTGAAGCCGTATTACCAGGTATTCCTGATCTTCCACATTATACTGGCTACCGTAGCCGCTGTGTTCGGGATCACGACGCTGGTCCTCGGCTTCAAGGAGAAGTTCTCCAAGCACCGCAAGTGGGGCAAGGTTACGTCGATCATCTGGTTCTTTACGGCCATCACCGGCGTAGCCGTGTATACCTTGTTGTACCTGTTATACCCGGGCGGGCATACCCAGCCTGTATGGAAAGTCATATTTGGAATGTAAGCGTGGGGAGAACACCCGTCAGAGGAATCTGGCGGGTGTTTTTTGTTTGGGCAGGGCGGTTCATTATTCAAGAGCAATTTGAGGGCAGATGGGGGAGTGTATCCGTTCCGGTCGCTGTTGAAACCAGAAAACTTAGGATGAGATGAAAGGGTGGTTTCCCGGTTTCAAAGGCGAACGCCAGGTCTCCTCCACGGCTACACTCCCCTTGAGCAGGGAAGCTCTTGAATTAACCGCCGGCAAGGGATGGTGACACCCG
>Ga0209784_100203_pt1 | contig 42553 bp, 34 predicted proteins | sample AraplaCvi_mLB_r2_2_FD_184284 | JGI IMG/M metagenome (GOLD analysis project Ga0209784, IMG submission 184284) | Arabidopsis root microbial communities from North Carolina, USA - plate scrape CL_Cvi_mLB_r2 (SPAdes) (version 2) | ecosystem: Host-associated > Plants > Roots > Endosphere | place: USA...
GAAGATCAGCTGCTCGTAGGCCAATCTTATTTTGCCCTTACGGGTATGCGGTTTTTTGGGATGCTCCTCCGTTGCCTTTTCCATTAAGCGTCTGCCATAAGGATAGATTCCATCTACCACCACAACCTTGGTCCCCAGCTTCTCTGCAGCCGTCATGACCGATTCACCCAGTGGCAGCAGCCTGGACTCCATCTCGTGGTAAGGAATGTTCGCACTGTGAAAAATGACGTCGGCCCCTTCCGCGGCTCTGCGGATATCCTCAGGTTTAAAAGCATCTCCCGTTTCCAGGGTAAGCAGAGGAGAATAGTCCAACTGCTCAGCCAGCTCATTCAGCTTCTTAACGGAACGGCCGAAGGCTACGGTTTGAATTCCGCGCTTCACCAGTTCCGCCGTCAGCGGGGCGCCTACGCCACCTGTCGCACCCAAAACAATCGCTTTTTTCATCATCAATCTCTCCTCATATTCAAAATAATTGATTGATCAATCACAATTGATTAAAAAAGAAATGCCCTTTCTCCACCGCGCACAACCTTATGCAGTACGCGGTGCGGCACATCGACGCGCGCCTTATCTTTTGGGCATCATATTCGGCATATCCATCGCCATGGCTACATTGCACAGCATCCCCCGGGCCAGAAAATCGGAGGTTTTCTTGTCGGCATCCTCGAATCCCGCTTTCACGAAAGCATGCTGAACCAGGTCCTTCACCTCGTTCATTCCCTGCTGCATCGCTTCGCGGATGGGCGCTTCCTGGATCGTCTGCGCCTGCATCTGCAGCAAGATTTCGCTGCGATGGGATTGCACAATCCCTTCGTACGCCCGGATCAGGCCCGTCTCCAGTTCCTCCGGAGCAGCGGAATCGATCACCCCCTGAAATGCCTGCACGATGCGCTTCCAAGAGACAGTCAGCGATTCCACGAGCAGCGATTCCTTGGTAAAGAACCGATAGACGTAAGGCTGGGATATCGCTGCCCGTTCGGCAACCTGAGCGGTGGTCGCGCGATAGTATCCGATCTCTGCAAACACTTCGATTGCTGCTGCCACGATTTCATTTCGCCGATTCGCAGAGGTTGAAGCTCTTGCCATTCAACCCACCTCCTCTCACTCACTCATTCTTCATTTCATTATTGATTGACCAATCACTAATTGAACTCAGTATATACGGTCCGTTTTCCTTTTGCAACTGCTTTTTTCCAATTATTGAATTCAACACCTGGGCATAGCTTGCGCATTGGGAAGGAATCTGCTATCTCTTATCGAATGTTATATGAACCGCGAATAAGGCGGGCGCCTATTCCAAGACTTAATTCTGTAATCGATCAAGGAGGATCAACCATGAGTCATGAAGGTCAACAGCAATTCGAACGATGGCATAGACACCGTACAGTCTTGCTTCAGCTGCTGCAGGACGTACAGAGCGAGCATTTGGATTATAAACCGTGGGATCATGCCTATACCTTGGGCGGATTAGCTGTTCATATTGCGGCAACCTCGGATATGTTCCTGCGTTCCATCCAAAACGGCTCGTTTTCTCCACCCTCGATTTCCACCAAATTCGAGACCATCGACGACATTCGAAATATCGTGCAAGGGTCGACCGAATCGACTACGGCCCTTTTTGCCGAATTGTCCGATAGCCAGCTTGAGCAGCCGCTCGACTTCAATGGGTTCACAGCGCCCGGCAAAGTGTGGCTAAGCAATATGGTCGACCATGAGATCCACCATAAAGGGCAGTTGTTTACTTACGTGCGGGCTGTCGGAATCGAGAAGGTTCCTTTCTTCACGATTCAGCCGGCTAAGCAGTAATAACAAGACACGGCTGGAGTTGCTGTCTTAAGTTATCAAAAGGAATTACATCTTTCTCAAAATAAAAAGCCGGATATCCTGCAGCTCACGCTCAGGAAATCCGGTTTTCTTCTTTCCCTGGTTAGCCTTGCTTCGCCAGCTTCACCACGGCCTGCAAAGCGGTGTTAATCTCGCGCTCCACCGCGTCGGCAACCACGTTTGTGTTCGGATCGTACTCGGCCGCGAGGTCGGCGTCAGCAAAGCCGTCCATGGCGACAATCGCGCCGGCGCGAACGCCGCGGATCGCCGCAACGACGTACAGCGCCGCAATTTCCATCTCGACGCCGAGCGCGCCCGCCGCTTTATATTTCTGGTGCGGCACTTCCTCGACTCCGTTAAAGAACACGTCCAGCGTGACGGTAATGCCCTTGCGCACGACGCCTTCGCCGATCGCAAGCGCGGATTCGTACAACGACTCCGCCACCTGGCTGTCCGCAACCGCCGGAAAACCGTCCGGTACCAGCTGCTTCGTCAGACCGTCCGTACGGATCGCCGCGGTGCTGACCACAAGGCTCCCCGCAGGAGTGTCCGCCCGATAAGACCCGGCGGTGCCCACGCGAATCAAGGTCTTCGCGCCCGCGCGGATCAGCTCCTCGAAGCAAACGGCCGCTCCCGGGCAGCCGACGCCATGGCTGGTTACCGCCAGTTCAACGCCTTCATACGTCCCCACGAAAGTGCGGTACTCGCGGCTGAATGCCAGCTCGCGCGCATTTTCGAGCTTACGGGATATCGTCTCCGCGCGTTTCGGATCGCCGCAGACAATCACAAATTCAGGTATATCCTCTGAGTTTACTTGCAAAATAGGCATCAACATATTAGTCAAACTCCTTACGTGTCCATTCGTCTTCGGGTATATCCAGCGCTTCGCCGCTAAACCGCTCTTCCTTGAACGGGTCCGCTTCGTTGTGGAAGCCGTTGCGTTCCCAGAAGCCCGGGCGGTCTTCCTTCATAAACTCGATGCCGCGCAGCCACTTGGCGCTCTTCCAGAAATAGCGGTGCGGCACGACCGTGCGCAGCGGCCAGCCGTGCTTGTCCGTCAGCGGCTCGCCGTTGAAACGATAGGCCAGCAGCACATCGTCACGGAGCAAATCCTCGATCGGTACATTCGTGTCATAATTGGGATCGGCGTGAAACATGACGTATTTGGCATCCGGCTTGATCTTCAAGCCCGCCAGGAAATCCCGGAACAGGATGCCCTCCCATACCGTATCGAACTTGGACCAGCGCGTAACGCAGTGAATGTCGGTGTTCACGGTTACCGTTGGCAACGCCAGAATATCTTCATAGGTAAAGGTCCGCTCCTCTTCGACTTCGCCGAAAACCCGGAGGGTCCATTCCGACATGTCGTAATGGGGAACCTCCCCTTCATGCAAAATCGGGAACTTCTCGGTCAGCGTCTGCCCCGGCGGCAGCTTGGCCCGCTGCTCATCGGTCAGGTTGCCCACCGCTACCGGCTTCATTTTTTTCAAACGTTCTGCTTTTTTATGCACCAACTTCATCTCCTTTACGCTTGATCGCTTTCGCATCCGCTTATCGACGGGATGACTTCCATCACAGATTGTCGCGACGCGGCATACGCGCCTATCTGGAGCTGGATCCCTGCTTCAGCGCGTCCTGCTGGAAGCTTTTATCCTTAAAGAAGAACATCGCCAGAATCGTTACGACGTAAGGCAGCATCTGCGTAAAATGCGTAGGCAGCGCCAGCCCCTGGAACCGGATGCTGAGTGCATCCATAAAGCCGAACAGCAGGCTTGCCGCCGTTACCCCAAGCGGACCCGATTGACCCAACATCGTGGCGACAAGCGCGATAAAGCCGCGGCCGGCCGTCATGCCTTCCGTAAACATCGTCACCTGTCCAAGCGACAGCTGCGCGCCTGCAAGCGCACATAACACGCCGCTCGCAAGCACGGCTCCATACTGGTACCGTCTTACACGGATGCCCACGCTTTTGGCAGCGAGCGGATTCTCGCCGGCAGCCAGAAAACGGAAGCCGTTCTTCGTGCGATAGAAATAATACCACATGAGGCCCGCAATCAAAAACGACAGATACACCAGCGGCGTCAGGCCCGCCAAAATGGGACCGATCACCGGAATATCCTCGATAATCGGAATGTTCCATTTCGGCAGTCCGACCATCGTATTATCATAAAATGCACCTTTCACATCAAAAATAGCCCGCAAGCTGAATGTGGTCAACCCTGCCGCCAGCGCATTCATCGCGATACCGACCACGATGACGTTGGCCTGCAGATTAATGCTGAGGTAAGCAAAGATAAAGGAGAAGATCGACACGATCGCAATCGCAAACAAAATCGCGTAAAACACGTTGCCGAAAAAGTGGTTCCCCACCACGGCTGCGAACGCCCCCAGCAGCATAAAGCCTTCCAAACCGACGTTGAACAATCCGACGCGCGAACACAGGGCACCGCCGAGAGCCGCAAGCAGGATCGGAGTGAGCACGCGGAGGGCCGAGTTGATTAAAGCAAGGTCAAACAGCTGTTCCATCGGATTTGTTCCCCTTTCTGCGCTTCAGGAAGCTGTATGTGAATCGGGCGGAGATAAACAGAATCAGCACGGCTTGGATGATCGCTCCTACCTCAAGCGGCACTTCCGTATTCCGTTCCACGCCCATGCCGCCCGTCTGCAGCGCGGCCAAGAAAATCGATGCAATCAGCGTACCGATCGGATGCGATCCTGCCAGCAATGCTGCCATGATGCCCGTCCAGGCATAGTCGGCCGTAGATAACGCACCATCGATATAACGATACTGGGAGCCCAGAATTTCAACGGCCCCGCCAAGTCCGGCCAAGCCGCCGCTGAAGAACATCGCGCCAAGCATCATCGGACCGCGCTTAACCCCGCCGAACAGGGCAAACAGCGGATTGCCGCCTAGCATCCGTACTTCGTAACCGATCACGGAGCGCTTCAAGAGCACGAATATAATCAACGCGGCCAGCACCGCGAGCACAAAGCCGACATGCAGCGGCATGCCGGAGATCAGCTTCGGCAGCCAGACGCTGTTATCGAGCATTTCGGATTGCGCCATCGCGGCCGAACCCGAGCGGTCCTTCAGCGGATAAGCGACCAGATAACCTGCAAACAATACGGCCACATAGTTCAGAAGCAGCGTGGAGATCAGCAGGTTCACCCGGAACCGCGCATCAAAATATCCGGCCATCACCGACCATAATCCGCCCGCGATCACACCCGCAAGGATGGCAGCGATACACACCAGCCAGCCGGGACCCGGCATATACAATCCGACCAACGCGGCGGAAAGCGCGCCAAACACCATTTGTCCTTCCGCGCCTAGGTTAAAGAAGCCTGCACGGAAGGCAAACGCAGCGCCCAGACCGATCAGAATGATCGGGGTCGCTCGGGACAGCGTATTCGTAAAGAAATACATCCCGCCGAAGGCACCCTTCCACATCTCCGCGTAGGTCTGCAGGATATCGCCGCCGGCAATCATGATTGCGATGGCTCCGGCAAGCAGCCCCACAAGGATGGCGGCAATCGGCTGGAGCAGCGGAAGCGTAAATTTAGTCCATTTGTTCATTACAGTGTTCCTCCCGCCATCAGCAGTCCCAATTTCTCTTCTGTCGCATCCTTCGCCGACAGCTCGCCCGCGATCCGGCCTTCATACATGACCAGAACACGGTCGGACAGCTTCAAGATTTCCGTTAATTCCGACGATACCAGCAAAATTCCCGTGCCCTCTTCGCGCCGCTTGAGCAGTTCGCCATGAATCGTCTCCATGGCACCGATATCGACGCCTCGCGTCGGTTCCGCCGCGATCAGGAACGGAGTTCCCTGCTCCAGTTCCCGTGCCACGATCAGCTTCTGCAGATTGCCGCCGGACAAATACTGCGTGCTGGTCTCCAGAGAGCCCGTCTTGATGGAGAATTTCTGAACCCATCCGGATACAAGCGTACGAATGTCCTTCAGTTTAAGGAATCCGCCCTGCTGCAAACGTCGTTGGTGCCCCATAAGCCCGGTATCCATCACGGTTGCCGTTCGATTGGCACCCCATACGTAGCGATCCTCCGGAATATGGGCTAACCCGTGCTCCCGTATTTCTCTTGTCGACATGCCGGTAACGTCCTTGCCCGACACGGCAATCCGCCCGCTGTCCGGCTGAGCCAGGCCCGAGATCACTTGAAGCAGCTCGGATTGCCCGTTGCCTGAAATACCGGCAATCCCGACAACCTCGCCGGCCCGTACCTCCAGGTTTACGCCGTCCAGAACCGGCTTGCCTTTCGTACCACGGATCGAGACGTCCGATACTTCCAGCACCTTTTCGCCTGGCGTGATCGGCTTGCGGTCCAGTTCCATCAGCTCGCGGCCGACCATGAGACGGGAGAGCTGGTGGGCATCGGTGTTCCCCTTCTCCACCACGCCCGTGACGGCACCGTCACGGAGTACCGTAATGCGATCGGCCACGTCAAGGACCTCGTTCAGCTTATGACTAATCAGGATAAAGCTTTTTCCCTGTTTGGAGAGCTGTTTAATGGCATCCAGGAGCTCCTGCACCTCGAGCGGCGTCAGCACGCCCGTCGGCTCATCCAGAATGATGATTTCGGCTCCCTGATACAGCACCTTCAATATTTCAACACGCTGCTGCACGCCGGGGGCGCTGCTGCTTACGGTGGCCCGCGGGTCGACCTTCATGCCGTATTTTTCGCAGAGTCCTTCCACGATCTTCACGGCTTGCTTGCGGTCAAACCCGGCACCCGAGCCCGGCTCATTGCCGATCACGATATTCTCGGCGATCGTAAACGTAGGAAACAGCATGAAGTGCTGATGCACCATGCCGATTCCGCCTTGAATCGCGTCAAGCGGGCTTGCAAACGAAACTTCCTTGCCATTCAGCCGAATCGTACCCGAGGTTGGCTGCTCCATCCCGTACAATATCCGCATCAGCGTCGTTTTGCCTGCACCGTTTTCCCCGACTATCGCATGTACCTCACCCGCGCGCAGCGAAAAGTCAATGCCGCGGTTTGCGCTGAACTCGCCATACTTTTTCGTAATATTGTCCATCTGGAGTAGCATCGAGTCATGCCTTCCTTTCGTTTCTGAATGAAAGACCGACTGCCCATGTGCAGCCGGTCCTGGTAAGAACTAATTTTGTTCCAATGCGTTCGTTACTTTAATCTTTCCGGCGATGATATCGTCGGAAATCACCTTAAGCTGATCCACGATGTCTTGTCCAATGAATGGGTTAAGCGGCGTTTTGCTCTCATGCGTAACGTAAGTGAGACCTACAGCGCCTTCTTTCAAACCGTAATCACGAATGTCGAAAGTATAGTTGCCCTCTGCAAAATCTTTCACCGTTTCGTATACAACAGCGTCGGTACCTTTCAACTGTGCGAGCACCACATGCTCAGGCTCGGTGTTGTCCGTATCTTGTCCGGAAGTGTAGAAGCCCTTCTCTTTCGCTGCTTCGAACACGCCCAGATCGCCAACGGCAGACATGCCGGCTACGAAATCCGCGCCTTTGGAGTTCTGCAGGAGCGCAAGCTCCTTCGCTTTTGCCGGATCGTCGAATCCGCCTACGAAGTTAACGAAAATTTCGATGTTCGGATTGACCGATTTCGCGCCTTCCTCAAAGCCGGTCATATATTTATGCATAATCGGAATGTCGTTGGCCACAACGTTGCCGACCTTGTTCGTTTTCGTTGCCAATCCTGCCGCCGCCCCCAGAAGATAAGCAGCCTCATGCTCGCGGAATCCGACGCTGCGGACGTTCGGCAAATCCACGACCGTGTCTATGATCGCAAACGGCACGTCCGGATTCTCCGGTGCAACCTTCTTCAATGCATCCTCCATCTGGAAGGTGGATGTGATAATCAGATCGTACTTCTCGGCAACCGCCGTGCGAAGGTTCTGCTCGATCGAAGCAGGGTCTGTCGATTCAATCGTTTTGACTTCAACGTTGAAATCGGCAGCGGCCTTTTGCAATCCTTCGTCCATCAGGGCAAAGAATGGATTCACGCCGATCTTCTCAGGAAGAACAAGTGCAATGCGTTTCTTATCTTGAGATCCTTCGGAACCGCCATTAGCTGCACCACTGTCAGTAGACTTATCATCATTGCCGCAACCTGCAAGCAATCCAACGGATAATACGAGTGTTAATAGAATTGACCATGTCTTTTTCATTTCCTGACCTTATCCTCCTAAGTGAGCACTTTTTATACTATTATCCTATGGTATAGACAAGCAGATGTCAAAACAAAAATTTTAGCGTTTTATGTAGTTTAATGTGTTTTTTAGCAAAAATTTGGTGGAAAACTGCGTATATCACAGAACATTACCTTGTCAAAATGTCGATAATGTTCGGAAATTGCCAACATTTGATCAAACACTTCCGGCATGGATCCGGATGAAAACGCATTATTTTCAAATTCCTGGCATTACGCAAACCTGGACTCTATTTATATAAAAAAGGATGCCGTTAGGCATCCTCGCTCTTGCATGATTTCTATTTAGATGAAGCAACATACGAAATATTGAATTTCTTCAGCTCCAGCCTGCTTCCACCGCCGATTCAATCGATCAGCTCTGAACCTTTCAATAACCGCTGCAGCATGACCGCTGCTTCACCACGGGATAACTTCTGGAGCGGCTTAAGACCTGCGCCCGATCCCAAGACAATTCCTTGCTTCACAAGGGCCGCCGCAGCCGGTCTGGCCCAGTCGGACAGGACTTCACGGTCCTGGTAAGGGGAGAGGATGGCTGCCGCCTCCATCTCATTCACTGCACTCGCTATTCCCGCCAGCTCCATCACTCTCGCCATAACCGCTATGGCCTCTTGACGCGTGATGCCTTGGGCCGGCCTGAATTGTCCGTCCTCATACCCCTGAAGAAGCCCATACTGCACAGCTTGCGTTATGACGCCGTTATGCCAGTCCTCTGCGTCAACATCCCGGAAAGCAGAAACTCCGTCCTGCACCTCATCCAAACCGAGCGCCCTCACGATCATGGCAGCAAACTCGGCACGGCTCACTTGGGCATTCGGCGCGAAATGAATCGCCGCGGGCTGATTCGCGTTTGGGTCTATTCCACCCTCGACAAGTCCGGTTCCGTTCAGGATCATTCGCGAAGCAAGATCGCTCACCGCATCCTTGGACCAGTGGAACGATACATCAGCAACACGCACTTGATGAGAGATGAAAGCAACCGTACCTGCTGTTAAACGATGCAGAATCGCCTCGCTGCTTCCGTCCTCCTTCAGCTCGAAACGCGTCGGGATCGGGTGGAAGCTGCCGTTCCGATCCAGCAAGACAGCCGTTGTCATACGGTCCGGCACTCCCTGCGGCCAAATGATTCGCTGCTTCATATATTGCGGGAATGGATCTAACTGCAGTACCGTATCCTGAGCTTTAGCCGTGATTTCAAACTCGATAGGCAAACCGATAAGCGTAATGCCGGATTGCAATGCGGCCTTCTTAACAGCCTCTACCTTGGCAGCGTCGCTGGCAGCCATCGTCAGGGTTACCGTAATTTGATCCGCGGCCGGCAAATCCATGCTTCCCGGCGCCTGCCAGCGCGATGATGCCATCACGGCCGCAGGAACGTGGAAATGACCAAGCGCCGATCGGATTTCAATGGCGCCCTGCTTGGCTTTAAGCAGGTCAAGAGCAGCTCCGTTTGTTTCCAGGGAGACCTGATCCGCAGGCCGTGCCAACGCGATGACGATTACCGGATTGTAGTCCACTGTCTCTAAACGGGCTTCCAGCTTAGCCGTATCCAGTTTCATCGATACGACGGTATGTCCATTGGCCTCATGGAACAAACCTGTAACCATCCCTTCCTGTGATTCATCGTTTATCGTAACGTTGACGTCCACTCTATTCGAAGGTGCGGCATTGCCCGATGGGCCCGGTATAGCCGATCCTTGGCCGGAACCTCCTGGCGACGAACCTTCCGGCTCTTCAGGCGTCCCGCCACTGCCTCCGGATGAAGCTCTAACCAATGTCGTTCTGTATTTCATATGCTGGCCGTCAGGCGCCGTCACCATAACCTCGATGACCTGGCTGCCTACGGCGACGGGGAAGGAAGGGCTCACCTGGCCGGAGAGGAGATCCATCGGCCCCCATACCAAATTTCCGGCCTCGCCGTACACGCTGGCCGTTACCGTCGCCCTCGCATCATATACCTGTGCCGTTACCGTGAGGCGATCCGTATCGCTGGCGACCTGCGCTTTGTAATCATAGTGATCTCTGGCAAACTCAGGGCTCAGCGCTACTTCTCCGCTCGACGAACGCAGCGACAATGCTTGCAAATCAGCGTCGTACGCCGGAGACTCATGTTCCCTGACCGTAAAGCTCCAAGCATCCGCCCCCTGAATGCCGGCAAAGCCGGCACTTGAATGGTTACCGGTAAAAGCACCCGGCTCGATCTCGACGTAATAGGCCGCCCCCTCATCAAAATCATTCAGCGGATCTATGCTCGCCGCGTTCCCGAGAATCGTGACGCTCCCTGCATCGGAGGCATCGACGGTCTCGACGACGCGATGATCCGAGGCAAGCCTAATCGTAATCGATTTACCGGATACCGCTGTCACTTCTTCATTAAAGACAACCTGCAAGATTACATCTTTTTCCACGCCGACAGCCTGGTGGGACGGCGTGTAAGATAAGGCCTTAAGCTCGGTCGGTGCCTGGATCGCCTTCCATTGGGCAAACAGCTTGACGTCCTCCGTACCGAATATAAGCTTGCCACCGGCAGGATAATCGATTCCGCTTCCGTCGGCCTCCGTATTCCAGCCGTCGAAGATATGTCCATCCTTGCCCAGCTGCCCCGTATTGCCCGCCACGACCGCTTCGTCGCCTCTGGCAAACAAACCGCTGCTTACCGGAACATTCCCTTCAGTGTGTCCGTTGCCGTCATAGGTTAACGAGTAGACTTGCGGCCATAGGGTTGTCACCTTCAGGATGCGGTATGCGCTTTTCCTGCCGACGGCATCTTTGACCATGACGTTAAAATAATGATCCGTCCCTGCGGCAAGCCCGTTCACCACCATCCCGGTTTGATCCGCCGCGTAGCTTCCGACGGGCTTTCCATTCCTCTCCATTTGGCTGACGTCCCCGATATTCGGGCTGGCGGACGAATATAACAAATACTGCAATTCGTGCTGCTCCGTCATATTGTCCGAGGCTTTCGGCCATTCCAATGCAACGGAGTCTGACGTGATGCTGTGCGGATTCAGGCTCCCACTGCCCGTATCCGGGGACGTCGTATCCAGCACAGCTTTAGTCAGGGTAGGTATTCCCCTTGTATTGTTGTACGTCCCGTCTCCGATCTGTCCTCCGGAGTTATAGCCCCATCCCCAGACGGTTCCATCCTGCTTCATGGCAACGCTATGAAAGCCCCCGGCAGAAATTTCACGAACATGCTTGATCCCCGGTACAGGGACCGGAATGAGGCTGGAAGCATTCGAGCTTAGGCCCAGCTGCTGTTGACTGTTATCTCCCCAGCTCCATACGTTTCCTGCCCGGTCCACTGCAAGGCTGTGATAACCTCCACCTGCAACGGCAACGATATGCTGCAGGTTTCGAACCTGCACCGGTCTCGTCCGGTGCGTTCTCGTGCCGTCGCCAAGCGTACCATACTTGTTGTTTCCCCATGCCCACACGGTGCCGTCTTGTTTAATGGCTAAACTATGGGAACCGCCGGCGGCGATCGCCATGACGTCCGTCAGCCCGGCAACCTGTACCGGAACGTATCGGTCCGTCGTCGTCCCGTCTCCAAGCTCCCCGCTTTCGTTCACGCCCCAGGCCCATACGGTGCCGTCCGATTTTAAGGCAAGACTGTAGTATCCTCCAGCCGCAATTGCCGTCACATCGCTTAGACCAGTAACCAGAACCGGGGAGTTTTGTTGTATGGTCGTTCCATTTCCCAGCTCGCCGTTGTCATTCTTCCCCCAAGCCCAAACGGTGCCGTTCTCTGAAAGCGCCATGCCGTGATAGGCCAATCCGCCCGATATTGCCTTGATCCCGCTCAGACCCGGAACTTGCGCGGGCGCGTTCACATTCGTTATCGTTCCAATCCCTAACTGTCCGTTCTCGTTTGCTCCCCAGGTCCATACCGTTCCATCCTGGCGGAGCGCCATCGAACTGCGGACGCCGGAGTGAATGTCAATGACATGGTTCAAATTCTTCGCCATGACCGGAGTCGTCCGGGTCTTCCAAGTGCCGTCGCCCAGCTGCCCCCTGTCTCCGTATCCCCATGAGTAAACTTCACCGCTGCTTACGAGCGAAGCGGTATGATAGTACCCGGCTACAAGCTTTGGTGCAACGGCCGCAGCCGCAAGGGCTTGCCGATATCCCAATAACCCATCCAGCTGCAGCAGCAGCAAAGCCGCACACAGCAGGATTTTTCCTGAACGCCTTAGCATAATCTCCTCCTTCGTTTCATCAGCGTTATGACAGCTGCGGCCCGGTTAGGACCGCGGCACCAAGGATGCTATCAAATTTATGGGAGGAAAACGATTGACAAACGTTAACTTTTCATCTTTTTTTTCATATAATCTAGTTATCGCGACTCAATTTCCGTAAAAATAACGTTTCGTATATTGCGAGGGTATCCTATGAAACTACTAACAGACTCACCCATTCTGAAAATGAAAATAAGCCTTCCCGGTCTGAAGGAGCATCTGATTCGCCGGGACCGGCTGCTGCAGGATATGGCAGCAGGCCACAAGGGTCAGCTGACAGCCATCATCGCGCCTGCCGGATACGGCAAGTCGACGCTGCTCGCCCAATGGGCTCATGAAGCAGACAAACGATGCGCCTGGGTTTCGCTGGATGAACGGGATAACGATCCCGTCCGCTTTTGGAGATACGTGGCGGCCTCGCTGGCCTCGATTCTTCCCGAGCCGCAAGGAGCTCGTCTCATGCACCATACGCAGCTGCTGCCAAGCGCCTCGATTGAAACCTTTCTGGATACGCTGATCAGTGAATTATACGAGGATTCCGAGCCCCTCAATCTCATTCTTGAGGACCTGCACAGTATTCACTCTTCAACCATCCATGGAGGGATTTCCTACTTGATCGACTACCTCCCCGAACATATTCATCTTCTCATCTCGTCCCGGACCGAGCTTCCATTCCCCACGATCAAGGGCGTGGTAAACCATGAGGTCCATCTTATCGGCATGAAGCAGTTGGAATTTACCTACGAGGAGACGGAGCGTTTGTTCCGCCATGCGTCAAACGGCAGCCATTCCAATCTGACCTCGATGGAGCTCGATACGTTACGGAACCAAACGGAAGGCTGGGTTACCGGGCTCCAGCTTGCCGTGATTACCATGCGAACCGGCAGCGGTCTGGAAGGATTCGTGGATGATATGAAGGGGAATCCGCTTCTCGTATCCAAATATCTGTTTCAGGAAGTCGTAAGCAAGCTGTCACCCGACGTGTTCTCCTTTTTGCTCCAGACCGCCGTCCTTTCAGAGCTGCATCCGCAGGTGTGCGATGCCGTTACGGATCTCAACGACAGCCGTCCGATGCTGGAGGAGCTGCAGAAGCTGAATCTGTTTCTGGTTCCGCTGGACGAACATCAAACCTTCTTTCGTTATCATCATTTATTCTCGCAGTTTCTGCTCGACCTGCTTCAACGCGAGTTTGACGGGGAATATACCAAGCGCCACCGGCTCGCCGGGCAGTATTATGCCTCCGTCGGCTCCATGGATGAAGCGATTGACCATATGTTGGCAGCGCAGGATTTCGGGCATGCCGTGAGCTTGATTGGGCAGCATATGCAATCCGTGCTCGAACTTGGAGAGATTGCCACCTTGCTGAAATGGTTTGACCGCATCTCCCCCAGCTATCCGATGACACCCGAAATGTCGCTGGCGCATGCTTTTGTCTTGGTACTGACAGGAGATCTCGAACGCTCCGAGCGCATGCTGTCCCTTATTGAGGAAGCCTGCGCTGCGCTAGAATCATCGGACCGAAGGGAGCAGCTTATGAGTTCCATCCTGTTCGTGCGGTCCAATCTTGTTTTCCTGAACGGGGACTTCGGCAAATGGTTCGCCTTCAGCGAAGGCATCCTCGACAACCTGATGCCCGACAATCCGATGTACTACCAGTTCGATTACAATCGGCGGGAGCCTTATGTCAGGCGTACCTCGCTCGGCATGAAGGGGGCTCTCTCCGCCGATACGGAAAGAATCGCGCATCTGTTTACCGGTGTGCTGGAATCCCACGGGTGGGAGCATTCGCTCATGAACTTATATGTCAAACAATCCTTATGCGAGGGATATTATGAATGGAACCGGCTGGCGGAATGCCGTCAGCTGCTGGTGCAGATTCGTAATGCGCCGCCCGCCAAAGAAACGATGGGGTTGTTCGTGCCGCTGCATATCACCGAAGCCAGGCTGTTCGCTGCCGAGGGCAAATTCCATCTAGCCCATTATGCTTTGGATGAAGCGTGCTCCGCTGCGCTTTCCAGGAAATCGAGCCTTTGGCTCGCCCCGTTAAAAGCCGTCAGAAGCTTGATCTATATCCGGGAAGGGCGCATAGCCGAAGCACGGAAGGAAGTGGCCGAGCTCTCCGTTTCCGTCAAGGACAAGCCCGCCTATAGCCGGGAAACCGAATACCTGGCGTTAGTCCGCATGTTAGGCAGACAGCGCAGGGAAATCGAAGCGCTGCGCCTCCTGGAGCTGTTGAAACCTCAGGCCGAGCGCGAACAGCAGCGTTCCAGCATCATTGAAATCACAAGCCTGCAAGCGCTGCTGGAACATCAGCGCGGCCAGCGGCAGCGGTCGCTTCATCTTCTTGGCGAAGCTTTGCGTGTAGGAGCACAGAACGGTTATGTCCGCACCTTCCTCGACGAAGGGGAGGACATGTACCAGCTGCTGCAACTGTATACGAGCCGACTCGGACAGGAAGACGGCGTGAGCCCGGAGGAACTTCGGTCGCTTGAATATGCACGCACGCTCGTGAAGTTGTTCCCGGGTGGTTCCGAAGCGGATATTTCATCGGCCGAGACACCACGGCAAACTCTTCCCGAAACGCTGAATCGGAACGAAATGAATTTGCTGCATCTGATTCGACAGGGTGCCTCGAATAAACAGATGGCCGCATCACTCGGCCTGTCCGAAGGAACGGTCCGGGTGTATTTGTCCAGACTGTACGGCAAGCTCGGCGTGACGACACGCACGCAGGCTCTGGTTAGAGCCCAGTCGCTGAACCTGCTGGAGGATTAATCGGATAACGTACAAAAGAACCCCGGGACACGCGTTCCCGAGGTTCTTTTTGTACGCCATGGATTTACCGTATAATAACCGTTGGCACCATCACGAGTTGAAGGATCGAATCCATTTGAACCGGTTCACCTTCACGATCGCCACAAAACACTTCAGGATTTGATCCGATTTCAGGCAGATAAACACGGCAAGCGGCGATAAATGGAACACAAATGCGCATAAGGCGGATGAGGGCAGCACGATCAGCCACATAAATATCAAATCGTTGTACAGCACAAAGCGGGTGTCTCCGCCGCTCCGCACGATGCCTGTCAAAGCCGGCATCTGGTAGGCCGTTCCGACCACGGTGATCGACAGCACCGTCATGAAATGCAGGGCAAGCGTTTTGGCCTCATCGGATATCGAATAGAAGCCCAGCACGAAATCCTTGATCACAAACAGCACAGCCCCCGTCAATAAACCGAGCAGGATATACAGAATCTGCAGCGTTTTGGCATACGATATGATTTTATCCATCATGCCCTCGCCGATGGTCTTCCCGATCAGCACGGACGTAGCGCTGGCAGAAGCGTACACGATGACCGTCACCATCTGGAAAATCGTTGTAGCAATGCTGTTGGCGGCGATCGCGGATTCCCCCATATGCCCCAGGATGGCGGTTTGTGCCGCCATGGCAAGCCCCCATATCGTATTGGACATCAGAATCGGGGAGCCTATGCGAATGTACTGCTTGAAAAGCTCCATATCGAACTTCAGGAAATCCTGCAACTTTAACAGGATCTTGCGATCGAACCGCTTAACATACACGATGACGATCACGCATTCAATAATCCTCGCCGTCAGGGTAGCGATAGCCGATCCAGCTACGCCCAGCTCCGGAAAGCCCATATACCCGTAGATCAGGATGTAGTTCAAGCAGATGTTGATAACCAAGGTGGACAGCGATACCACAAAGCCGATTTTTACCGTTTCCACGCTTCTTAAGGAAGCCAGCAAGGAGCTGGTGACGGCAAAGAAGATATAAGAGAAGCAGATGATGCGCAAATATTCCACGCCGGCAGCTATGACATTCTCTTCCTTGGTAAACAAGGACAATACCTCGTGCGGGAAAAAGAACACGATGACCCATAACACGATGCTGAGAAGGATGGCCATGCGCATGCCGATGCTTGCCGCTTTTTTGATCAAGCCTAAATCCTTGGCTCCCCAGAATCTGGACGACATGATGACCAAGCCTTCGCATACGCCCAGAACCAGCATGTGCAGCAGGAATTGGATCTGGTTCGCCAGCGCAACGCCCGACAGCGCCGATTCGCTGTATCCTCCCAGCATGACGTTGTCCGACAAATTCACGCCGACCGATATCAGGTTCTGCATCCCGATCACAAGCGTCAGCCAGAAAAAACTTTTGTAGAATCCTTTTTCCCGAACAAATAAACTCATGTCAGCTAACCTTCTTCGACTATAAGATGATAAATCTCTAATATATACGAAATTATGCAAATGAACAGAACCAAATGAAGTGAAACATCCTTCCGCCGTATAGTAGATTCATAGAATCAAAAACATAATAACATTATAATGTTTTTACGGTAATAAACTAGTCGTCTGGTTGCACTACATTACGAAAACCGGTTATTCAACTTCGACGGCATCCTGGAGGATTCCGCAGCAAATCCCCTGTCCCTTGTCTCATCTCTCCCCGCTTGATCAACCTATGCGTCATGTAACAAGAAAAATTCTCGTTATGCCGTGGGATTTCCTGACTATGTACAAAACGACATACCGTATATATGATGGCAATGTAATTCCATCCCAACGATATAGAGGAGAATGTGTATGACCCTGTGGAAATATCCGCTATCCCGCAATATGGTTCAGCGCAGCATGATTGCAGCCCTCAGCGCTGCACTCCTTATGACCCCGCTTCATGCCCTTGCTGCCGATGAAGCGCCCCAAGCCGAGGCATCACCAATGAAAACGCCGTCCGGTACCCCGACCGACATCACGGCTTTCGCACAATTCACGGGGAATCCAGCCGATTCCCTGGCGATTGGGGAGCACCGTTTGATCAGCCGCAAGGAGATGGACCGGCACTGGGACGGCCTTGATCCGGATTACACCCCGGAAAAGTCGATCGAAGCGGTTCAAGCGCTGCTGTCGGAGGAAGACTTCGAGGTTTTATTTCCTTACAGGCTAGGTTCGGCCGAATGGTTTAACGTCGCCAAGGGCAAAGAATACTATAAAGCCGATCAGACGGACTATTTCTCTTACGACAACCTGATTCACGCGGTGGCGGAGGTGTCCAATCTGAAGATCAAGATCCGCACGCGGCAAGGAGCTCCTTCCGCCCAAGAGATTTATCGATTGGACAAAGATGCCCGGGTCGAAACACTCGTCGTGCGTTCGACGGATTTCCATTCGGCCGAGAACCTTAACCAAGCGATTGAAACCGTTATCATTGACGGTGGCACCTTTCTCAAAGAAGGGCTCAAGAAGGACCGCAAGCGCGAACTGGCTGCCTTCCTGGCCAATCTCTCCCACGAAACCGGCGGGGGCTGGGCTGCCGCTCCCGGCGGTCCGCTTCGCTGGGGATTGTTCTGGAATGAAAACATCGCCGGCCGGACAGGGGTCAACATGGATGCCTTCGTTGATCCGGCAAGCGCAGAGCTGTATCCCGGATCGCCGGACAAGCGCTATTATGGGCGGGGACCGATCATGCTCAGCTGGAACTTCAACTACGGACTCTTCAGCTCCATTATCTATGGGGACAAAAGCGTGCTGCTGGACCATCCCGAGATCGTTGCCGCCGACGGCAAGATCGGCTACATGACCGCCATCCTCTTCTGGATGACGCCGCAGGACCCGAAACCTTCCGCCCATGACGTGATGGTTGGCAGATGGAAGCCTTCCCCGCTCGAGAAGTTCAGAGGACTGGGCAGTCCCGGCTTCGGCACAACGGTGATGGTCTTGAACGGCCTGGAAGCGAACCTCGGGGAAACCGAGGGCAGTCCCGTGCAGCGGCGCGCCGGGCATTACCGCGATATCACGGGCCGTATGGGCGTCGATATTACCGGAGAGAAGGTCGATACATTAGGGATGAAACCGTTCTGATACGGAACCCGCCTGAAGCTCGGATCCATCACGTTTGATGGATCATGCAAAATCGCCCTTGGCGGATGGATGGCATGCGGCCACCACGCTGCCATAGGGCGATTATGTTTTGGAGCAGCCTTCATACCAGCCGCTGGGAGATAGCTGCACGCTGCGCTTTCGGCAAACTCTTCAGCACCAAATCGTAGGAATGGTCGATCATATCGCGCAGGTCCGCTTCCGTTAAGGAGCCATCGACGGTCACCGTGTTCCAGTGCTTCTTATTGAGATGGTATCCGGGCTGAACGGCGTCATGCTGCTCGCGCAAATTCTCCGCGATGACCGGATCGCATTTCAGGGAAATATGGCTGACCCTCTCCCCTGCCGTTGTGGTAATCAGGGCAAACATTTTGCCGCCGACCTTCATGACGATCGGAAGCGGTCCGAACGGATAATCCTCGGCTGCGGCTTTCTTCGAAAGACAATAAGCAATGAGTGGGCTTCGCACCTGGACATTCTCTCCTTCAAGATCAGATCTATTTGATTATAGTAGATGATGTTTCCCTGTTCAATTCCGTTTGATATGTTGTTCATGCTCCGTTCATACAACTCTTGTATATTGGGACTGATTCAAGATGCAAGGGGGAATTTATCCATGTTGAAATACAGCAAATGGCTGATGCGGGTCGCAGCCATTTATATGCTCATCGGCGCATTGATCGGAGCGGACATGGCAGGCAGAAGCAGCTACAGCATGGTTGCAGGCCACGCCCATATCCTGGTGGTAGGCTGGCTGACCTTGTTTGCCTATGGCATGTTCTACTACGTCTTTCGGGACAAGCTTAGCATGAAAAGAACCGCCGCGATGCATTTCTGGACGAGTTTGCTCGGGGGCGGGATCATGCCGCTGGGCATGCTGATGTATTACCAAATGCAGAATACGGCAACCCTGCTGGCTTTTATTATTCCAGCGTCGATTTTGCTTGTTGCAGCAGTTTTATTTATCACCTTATTGTTTTTCGATAAAAAATTGTTTTCGAGCACATAGCTTGGCTCAAGGCCATCGTGGAGGCTTGCTCTACTTTATCGGCATATGCTGAACAAAAAAGAGAGGTGAGCCTCTTAGCTATGAGTTATAAAAGCAGTACCATCAAAAGCAAGTGGAAGAAAACGAAATGGTTGAACGAAGATGCTTACTTCAGGCAGTACGTGCCCCACACGCTGCCGTTCAGCAAAAAAAACCTGAATGCTATGCTGGCGGACTACACCACGGTTTTCTTCAAACCTACGGATGGCTCTGGCGGCAGAAATATTATCCGGATTCGCAAAACAGACGGAGGTTACACAAGCCAGCTGAACACGACAAAAACGTCGTACTCAAGCTCATCTCAGCTGTACCGCGACCTGAATCGCTTTGCAGGGAGCAGACCTTATCTGCTGCAAAAAGGAATTCGCTTGGCCAAAAGCAATGGCAAGCCGTTCGATATACGGGTGATGGTCCAGAAAACCCGAGAGGGCGCCTGGGTCGGCACCGCCCTATTCACGAAGGTCGGCAAACCGAACAAAGTTGCCACCAATTATAATCAAGGCGGCTCCATCGGCACGTTCAAGAATACGATGAGCGGCGCCAATTTCCACTCGGCCTTCATCCAGCAGCTCGAGTCTGAACTCAAGGGACTCGGCGTTGCCGTAGGCAAAAACTTTGACCGCCATTATAAAGGATTCAAGGAACTTGGCCTGGACGTGGCTGTCGATTCCAAAGGCAGACCGTGGATTCTCGAGGTCAACACCAGACCGCAAATTTATCCGCTCAAAAATCTAAAGGACCGCAGTCTCTATCATAAAGTGCTGTCTTACGGGAAGCATTATGGGCGTACGAAATAAATGAGGATACTTCAGTCGCTCCAACCAAACGGCCGGGCATTATGCCCGGCCGTTTTTGGCTGTAATCTCATTTTAAAAACTAATTATCAGGATACCTTGAAGAGCGCTCAGGCTTCCTTGCCTGCTTGAAGCTGCAGATCCCGCCATACCTTCTTGTTGCTGTATTGTTTGTCCGTGCTGATATCTTGTCCGAACCATGCCGGCGGCACAAAGCCGTCAGCGGCTTCCAGGGAAGGAAATTCGACTTCCAGCACAAGCAAGCTTATCTGCGCATAATCGTCAATTTCGATGATCGTGCTGCCCCAACGGGCGGTTACCCGTCTCTTGGTCAACGGAATCGCCCCATGCGCCTTGACTACCTGATCGTAGAGACCTTCGGAAATCGCATATTCAACTTCTTCCCGGGCAATTCCCCAACCTTTTTTGAACGTATGGCTGAATTCGAGCTGACCCGATGTCAGATCTGTTATTTTCCGGACCCGCAGCTCCTGGTCCCCATCCAATGCCAAATACGTCTGCTCGATAAACTGCTCCTTCTCGACCACGATGCTTCCTTCCTGTATCAACGCATCGGGGTAAGCCTTCAGAAGGTATTTGCGTTCGATTTCAATCGCCATGAGTGTGATGTCCTCCATTCGTCATTCCCATTCTGCTGATTCCATTATAAGGACCCGCAGCCCGAGCGACAAATCAAAAGCGATAGAAGGTATACGCCGGGCATACTTCTATCGCTTCGTGTTCATGTTTTACTTTATCAATTTTTTATAAGCCTTGATCGTCTGCGTGTGCATGCCTTCGTGGTACAAGCTGAACGTAAGAAACTCGCCGACGGTTTGGAACGTCACGGGACCGATCGTCAGCGGGTGGGCCGAGGCCTGGTCCAGGCGATTCGAGAAGGTTTCGCGGATCCGGGCGGTTTGCTCCTGCAAAAGCTCTGCCAGCTCGGACAGCGCAGGCGGCTTCGACGTCCAATCGGCCGGCTTGGTTCCGGTTGCAAACCATGCCTCGAAACCTTCCGGAAGACGCGGCTGCTCGCCCGCGGTCGCAAAAGCGAACTGCTCGGTTACGGTGTAGATATGCCCGAGATTCCAGCGAATGCTATTCGCGAATCCTTCCGGGATAATATCCGCTTCCTGTTCCGTTACATGTTCCACTGATTTCAAGGCTGCTCCTCTGCCAAAATCCAATTGGTTGAAAATCGCTTCATTCATATCATAATCCCCCTTCCGATTCGTACGTAACGATCCTATCGTACTATTCAGTCTATCGCAACTTTCCATTTGAAGCGCCTCTTGGATCATGTTTATACTATAAGAAATCTATACATAAAGGAGTGGGATCAAGTATGAATTACCGCCGTCTTGGCAGCAGCGGCCTGAAGGTTTCGGAGCTGGGGCTCGGCACGAACGCTTTTGGCAAAAGAGCCGATCAAGAAACATCCACCCGGATCCTGGATCACGCGCTGGACCGTGGCATCAATTTCATCGATACCGCCAATATTTACGCCGGGTCGGAATCCGAGCGCATCATCGGAGAGGCGCTGGCCGGCAAACGCCATAACGTCGTATTAGCCACGAAAGCCGGACTCGTGAACGGCCAAGGACCGAACGAACGGGGCTCCTCCCGCTATCATCTACAGCAAGAGCTGGAGAACAGCTTGAAGCGGCTGAAAACCGACTACGTGGACCTGTATCAGATCCATACGTTTGATCCGGACACTCCCCTTGAGGAGACCCTGCGCACGCTGGACGACATGGTAACATCGGGTAAAGTCAGATATATCGGCGCCTCCAACTATGCCGCCTGGGAAATCATGAAGGCGCTCGGAATCAGCGAATTGCGCGGATATGCCCGTTATGTATCGACCCAAACGAGTTATTCCCTGGCAGATCGTACGCCGGAGCTGGAGCTTGTCCCCCTCTGTCTCGATCAAGGTGTTGGCATCATTCCGTATTTCCCGCTTGCCGGCGGCATTCTCACCGGCAAATACGGTCAGGGCGCAAGCAAGCCTGCCGGCTCCCGCGCGGAAACGGACCCGAACTTTAATCGCTTCCTCGAAGAGCGCAATCTGAAGCTCGGTCAACAAGTCAGCCAGCTCGCAGCAGAGCACGGCCATTCTCCCAGCGCACTGTCCATTGCCTGGCTGATGGACCGCGCTGCCGTCTCGACCGTCATCGTCGGGGCTACGAAGACCGAACAGCTGGACGATAATCTGAAAAGCCTCGAGATTAAGCTGGACGATTCCCTGCGTTCGAGCCTGGATGAAATCAGCAACGGCTTTGTTCATGCCAAGCCATTTGCGACGTATCGGCTCGGGTAAGCTGCGATGTTCCGCTAATACAAAGAGCTGCTCCGGGACCAACGGCCCTTCGGTGCAGCTCTTTTTTTTTCTATACTCGAAAACCACTATTTAGACGGTATGTCTCCGATCATCCCCGACGCTGATAGCATCCGTAGAAGAATCGTTGCGGTTTCCGCCCTGGTCATATCACTCCGTGGTCTCAGCCTGGCATCGTAACCGCTCATGAGTCCGCTGTGAACCACTTCGGCTGCAGCCCCCTTCGCCCAGCTTGCCAATTCAGCACGGTCTTGGAAAGCATCCAGCACAGCCTCCGAATCCATGGCCTCACCTATTGGGGAACCCTCAGCGAACTTTAACGCTCTTGCGAAAATAACCATCGCCTCCTGTCTGGAGATCAAGCCATTCGGCAAAAAGGTCCCGTCGGCATAACCGTGTATGAGTCCGCTCCCGCTTGCCGCCGATACGGCCCCCACATACCAGTCCCGGGAAGTTACATCTTGGAACGAGCTTGTATTGCCTTGCTCCGTTAAACCGAGCGAGCGTACCATCATGGTGACGAATTCCGCACGGGTTACCGGTTCATTCGGATGGAATCCGGCGACGCTTTTGCCGCTAACGACAAGGCGTGACGCCATCTCGTTCACCGCCGCCTCGGCCCAATGGCCTATCATATCCGATAATTCTTCGTCGTGGCTGATTAAAGCATACGTCCCGTTGTACAAACTTTTTATTATGGCGTAAGTACGGCCTTCCCGCGTCACCAGCCGGGTTGGTGCGTGATGGACCTTCCCTTGATCATCCAGCAGGACGGCCGTTGTCACGATGGCAGCTGACCCCTCTGCCACGGGAACTTCCAGCTCCACATAAGAGGAATACGTATTTCCACTTAGCCGTTTTCCTTGAACATAGGCTGCGACGCTAACGTCTATGGAGCCGTAATGTTCACCAAAATACTTCCCGTTCCCGACCTGCTTCAGCTTAGCTCTGATCGCGGCGCTGCCATCGGCTAGCCCAAGTCGAATCGTGCCTTCCTTCGTTCCGGCAAGACTGCCGATCTGTTCGGAAATGGCTTGAACCGGAATACGGACGCTGCCTGCCAAGGTCTCGAATGCAATCATTGCGCCGCTTGCTTCAAGCGCTTTGGCTGACCTGCCCTCCAGAACCACCACGGCTTGATCGAGCTCCTCCGTGGCGCGTAGCCGGACGATCGGTCGGCTGTTCTTCTCCTGAGTCAGCAGCGATTGGAGCCTGTCTCCGTTCATCTTGACGGTCAGCACGGTCTGTCCATTCTCTTTCGTTATCTCCGATGATATCAAGCCGGTCTGTAATACATCGTTAATATACGACTTGACGTGGCTGCTGCTTAACGGACTCTGCCCTGAGCCTGCTCCTTGACCTGCTTGAGAACTCCCGTCTACGCCAGGTCCTTGACCTTCCGAAGATCCTGATCCGCCCCCCGGCGTACCCGGATTGGAAGGATTTCCGGGTTCCGGTTCAGGTGAAGCGGCCGCCTCTCTGGTCACATCCACCGCATAAGTCTTCGTAGTTCCATTCTGAGCCGTAACCACGAGATGAATACTGTTGCTTCCTACTGCTAGGCTGATCGGGTCTGACGCCTGTCCGCCGGACTCAGCCTTACCGTTTATCGTGACTGTTGCCTGAGGATCGGAGACGCTCGGCGTTATGCGGATCTCCGTTATACGGTTTCCAACATGACTAATATAGCTGGTGACAGCAGGGTTGAATGCCGGAGCAAGCGTTCCATGCGACAATGCTAATCCGCTTAAATCCGCATCGCCCGGAACGGGGATCTCGGCACCGGCCGGTCTTGCGCTCACCTCTTCCGAAAATGCGCTGGAGCCTCCGTCATTTCCGGCTTTCACCGCAAAATAATATGTCGTTCCGTTCAGTAAATTTCCTGCCGAATACGTCGAACCCGTTACCGTTGCAATCGGTGAGCTCCCATACACGCCGGACTTCGTCCCGGAATAAATATCGTAATAAGTCGCATCCGTTACGGTGGACCACTGTAAGGTCACCTCACCATCTCCTGCTGTAGCCGTCAAATTTGCAGGCGCTAACGGTGCTGCGACAGGCCCAGCCTCCGTTGTAAAGCTCCAATCCCCAGGGCCCTTCATGCCTGCATAGAGGTTGCCTGCTGCATCCTGAAATGCGCCCTCCTCTATTTCAACGTAATAACGCGTAAGATACGACAGCTGTCGCGTCAGACTTACCGCAACCTTCTCGTCGATCACGCTGACGCGGGAGCTATCGGTTACGTCGATCGACTCGATCTTTTGATGGTCCGCCGCCCTCATAATCGATATGTATTTGCCGCTGCCTGCGATTACGAGTTCATCGAACGTGAATTCAAGTTTCGTTTCGATCGGCACGTCATCCGCCAGATGCAGAGGAGCCCGATCCACCACGACAGGCGCATCCGAATCAATCCATTTGGCATACAGCGTCAGGTTATCCAGAATGAGTGTCTTAAAATCAAATGGAAGCTGAAAGAATCGATCCATATACCACCCTCCGAATACATAACCGGGTTTTACTGGATCAACGGGTTGGGTTACAACCGTAGCATAAGGGACGACGGCATCTACCACGGGCGAACCCCCGTTGCTGTCGAACGTCACGGTTTTGGGGAAATAGATTGAGAAATGAACCTGGGTCTGATTCCCTGCGCGGTCGGTTACGACGAGATCGAATACCCCTTCCGTATTTACCCTGTCCCCGCTCTGGAATGCTTGCTGATTGAGCGTTGCGCTCCCTTCATTGAAGAAGATTTGCAGCTCCCGATCATACTGGCCTCCATCTGCCACTCCGGTAACCAGAGGTGCGGTTCGGTCAATCTCAAAATCGGCCTTGACCGTTTTGCCGCGAGGCGACTCGACAACCAGCTTATACTGGCCATCCTTGCGGATGGTCGTACCGCTGGCAAAAGGCTGCCCGTTCAGCATCCCCGTGCCATGGGTATAAACAGGCGTCACTTCGTGATTATAAAGTCCTCCATCGGTTACTCCGCTTATCCTCGGCTCAGACTCCGTAACGTTGATGCTAACGATGGCTGGGGCACTGCTCTTATTATGATTGCTCGCTATATATGTAAAAGAATCTGTGCCAACAAAATCGACATCCGGTGTATAAGTAAAGGAGCCATCCTTATGAAAGGTTATCTTTCCATGAGCAGGCAGATTCAATATTTTGGCTGTAAGAACATGGGAATCATTACTCATCACCCCAGGGGACGATACCGTTAATGGTGTGGAGACAGCTGTTGTATATTGGTCGGAAACACTTACAGGCTGAACCTGCTGCAGGGTTGGAACGTATCCGTAATGGGATACGTAATACTGCGTCAATGGATTGCCCCTAAGATCAGGAACACCGAATGTTTGGTTCGGAGTTCCCCCAAACTTGTTGCCGATCAACTCATAAAGTGCTCTATTCGCTGCAACATTCAGAAGCTTGCCGTCTGCCATATAGGATGCTAGCCCCGGGATTTCCAAAGGAAACATGCGTGTCTCGCCGACATACACCTCACCAGCTCTGCCTGGATGGATCCCGGCCTTGGCGGCGAAATACCGGATGTTGGACTGCACAGGGTCAATCTGCGGCAATTTAAAGCTGCCCTGCCTGTCTTGGCCGAATGTAGTACCGTACACACTGTATAGAGGTTCAGAATCGTTTAAAGCACGGCCATCCGTCGTCACCCAGTTATCATTCATCTCCATATAGTAGGGAAAGAGCCGAAGCTCCCCCAGCATCGTATTGGAGGTCAGTCCACTGTCTCTCGGATATAATCCCTCAGCAGCGATATAATATCCCATGCCCGGCACCGGTTCTTCCTCCCGTAAATCAGGCAGTGCAAACGTCTTGGTGCCATCCCCTCCAAAGTTGTTGCCCAGTAGAGTATACAAAGCGGAGTTTTCCAGATTTATCGTTAACACTTGCCCTGCACAGTATATCCACCCTTCGGGACCATCCCGGTAAGGAAATAGACGGATCTCCCCCAGATATTGAGCGTCTGGAAGATTAGCCTTAACCGTCTTCGGAGATGCGAACACACCCAGTACAACCTCTAAACCTATTAGCATGGACAACATCACCTTCAACCATTTCGCGGATGCTATCGGCCTTCGTTTTTGCATATTGCAACTTCTCCCCCTAATGCATTTGTCCTATTTCAGTAATATAATACTAAAAAATAGTATAACATTACTAGGGAGTATTATAAATGATGGAAGGTTTAATTCAACCAGAAAATGTCTTCTAATAGAGTAGGGCCTCATTAGCTAAAGAGACGCAAAAAAAGATGGCCCCTGAACCTAGTCAGAAGCCATCTTATATAAATATTTCTACCTGCCCTCGGGTTCTCTTATTCCCAAGGGTCCATGCGGTAAACGTTTCAGTTCTTAGTCGATTTGCTTCCCTATTTCAGAATTTCCTCGATGCGAGTCTGAACGTCTTCGCTAAGCTCGATACCGGATGCCTTCGCATTCTCGGTTACCTGCTCCGGTCGGCTTGCGCCGACCAGTGCGCTGGCTACGTTCTGCTGACGCAGAATCCACGCAAGCGCCAGATTGCCCACGGACACCTCAAGCTCAGCCGCAATCTTCTCCAGCTCGCGGACCTTCGCGATTTTCTCCTCGGTAATGCCTTTGCGCATCCATTCCAGCTTCGCGGCTCGGCTGTCAGCCGGAATATCGGAGGCAGAGGTATATTTCCCCGTCAGCAGGCCTTGTGCCAGCGGGGAGAATACGACTTGCCCAATGCCGGAGCGCTCGCTGAGCGGAATGATTTCCTTTTCAATATAACGTTCAAACATATTGTAGATCGGTTGATTGACCACGATGCGGTCGAGGAGGTAACGATCCGCTACCGTCAATGCCTCCGCAATTTGCGAAGCCTGCCACTCGCTGACGCCGACATAGAGCACCTTGCCCTGGCGAACAAGGTCGTCGATCGCGCGAAGCGTCTCGTCCAGCGGCGTTTCCGGATCATGGCGGTGGCAGTAGAAAATATCCACGTAATCATGGCCAAGGCGCTTCAAGCTGGCATGCGCCTGCTCCATAATGTGCTTGCGGGACAAGCCCCGGTCGTTCGGGCCGTCGCCCATCGGCCAGAAGGCCTTCGTGGCCAGCACGTACGATTCGCGCGGGTACGCTTTCAAGGTTTCGCCTACCAATACTTCGGCTGCGCCCTTCTCGTAAACATTCGCTGTATCAAAGAAGTTAATGCCCAGATCATAAGCCGTTTTAATCGCGTTAACCGCATTCTCGCGTTCAACGTAACCTCCGTATGTAAGCCAGCTTCCCAAGCTGACCTCACTGACCTTGAGACCTGTGCGTCCTAATCTTCTGTATTTCATGGAAAATCCTCCTTCAATAGATTAACTTGGATGCTACATGAACTATTCTAAAGGAGTTCCTATTCCCACGGAAGAAGTGAAATGTTCTTCACTATATTATAGGAAGGATAGCTGATATACTGGAGTATAGTTAATAGAATACCGGAAGGAGCCTATGGTTATGGGAAATAAAGCGAGCAGTTACATACCGAAAACTCCCGAACATATCGAATGCAATATCGAAAAAACGCTGCTGGTCCTAGGGGGGAAGTGGGCTTTTCTCGTCATCCGCGAGCTCTTTGGAGGCACGAAACGATTTGGCGAGCTGCAGCGGCAAATCCCGAATGTCAGCCCGCGGGCGCTGACCACGACGCTTCGCCACTTGGAAGAACAGGGCGTGCTGGAGCGCGAAGTATTCCCTACCGTTCCGGTTACGGTGGAATACACCCTGACGCCGAAGGGCATGGACCTGCACGTCATCTGCAAGGAAATGAAGCTGTGGGCGGCAAGGTGGACTTGAGTTCAAAATAACCCGGATACCCTTCTGACTAACAAGCCGGGCCCGGGGATCAGCTCAAAAATAAAAGCAGCGGCGGATTCCGTTTAACGGGAACCGCCGCTGTTTTATTAAAAGCTTGCTATATTTAGATTGTAGATTACAGTTAATCGTTATTGTTTTGAGTCAAATTCGCATACGCCTCTGCAGCAGCATGCAGATAATAAGCCAGCCCCGTCTGCTGCTCTTCCAGCATCCGAAGATGGAATTCATCGTTCAGGAAAAACTTCGTTTGCCCCGCAAAATCGGCAGCGGTAAAGGCGTGGCCCTGCTCGTTCAAATATTGAAGATGCTTCCGGATCGAATCCCGAACACGCTCATCATCGTGCCTGATTCCCGTTATCAGCGCATTAGCCATGCCGGCCATAAAGCCTGCCGCTTCCTTCGCCTGCTCGTTCATATTGGGAACATCCATCGGTGCAACGTCAAGCAAATCCACATCGTACCGCTCCTTCAGATGTTGATTCTGCTCAGTCAAAGCATCCTTCCACTCTTCTTCGCTATCAAAACCTTTGAACAATTCTTCCGGCTCCATGCGTTTTCCCTCCCCAACGTATTCTATGGACTGCCTCAACGTCTGCAGAATGCGCTCCAGCCGATTCCACCGGGCCAGGAGCAGCTTCTCCTGCTCCGTGAGAATGGAAAGCCGATCCTGCGTATCCTCCATCAGCTCTTTAATTTGTTCCAACGGAAAATCCATCTCCCTGTAGAACCGGATTTGCTGCAAGCGCTCCAGTTCCGCTGCGCCGTATAAGCGATACCCCGCATCGCTGATCTTAGCAGGCCGCAGGAGCCCGATTTTGTGATAATGATGCAGCGTCTTGATGGTTACCCCTGACAGTTCCGAAACCTCTTTTACCGTGTACAGCATGCTGTTCCCTCCTTCGATCTACAGTCTAAGGCCTCCCCTTGGAGGAGAGTCAACATGATCATGGATCCGGATCTGTCGAATCTCCGGAACCGCTTTTCTCAAGAAAATATGATTTTTACTCATTATTTTGCTAGAATGGTCCATTATGCACTCAGTTCAACAGAAAGGATGTTAAAGGAAACGATGAAAAGGAAATGGTTCAAATACGCCATGCTCTTATTATCCGTTGGAATCTTGGGGATTATCTCATACTATACCTACGCTATCATACAATTCTCAAACCAAATCTCGACCGCTTCGAATCCGGTGAAGCCAACGGGCAGCACGGGGGCAGCACAGGAAGAGGTCATTGAAATTCCGAAGTGGGAGGGCAAGGAACGCGTCAATATTCTTCTGATCGGAGGAGACTCCCGGGGAGACGATGCCGGAAGATCCGATACTATGCTGGTGGCCTCCATCGATCCCGTTACGAAAAGCGCCCATTTGTTCTCAATTTTGCGTGACACCTACGTGGACATCCCCGGTCATGGCAAAGGAAGGCTGAATTCGGCTTTTGCTTACGGTGGCATCGAGCTGACCAGACAGACCATCAGCGATTTGTTGGACCTGCCCATACATAAATATGTTTACACCGATTTTGTCGGATTCATCGCCCTGGTCGACGCCATCGGCGGGGTCGATATTGAAGTAGAGAAAGACATGTATTACACAAGCAAAGCCGACAAGCATATGTACGACATCGATTTAAAACAAGGGCTGCAGCACCTCGACGGCAAAATGGCGCTGCAGTATGTCCGGTTCCGGCACGATGCGAGGTCCGACTTTGCCCGTACCGAAAGACAACGGATTCTCATGACGGAAGTCGCCAAGAAAATGCAGACCACGAGCTCGCTCATCAAGCTGCCCGGCATCCTGGATTCGATCGCGCCTTATATCGAGACGGACTTAAGCCCGAAGGAAATGCTGAAGCTGATGGCGCTCGGGTTTGACGTGAACCTGGACAAAGTCGATCAGCAGCAGATCCCGCCGTTCTCGCTGTTGACTAACGAGAAGGTCGGACGGGCCCAGGTGCTCGGCGTGGATAAAAACAAATTGCGGCAGTACGTAAAGGAATTGTTCGAAAGCGATGCCGCTGAATAAAGCCGGCAAGCAAACGAAAGAGGGCGTATGCCCTCTTTTTTTTCGGCTAGACCGTCCGCGGACGCTCATGCAGCAGCTCCGACGGAGCGCTGCCTGTGAACCGCTTATAGATTCTGTAGAAGTAGGAGAGATCCTGATAGCCGAGAAATACCGCAATCTCCTGTACCGTCAGCTGCGATTCCGTCAGCAAATACGCTGCGCGTTTCATCCGCTGGGCGTGCACGTACTGGCTGATCGTCTGTCCCGTGACGCTCTTGAAGAGCGCCGCAGCATAATTGGGCGTTTTGCCGATGGCATCGCCGAGCTCCTCTTTCGTTATTCTCTCCCGGTAATGCCTCTCAATGTAAGATTTCATCCGTTCCGCATGCAAGTGCTTCTCGGGCGTGATAACGCCCCGATCCAGCTCTCGGCTGATATAAATCAACACTTCTGTCAATAATGCTTCTATCATCATTGCATAATAAGGCGGGCGCTCCCGCCACTGCTGGTGGATCGCCTTCAAACGTTCGTGGATCAATTCGTAACAGCCCGGCTTATGCTTCAACGCTTCTTCCCGTTCAAGCGCGGATAAAGCCGCGGGCGGCTCTCCCGTCCATTGAACGACCATTTGCGTGTGCGTCACGGTAGGGATGCTTTTGCCGTAATACGGAACGCCGGCCGGAATAAGCAGCAGCTCCCCCTTCTCCATAATCTGCTTATCTCCATTCACCCAATATACGCATTTTCCATAGGTAGCCACGGTTAGCCGCCATGCACTCTTCCTATAGTCTGCTTCCTCATACCAATCGACGCCGCTAATTTGCCGAACTTCAACCGGAGTGACCATAATCCCACCTCATTTGCATTACTATAATCCATTCATTGTACTATAGTTCATATCATGATTCGACAAGACAGGCTACAATGTGATCATCAGGGTAGTTCATGAGCTTTACATTTCTAGAAGCCCGAGTGCTGCAAAATGCCGCAGGGTGCAAATACAAAGGAGGAACAACCAACCATGCTTAAGACAAAAATCATCTGTACGATGGGGCCGGCATGCGATTCCATCGAGGTGTTGAAAAATATGATTCAGGAGGGAATGACGGTCGCCCGATTGAATATGGCACATGGCGAGCCGGAGGATCACGTGGCACGGATTCGGAATGTTCGTCAGGCCGCATCCGAATTAAACACGTATGTCCCGATCATGATGGACATTAAAGGTCCCGAAGTTCGGATCGGCAAGCTGAAAGAGGCTTCCTGCCTTCTGAAACCGGGTGAGGAACTGATCCTGACGACCGACGAAATTCTGGGAGACGCCCAGCGCATCTCGGTCAATTATGCCGAGCTGAATCTAGTCGTGAAACCGGGAGACCGCATCTTGATCGATGACGGTCTCGTAGACCTGAACGTCATTCGCGTCGACGGACCGGACATTCTTTGCAAAATCGTCAGCGGCGGCGTGCTCAAACCGCGCAAAGGCGTCAACCTGCCCGGCATCAAAACGACGCTGCCCGGCGTCACCGAGCGTGATGTCATGCATATCGGCTTCGGACTGGACAACGACATTGAGATCATTGCCGCTTCTTTCGTGCGCCATGGCGACAACATCCGCGAAATCCGCAGCATCCTGAAGGAACGCGGCGCGGAGCATGTGCAGATCATCTCCAAGATCGAAAACGGAGAGGGCATGGAGAACCTGGACGACATCATTGAAGCCTCCGATGGAATCATGGTTGCCCGCGGCGACCTTGGCGTCGAAGTGCCAATCGAAGAAGTGCCGATGATGCAGAAAGAAATGATCGATAAATGCAATCTGGCAGGCAAGCCGGTTATCGTGGCAACGCATATGCTGGAATCGATGCAGGTCAATCCCCGCCCTACCCGTTCCGAGGTGAGCGACGTGGCTAACGCTGTGATCCAGGGCGCAGACGTGGTCATGCTGTCCGGAGAATCCGCCGCTGGCAAATATCCGGTGGAATCCGTGCGTACGATGGCGGCAGTCGCCCGCCGTGCCGAGACCATGATCGATTATAAGGACCAGTTCGCTTTCAAATCCAGACAACAAGTAGCCGATATTACCGAGGTCATCAGCCAAGGCGCGGTCAGCTCTTCCCTGGTGTTGAATGCCAAAGCCATCATTACGTCAACGGAGAGCGGATTTACGGCGCGGATGATTTCGAAATATCGTCCGGAAGCACCGATCATCGCCGTCACGCAGCATGAAGAAGTGCTGGCCAAAATCTGCCTGCTCTCCGGCGTCATCCCGGTAAAAGGCGACAAGGTTACCACAACGGACGAAATGTTCGAGTCCGCGACCCGCAACGCCATCAAGACAGGCTACATCGAAAAAGGCGACATAATCGTATTGTCTGCCGGCGTGCCGATCGGTCAATCCGGCAACACGAATCTGATTAAGGTTCTGCAAGTGTAACGAAACACACAACAAGACCTCTCCAATGATTTAAGCAGCGCCAATCCGACCCTCTGGGCATATAACGAACTTAGAGGAATAAGCTCGTAAGGAAGGCGCTGCCCGTTTCGGGTGAACCGAACACGTTACCGGAGGTCTTGCCAGAATGTATATACCTTATCATCCTATGGGGATGCAGCAGACTGCCCTTCCCCATGCAAGGAAAGCTCATCACCCAACAAGTCCTTACCAAATGCTGTTCCACTGGAACCGCTTGGACTGGAACTTTCCGAATGCTGCGATGAAGCAGCGATTCGAGCTGCATCAACATTGGAAGCACTGCATGCCTGCAGGCGTCAAAGTGGATCGCCAGGGGCGCTTCTATGTTTCGGTTCCGCGCTGGGCGGAAGGCGTTCCTGCCACGCTCAACACCATCGTAATGGTGAACGGCAAGCCGGTGCTGAATGCTTTTCCAAGCTGGGAGTGGAATACGCCGGGAGATGTGCGTGTGCTGCAATCCGTCCTGGGTTACGAGATCGATGAACATAACCGGATGTGGATTCTGGATCAAGGAAAAATCGCGTATAACACCTCGCCCGAAGGCTCGCAAAAGCTGGTCATCTGGGACCTGAGCGCAAACCGTCTGATCGACTCCATCGTCATCCCGGATGATATTGCACCGCCCCGGACGTCGTTCCTGAACGATATCGTGGTGGATAACCGAAACGGTTATGCTTATATCACCGATTCGGGCTCCGGCTGGCCCGATCACGAGGTATACGGCGGCATCATCGTCTACCATATGAGAACGAAGAGATTCCGCCGGGTCCTGGACAGCCATTACAGCACGCAGGACATGCCAAGGTTCCGGTTCGAGATCGATACGGAGCCGGTCTACCGCAACAAGCCGGTCCGGATCGGGGCGGACGGCATCGCCCTGGCGGCGGATCGCGAAACGCTCTTCTACTGCCAGGTAACCGGACGCAATCTGTATGCGATCGATACGGGGCTGCTGCGTAATTTCGATACCCCCGATCCGCTCATTCGGAATGCCGTTCAAGCTCTGGGCAGCAAAGGAACGACGACCGACGGCATGCATGCCGACAATCAAGGCCATGTCTTCTACACCATGCTGGAAGGCAAAGGCATCGGTTATTATTCGCCCTGCACGCGCTCATTTCACAAGCTGCTGTCCGATGACCGAATGCTATGGGTGGACGGGGTGGCTTTCGATCAGCGCGGCTCGATCATCTTCAACAACAACCGCCTGCACCGCATGTTCGAGGAGCCGCAGAACATCGACTGGGACGATCCTTACAATCTGATTATATGGAGAGCCTACATCGGTCGGAATGTGAAGTCGTATTTATATGGTTGACGGTTATGAAAAAAGGGTTAGGCAGTTCGGGCTATCAAGCCCTCTGCCTAACCCTTTTCGTATTATAACTGCAATGCCTGGCCGCAGCGGCCGCAGTACCGCGTCCCTGCAGGCGACACGGTGCCGCAACCCTCGCAGGTTAAAGACGGCGGGGAGGTGCCCGGTCCTTCGGAACCACTGCGCTTCGAATCGGATCCGACCGCTTGCCGGAGCCGTTCCTCTACCTGCTGGGCGGGATTGACGGCCCGATGCATCGCCCTTTCCTCCTTCGTGCCTTGCCGAATGAGCGAAAAGAGCAGCGCGATGCCGATGCCCCCGACCATGACCATGCCGACCATTTTCCACAAGCCCGCCGCATAAGGATAGTCCCAAGCCGCATGCAGCAGAATGCTGATCAGCAGCAGGGCAGCCATCCTCAGGAGCCGATCCGCGGTAGAGCCCCGTTTGGCGGATCTCCCCAGGCCATACCACAGTCCGGCTGCGGCAATGGCCGTCCAGGTGCCGTGCCCGAACGGGGACAGCAGCGCCCGGACCCACAGCACAGCCAGCATCCCCGAAGTCGCATGCTGCTGCAGATACATGAAGCCGTACAGAATGCTCTCAACCGCGGCAAAGCCCATGCCTGCCGCAGCTCCGAATACTACGGCATCCATCAGGAAACGCTGCTTGCGGCCGCGGAGAAAGAAAAAGCATACGAGCAGCTTGGCAATTTCTTCGATAACGCCGATCAGAAGCGATGCCTGCACATGCTCAATGGTCGTTGTCTCCAGGCCGCTGCCGACGGACCAGAAGCGTTCCAGCACCCACGCAACCGGCACGGCGATGATGCCGGAAGCCGCGAATACGGCTGCCAGCCGAATGGGCTTGAATCCGAGCAGCTGGGAGCTGCGCATATAAGCAACAAACGAAACCGGTCCAACGAATCCGCCGGATATCAAAGCGGCATATATCCAAACCGGCTGTTTCAGCCAAATGGCTAGCCCCGTGAACGCAACGAAAATGCCACCGAGCGCCAGCAGCACATCCATCCAGCGATCTTTTTTGGGAGGGGCCGGAATAACGGCTTCCAGGGTCGCTGCAGTCTCGACTGCAGCTTCCGGTACCTGCTCCGCCTCCGTGAATTGCAGCTTTGCCGATACCTCTTCATTGAGAAGTTCGGGCCTGCGAATCCGCAGCACCTCATGAAATTGCCGCCTGACCGGTTCGTACTGCTGCAGGACAAAATGAAACTCATCCCGGCCCATCACCATCAGCTCGCCGTTCTCAAGCGCCGTCACCGTGCCCGTATGGGCTTCGCCGCTGAGCAGGTCCATCTCGCCGAAATAATCCCCTGGCTTATAGACCGCCTTCTTCCGGCGCCCGCTGCGCACTTCGAACCGTCCTTCGGCAATCATATAGAAACGGTCCGCCATGGCGCCTTCCGCGACAATGACGTCCCCTTTGTATACTTTCCGCCTGACCGTGACCTCGGCAAGACCGCGCAGCTCCGCGTTCGGAATCGCGGCCCAGATCGTCGCCTTGCTCAGCATCGCATGCATCGTGCGGATTCGGGCCGAGAACGACAGGCTCTCGTGAAACATCGGGCTTGCCGCGGCAAGCCGGCTGAACGCGTTCTGCTCCAGCCGCAATGCCGTTACTTCGCCGATCGCCTGGGCACCCGAAGTCCTTTTTTCCTCAAGAAACAGGGAGACCTCCCCGATCAATGCGCCTTCGCCCAGAACGTCCAGCGTCACCGTATGGCCGATCAGATTCCTCGATACGATCTGAACCTGCCCGCTCATGATGAAATAACAGGAATTGCCGTAGCTTCCCTCTACGATCAGCGGGTCCCCGTCATGAAACAGCTCCTCATGCATGGACTGGACGGCACCTTCCAATTCATGCTGCGGCACCCCGCGAAACAGCGTATGATTACGCAAAAACTCCATCGCCTTCGTCGTCATCTGCATTCTCTCCATAGACGAAAAGAATCCGCCCGACGGCAGATTCCTCTCTATTCATTATGTACGACTCTATTATCGCATATTTCCGATGATGCTGCTGCGTGATTCTTCCATTTTCTTAATAAAATTCGTCATGACGTCAAAGGCTTCATTGCGCTTGTTGGTCATCGACTGCAGGCGGAGCATGTCCATTTGCTGGGAGTTCGAAAGGCTGTCGATCGATCCCTTCAGCTTCTCCGTGGCTTGATTGAGCTCTTCGGCCGTGTATTCCTTCTTGGATGCATCTGCGATGCCTTCCGCTGCCAGCTTGCCGGCAAGATCGTCCGGTATCGAATATTTGCCGTCCACCGCTTCTCCGGTCAAGGCGCTGTTAATGCCTGCCATGGCATCGTTCTTCTTGGCGATTTCCTCGTTCCGTTTCTGCACGTCCTGAATCTGGTTGTTAAGCTGCTCATCCAGCATCTGAGTCCGCTGCTGCTGCACGACCATCAATGCGCTCTCAATATCCATGCTGGACAGGTCGATCTGTGCAACGGTGCCAATCCCGCCAATGGCATTGTTCGTTGCGCTTCCTCCCACGGCCTGCTTGACCGACTGGTAAGCCTGGTCGTTCATCATGATGCCCGTGCCAGCCACTACCCCGACCAGAAGAGACGCGGCCGTGGATAAAATCATTTTTCGATTCATTGTTTCAGCTCCATTCCTCTAATTCTTTATGCCTAGTACGAAAATCATAGCAAATGCCTGAACGGCGAACAAAGCAATATTTACCATTTCTCGACAATTTATATAAAATTGAAGGGATTTTTTTCGCTTCCGCCCGCTCTCTGCTTGCCCGATGCGACCCATGGGGATGATTTCGGCTGATGCCGCCTTGAAGCCACGACAAAAAACCACACCGTGCCCGATGTGGTTTTCCTGGTTCGATTAGCCCACTAAAGCCGTCCGGTTGCTAGCAGCCAGCATCCAAGCTGCGCGTCATGGCTCGTGCGGTTACCACGGTTCCCTGAACCCCTGTCTATCCTGCTCGCAATCGCGCAGCAGCTTCGTGCGAAGCCCCTCATACCAAGAGGGGACATCGGCCAACTCGCTGTCCTCCAGGGAACGCAGCACGCTGGCAAAACGGTACAAACGGCTGAATCTTTGAAATCTTGAAAACTCTGCCTCCAGCTCGTGATCCAGGCTTCGGATCGAGCGATACCCTTTCAGAAATGCCTGCTTATCATGCTCCGACTCGGTATCGGCAAGAGCCGTGACGATATCTGCCGCATACCAATGGTACATGGCATCGTCGAAATCGATCACGTGGAATGAACGTTCCTTCGCTTCATAAAAGATGTTATCCAGCTGGAAGTCATAGTGGATCAAGCCGTACGTCTGTCTCGACGCCGGCAGGAACTGCAGCCATAGACTGATCCGATGAAGTTCATCCATCGCATCCTGCTCCCCGGGATGCCGCCGCAGCACCTGATCGATCAAACGCAGGATGTCCTCGACGCTTCTTCGCCTTACGGCTCCAGGTTCATATCGGCTGGACAGCGTATGCAGCCTTGCGAGCGATTTCCCCCAGTCCCTGCATTGGGACGCGGTAGGGGTGCCATGTAATGCAATCCCTCCGGCGGCGCTAAAGACGACGCCGTGATACTGCCCCTCCGGTACCTGAATCGTCTCGATCCATTTCCCGTTCACGGAAGAAATCGGCGCGACGCAAGGGTACTCGTGCTTAAGCAAATACTGCATGAATTCCAGCTCGGCCGCCAGCTGCTGGGCCGTATGTTCTTCCTCAAAATTAAACCGGAGGAAAAAGCGCTCTCCATTGCAGTTAAACACATATACGAAGTTGGAGCTGGCCCGCCAAAACTTCAGCGTTCCCTCGTCAAACTCCCAGTTGCGGATCAGCTCGCGGGCGGCCTTGTCACCAGCAAGTCCGCGAACCATCGTCGTTAACTTCATCATTTGCTCTTTTTCCTCCCGCTACAGCATGAGAGGACTTAAACCTCGACTTATCCTAAGGAACAAGGCCTCTCATCTGTATCCCATTGTGAATATGAATCGTATTCAACAACGTCACTCCTTTCCGCACATGGACGCAAGAATGGGTCTTGCCCAATCCTATTCTAACGGAGGCGCCAGCCATGCGGGTGGGAGAGAACGGGTATAGGTGAAGTTTACGGCACTATCCTTCTCCCCCGCCTTCTTCCTTGGATAATCTTTTGAATGCGAACGCCAGAATCAGGCTCATCGCGATATACATCAACACTTTGGAGGCTGGGCTATACGGGGAGAGCAGTATCCCTGCCAGAAAAAACAAATTCACTGCAAGGTACAGCAGTTTGATTATCATAAGATGACCTCCATCCGTTCCCTACTCAAACAGCCCGGCGAATTCCCCGTAGCCTTCCCGGACCAGCGCTTCCTCCGGTATAAAACGCAGCGCCGCGGAGTTTACCTGATAATGCAGGCCGCCCGGCTGGGGCCCGTCATGATACAGATGTCCCAGGTAAGAGCCGGACAATCTGCCGTAGAGCGCGGTGCGTACCTTGCCGCCGCGGAGATCCCCCTTTTTGCTGATATATCCTTCGTGCAGCGGCTTCCTAAAAGCCGGCAATCCCGTACCCGCATCATATTGATCGGTCGAGCTGAATAGAGGGTCGCCGTTCACCACGTCCGCGTAAATTCCCCGGCTTGCTTGATTCCAATACGGATTATCGTAGGCAGGCTCGTCCAAGCCTTCTTGCGTCACCGCGTATTGGATTGCGGTAAGACGCCTGCGCAGCTCATCCTGATCCTCTTTCCGCCTCCAATGCCGCTTCGCAAAAGAATCCCGGCCCGAACCCTCATAATATCGGTTATAGTCATACCGGTGGGTATTATAGTAGTTCTGATGGACATCCTCCGCGGGATAAAAGGGACCCGCCGTCAGGATCGGCGTCACGATCTTCCCCTTGAACCGGCCGCTAAGCTGAAGGCTGCGCTTGGAGGCTTCCGCATGCTCGCGCTGCGCTTCGTCATGCACGAAAATCGCCGACCGGTAAGACGCCCCGCGGTCCATGAACTGGCCTTCCGCATCCGTTGGATCAATCAAGCGCCAATAGATGTCCAGCAGCCGTGAGTATGGAAACACATCCGGATTAAACCGGATTTGCACGGCCTCGTAATGCCCCGTCGTTTCCGTTCCTACTTCTTCGTAGGTCGGATTCTCCGTATGGCCGCCCGTGTAGCCGGAAACCAGGGAAAGGATGCCGGGCAGCTCGTCAAACGGCTTCACCATGCACCAGAAACAACCGCCGGCAAATGTCGCCAATGAGGTCTTGCCTCTTCCATGCCTCAAGGCTATCGCTCCTTTCATCCATCGTTGTCTGTTTCATGATGATATTAGTGTAGCCTTGAGGACGCAATGGCAGCAAGTTTCATAAGATTTAATTGGAGTGTAATCGACGATTTCTCCTCCAAGATCGAGTCAGGAATGAGAAAGCACCCGCTTAGGCGTTCTTCGGAAGCACTGACCTTGAACTCGACATGCGACATAAAAAGCCAACCGTCTCCTGGCTGGCCATACGAGCCTGTCATGATTGCCGTTATTGATCTTTTTATTTCACTAGTGTTATATTTCATATGTGAAATATTAAAGACAAGGGGGTCCTTCATGCACCCTATTTCAAACGTCGAATTCATGCTGATGCAAATGATCGCAGAATGTCGTCAAGCTTCGGGGTACGATATCAAGAAGTTAGTCGACCAACGAGGCTATCGGGAATGGGCGAACATCGGCACGACTTCAATCTACGTAGGGCTGAGGAAACTGAGCGATAAAGGATGGATTGCATCCGAGGAATCCGACGAAAAATCCGGCAAGGGACCCATGCCGACCCGGTTTGCCCTCACCGAAGCCGGTATGGTCAAACTGAAAGATGAAATCCTTGACAGTCTTTCGTCAGCACGGGAGCGCGACAACCGCTTCGATCTCGGTTTGGCCGCTTTGCCTCTTATCGGGAAAGACATGGCCATAGCTGCCTTGCGGAAGCGGTCGGATTTTCTTCAAGAGGTTTCAGAAGGCATAAAGCAAAAATTCGAATCCCAAGGCGGTATTCGATTGCCGCTGAACGTAAGGGCGCTGTTCTTGCATCCGATCAGCCTAATGGAGAGTGAGCAAGCGTTCGTTGCCAGTCTAATTAATGAATTGTCGAAGGAGACCAGGGAAGATGACCACATTCATTGAAGGTTTCGTTCCTTATCAAGGCGAACATTGCGAAACGACCACCATGGGCAATTTAATGCAATTTGCGGGAGTCCGGCTATCGGAGCCGATGCTGTTCGGACTCGGACAAGGGCTCGGATTCATTTATTGGGACTCGAAGGGAATGGATTTTCCGTTCATCGGAGGAAGGGTGAAAGTGGATAAGTTGACGGCCAACCTCGCCGACAGGCTGGGTTTAACCGTTAATGTTCAAGAAACGTCGTCCGTCGATAAAGCGTGGCGGAACGTGCGGAGCTGCATCGAACGCGGAATTCCGGTTGGGCTGAAATTGGATTCCTATTACTTGGATTATTTCACGAACAAAGTGCACTTTGCCGGTCACTATGCGGTCCTATACGGCGTGGATGACGAATATGCCTATATGGCAGATACCAGACAACAAGGCGGGCTGGTGAAGACGCGTTTGACAAGCTTGGCATCAGCCAGAAACGCAAAAGGAGCCATGAGTTCCCGAAATCGCTCTTTTACGCTCGAGCCAATCGACGCCTTACCGCCGCTCGTTCCCGCATTACGCGAATCCTTGACCAAAAATGCGCATGACTATTTGAACCCGCCCATTCGCAATATCGGGAATAAAGGAATTGTAAAAATGAGCAAAGAGATTCTGAAGTGGCCTTCCCGCAGCAACCATTTCGAACATGATTTATGCCTGACCGCATTGCTGATGGAGCGTGCGGGAACCGGCGGTGCCTTGTTTCGAAATCTGTATCGGGATTACTTGAAGGACTGCGCCGATCGGTTGGAAGACCCGAGAATCGAACATGCCCACCTTTTGTTTACGGAGATCGCGCCAATGTGGGCCAGTGTCTCCGCATCGATCGACCGTGCGGGAAGATCAGGTAACCACCAGGAGCTGCAGCAGGCGTCCAACCTTTTGCTCGAGATTGCGGATAAAGAACGCGCAGCCATGGAGTTATTGCTGTGAAAGCGATTGGCATGGCGTCGGCTGACAAGAAAATCCGTGAATTTTGCGGAAGCAAGCCGAGAAACGTACAAAACCAGCCCCGCTCATTTCTGTGCGGGGCTGATGCCGCCTCTGCACCGCCTTCAACTCATGGTATACGGTTGCGATCTCGTGCGGTTCATACTGGTTACGCATCATCTGTCCCTTCAACTCCGGACGGTTGATCAATTGGTTCAACCGCGCCAGCGCCATCCGTTTGTTCTTCTCCGAGCCCTCAATCATGAAGCCTACTCGCTGCTTCGTCATTAAGCTCAGATCAAAACTCCGCAGCCAGTCCTCAATCTTTTCCATATCCCGACGGATAATCGCCTTGTTCACGTAAAACGGTGAAGCCAGGTTCTGCAGGGTGACGGGCTTTGCGTTCATCAAGAGCCGATATGCCAGGTGCAGCACCCGTTCCTCATCGGATTCATCCTCGGCGGTACTCTCGTTGGAATACAAACGGTGGAACAGATCAGCCTGTTCCGCTTCCCCGATCTCCAGATAGACGCCAAGTCCCGGCCTTTTCACCAGATGGCCGCTGGAGTGCTTAGCTATATATTCTTCAATCACCTTCAGATCGTTTCGGATCGTCTTCTCCGAGCACTCGGTCTGATCCGCCAGATCCTGAACGAGCCACAGCCGGTTCGGTTCCATTAACAAATTCTCAAAAATCTCTTTTTGCCTATTATTCATTCCGATCCCCTATTCGACTTAATGGGAGTGCTCACTCATCGTAGAGCGGGTACATCGTCCTACGTATAACATATCCGGGTCTCTATGGCAAACTGATCTGGGAGGTTACACGAGAGTGGATCCAAAGAAATGGCATGTTGACGAAAAAGCTGATCATGTACAGTATTCTAAAATCTGACGTAAACAAAACAAGGGTGCCGCAGAAGTCGGCCCCCTTGTTTCATGATCCGATTATAATCCTCTTACATCTAAAGAAATACTTTCGGTCGTACGTCGTATCTTACCTATAAAAGCCTCCACAACTTCCCGCGCCGACTGCGCTTCCGTCACGGCGGATATCACCGCGACGCCATCCGCACCCGCTCCAATCACTTCCTCCACGCGCTCCACCGTAATCCCGCCAATCCCAACGATCGGCAGGTGGATTCCAGCTTCGCGAAGCTCACGGAGAATTGCCGGGCCTTGCGCAGTCTTGGCATCATCCTTCGAGCGGGTCGGATAGATCGGCCCGATGCCAAGATAATCGGCGCCGTGGAGAATCGCGCGCCGCGCTTCCTCCACCGTGTGGGCGGAAACGCCGAGAATCCGGTTGCCGATCCGCTCGCGGACGGAAGCCGCGGATTCGTCGTCCTGGCCGACGTGCACGCCGTCGGCGTCCAGCTTCAGTGCCAGCTCCACATCGT
>Ga0209784_100205_pt1 | contig 42259 bp, 36 predicted proteins | sample AraplaCvi_mLB_r2_2_FD_184284 | JGI IMG/M metagenome (GOLD analysis project Ga0209784, IMG submission 184284) | Arabidopsis root microbial communities from North Carolina, USA - plate scrape CL_Cvi_mLB_r2 (SPAdes) (version 2) | ecosystem: Host-associated > Plants > Roots > Endosphere | place: USA...
CAGTGATCCCGGGTGACTTCGGTTGCGCCGGATTCGACGGCGATTTTGCCGATTTCGGCTGCAATGGAGTGTTTGGCGATATCCCGGAACGGTCCCGGAACAGGCTGCACCAGCTCGTCCAGAAATGCTTTGGATTCATCCGTCCACAGCGGGCGGCTTCGCTCTACCCAGTAATTTTGCCAATCGAGCTTCGACTTGCCGTCGGCCTTGGGAAGCACTTTCAGAAACTTGCGGAACATGAAAAATCCGCCGATGCCCATCAGCCCGAGCATGACCCATCCCCAGAAGGCAATGGAGTTCATGAACCATGACGGCGGCGCACTGGAAAGCAAATAGCCCATGACGGCCCCTGTGCTCTTCATCTGTATATCACCTCAATGATTATTGTCACATGACACTTTCATGAGAATTATAACGCATTTCTAGATTTATTTCGATATACAAGCTAAAATAGGTGTAATTGTGTGTTAAAAAAGGGGGATGCAGCATGTTGAAAATTGGTTCCCACGTGTCGTTTTCGGACAAGGGATTGCTGACTGCGACGGCTGAAGCCACGTCTTACGGCTCAAGCTCGTTCATGATATATACCGGCGCTCCGCAAAATACGCGCCGCAAGCCGATCGACTCCATGTTTATCGAAGAAGGCAAAGCCGCCATGCAGGAAAGCGGGATTGAAGAGATCGTGGTCCACGCACCGTACATTATCAATCTCGGATCGTACAAACCCAATACGTTTGAGCTGGCGGTGAGCTTTCTGCAGGAGGAGATTCGTCGTACGCATGCGGTCGGCGTGAAGAACATCGTTCTCCATCCCGGCGCATATACCGACAAGGATGCGGAATACGGCATCGACCGAATTGCGGAAGGTCTTAATGAAGTGCTCGGCGGTACGGATGAGACTGAAGTGAAGATTGCGCTTGAGACGATGGCCGGCAAAGGTACCGAAATGGGACGCAGCTTTGAAGAAATTGCTTCCATTATTGATAAGGTGAAGTACAACGACCGTTTAGCCATTTGCCTGGACACTTGCCATATTCATGATGCGGGATATGATATCGTGAATGATCTGGACGGCGTGCTGGAGCAGTTCGACAAGCTGATCGGACTCGACCGTTTAACGGTCGTCCACGTGAACGACAGCAAGAACCCGCGCGGAGCGGGCAAAGACCGTCATACGCCGATTGGAACCGGATGGATCGGGTATGAAGCCATTCAGAGAGTGGTTCATCACGAGAAGCTCCAGGGCAGACCGTTCATTCTCGAAACGCCGTGGATCGGTAAAGATCCAAAAACCCAGCGTCCGATGTACGAGATCGAGATTGCGCTTCTGCGCGGGGATGTGGAAGGCCGTTTCGGTCCAGCTTTCACGCAGCAAGTGGAAGAGCTGGGTGCTTTCTTTGCCAAGGAAGGCATCGAGTCCCGTTCATTTGTACTGGATACCTGGACGCTGCTGAAGAATGATGCCAAAGCCAAAAAGGCCGATCCGCGCGAACCGATGGAGCGCCTGTACGATATGGTCATGGCAGCCGGCCTGCTGTCCGACCTGTCGGAGGAGCAGATCAATCAGCGCCTGATCGCTTGGTTGTCGGGTGTTTCCCTGACATCCTAAGTTTCATTAGAAATGGCATATTAGTAAGAAACGGAGGCATTCTCAAGAAACCGTCCGCATGCTGCGGATTGTTTTTCTTGAGAGGTGCCGTTCATGTTCATTGCAGATTTAAAAGGAGGATCACCGAGTCTCATGGAAATTCACATCAAGAAGGACCTGCCGCCTGCGGCAGGTCAGTACCCTAATCGTGCCCGCATGCTGATCTCCTGTCCGGATGGACCGGGAATCGTGGCAGCAGTATCCCAGTTCCTGTACCAGCATGGCGCCAATATCGTTCAGTCTGACCAATATACGATGGACCCGGCCGGCGGCATGTTTTTTATGCGGGTTGAGTTCGATCTGGAGGACTTGAACACGAAGCTTCCCCAGCTGGAGGAATCCTTCCGGGAAGTAGCTGATCAATTCCGCATGGAATGGAATATCTACCATGCCGCCCGCAAGAAACGCCTGGCGATTTTTGTTTCGAAAGAGGATCACTGCCTTGTAGAACTGTTATGGCAATGGCAGGCTGGCGACCTGGATGCGGATATCGCATTGGTGGTCAGCAACCATCTGGATATGAAGGAATACGTGGAATCCTTCGGTATCCCGTATCACCACATTCCGGTTACGGCGGATACGAAGCCTCAAGCGGAGCAGCGTCAGCTGGACGTGATCGGCGATGATATCGACGTGATCATCCTTGCGCGTTACATGCAGATTATTTCGCCAACCTTTATCGACCATTACCGGAATCGGATTATCAACATCCACCATTCCTTCCTCCCGGCCTTCGTCGGCGGCAAGCCATATGCGCAAGCATATAACCGCGGCGTCAAGATTATCGGGGCAACCGCCCACTACGTAACCGAAGAGCTCGATGGCGGACCGATTATCGAGCAGGACGTGCAGCGCGTAAGCCACCGGGACGACGTCAATGAGCTGAAGCGCATCGGACGTACCATCGAACGCGTGGTGCTGGCAAGAGCCGTCAAATGGCATGTCGAGGATCGGATTCTGGTCCATAACAATAAAACGGTTGTATTCAGCTAGTCCCTGTTATTCCGACGATTCATCATAGAGAGTACAATGGAGCAGCCTGACACTTTAACGCTGCAATGGATTACCCCTTGATCCCGCTCCTCTTCTTGGAGCGGGATTTTATTTTGTATTTGACTTAAATAATAACGCTAATTTCTTGCCAAAAGCGGAAAAAATGGTTCCTTGGAGCTTTTTATGGAAGTAAACGTCAAACTTTTTATAAATTCGACTCGTCAATATAGTTGAGCTTGTGAAGAGAGTCTTTACATACATCTTCTAAAACCTATGCATCGTTTGTCTTAGAACAGCAATTTATATGCGGAGAGGGGAATCATCAGTTGTCGTTTTATACAAAGAAAACGTGGATGCTGCTGCCGATGGTGGCGCTGCTGATTGTGGCAACGTTATCTCTGTCGATTCCGGCAGGAAACGTTTACGCCGACGGGGCGAGGATTGGTATTCAATCCGAGGTGGGCTACCAAGGCAAAATCAAACATGAGAAATGGAATCCGCTCAAACTCACCTTAACGAGCGACCGGGATATTTCCGGCGATGTGGTCGTACAGATTCAGAACTACAACGGCTTCGGATATCAGACTTCTTATGTTCAGCAGGTGGACCTGCCGAAGGATACGCCGAAGGAAGTCGTGATCGGCATTCCGGGAGCCGTACTGAATAAAGACAATAACCAAATCCTTTTCTATGAAGGTTCTTATACGAAGGGGAAGCAGGTTCCGTTTGCCACAGGCAAAAATTACGTGCAGGCTTCTCCGTATCAAGGCGCGCTCATGGCCGTCTTGTCCGATGATCCAGACACGATGAATTTCATGAACGTCCTGAACGGCAAGGGCAGCAGCGTGAACGTGTTCCCGCTTAAGGACGCGAGCGTTCCTACGGATGCGATGCTGCTGAACGGGCTGGACGTCATCGTAATGAACAATTATGCATCCGATACGTTGTCTGAGCCTCAACAAAAGGCGATTACGGATTGGGTCAATGGCGGCGGCACCCTGGTTCTGGCCGGGGGCGCGGGGTATGCCAAAACGGCGGCGCCGTTTGCCGACATATCGCCGGTCGCTGCGAATGGCACCGCGACCGTGAACTCGCTGGATGAACTGGAGAAGCTTGGCGGGAAACCGCTGAAACTGGATGGGCCATTTACCATTTCTACGGCGAAAGCGGTGGAAGGCGCCCAAATCGGGATTGCCGCGGACGGACAACCTTTGTTTGCCTCGAAGGCTTATGGCCAGGGTAGCGTTCAATATGCCGCTTACGATCTGGCGATGGAGCCGGTAAGCTCTTGGGCAGGCCATCCGGACGCGTGGGCATCGGTACTGCGCAATAACCTGCCGATGATGAATTCGCAGAATGGCATGTATTACAATTCGCTCATGGACAATTTGAATTATGTTCTGGAGTATTTCCCGTCGCTGAAGATGCCTTCCTTCACGCTGCTGCTGTGGATGCTCATTATTTATGCGGTCGTCGTCGCGCCGCTGCTCTACTATATATTGAAGAAGGCGGACAAGCGGGAATGGGCGTGGTTCCTGATTCCGATCATTGCCGTCATCGCGAGCGCTTCCGTCTATGCGGTCGGCTCGTCGGACAAGACGCGCGAGCTCGCGCATACCATCAATCTGATTGAACTAAATGGCCAGGGAGATGCGGTGAAATCGACCGCTTCTGCATTTTTCACGCCTCGAAGCGGGAACTATGCCTTGGAGTTTGGGGAGAATACGTATTTGAAAACGGGGCAGTCCCGGAACACGTTTGGAGGAACCGCCGAGAACAAGAGTTTTGTCCGGGTAGGGCAGGAGTCCACGACGCTGGAGCTTCGGGACATGTCCCAATGGTCGTTGGCCAAGGTATGGGTGGACCATCAGGGTACGGAGGAGATGGGGCGTCTGGGCATGGATTTAAAGCTGGATGCCAAAGGGAGGTTAAACGGTAAGATCACCAATGACACCATTAACGATTTGACCGAGGTGGTGCTGGTTATCGGAGGCAGTGCCTATAAGCTGGGAGATATCAAGAAGGGCGAGGCGGCAGCCATTCCTCAGGATCCGAAACAAATCATCAAATTTACGGGCGGTGACTTGTCCGGGATGCTGTACCCATACTCGCAGAATGATCCGAAACAGCGGGAGCGCGATATTTTGTCCAACTACGGATACTCGAAGGGAATGGTCAACAAGGATGCTTACATTCTGGGATGGAGCAAAGACCATTTGACGAATTATACGCTGAAAGGGGCCGAGGTGGAGAGTGATCAGCTCAATCTCTGGATACAGCCGGTGGAAATGGATTGGGGACTGAACGGGGAAATCAACATTCCTTACGGCTTCCTGTCTCCGGAGATATCGCAGGTGAATTCGCCGATGTTCGGGGTTTATCCGCACGGGGTTGAAATGGGACAAGGCAATCTGATCGCCGAATTCCCGCTCATATCCGAAGGCCAAGTGAAGTATTCGGAGTTGTCCATCAAAGGCACCAAATTCAACAATAACGTCACGATGGAGATCTGGAACTCGAAGAAGAGCGAATGGGAGCCTGTTACAGACGCGAACAATGTGCATACCATTAACCAGAATCCGGAGCAGTATATCGTGGGGAATCGCATCCGATTCATGATCACTGCCAAGGATCAGACCAACTTTATGATGCCGGAGCTGTCTGTGAAGGGGGAGGCCACTCAATGATCGAGATTAGAAATCTGAGCAAAAGATACGGAGCGTTCCATGCGCTGAAAGATATCAGTCTTCATATCGAAAAAGGGACGGTATTCGGATTTGTCGGTCCTAACGGAGCAGGCAAATCCACGACGATGTCCATATTGGCTACCCTGATGCTTCCTACCTCGGGCGTTGCCAAAGTCGGCGGCTATGACGTGACCCAGCATCCCAAAGAGGTCCGCAAGCGGATCGGTTATATGCCCGATTTCTTCGGCGTGTACGATCAGCTGAAGTCTACAGAATATCTGCATTTCTACGGGGCAAGTTACGGCATCCCGCGCGCCGAGCGGGAGCAGCTCATTCCGCAGCTGCTGGAGCTCGTCAATCTGAGCGACAAGGCGGATACGTACGTCGACAGTCTCTCGCGGGGGATGAAGCAGCGTTTATGCTTGGCCCGGTGCCTGGTGCATGATCCGGAGGTATTGATCCTGGATGAGCCGGCCTCGGGGCTGGATCCGCGGGCGCGGATCGAAATGCGCGAAATATTGAAGGAACTGAAGCTCATGGGCAAGACCATCATCATTTCATCGCATATTTTGCCTGAGCTGGCCGAGATGGTGGATGAGATCGGGGTAATCGAGCATGGCGAGATGGTTGCCCAAGGCAAGGTAGCCGATATTCAGAGCCGCCTTCGCGTGAAAAAAGTCATTCATATCCGCACGCTGGAGCGTGAAGAGGAGCTGGCCGAGAAACTGCGTGACGAACCGTTCGTCACGTCGGTATTAACGGATAACACCGGCGTCCATGTTCATTACGGCGGGGATGATGCGCAGCAAAGCGCCCTGCTTCGGCAGGTGGTTTCCTGGGAAATTCCGATTGTCTCGTTTCAGGAAGCGCAGAGCAATCTGGAGGATGTATTCCTCGAAATTACCAAAGGAGGGCCCCGCGAATGAATTGGAGCAGAAAGCTGATCAATCCGGTCATCGACAAGGAATTCCGGCTGCGGATGCGTTCTACGCGTTCCATGCTGTCGGTGTTGTTTTATGTATTGGCGCTAGGCGCCATAGCCATGGGCTTCATTTATCTCTTCTTATATTTGGGACAGCAGGGGTCTCAGCGATTCGATCCGCAGATGAGCCAGATGATGTTCTATGTCCTGAGTTTCGCCCAGCTTGTCCTTATCGCGTTCATGGCCCCTGCGCTTACGGCGGGCGTCATCAGCAGCGAGCGGGAGAAGCAAACGCTGAGCATGCTGCTGACGACGCAGCAGAGCTCGGCTACGATCGTGCTGAGCAAGCTGGTATCGGCACTCAGCTTCATGACGCTGATCGTGCTGGCTACGCTGCCGATCTACAGCATTGTGTTCCTGTATGGCGGGATTTCGCCGAAGCAGCTCGTTTCCGTGTTTGCTTTTTATTTATTCGTGATGCTGCTGCTCGGTTCGCTCGGCGTAATGTTCTCCACGTTATTCAAAAGAACCATCGTCGCGATAATCGTCACCTACGGGGCCGGACTGATCATCTTCCTTGTTACGGGCCTGCTGTACTTGTTCTTCATGGGAATCGAACAGCGGAATATGTATCAAAGCGGGCAGCCGATCGTACCGGGCAGCTATTCTTGGGTCGGTTATGTGCTGGGCCTGAATCCGGCCGGGGCGATGATGAGTTTGTTCAACCCGTCTTTCTCGGAGGACGCGTTCTTGCTGCGGGGAGGAAGCCTGAACAGCAAGGCTCCAATCGAATTGTGGCTGGAATTTTTCATCGTGTATTCGGTGGTGATCGTTCTTGCCCTGTGGGTTGCCGTACGGAATATCCGTCCTGTCGCAAGGCGCAAACGCAAGGATAAGAACGAAACCCAGCTGCCGCAGGAGCCGGAAACGGCGGGGAACGAAGCGTAACATCATGCAAGAAGTACGGTGAGGAGGGATAGCAATGGACAACATCATGCGTTTTATCGAAGCCGCAAGACGGCGGCTGCAGCGGTTCCGCGTCATCACGTATGCATTATACGGGCTTATGGCAGGATTGGCCGCGCTGCTGCTGCTGCTGGTGCTTGGGAGATTCGTGCCTATAGCCCGGCTTCCCGTCGCATCCGTGGCCGTTCCTTTGGGGGCAGGCTTCATAGGCTTGTTATGGGGATGGCTGCATCGGGTGCCGATCGAAGAAGCGGCTTTAGCGATGGACCATGTTCCGGATGGAGCGGAGCGAAGCGATATGATGGTGACGGCGCTGTCGTTCAAGGAGGAAGAATCGCTGGCCGCCAAATGGCAGCGCGAGCAGGCGGAGCGTTACGGTGCGCGTTTTGCGGAACGGCTGCCGGAGCGTCTGCCTTCCCCTAGCCGAAAAAAACAGCTTCTGATCTGCGGTGCTTCGCTTGCTGCCGTACTCATCCTGGTGTTCGTCCCGAACCCGATGGATAAGAAGGTGGAAGCTGCCAAAGAGGCGCAGAGCTGGATGAAGGAGCAGGCAGCCAAAACCGAACAGCTGGCGGAGGAGCTCCAGAAGGAAACGCTGGATCCTGCCGATCGAAAAAAGCTCCAGGAAAAGCTGGATGCCCTGAAAAAAGCGCTGGAGCAGGAGAAGCATCCTGAGCAAGCGCTGGAGAAGCTCGAAGAAGCCATGAAAGAGCTGGAGAAACTGGCGAAACAGCAGGAGGAAAAAGCGAAGGCGCTGTCGGAGCTGGCTAAGCAAATGCAGCAGGAGAAGGCGCTGTCCCAGGTGGGGAAAAAGCTTGCCGAGGGCATGGCCGATGAGCTGAAGCAGGAAATGAAGAAACTCACCGAGCAGGTGAAGAAGATGTCCCAGGAAGAGAAGAACGAGCTGTCCGATGCTTTGAAAAAGCTGGCTGAGGAAGCTGCCAAGCAGATGGAAGACGGCAAGCTGGAGCAGGAGCTCAAAAAAGCGGCCGATGCGCTGAAGGAGGGCAAGCTGCCGAAGGAGCTGGAAGAAGCGCTCCAGCAGCTTGCCGAGGAGCTGGCGAAAGCAGCGCAAGCCAAAGCCGCGTCGGACAGCCAGTCGCAGTCCGCGTCCTCGCTGGCGTCCTCCCTTGCTTCGCAAGGATTGAGCTTGGCCGATCAGATGGCGGCTGCAGGGATGTCGGTATCCGATGCCTGGAGTAACGGCGGTAGTGCCGAGGCGTTGGCTCAGGCCGGCTCCGGTGCAGGCTCAGGCGAACAAGGAGAGGGCTCGGAGGGAGCCCCAGGTGAAGGCGGCTCGGGTGCAGGCCAAGGTCAAGGCTCCGGCACAGGCAGCGGCTCCGGATCGGGAAGCGGCTCGGGCTCAGGAGCAGGTTCCGGATCGGGAGGCAGCGGCGGATCGGGAAGCGGCACAGGCAGCGGAGCCGGTCTTGGCTCAGGCGGCCGCGAGCTCGTGACCATCCCTAGGGATTACAAGGGCAGCGGCAATGTGCAGAACGATTCCGGCGAGATCAAGGGAAGCGGCGGAGATATACAGAAGGGCGGCGTATCGCCGACGGTCCCGGGCATGTCCAGGCCTTATGAGGAAGTGTACCGCGATTACGAGACCGAGGCGCGCAAATCGTTAGACCGCAATCAGCTGCCGGACCAGATGCAGGGGTTGGTTGAGGAATATTTCATACAGATCAATCCGAACCCGTAGGGATCGAAGAGCCGAGCACCAGAGCTAGAATGAGAACTTGAACTTTACCAAGAAGATGGAGGTTTCGTCCATGTCGGATATTGCAGTGAGACCACAGGAATGGATGGAGAAAATATCAGGCCTGCGGGAACATATCGGCAAGGTGATTGTCGGACAGCAGGATGTTGTGGAGCAGATGCTTTGGTGTATCTTTGCGGGGGGGCATGCCCTCCTGGAAGGGATTCCGGGTCTCGGCAAAACGATGCTCGTCCGCACCGTGTCGGAGGCGTTGGACCTGTCCTTTTCCCGCATCCAGTTTACGCCGGATTTGATGCCGAGCGATATAACGGGCACCAATATTCTGTCGTTCGGGCAGCATGGGGACACCGGGATGACCTTTCAAAAGGGTCCGCTGTTCAGCAGCATCGTGCTGGCCGATGAGATTAACCGCGCCACGCCCAAAACCCAGAGCGCCTTGCTCGAGGCGATGCAGGAGAAGACCGTCACCGTGGGAGGCGTAACCCATCAGCTGCCAAAACCTTTCTTCGTTCTGGCCACGCAAAATCCCTTGGAGAACGAGGGGACGTATCCATTGCCGGAGGCCCAGCTTGACCGCTTTCTGCTGAAGATCGAAGTATCGTATCCCAGCGCGGACGAATTGAAGGAAATCGTGAAGCGGACGACGTCCTCACACGAATTCCAGGTGGAACGGCAAATGACCGGGGACGAGCTGCTGGAAATCCAGCGCGGGGCAAAGGAAGTGTTGGTTGCCGAAGAGATTCTGGATTATGCGGTTCGTCTGCTGATGATGACGCATCCGGAGGAGGCGGCTGCACCGGAGGCTGTCCGTAAATACGTCCAATTCGGTTCCGGACCGCGCGGCATTCAGTCCATTATCTCGGTAAGCAAAGTCCGGGCCTTGTGCAGCGGACGGATGCATGTATCCACGGGCGATATTCGCGCCGTGGCTTTATCAGCGCTGCGCCATCGCTTGTTCCTGAATTTTGAGGGGCAGGCGCTCGGCATTACCACGGACCATGTCATTCGGGAGGTTCTGCAAGCGCTGGAGGCATCCGCGTGAGCGGGGGCGCGCACCTGCTTCCTCCGGAATGGCTCCCCCGTCTGGAGCGCTTGAGCCTGGATGCCAAACGACGGGTCGCCGGAACGCTGCAGGGAAAGAGGCGATCCCGCCGGCTCGGCTCGTCCCTCGAATTCGCCGATTACCGCGTGTATTCGCCCGGGGATGATGTCCGCAGGTTTGACTGGGGCGTCTATTCCCGTACGGGAAAAGCCTTCGTTCGTCAATTCATGGACGAACAGGAGCTGACCGTGAGCCTGTTCGTGGATTGCTCCGCATCGATGGGGGCCGTCATGTCATCCCCTACGGAACCAAGCACCGCCGATCCGGCGGGAACGAAGGGCAGCCCTAAATGGCTGCTAGCGCGTCAACTCGCCGCAAGCATCGGCTACATGGCGTTGTCGTCTTACGACAGGCTGCAGGTTGCCTGTTACAGCCGTTCGATTAACGCCCGTCTTCCGATCATGAGAGGAAAGGGCTCGGCCCATCGCCTGTTTTCGTTCCTGCAAGGGGCAGAAACGGGAGGCGAGGGCAGTTTGGGCGCAGCGCTTGCGGTTCCTGGCGCACTGCCCCGGCAGCCGGGAATGACCTGGGTGTTCTCCGATTTTTGGCTGGAGGGCGGCGAGGAGGAATTGTTCAGGTCGCTTTCCCTTTTGTCCGGTACCGGACAGGAAGTGGTGCTGGTGCATGTATTGTCGCGGGAGGAGCTGGAGCCTAAATTATCCGGCGATCTGCGGCTGGTGGACAGCGAAACGATGAGCGGCAAGGAAGTGGCGCTGACGGGCAAAGTGCTGGATGCTTACAAGGAGGAGCTGGAGCGATACCGGACGATGCTGTCCCGCGTATGCGCGGAACGGGGCATGTCTTACGTGCTCATTCCGGCGGATATGCCGCTTACGGACGCGATGTTCGGGGTGCTTGCGGGAGCTGGTCTGGTTACTGGATAGAGCGGGACTCCTGTAGAGGCGCTGTCCATGCATTTGCCGGATTCCTTGTGCTTTCGGAGGTTTGGCGACAGGATAACACAGATGATGCACAAGCGATTGCTTAGCAGGCTTCACCAGGACCTGTCTGCGATCGCAAGAAACGAACAAGCTGAAAACTGGTTCGAAAAATAGGAAGAAATGGATAAGCCTTCATCCGATGCTCGGGGAAATACAGGCATGTCTCGTTAGTCAGGGTCCATGGGAGTAAGGAGGGGACACGTTGGGGATTCAATCTTGGCTGAGTCTATGGTTCGGTTTAACGCTGCCGGCCATCGTGCTCATGTATATGTTCAAGCGGAAATATGTGGATACAACCGTTCCCAGCCACTTGCTGTGGGAGCGGGTGCTCCGGAACCTGGAGGCCAACAGGCCGTGGCAGAAGCTGCAGAATCGGCTTCTGCTGTGGCTCCAGCTGCTTGCTGCGGCATTGATGGTCTTCGCACTGATGCAGCCCTTTATGCAGGTGTCCGGCGGAGGCAGCGCCCATGTGGTCATCGTTGCCGATACCTCGGGCAGCATGAGCGCGCAGATGCAGCCGTCCGCTGAAGGCGGAGCCGCAACCAGGCTGGAATGGATGCAGCAACGAATTAAGGAATATGTGAAGGACCGAGGGAGACGGAGCGAGATCACCCTGCTGTCCGTAGGAGCAAGTCCCATGACGCTTGTATCCCATGAAAGCGACCGTACCGCCATCGATAAGGCCGTGGATGATTTACGTCCCTATTACGGACAGGCGTCCTACAGGGAAACCTTATCGCTCGCTTCGGCGCTGACGCGGGAAGAGCATGATGCAGAGGTCGTTATTTTTACGGACAGCTACTGGAAGCCGGACACGGCCCCCATAGCGTTTCAGGTTCCGGTTTCCGTTGAGAAGGTGCAGGGCGATCTTCCGCATAACGTGTCGATTGATCAATTCGGCATTTCACCAAAAGGCAATGCGGATTCATCTTATGCGGCGGTGGCTGTCCTCAGCACGAATGCCGAGGCATCCGTATCGGCCGAAGTGAATCTTTACGGAGATGAACAGCTGCTGACCAGCAGGATGCTTGAATTGGAGCCGGGTAAGAGATTAACCGAATCCTTTTCCGATCTGCCGTTTGCTGAAGTGTACCGACTTGAGTTATCCCAGGATGACGGGTATGCGGCAGACAATCATTCCTTTGCGTTCGGTTTGGGTCACGGATCTTCGCGCGTCCTGCTGCTGACTTCAGGCAATCTGTTCTTGGAGAAGGCGCTTCAGCTGAGCGGTGCCGAAGTCACCCGGGTAGCTTTGGACGAGTCCAAAGCTAAAACCGCCGAGGATAACGGCAGTGCGGATAAGGAGGCGGGTAAGGGCAGCGCAGCTGCGGATGTGCCGCCCGTGCCTGAAGGCGAATTTGATCTGCTTGTCATTGACGGGAACGTGCCGGAAGGGTTCCGGCAAGGGAAGTGGGCGGATCTGACCGCCAAGACTCCGTTATGGACGATTGGCGGAGAAGGTGCCAAAGTCGGCAACCAAGGAGGACGCGCCGTGCTAGCCAAGCATCCGGTGACTGCCTATGTCACCTTGTCCGGGGTCTATTTTGGTACGCTGGTGGATCAGGCCCCTGCATGGGGGGAACCCGTCATCAAGCTGGGGGATCAACCGATCGTCTATGCGGGAAGCGAAAACGGGCGGTCGCGATTATCCTTCAATTTCCTGCTTCAGGATAGCGACCTTCCGTTATCCCCTGAATTTCCGGTTATGGTCAGCAATGCGCTGGAGTGGATGACCTCAGGCAAGGGAAGCGGGCTTGGCCGATATATGGCCGGCGCGCAAGCGGATATTCCGATTGCAGCGGATACGGTAGCAGCCAAATGGATCCCTAAGAGCGGTCTTGCTATGGCTGACGGCCTCCCTGCCGCGGAAGCCTTCCGGAATGAGCAAGGGATATCGCCGGTACAGCTTGTGCCGGAATATCCGGGGCTGTACGCTTTTGAACAGCAGAATGAAGCGGGCGAGAAGCTTAATTATTGGCTTGCTGTAACTGCAGACCCGTACGAGGCGGATTGGAGCAACGATCAGGGCCCGGCGGTAAGTCAAGCGGCAACGAACGCGGGTGAGTCTGAAGCGGGAGATGGTTCCGGCACTTCCGGGAGTAACGAAACGACGAACCGTGCCGGCTCGTTAATGCCATGGCTGGCCGCTTTGGCACTGGCTGTGATCGCAGCGGAATGGGGGGTGTACCAGCGTGGGCGTTCAATTTAGCCAACCATGGTTGTTGCTGCTGCTGATTCCGGCAGGTTTATTTCTCTACTATGCCTACAAATCGGATTTCCGATTAAGCGGTTTTCGCAAAAAACTGGCCTTATTCTTTAGAACCTGCGTCATTTTATTATTAATCCTTATGATTTCGGGTTTGCACGGCTTTACCGTTCTCAGGGATAAACAGGTCGTGTATCTGGCTGACCGTTCCGACAGCATGGGGGATTCGGCCCGGATCACGAGCTGGATCAACGATTCCCTTGCGGCAAAAGGCGAGAAGGATGGCACCGCCGTTGTTTCTACGGGTCTTGAAGGCGCCGTGGAACGGCGTCTATCCCCTGCGGAGAATGCGGGCGCTTCCTTGAACGCGCTCCTGGAGCAGCGGTTTACCGGGCTGGAATCCGGTCTTCAGCTGGCCGGCAGCCTGTTCGAGGGCAGGAGCGATTCCCGAATCGTGTTGATCTCCGACGGGGAGGAGAATGTGGGCAGCATGGCGGCGGCAGGAAGGCTGCTGAAGGATCGGGGGATAGCCGTTGACGTGCTTCCGACTCCGAAGCAGGCCGTCCAGGATGCTGCCGTGGAGGAGCTGAAGGTTCCGGAAAAGCTGTATCAGGCGGAGTCGTTCTATGTGGAGGTCATGGTTCGCAGCACATTCAAGACCTCAGGCGAGCTGCGCATTTACGAGGATAACCGCGAGATCGGCCGGGAACGCGTGGATGTAACTCCAGGCGAGAACCGGTACGCCGTGAAGGGCCTGGCCAAGAACCCGGGACTCCACCGTTACCGTGCCGAAATCTTCATGGACGGGGATGAAGCCTCGGCCAATAATGCGGCATTCGATTTTACCCGGGTGGAGGGTCCGCCGAACGTGCTGATCGTGGAGGGAACCCCGGGCACGTCGGGCAATATCACGGCAGCGCTCGAGTCCGGCATGATCGGCACCGAAGTGATTCGGCCGGAGCTGCTCCCGCTGGAAGCGGCCAAGTATGCCGTGTACGACAGCATCATCTTTAATAACGTTTCCGGCAGTGACGTCGGCGGCAAACAGATGGAGCTGATCGAGCAGGCTGTCCGTAGCTTTGGCATCGGGTTTATGATGGCGGGCGGCGAGGACAGCTTCGGGATGGGCGGATATTTTAAAACCCCGATCGAAAAGGCGCTGCCGGTCTCGATGGAGCTGGAAGGCAAGCGTGAGATTCCATCGCTTGGCCTCATACTGGTCATCGACCGTTCGGGCAGCATGGAAGGAAACAAGATCGAATTGGCCAAAGAATCGGCCATGCGCACGGTGGAGCTGATGAGAGCCAAAGACACGGTCGGCGTCGTCGCCTTTGACGATCAGCCGTGGTGGGTCGTACCGCCGCAGAAGCTCGGTGATAAGGAAGAGGTGCTTAGCAGCATCCAGTCGATTCCGAGCGCCGGAGGGACCAATATCTATCCTGCCGTTTCCTCGGCGCTGGAGGAAATGCTGAAGATTGACGCCCAGCGCAAGCATATCATTCTCATGACCGACGGTCAGTCCGCGATGAATTCCGGATATCAGGATCTGACCGATACGATGGTGGAGAACAAAATCACGATGTCTTCCGTGGCGGTCGGGATGGATGCGGACACCAACCTGCTTCAATCCTTGGCGGATGCGGCCAAGGGCCGCTATTATTTCGTTGAGGATGAAACCACGCTGCCGGCGGTATTCAGCCGGGAGGCCGTGATGCTGGCCAAATCCTATATCGTGGATAAACCCTTTGTCCCGGCCGTTCAGAACCCGGGCGATTGGGCGAGTTTGTTCCAGCAGGGCGTTCCGGGGCTGTATGGTTATGTCGCGGCAACGCCGAAGTCTTCCGCCCAGACGGTTCTGTCCAGTCCGGAGCCGGACCCGATCCTGTCGCGATGGCAGTACGGATCCGGCCGGACGGTGGCATGGACGAGCGATTTAAGCGGGAAGTGGTCCAAGGAGTGGGTGTCGTGGTCCGGGTTCGCCGATACGTTGACCGAAATCGTGAAGTGGACGTTCCCGCAGTTTACGTCGTCGCCCTATGAAGTCACTACCGAGACGGCCGGCAACCAGGTGAAGCTGCAGGTCATCGCCAATGGCGAGAATTCGCCGGAGAAACTGAATGCGGTGATCGGGGATGACGAGGCCGGCGAGCAGACGGTGGAGCTCATTCAGGAGGCGCCCGGCCGTTATACCGGACTCGTCAACGTCTCCAAGCCGGGAGCCTTCCTCATGTCCCTTGAGGATGCGAGCGGGGAAGAGCCGCTGCAAGCTGCGCCGGGCACCGGCTTCGTTGTGCCGTATTCGCCGGAATACCGGCTATCTTCCGGCAGCGGCGAGGAAGCGATGAAACGGCTGGCCGAAGCGACCGGGGGCCGCGTGTTATCCTGGGATGACCCGGCCGAAGTGTTCGACCGGGAGGCGACCTCGCGGATGCAGCTCCATGATTGGAGCTACCCGCTGCTGGCGGCGGCCCTGCTGCTGTGGGTCGCCGACATCGCCGTGCGGCGCCTGGCTCTGCCATGGGGCGCCATCGGCGCTAGGCTGGCCGCCCTGCTCCGCAGGCGGCCGGCCCCTGCCGGCGAGGCGGCGCCTGACGCCGGCCTCGAGCGGCTGGCGGCGCGCAAAGCCCGCGCCGCCCAGTTCTACGGCGGCAGCTCCGCGAAGCCGCCGCCGCAGGCCCCGCCCGCGCGCGAGCGCAGCGGCGCGGGCCACGTTGCCGGGGGCGGGAGCTCCGCCCCGGCACCTAGCGCAGCTCCGGCAGGCCGCAAGGCCCCGCCGGAGGCGCGCGATTCGCAGCGGGCGAATGCCCCGCTGCGGGAGGAGCGGCCGGCGCAGGCGAAGCCGGCCGCAAGCCAGGGCGCGCGCAAGGGAAGCGCGCCCACGCCGCCACCCCCGCCGCCGAAGGCGCAGGGGGACGGCAACGGCCGGCCCGGGGAGACCGAGCCGGCTCCGGAAGGAGGCTCCTCCATGGATCGCCTCCTCAAAGCCAAAAAACGCGGCACGCGCTGATGTGCCGCCGCAAGCTTCGGTCCGGCTGTCGATGTGCAGCTTAGGCCGAAGCTTTTTCTTTGCTCCAATGCAGTAACTTTTTCCATGCCACCGATGTCCCGAAAATCGTTTGACGGATGTCGAATCCGGTTATAACCGGACTATTAAGGGAAATAATGCAAGAGGGATGTCGGCAGTCCTGACGACTTTTACACAACATTGACAATTACGTTATGGAAATGAAAGACGTGTGGTGATACAATAAGAGTCAAAATGATATTCTCAACATTCCTAACTGCTCTGATACCAAGCGAATCGGGGCTGGAGGGACGTAAGAAGCCTTCATTTTCGAAGCTTACTATGGAAAAGATTTGAGGAGGACGAATCATGACAACTGAACATAACCAAACGATCGACAACCTGTCCATCGCAACGATCCGGACATTGGCGATCGACGCGATCGAAAAAGCCAACTCCGGTCATCCGGGCATGCCGATGGGATCCGCGCCTATGGGCTACCAGCTGTTCGCGAAGACGATGAATCATAACCCGGACCAGCCGGCGTGGATTAACCGCGACCGTTTCGTCTTGTCTGCAGGACATGGCTCCATGCTGCTCTACAGTCTGCTCCACCTGAGCGGCTATGACTTGTCCATTGAGGACCTGAAACAGTTCCGTCAATGGGGAAGCAAAACACCGGGGCACCCGGAATTCGGCCACACGGCCGGCGTTGATGCAACGACAGGTCCGCTCGGACAAGGCGTGGCCATGGCTGTAGGTATGGCAATGGCCGAGGCTCACTTGGGTGCGACTTACAATAAAGACGGCTTCAACGTGGTCGATCACTATACGTACGCGATTTGTGGCGACGGCGACATGATGGAGGGCGTGGCTTCCGAGGCGGCTTCGCTGGCAGGTCACCTGAAGCTGGGCAAATTGATCATGTTGTACGATTCCAATGATATCTCCCTTGACGGCGAGCTGAACCTGGCCTTCTCCGAGAACGTGGCGAAGCGTTTTGAAGCATACGGCTGGCAAGTGCTGCGCGTAGAAGACGGCAACGATCTGCCTGCGATCGAGAAAGCGATCGAGGAAGCGAAAGGCGATTCGAACCGCCCGACGCTGATCGAAGTGAAGACGGTCATCGGTTACGGCAGCCCGAACAAACAAGGTAAAGGCGGCCATGGCGGTACGCACGGTTCTCCGCTCGGAGCCGACGAAGCGAAGCTGACCAAGGAATTCTATAAATGGGTATATGAAGAGGACTTCTACGTGCCGGAGGAAGTGCGCGAGCATTTCGGCAAAGTGAAAGAACGCGGCATTGCTGCGTATCAAGCGTGGGTGGATCAGTTCGCGAAATACAAAGAGGCTTATCCGGAGCTGGCTGCGCAATTCGAGCGCGGCGAATCCGGCGAATTGGCTGAAGGATGGGACAAAGACCTTCCGAAATACAGCGCGGACGACAAAGCGGTTTCCACTCGGGTGGCTTCCGGTAAAGCGCTGAACGGTTTGACGGCAGGCGTACCGCAGCTGCTTGGCGGATCGGCTGACCTGGAAAGCTCCACCATGACTCACCTGAACGACCTGGCATCTTTCACCGCGGAGAGCTATGAAGGCCGCAACGTGTATTATGGCGTTCGCGAATTTGCGATGGCTGGCGCGATGAACGGCATCGCTCTCCATGGCGGATTGAAAATTTTCGGCGGTACGTTCTTCGTATTTACCGATTATCTGCGTCCGGCCATTCGTCTGGCTGCGATCATGAAGCTGCCGGTTACGTATGTGCTGACACACGACAGCATCGCTGTCGGCGAAGACGGCCCTACGCATGAGCCGATCGAGCAATTGGCTTCCCTGCGCATTATTCCAGGCGTGACCGTTATCCGTCCGGCAGATGCGAATGAGACTTCCGCTGCATGGGCTTATGCGGTGGAGAACACGGACCGTCCGGTAGCCTTGGTGCTGACTCGTCAAAATCTGCCGATCCTCGCAGGCACGGCGGACCATGCGCGTGAAGGCATCAAACGCGGAGCTTATGTTGTTTCCGACGCGAAGGATGGAAACGTGCAGGCTCAAATCATTGCAACGGGTTCCGAGGTTCAGCTTGCCGTTAAAGCACAAGCGGCATTGGCCGAAGAAGGCATTGCTGTACGCGTCATCAGCATGCCGAGCTGGGATCTGTTCGACAGCCAGGATCAGGCTTACAAAGATTCCGTGCTGCTTCCTGACGTTAAAGCCCGTCTTGCCATTGAAATGGCTCATCCGTTCGGATGGGAGCGTTACGTTGGCGACAAAGGCGACATTCTCGGCATCAACACGTTTGGCGCTTCCGCTCCTGGCGACCGCGTCATTGCCGAGTACGGATTTACCGTTGAGAACGTGGTTAGCCGCGTAAAAGGTTTGCTGTAACAAGACCCTGATTTAACTCCATATTGATTTTCCGGCACCCGTATCATGCGGGTGCCGTCCATATATCAAGCCATACCTATTTTGGAGGAGGAGAGTTGTCGATGTCTCAATTCAAGAATGCGACCGTCACGAAAGCAGCCAACGTGTACTATGAGGGGAAGGTAACCAGCCGCACGGTGCTGCTGGAGAATGGGGAAAAGGTCACGCTCGGCATCATGCTGCCGGGAAGCTATGAATTCGGCACGGACGGCCCTGAAATTATGGAAATCCTGTCCGGCGACTTGCGTGTTCTGCTGCCCGGGGAGCAAGAGTGGTTGGAGATTCAAGAGCCCGCGACCTTTAACGTGCCGGGCAATTCAAGCTTCAAGCTGGAAATCCGCACCGTGACGGATTATTGCTGCTCTTATCCAACGATGTAGGAGGACAAGCGGCGCCTAAAGCAGTGAATATGCCAAAAAGGCTCGAGCCGATGGCTCTGAGCCTTTACTGTCAATGCCGGATGTCAACGCAGGCCGTTAAGGGCGGTTGATATAATGGACTTATTCCTCCGGGATCGTCACGATCTCGCCTTTATATCCGGGAGCCCGGTTGTCAAGCTCTACGTATCCTTCGCCCCATTCTTGGCCGCGATCGAGCAGGCGGTAGCTGGTGACGCCGGAAGGGTATCGGAATACGAATTTGGCAAGGGTCCAATTGCCCGTATCCGGCTGCTTGCCGATCTCCGCTTTTAACGCAGGCAGGAAGAACAGCTTTTGGTTTGCTGGTGCCTTGGCGGAATAATCCAGCTTGCCCTGCCATTTCAAATATTTGACGCTGCCGCGGATTTCGAAATAGCTGGCGATATCGTTATCTACCAGGAAATAGCGTTGGGATTGGCCTTTGGGAAAATAATAATCCACGCCCTGCATTTCCATGGGCAGCATGTCCAGCTCAGGTTTCTTCAATTCGGATGAATAAGGAAGCTTGGCTGCAGCGTTCCTGGCGGTGGCCAGATCGGAGCTCTTTAAGTCGGCGATGATATCGGGATCTGCCTTATTGATATACGCTGTTTTTAGAGAGCCGTTCCAATAGACGCTGGCATCGAAGGCTTGGGCAACGGCCCTTAGGGGAATCAAGGTCTTGCCTTTATGCAGCAGCGGGGCTGCAGGGAGCGCCTTCTTAACGCCGTTCACTTCCATGCTGGTGCTTCCGGCCGCGAGAATCACCGTTCGGTTATCGCCTTGAATGGTCACCTGTTTCTTCTGGTTGTCGTATTTCATGACGTAGTTACCCAGAGGCTTGAGATCGGTAAGGGTAACAAAGGTGGTGCCCTGCCTGATCAGCACGTCGCCACTTGCGGTTACGTTGTTAATGGTAGCGGATGGTTTAACTGCTGCAGAAGCTGGCGAAACGGCTATTGCAGGGGACAGAACAGCGGTTAGTACGACAGCGGCTGCCATTGCTTTTAATCGTTTGGTCCATTTCATGTTGTAAATTCCTCCTTTTGCATAGTAGACGGAAGTGAAACGCAAAAAGTTTCTTGCCGAGAGGAAAATGATGGAATGGTCAAAAAAATAGCTCCTTCTTCCTAGTCCGGATGAACCGAAAACTAAAAAGAAGGAGCCGTTATAGATGCATGGCTTGTCTGGCATTAGGGCTGCTGGCCGCCGATTTTCTGACCGATCCAAGCTTCATAGCACTTCACGACGGCAGAGAGATCCTCATCGCCATAGCCTTCGCTGGCACCAGCTTGAAACAGGCTCTTGGCCAGGTTCAGCATGGGCGACGGCATCCCGACGCCATCGGTGAGCGAGGAGGCCAGCTTCAGGTCTTTGAGCATGAGGGCCAGCGAGAATTGATTGCTGAAATCGCCTTCGATGATTTTGCGTCCCTTCAGCTCGGCCGCTTTGCTGCCTGCCGATCCCAGCTGCACGAGCTCCAGGAAGTTGTCTGCCGGTATGCCTGATTTCGCGGCGATGGCGAAGCCTTCGGCCAGTGCCAGGTTGTTAATGCCCACAATCGTATTGTGGGCGAGCTTGGCCACGGCGCCGCTTCCGTTAGGCCCCATGTGAATGACCTTTTTGCCCAGGGTGTCAAAAACGTCGGCTTGCGCTTCGATGACGGCGGCATCACCGCCAACCATGAAGACCAAGGTGCCATCAATCGCTGCAGGCTTGCTGCCGGTTACCGGGGCATCCAGGAAGGAGGCGCCGAGGCCGGAAACGGCGGAGGCAATTTCCTTAACCAGGCTTTCGGAGATCGTGCTGCAGTCAATGACGGTCATCCCGCTCGTCAGGGAGCCAAGCAGGCCGTTCTCTCCGTAGAATACATCCCGGATGGATTGGTCGTTACTTACCATCGTAATGACAAGATCTTGCCCTTCGGCGGCTTCCCGAGGCGTCTCCGCGATGGAGGCTCCCTGTTCGGCGAGCGGACGGCATTTCTCGTGGGTGCGGTTATATACCGTTACATCGTAATCCTGCTTCAGCAGATTGGAGGCCATGGGAGCGCCCATGGTGCCCAGTCCGATAAACCCGATTTTTTTCATAGTCTATATCACCTTCGATTATGGATTCCTGATCCACTCTATCTTAGCACGGGTTCCCGAAACGAAGCCAGTCTTTGCAGGGAATGGAAGGGATAAGGAGTCCGCGCATGAAGAATAGATGACAGTTGGCCCGTGAAACTTGCGGTCTTTATTAAATTAAAGTATCCTATTTCTAAATTCACAGGAGGTTTAAGGCATGTCTAAAAAAATCAAGTTTGATTACAGTAAAGCACTGACCTTTGTCAATCAGCATGAAGTTGATTATTTCGCTGAGCCGATCCGCACAGCTCATGAACAGTTACATAACGGTACGGGAGCCGGCTCCGATTATTTGGGCTGGATCGACCTGCCGACTCAGTACGATAAAGAGGAATTCTCCCGCATCCAGAAAGCGGCCGCCAAAATCCAAAGCGACTCGGACGTTCTGATCGTAATCGGAATCGGAGGCTCCTACCTGGGAGCGCGCGCAGCCATCGAAATGCTGTCGCATTCGTTCTATAACGAGCTGTCGAAGGACCAGCGCAAGACGCCGGAAATCTACTTTGCGGGCAACAACATCAGCTCCACGTATGTTTCGCATCTGCTTCAGTTGATCGAAGGCAAAGACTTCTCCGTCAACGTCATCTCCAAATCCGGCACAACGACGGAGCCGGCCATCGCTTTCCGTATTTTCCGTGCGGAGCTGGAGAAGAAATACGGCAAGGAAGAAGCGCGTAAACGCATTTACGCTACGACGGATCAAGCGAAGGGCGCCCTCAAGAAGCTGGCAACCGAGGAAGGCTACGAATCCTTTATCATTCCTGACGACGTGGGCGGACGTTATTCTGTGCTGACCGCAGTAGGTCTGCTTCCGATCGCGACGGCAGGCATCAATATCGAAGAGATGATGCAGGGCGCGGCTGACGCCTCCAAGGAGTACAGCAGCCCGAACGTTGCCGAGAACGAGGCTTACCAATACGCAGCGGTTCGCAACGCGCTTTACCGTAAAGGCAAAGGCATCGAGATCCTGGTGAACTATGAGCCTTCCCTGCATTTTGTGTCGGAATGGTGGAAGCAGCTGTACGGCGAGAGCGAAGGTAAGGATTATAAGGGGATTTACCCGGCATCCGTCGATTTCTCTACCGATCTGCACTCCATGGGTCAATTCATCCAGGAAGGCAGCCGCAACATCTTCGAAACGGTCATTCAGGTGGAGAACGTATCCGAGCATATTACGATCGAGTCGGATCCGGACGATCTGGACGGATTGAACTTCCTGACCGGGAAAACATTGGATTTTGTCAACAAAAAGGCGTTCCAAGGCACCATGCTGGCCCATACAGACGGACAAGTTCCGAATTTGATTGTGACAATTCCAGATTTCACTCCCTATTCGTTCGGATATCTGGTATACTTTTTCGAAAAGGCCTGCGGTATCAGCGGCTATCTGTTGGGTGTCAACCCGTTTGACCAACCGGGCGTAGAGGCGTACAAGAAAAATATGTTCGCGCTGCTCGGCAAACCTGGGTACGAGAAAGAGAAGGCCGAATTGGAAGCTAGACTTTCCGAATAACCCGACACTTTCATTGGATTAGACGCAAGACGCTGAAGGAAGCAGTCCGCTGGCATATCATTGCCGTGGACTGCTTTCTTGGCAATATAGAGGTGGTTGTTGTTTCATGCTGGATCGTTACAAAACGGTGCGTCAGGCGGGCTCCAAGGAGATCGTCATCAAGAAATCGCGTTTCATCGGGCATGTGATGCCGGTAGAGACCGAAGAGGAAGCCGTCGCTTTTATTGAAGATATCAAGAAAAAACATTGGAATGCTACGCACAATTGTTCCGCTTATATGATTGGCGAGCGGGATGAGATTCAGAAGCAATCGGATGACGGGGAACCGAGTGGAACGGCCGGCAAGCCGATTCTCGAGGTGATCCGCAATCAGGGGCGGAAGAATGTAGCTATCGTGGTCACGCGTTATTTTGGGGGCATTATGTTGGGTGCGGGCGGGTTAATCCGGGCGTACACCGACGGAGCCGTGGCTGCGATCGAGTCAGGCGAACCGATTACAAGGGTTCTTCACCGGGAGATTTTCGTGGAGCTGGATTATACCTGGCTGGGTAAGGTGGAGAACGAGCTTCGTAACCGGAACGTACGCATGGGAGAGACAAATTTTGCCGACACGGTGACTTTGACCTGCTTGCCGCTCGATGGTGATGCGGAGAGCTTTATGACTTGGATGGTGGATTTGACACAGGGGCAGTCCTTGATCACGGAGGGAGAGCGGCTTTATTTTATTGAAGGGGAATAAAATAATATGGCAAGAAGAGCAGTCGAACGCGAGTTGTCGAGAGAGCGGATACTGGAAGCAGCCAGGCATTTGTTTATAACCAAAGGATACAGGGCCATTTCGATGCGAAGCATCGGACAGCATTTGGGTTATAGCCACGGCTCCTTGTATTATCACTTTAAGGAAAAGGCGGAGCTATTCTACGCCATTGTCATGAAGGACTTTAATGATCTAAATGATTTACTGTTGGAGGTCTCGGTAAAGCCTCCCTGTGACGGGGTATCGAAGCTGGAGCAGCTGATGCTGGAATTCGTTCGTTTCGGTCTGGATAATCCTTACCAGTACGAAATCATGTTCATGATCCGGGACGAAGAGCTGCTGTCCTACTGTCGCTCTGAGCAGGGACGCTGTTTTGAAATGTTTGCTATGCTGGTGCGTCAGTATTTGCTGGAGGAGAATTACAGTGAGGAAGAACGGCGAACCGTTCCGCTGACTTTGTTTTTGTCGCTGCATGGATTTATATCGTATTATATTCAAGACAGAATCGGTTTTGATGAGATTAAACCAGCCGCTCTTACCCATATCAAAGTGTTATGCCGGAGTCTGTACAGCAGGGTCTGATGTTTACATGCTGCCAAAGACGTGCAGCTTGACACTTCAACCCGTTACAACGGCCTAGCGTTGAAACGTCAATCACCTAATGAACCATAAAACAGACAGGTCCGCGCTCCCTTGCATGCACCTGTCTGCTTTTAGTGCTTTTATTTCATTCGCTTGACTGTCGGCATCCGTTGCCGGTTTTATCCTTCCATGATCTTCACATGATATTGGCGCTGCCTCGGCCCGTCGAATTCGCAGAAGTAAATCCCCTGCCAGCGTCCAAGAAGCAGGTGCCCGTTCTGAATGATCACGGTTTGCGAAGGGCCGCAGGTGATCGATTTAAGGTGGGAGGCCGTGTTGCCCTCCGCATGGCGATACTTGGGATGATTCCATGGATAGACCTCATCCAAAGACATCAGCACGTCCCGTTTCACATCGGGATCGGCGTTTTCGTTGATGGCGATTCCCGCCGTCGTATGCGGACAATAAATCAGGACCGTTCCTTGCTGGACTCCGCTTTGTTTCACAAAAGTGTGGATCTCCCTTGTAATATCCCTCATCTCATCGCGTCCTTGCGTAGCCAATTCACCGGTATACAGCATCTCAATAACCTCCTCAACTTTTTCCATTTCTTTTATTTTACCCGATAAAGTGCAAAAGATGGATTGACGATCGGATTCAGCTTTTGGTAAAGTATGTGTAAAGTAAAACCAAGTATACAAATAGGAAATATAAAGATGGTTTGTGGAGGAGTCGACCGGAATGCCATCCGGAGGCGGGAGGGATACGAGATGACAACATGGATTCGTCATAAAGGTTGGACTTGGGGTTTTCGAAGCACTGTACTGCTTTATTTTCTTGCCTTGATCGTACTGCCGATCTTTGGGGTGTATGTGCAATCATTCTCTGCGGGATGGGGCCATTTTGCGGAAAGCGTAATGGATCCGATCGCCTGGAAGGCCGTGCTGCTTACCATTAAACTGGGCCTAATCTCTACTTTCATCAACGTGCTTATCGGAACGATGATTGCTTGGGTGCTCATACGGTATCGATTTCCGGGAAGGACGCTGCTGAACAGTCTGGTGGATCTGCCCTTTGCGCTGCCGACGGCCGTTGGCGGCTTGATGATTTTGCTGCTGCTTGGGCCGGGGAGCCTGCTTGGAGGCCTGGCGGAGAAGCTCGGCTTTGAAATTGTGTTCCATCAGCCCGCGATCGTGGTCGCCATGCTGTTTGTCACGTTCCCGTTTGTAATCCGGGCGGTTCAGCCGCTGCTGGAAGAGCTGGATCCGCTGGAGGAAGAGGCCGCCTATACGATGGGCGCTTCCAGAACGAGAACCTTTTTTAAAGTTATCCTGCCCTCGATGCTGCCGGGAATTATCAGCGGAGGGATGCTGGCCTTCTCGAGGGCATTGGCTGAATTCGGCGCCGTCGTCCTGGTGGCCGGCAACATTCCAGGCAGGACGCTGATCGCTTCGGTATTTATTTTTGGCGAGGTGGAGAGCGATAATCCGGCCGGAGCGGCTGCCGTATCGATTCTGCTACTTACGCTCTCCTTCATCATCCTCTGGGTGATCAATGCCGTGCAGCAGAGGGGGAGACGAGCTTGAAACGATTATGGATCGGACTTACGTATGCCGTATTTATCATTCTGCTGATCATTCCCCTGTCCCGAATCGCGATCGGTGCGTTCGATAAGGGGCTGGACGGGTTTGCGGAGGGTCTGTTCAGGCCGGAAGCCCTGCATGCCCTGATGATGACGGGCCTGATTGTGGTATTCGTTACTTTTTTGAATGCGTTGTTTGGCATCATGATGGCGCTGTATCTGGTGCGGGCAAATTGGCTCAGCCGAAAGATCAAGGGCATTCTGAACAGCATTGTCGATCTGCCTTACGCTGTTTCGCCGGTCATCGGCGGATTGATGATTGTGCTGCTGCTGGGACCCGACAGCATCATCGGCGGTTTTTTTGAAGGGATCGGGTTTAAGGTGGTGTATGCGTTCCCCGGCATGGTGATTGCGACGCTCTTCGTCACGTTCCCGCTGATGGTTCGCGAGGTGATGCCCGTCCTGCAGGAGATCGGAAACGATCAGGAGCAGGCGGCATCGACGCTTGGGGCTTACGGGTGGACCACGTTCGTGAAAGTAACGTGGCCCTCCATCCGGTGGGCCGTCGTATACGGCCTGGTGCTCACGGTAGCCCGTTCATTGGGCGAGTTCGGCGCCGTACTGGTGGTCTCCGGCAACATTATGAACAAAACCCAGACGGCGACGACGCTTGTGTATCAGGACGTGGAGAATTTCAACGTGGCTGCGGCGAATGGAGTGGCGCTGGTACTGGCCGCCTTCTCCGTAGGTCTCTTGCTGCTGATGGAATGGGCCAAAAAAAGAAAGGATGTGCATTGATATGCATGTGGAAGTTCGCGATTTGAACAAGCATTTCGGTACGTTTCACGCCGTCAAGAATGTCAGCTTCGAGATTGAAAAGGGACATCTGATCGGGCTTTTGGGGCCCAGCGGAGGCGGTAAAACCTCCATCCTGCGCATGCTGGCCGGGCTTGAGAATCCGGATTCCGGACAAATCTCCTTTCATGGCCAAGTGGTCAATGACCTGCCGCCTCAGGAGCGCGGCATCGGCTTTGTGTTCCAGAACTATGCCTTGTTTAAGCATATGACCGTGTTTGACAACATCGCTTTCGGCTTGAAGGTGAAGAAGGCCGCCAAGGCCAAAATCAAAGACCGGGTGATGGAGCTGGTGGAACTGACGGGCTTGAAAGGCTTCGAGAGCCGCTACCCGCACCAGTTATCGGGCGGACAGCGCCAGCGCGTAGCCTTTGCCAGAGCGCTTGCGCCCGAGCCGCAGCTGCTCTTATTGGATGAACCGTTCGCCGCGATCGATGCGAAGATCCGCCAAGAGCTGCGCTCCTGGCTTCGCGAGCTGATCGAGCGGGTCGGCATCACGTCGATTTTTGTTACGCATGACCAGGATGAGGCGATTGAAGTCGCGGACGAAATCATGATCATTAATCAGGGGCGCGTCGAGCAGAAGGGGACGCCTTGGGATATTTACAAGGAGCCGAAGACGCCGTTTGTCGCTTCCTTCATAGGCGAGTCTACCGTCATTTCTAGCGCTGCCGAGCTGAAGGGATTTGAGGCAGCCGCTAACAAGAATGCGACGCGCGCATTAATTCGCCCGGAATATATCGAGATTGGAAGCGAGCATGATTTCAGCGTGCTGTCCGCCACGGAGACGGGGATCGTCCGCCATCTGCATTTCCGCGGCAGCGAGTGGCTGGTGGAGGTGGAGGTCAAGGGACATAAACTGATCACCTACCGGTCGCTGGAGAAGGAAACGCTGCAACCGGGCCAAGAGGTCCGCGTCCTCGTTCACCGGGCATACCTCTTTAACGACGAGCACAGCTGGATCGAGGAAAATCGCCTGAAGGTCGATCCGATGCCGATTATGATCTGATGATGCTAAAATAACGAAGGGAAGTGGATTCATGCGGATCTTGAATATGAAACGAACCTCATTCCTGCAAGTGGGCATGGCGCTTCTCTTCAGTTTGCTTATCGCAGGATGTGCCGATGATCAGCCCGTCAATGAAGATGCGGTGTCGCAGCCGGGCGAGCGAACGATCGTGCTGGGCGCGTACAGCGTGGCCAGGGATGCGTTGTCCGAGATTATCCCCGCTTTTCAAACCGAGTGGAAGGCACAGACGGGAGAAACCATTCGTTTTCAGGAATCCTACGAGGCCTCCGGAACACAGGCGCGCGCCATTACGGGCGGGTTTGAAGCTGACGTCACGCTGCTTGCCATGGAAGGGGATGTCGATAAACTCGTCAGGGCAGGACTCGTCGACAAGGAGTGGAAATCCCAGCCGTATAACGGCATGGTGACACGCTCGATTGTCGTTCTCGGTACCCGCGCCGGAAATCCGAAAGGGATACGGGATTTCGACGATCTGACCCGTTCGGACGTCAAGGTGCTGTATCCGAATCCAAAGACTTCGGGCGGAGCGCAGTGGGACATCAACGCGATATACGGCGCCGGCCTGAAACAATCGGAAGAGAATGGAACGCGTGATCCTGCCGAAGCGAAAGCCTTCCTTGAAGCGGTTCACCGCAATGTGGAGTCGCTCGATAAAAGCGGGCGGGCTTCGATGGCGGCATTTGAATACGGGGTCGGGGATGTGATCGTTACGTATGAGAACGAGCTGCTTGCCCGGATTGCCCAAGGCGTCCAGTATGACATTGTTGTACCGCAGCACACCATGCTGATCGAGAATCCGGCCGCAGTCGTGGAGCGGTTTGCTAAGAAACACGGCACTGAGGATGTATCGGCGGCTTTTGTGGAGTACTTGCGTACGCCGGAAGCGCAGAACATCTTCGTGAAGCATGGCTTCCGTCCCGTCGAGGAATCGGTGTTTGAACAGACGAAGGAGCGGTTTGTCAACCCGCCGGGGCTATTCGATATCGAGTATCTGGGCGGATGGGACCAGGTGCGCGAGACGCTGTATTCGAAGCGAGGGGTTTGGTATCAGGTGCTGGCAGGGCTGTGATGCCTGGTGGAATATGGAGCGATTAATAGGTTCATGAGGGTTCGTCGCGTGCTGAGTTGCGTTTCATACATGGCCCGTCGGCGACAAAAAAGAGATAAAGCGAGCCGTTCAGGATACCTATCCTGACTGGCTCGCTTATTTGTACGTACAGAACATTAGCAGTCGTCTGAATGACGCCTCCTATTTTGCAAATATGCCACGTATACAGATTATTCCGTACCATCTGGCTCTATACGGTTGCTTTGCGTGCTTCCCATTCTTCTCGCAGAATGCCCATGCGAATGGAGTCGTAATAGATGCCGTCGTAATACCGGCACTTTCGCATACGGCCTTCGAGCTGCATGCCCACCTTTTCCGCACAGCGCATCATTCGCGGATTGCCGGACCAGGTCGTAATGCCGACACGGGCGATGGTGAGATTTTGGAACAGGCAATCTACCCACAACGACAGTGCTTCCGAACCGTACCCGCCGTTCCAACGGCCCGGGTCATAAATCAGGATGCCGGCTTCCAGCCAGCGCGAGGCCTCATGCTCCCAATAGAACGTGACGATGCCAATCGTTGTGCCCTCGACTTCGATGAGCAGATCGCTCGGAAATTGATCGGTTTCGAAGTCGGCATTCCACTGCGTTTCAAAAATTTCGTAGGAAATCTGCTTGAGCGGAAAATAGGGGGCGTCGTATTTTTTCCATTCCGGGTTCTTCGTGCCATAGATCAGATTATATAGAACAGGGGTATCCTCGGGTTTCCTGGATCGCAGCGTCACTTTGCTGCCTTCAAGACGAATTTTTTGCATATGTGGAAATTCCTTTCGCTCTGCATGTCTTTTTAGGTATGTTGCTGGAACTATCTATTCATTGTAGCGGTGATGAAGTGGATTGCCAACTGAATTTGGATAAATGATCCTTTATATGAAACATTAGGAGTGTCGATTCCGTCAATAGCAGATAGATCAAAAATCTGGCATTGAAGGGGGACAAGGTAATGCGGAAAAAAAAGATACTCACAGGACTATGTTTGCTTGTTGGGCTTACCGCCTGTGCTCAGGACAGCGGGATCCAGCCAGTGGAATCGCAGGGCATTGCGCATAAGCAGACCCAAGTGAAGGAATTGTCGGCGCAGGAACGCAAAGAGGTATTAGGCAAGGTCGATGCCGGCATGGTGAAAGCGCAGAATGATTTTGGTTTACGGTTGCACCAGACGTTATCGGATAACCCTGAGTACACGAGCGATAACCTGATTATTTCTCCATACAGCATCACGCAGGCCTTGGCACTGGCTTATAACGGGACTGCGGGCGATACGGCTGCCGAGATGGCCGATATGCTGGGCTGGAGGGGCATGAATGATGCAGGCATCAATGAAGGCAACCGCCAGCTGCGCTCCTTGCTGGAGAATGGAGGCGGCGTTGTGCTGAACGTGGCCAATTCCGTTTGGCACCGGCCAGGCCTTAAGCTGAAGGAGGCTTATGCGGAAGCCGTAAAGGACAGTTACGGCGCGGAGGTCAGGGAGACGGACCTTAAGCAGGAGGACGCGATGCATGCAATTAACCAATGGGTGAAAGACAAAACCAGCAGCATGATCCCTAAGATATATCATGAGCCGCCAGGCGGCGTTGCGGTTCTGATCAATGCCATATATTTCAACGGCGGGTGGACGGATGAATTTGATCCGGCAAACACCGTGGATGAAGAATTCACGCGATCTGACAGCACCACTCAACTTGTCCCGATGATGAAGAGGGAAGATAGATACAGCTATAAAGAAGGAGAGTCCTGGCAGGCCATCCGCATTCCATATGGAGATGGCCGCATGCACATGCTGGTCATCCTGCCGAAGGAATCCTCCACGATCGATAAGCTGCATCGGCAGCTGTGGAAGGATGCCTCCGTCTGGAAAGGCGATTACTCGTTCGAAACGGTTCAGCTCAGTCTGCCCAAGTTTAAGGCGGAGCAGAGCTTCGAGCTTCCGGATGCCCTTAAGAGCCTTGGCATGGTCAAGGCATTCGACGCGGCCGAGGCTGATTTTAGCAAAATGGCCGAACAAGGAGATGGATTTTGGATCGATCATGTCACACACCAGACGATTGTCGATGTCAGCGAAAAAGGGACAAAGGCCGCAGCTGTTACAGCGGTGGGAATAACGGAAAGCGCCGAGCCTGCCGAGCCGATCGCCATGAAGATCAACCGCCCTTTTTTCTTTGCCATTGAAGATCGGGACACGGGTGCATGGTTATTTATGGGGTCTGTTTTGAAACCGTAGCATATACTATACCAACATGCGCCTGCCATAATTTTCACCCAAAAATAGGCAACTTTGTTATAATGGTCGAATAAGACTAAAATGTATAACAAAGGGAGAATAGGATGTGCCTATGACCATACCGAAGCCGAATTTATTCATAGGTTCTTCCAGAGAGGCCATTAAGTATGCAAGGGCGATCCACGAACAGATCAAACGCTCCGCCCAAGTGACGCCTTGGTACGGGGGTACGTTCGGGGCGAATATGTATACGATGGAAGCTTTGGAGAAGCAGCTGGCGTCCAGTGATTTTGGTGTGTTCGTCTTTTCTCCGGATGATGTGGCGCTCATTCGAGGCAAACATGTATTTGTTACCCGCGACAACACGTTGTTTGAGATGGGGCTGTACTGGGGAAGGCTCGGACGGCGAAGGGTATACTGCATCATTCCGGATCAGGTAGAGGCAGACAGCAGTTCCGTTCAAGACGTGATCGTTAAGGATTATCACCTACTCTCCGACCTGCAGGGCATTACGCTGCTCGAATACGAGCTTCGAAGCGACGATGATTACAAATCTGCCGTCGATGTCGCCTGCGGGCATATTCTGAGCGCGATCGAAACTGAAGGATTCTATAACAACCCGAGCACATTGATTGAACAGAAGGATGCGGAGCTGAGACGCAAACAAAGCGTGCTGCATTTTTTCTGGGAATATAACCGAAACGTGCATGTGAGCGATGAAGCGGAAAAATATCATGCACTGAGTGAAGCCGTCCGAAACTCCTTGCTCCCGCCGGCTGCAGGGGATTTCCGGGTGACCGGCGCAGCCTTTTGGGGACGAAGGGATGAGGGCATTGCCCAAATTGGGGGTAATGTAGGTAAAGGACGGTATTTCCCGTTCGATGGGAAAAAGGATCATTCGCCAAGCAACCAGTCGATTTACGTGATCGATGTCTATAATAGTGGAAAATGGGCATTTTATCACGAAGAGGAAGTTGCGCAGGTGTATGTGTTCTGCTATCCTTTAGGTGTAAATCATGTATTGTCCGTGCATTTTACGGGACATGAGATTCTTACGGATGAAGATCTCGCGGAGGTTGTGGAACAGAATCGTGAGCTGCTTCGTACCATCAGGCATTTAGTTGGAGGGGATTCGTCGTGAGCAGGAATGAGAAGAAGAGAACGTCAGGTCATCCGCAGGGGTCCGCCAATGGCAGCAGCTGGGTGGTTCGGGGGCCCGTACCGATGATGAGTACGCTGAAATCCCGGAAGCGCTCGGTCAGACGCTCAAGCAAGAGCAGTGTATATGTCGGTCCTTCCGTGGAAGGTGTGGATAAGAAGTACGTCAAGGTCATCAGCGGAGCTGTTGACGATAATAAGCCCTCGTTTGCTTAATGAATTGCTATCATAAACGTATCGTATGGCAGGAATGACGAAAGACCGTCCGGGATGAGCCCGGCGGTCTTTGTTTTTTTCTTCGTGCGCTAATACAATAAAGGGACAAGGTTTGCTTAACTGTGAAGGAATCAATACATAAAAATGGGGGATGCGTGTGAGCGGAGATACATTAACTTTTCTGGGAACCGGGGATGCGATGGGCGTCCCGCGGGTATATTGCGATTGCGAGGTATGCACGGAAGCGAGGAGTACGGGCGTGAACCGGCGATTGCGCTCCTCGGTGATGGTGCAGTGCGGCGAAACGTCCTTTATGATCGACTGCGGTCCGGATTGGCGCGGCATGATGGAGGGGCTCGGAATTCGGAAAATGAGCGATATGCTGATTACGCACGCCCACTTTGATCATATCGGAGGCCTTCCGGAATGGAGCGATGCCTGCAGATGGCAGAGGGAAAAAGGCCGGCTATACGCCCCAGCCGAGGTGCTGGACCAGATTGTCCGCCAGTATCCGTGGCTTCCGCGGCAGATGGAGATGACGCCAGTCGATGATGGATTTACATTGGCTGGCTGGGAGATTTCGTGCTGGAAAGTAAACCATGGCAAAAACGGGTACTCCTACGCCTACCGGTTCCAGAAGGACGGGTACATATGGGTATACAATTCGGATTCGATTGATCTCAGCCCGAAGGAAAAGGAGCCGCTGAAAGGCGTGGATCTCCTGGTGCTGGGAACCAGCTTTGTTCATGAAACCGCCCAATTCGAGACCCGCTCCGTCTATGACATGAAGGAAGCGGCAGAGTTGCTCGCCGAGGTGAAACCTCGCCAAACGGTGTATACCCATATGTCGCATGACGTCGACGTTCGGAAAGAGCTGCCTCTGCCGGAGGGAGTCCGTGTGGCGGTGGCAGGGATGACCGTGAAATTGAATAGTGAAAATATGGAGTAGTCCGGCCATGTGTGCGGCTCGGCGGCTCCCAAGCAGAGACCTATAGCGTGAACATACGGCAGGATGGCCGCTTTAAGTCGCTGAAGGGATTTCACTCAGACAGATCCGGCCATGCCGTATCGTTCAGGGTACAGCAGCTTGAAGCCGGCCTGTTGATACAGCTTGATTCCGGGAACGTCCGTGATGACGGTGACCTCGGCTCCGCTTGACGCTATTTTTTTCAGGCGGGCGAGCAGTTCGGACACGATCGTATCTTCAAGCTCATGATCCCGATAGGATGCCGCGGCCATAACATCTACCAGTTGAAAATACAAAGCGCCGTCGCCGATCACCCTTCCCATACCGATCAGCCGGTCATTGCCGTCCCGGGCAAGGACGGAGAGCAGGCTGCGGTTGAGAGCCGTCTCTGCGATCGATTCCTCGACCTCAGGCAGCCCTGCATCGAATCGGAGATCGATATATTCCTTAAGCTGTGGAACTTCCTCGGTTATGTGCATATTCACCATGATCAGCCTCCCGCTGTTAAGAATAAATTCAACTTGCCTCTACACCAACCAATATACTACATTGATGCAAGTGGGAAGCTGTCGGGCGGCGAATTCGCCCGCACCCTTGTTGTTGCTGCACAAACCTTATCATAGCACTTTAATGTTTTAGTTTAAGGTTTGCCAATGGCCCGCGATTCTGGTAAAGTAGGTTCTCAATCGTGGTCGGGGAGGGGACGGCATGCATTACTACAAGCCGAAAGACATCGCCAAAGAGCTGCATATCAGCACGAGTGCTTTAAGGCATTACGAATCTTGGGGAGTGGTGCCCTCACCTGAGCGGAACGAGAAGGGGTACCGTCTATACACGAAGATGCATCTCGCCTACTTCCGGTGTCTGCGGGCCATGTTCCCCGGGTTCGGTTATGCCGTAACCTATGATGTGATTCGCCATATCCAGAAGAGGGAGATGGATGAAGCCCTTTGGCTCGTGAACGGGGAGCAGGTCAAACTGCAGCAGGAAAAGACCATTGCGGACGAAACGCTTGCCCTGCTTGAGAATCCCGGGCTTGACAGCATCAGGGATAAAAAGCTGAAGGCGCATATGACAATCGGCGAAGTTGCCGAATTGACCAACGTGGAGTCGTCCGCCATTCGTCACTGGGAGAAGGAAGGCTTGATCACTCCCGATCGCAACCCCGAGAATGGATATCGGCTGTACAGTCCTTCACATGTCCGGCAGATTTTGCTGATTCGCTCGCTGAGGCGGACCGTATATTACCTGGAGAGCATCAAGGAGATTATTCAGGCCGTGGAGCATCAGAGCATTGAGCAGGCCAAAAAATTGGTCCGCGAAGCGTTGTCGGTCATTCATCAACGAAATCTGCAGCAATTCAACGGCATTCATAAGCTGATGGAGCTGTGCATGGAGGTAGGCTTGCTGGAGTTCGACGATGCGGCTCTTCTGAAGCCGATTCTAACATTTAACCCGGATCGGGAATGATCGACAGGCCGCGGCGGCCTTGCGCTTCCCAAGGAAACGGTTTGGGCGCCGCATTGGCCCGGTTTATGGACAGGAACAAGCCCCCATGGATATCATGGAGGCTTGTTTGCACAGCTAGTTATTGTTCGTATTAACCTTGGTTGAGCACGAATTTATCAATGACATGCTTCACGCCGTCTTCGTTATTCCCCAGCGTAACGTAATCGGCAATCGCCTTAAGCGGCTCAATCGAATTGCCCATAGCGACGCCAAGTCCGGCTGCCTCCAGCATTTCGTGGTCGTTCCAGGAGTCGCCGACAGCGATGGTTTCCTTGAGGTCGCAGCCAAAATGATCGGCCAGGAAGGTCAGCGCATGTCCCTTCGTGCCTTCCTTATGCATGAACTCCAGAAAATGCGGCTTGGATTTGGTAATATGCACTTCATCGCCGAGCAGCTCGCGGAATATAGGGATCAGTTCATCGAGATAGTCGGGATCGTCAATAATGAGCATTTTCGGTGTCGGTTTCCGAACCATCGTCATAAAATCAGGCTCGATATAATAAGGCGTCCGGTTCAGGGCGCAGTAATCGATCAGCTTCTGATTCTCTTCGCGGGCATACAGCTTGTCATCGATGTAGGTTTGCAGATGCAGATTGTGCTCTACGCAGTATTCAAACAGCTTTACGGCAGCGTCGACGGGAACGAAGCGTTCGTAGAGAACCTTTTCGTCGAGCAGATTTTTGATCAAGGCACCTTGGTAGGTGATGATGGGAACGTTGAGTCCGGTTTGACGGGCGATTGCCTGGGCTGACGCATAGGCACGTCCGGTTGCCAGCGTCACGACGACGCCGTGGGCGACCGCTTGCTCAAGCGCCTGCTGGACGCCGGGGGTTACTTCCTTATCGTCATTGATCAGGGTGTCGTCAATGTCGATGGCCATCAATTTGTAAGTTGTCATGGGTATCTCTCCTTTTTGATTCTGTCTCTGTCTTTAACTCTATTGTACCTTCTGTGGCGCAGACTTCAATTCCGCAATCACCATTCCCGCCAAAATGCACAGGCAACCGATGCCGCCGAAAAGCGTAAGCCGTTCTCCGGCAAACAGAATTCCCGTCAGTGCCGCGAATACGGGCTCCGTTGCATAGATGATGGCTACCCTGGACGGCGTCGTGTATTTTTGGCAGACGGTTTGGATCCAGAAGGCGAATGCGCTGGTAGGGCCGATGGATACAGCGAGCGCCCACAGCACGTTCGGCTCGGTCAGCTTCTCCATCAGATCCGCTGCGTGGCCCACATGTTCGGTTAAAGCGGAAGCTATCAGGCTGAATACCCCAACGACGGCCATCTGGAGCGCTGCCAGCAGCAGGGAGGGATATCGGCCGGCATAAACGCCCGTATAACCGATATGGAGCGCAAAACCGATGGCGCAAACGAATACGAGCACATCGCCCTTGTTCAGGCTCATGCCGGATCCGGCGAAGGTGAGCAGGTACAGGCCCGCTGCAGCAAGCAAGGCGCTGATCCAAGTGAATCTGGAGATGGAGTGCTTTAACAGCGCGTACGATATGAAAGGCACCAGCACGACGGACAAGCCGGTAATGAAACCTGCATTGGACGTGGTCGTGTACAGAAGGCCCGCCGTTTGAAAGGCATAGCCGATAAACAAAAAAAGACCGAGCAGGCAAGCATGCAGCAGCATCCTGCCGGATATTAGCTTCCACTGATTCCGGTAAAAGAGGGTGATAATCAATGCGAGGAGCAGGGCCGCTCCCAGAAAGCGGGCCGAATTAAAGGCCATAGGCGGGAGGACGCGCACCGCATACTGAACGATGAGGAACGTGGATCCCCACATCATGGCAACCAGAAGCAGGCTGATGTCGGCGATACGTGAGCGATTCACTAGGTAGTCATCCTTTCCGATGATGCGAAACTCAAATTGCAGCTTCCCGTACTTTCGTCCCCGGGCGTAAGCCATGGGCAAGTGATCAAATTGTATCCCATATGAGCGGATCGGACAACCATTTTTAAGCCTGCAAAAGTGGAAGGGGTAGACAAAAAGAGGATGATTTTGCTATACTAATGAACCGAACGTATATTCTCATGACCCTGGGCTATCGGACGTGGAGATCAGCAAGCGATCCATCGATTCCATAGTCAGCATTGAGCTTAGAAAGGAAGAATGTCATCATGATGGGCAGAGCTCATTTGATTATCAGCACAGGGGTCACGTTATCCGTCATGGGCATGAGCGGAGTGCCTGTCACGTTGCCTGCCGCGGCAGTGGCTTTGGTCAGCTCGCTGCTTCCCGACATCGACGAGCCCAACTCCCTGCTGGTGCGCAAGGCGATTCCTTCCGGGCTGCTGCGAATTCTACAGCTGGCGATGATTGGCGCTGCCATATTCGTCGTATTCTACGGCAAGGAGTATGCGCCTTGGAATATCGCCCTGGCCGGGCTGATCGGGGTTGTTTCGTACCTGCCGAGCCGGACGCTGCGCCATGTCGTCATGTTCCTGATCGGCTTGGGACTGATTTCCTTCGGGCAGGGCTTCAGCCCATGGAATACGATCGCAGGCAGCGTGCTGATTGCAGGCTCCTTGGTGACCCATCGGGGGTTAACCCATACCGTCTATGCCGCAGCCGGATGGACGGGCCTGCTGTATTTTGCGTCACAGGGCAAGATCGGCGGGGAAAGCCTATGGTTTGCCGGCGGTTTATCCTACTCGATTCATTTGCTCGCAGATGCGCTGACCAACCGCGGAATCCGTCCGCTTCCTCCGTTCAAATGGAGAATCAAGCTGAAGATCATGAGCACCGGAAGCAAATGGGGACGCACCGTAGAGAATGCCTGCATTGTGCTGACGCTGGCCCTTGTTTGGTACGTGTTTATGGCTTCTTAAATCCGGGATATGCAGTTTTACAATGAAAAAGCCTCCCGCCCTTATGCAATGCATACGGGGCGAGAGGCTTATTTAGATTTCAGCCGGATCTATTCCTCAAGAAAGATGAGGCCGATCAGATCGTCGAGCTCGAGGTTGCCGAAGTAATGCTTGACGTCGATGCCGGATAGCGCGGTGCGCACCGCCGTTTCTTCGTACCGTTTGCCGCGAAGCAGATTCTCGATATCCGCGACATCGCCGACGCCGAAGAAATCGCCGTAAATTTTAATCTCTCCGATATGCCCTTCACGGATGTCCATGCGGATATCGATGATGCCCACCGGGAACTTCCTCGCATGCTTCACGTTGCTCTCAGGGGACAGCCCGTAGTTCCAATCCCAATTCTGGTAGCGTTCCTTCGAAATCTGGTTGATGATCTCCCAATCCTTCTCCTGAAGCACGTATTGCGGTACTTGATCCGGTTCCATCCCGAAGATCGAGCGAAGCAGCTCCGCGCGGAACTGTTCAATGGTCATGTCGGTGCCAAGCAGCTCCTTGATGTTCGCTACGCGGCTGCGCACGGACTTGGTGCTCTTGGATTTGAATTTTTCCGGATTGGCATTCAGCGAGGCCTGCACGTCATCCAGATTCAGATCGAACATGAGCGTGCCGTGGCTGAACATGCGTCCCCGCGTCGAGAACTGAGCGTTCCCCGAAATTTTCTTCTCGCCGACCTGCAGGTCATTCCGGCCGCTGAGCTCGGCTGGCACGCCCATCTTTTGCAGGAAATCGATGACCGGCTGCGTGAACTTCAGGAAGTTGTGGAACGACTGGCCGTCGTCCTTCGTAATGAAGCTGAAATTCAGGTTGCCGAGATCGTGGTACACGGCTCCGCCGCCGGACAGCCGGCGCACAACCTGGATGTTGTTGTCGCGAACGTATTCCTGGTTGATCTCTTCGATCGTATTCTGATGCTTTCCGATGATGATGGAAGGCTTGTTGATATAAAAGAGAAGGTAGCTCTCGTCCATGGACAAGTGCTTAAGCGCATATTCTTCAATCGCTAGGTTGATGGATGGGTCGTGAATCCCCTGATTATCGATAAATAGCATAGCATCCTCCGTCGTCACAATTCAAAATGTGGTGCTTCCAGACTATTGTAAACCAATTTGAAGGCAGAGACAAAGCATTCCATGTTGACGAGTCAGGGACGGTAGCGACATAATGATGGCATTACATAACGGCGGGGCTTGCAAGAGCCATGGGCATGGAACAGGAGGAGCCCTTATGAGCGATAATAACCAACCTTTGATCGAGGTGTACGGACACGGCGGGGACGTGGAGACGGCGGCGGCTGCATATGGAAGGGCAGCCTCGGCTTTTCTGGATTACAGCGCCAATATTAACCCGTTGGGACCGCCCCAAGGGGTCATGGCAGCGTTACAAGAAGGGATGAGCGCGGTGATTCGTTATCCGGATCCGGGGCACCGCGAATTCAAGAGGCTGCTCGCAGAGGAATTGAACACCGATGACCGGCGCATTCTTGTCGGAAATGGAGCTGCAGAGTGCATGGCACTGTTGCTGCTGGGCCTGCAGCCTCGAACGGTCGGCGTGGTCGATCCCTGTTTTTCCGAATACCGGGAGTTGTCCTTGAAATTTGGTTCGGACATTCGCTCCGTGTGCGGTCAGCCGGAGCGGGACTGGCGTGCGGACAAGGCAGATATGATGGAACTGATCGCCTGCACGGATCTCGTATTTGTGGGACAGCCGAACAATCCGAACGGGGTTCAGTACAGCCTGGAGGATATTCGCGAGCTGGCGGCATGCGCTGAGCAAGAAGGGACCTGGCTGGTGCTGGATGAGGCCTTTATCGATTTCATTCCGCCGGAGGACAGACAGACGTTGATGCCGGAACTGCAGGACTATCCGCGGACGATCATTGTCCGGTCGATGACCAAGTTTTATGCGATACCGGGCCTGCGGCTCGGGTATACGGTTGCCGACCCCGAAGTGATACGCGCCATGGCAGGCAAGCAGGTGACGTGGAGCGTCAATGGACTGGCGCTGCTTGCGGGAGAGGCTTGTCTTGGCAGCGGCAGGGAATATGAACTGGATACGCTGCAATTGATTCGCTTGGAACGCGAGAAGCTAATACATGGTTTACGAGCGCTGGGGCTTGACGTTACGCCGGGGGAGGCCAATTTTCTGCTGATGGAGCTTCCACAGCCTTGGAATGCAGGGGCGTTCCAGCAGGAAATGGGCAGGCGGGGCGTGCTCGTCCGCAGCTGCGCCATGTACCCGGGTCTCGGTGAGCGCCACATCCGGTTAGCCGTTAAGGATGCCGGTTCTAACGACAGACTGTTGGCGATAACCGCGGAGGTCCTTGGAAATCCTTCTGCTGACGCGACTTAGGGATTTCTAGCAGCAGATCCATATGAAGAACGCTACAGGTACAGTTGGTTCAGATATTTAAGGAGCAGGGAGAGAAAAAAACATGGCAGTACCTTTTCTGAAAGGCAGCAATCGTCCATATTGTTCGGATGCATGGCCGGGAGCCATCGTGTCCTTGGATTCGGAGCAGCAGCATCCGCATATTCGGATCTCGCTTCCGAGTCCGGCTGAATCCATAAGCAGCGCCATATACGGCGGCGGTTTTCTGCACTTGGACCATATCGTGAACCGTTATGTCGACAAGCATTACGATTGCAGCGATCCGATAAACGATATGGTTGACTTTATGGCTGGGCACGGCTATCCGGCCGATTCCACGGCAGGATTGATGACGGCGGTAAAACTGAAATATGCCTCCATTCGGGAGGCTCGGGGCGAGCAAGCTTCCGTTCTATGCTGTACTACCGCGGGCGTGGGCAATGCTGCCCGCGCCGGGTCGAGACGCACGACCTTCGCGGCTTACCAGCCGGGCACGATTAATGTCGTGCTGGTGGTGGACGGAAGGCTGACGCCGGCTTGCATGGTGAACGCCATGCTGACGGCAGCGGAAGCGAAAGCCGCGGCGCTGCATGACCTGGGGGTGAAGGATCATGAAACCGGAGCCGCCGCCACGGGGACGACGACGGATGCGATGGTCCTTGCGGTCAGCGGCAATACAGCCTATGGCGTGAACCATCATTATGCCGGAACCGCGACCGATCTGGGCGGCATGATCGGACGTCTTGTCTACGACAGCGTCACGGAGAGCATCGCCGCCGAAAGAGAGGATCGGATATGACCGTCGTATGGGTCATATGGGCGGCGGTTGCGCTGGACCTGCTGATCGGAGATCCGAGATGGCTGCCGCATCCCGTCATCGGCATGGGGAAGGCGATCCGAAGGGTCGAAGGTTGGATTCGCCAGCGGACGACTTCCGCCCAGGGACTGAAGCGGGCGGGGATATTGCTGCCGGTGATCGTGGCCGGCGGCTCCTTCGTGCTGTCATGGCTGCTGCTGGAGCTGTGCGCGGCGATTCATCCTTGGCTTGCCTGGGGGACGGAGATCGTTCTCATTGCGACTACGATTGCGATCAAGGGGCTGCGCGAGGCAGGCTTGGAGGTCTACGGCCATCTTCGTTCCGGGAATATCGCCGAGGCCAGGCAAGCGCTCAGCATGGTGGTCGGGAGGGACACCGCTCATCTGGATGAGCCGGAAATTGTGCGGGGGACGGTGGAGACGGTTGCGGAAAATATCGTGGACGCGGTCATCGCTCCGCTGTTTTTTGCCCTGATCGGTGGGGCGCCGCTTGCGATGGCCTACCGCGCCGTGAATACGCTGGATTCCATGGTCGGTTATAAAAACGAGAAGTACCTGCATGTAGGCTGGGCCTCCGCCCGGCTGGACGATCTCGCCAATTGGATACCGGCACGCCTGACCGCCGGGCTGTTGACCATCGCGGCGGCGATGTTCTCGCTGCAGTGGAAACAAGCGATCAAGATGGTTAAACGAGATGCGCGTAAGCATCCCAGTCCGAACAGCGGCTTCCCGGAATCGGCCGTTGCCGGTGCCCTGGGGATTCGCCTGGGAGGCGAAAATTCGTACCAAGGCGTGATCTCGTTCCGGGCTTACATGGGGGACCCCGACCGACCGCTCGAAGCGGAGGATATCCGGGTGACAAACCGTCTGCTTGTGGGCGTATCGGTTTTGTTTACGATGCTGGGTACCGCGGTGCTCGGACTTGCTGCCGCGGCAGGAGGAAGCCTATGGATATGAGGATCATCCTGCATCTGGTCCGCCACGGCCGCACGTTGTGGAACGAGGAGCGCCGTTATCTCGGCCATGAGGATCAGGGAATCCTGGCTGAGGGAAGGGAACGGCTCCTCCCGCTGCGGGAGGAACTTCGTTGCAGGCATTTTGTCCGGATCTATTGCAGCGATCTCCTCCGCTGCCGGCAGACGCTCAATGTGATTTTATCGAATTCAAAAAGGGGTGCTGTTCCTGATGATGACATATTGGGCCGGTTTATACCGGGCGTACGATATGACCCGCGGCTGCGCGAACTGGATTTCGGGGATTGGGAAGGAAAGACCTACGAGGATTTGAAGACGGATTCCCTCTACCGGCGCTGGATCGATAACCCTGCGGAAGTTACGCCGCCCAGCGGGGAGAGCTGGGAAGCTTTCGGTTCCCGCGTCCAGGCCTTTTTGTCGGGATTGCATTTGGATGTGAAGGAATTGTTGCATGTGGAAGAAGCTCCGGATATCCTTGCACAGGCACAGGCACAGGCACAGGCACAGGCACAGGCACAGGCACAGGCACAGGCACAGGCACAGGCACAGGCACAGGCACAGGCAGAGGCAGAGGCA
>Ga0209784_100207_pt1 | contig 42066 bp, 31 predicted proteins | sample AraplaCvi_mLB_r2_2_FD_184284 | JGI IMG/M metagenome (GOLD analysis project Ga0209784, IMG submission 184284) | Arabidopsis root microbial communities from North Carolina, USA - plate scrape CL_Cvi_mLB_r2 (SPAdes) (version 2) | ecosystem: Host-associated > Plants > Roots > Endosphere | place: USA...
AATATATCCATTTTTACAACCACGAACGTTTTCAACAAAAACTAAACAACCTTAGTCCAATTGAGTACCGAACTAAGGTTGCTTAAGGCTGCTTTTTAAGGTTGTCTACTTGACAGGGTTAAGTTCACCATCGGATCGGCTTTTTCTACAAACGTATGATTTTATTGCAATTGCGGAGAAGCCTCGGATTGCTGTCTCGATATAATGAACAGCACGATCCAAATCAGCAGGAATCCTAGGAGCTGAGGCCCTGTCACGATTTGCTGGAATACAATCCAGTTGATGAGCACGCCCACCATGGGAAAACTCAATTCAGCCAGCGTTGCGACAGAGGCTTTGGTCGTGGTCAGCCCTTTATAGTACACCAGCAAGCTCAGCAGACCCGGCAGCAGTGCCTGACCGATCAGGTTCAGCGATACCAAGGCAAAGGCGCCTGTGCCCCATGCCGGCATATTCCAAGCTGCCCCTTCGCTCCAAGTAATGACGGTCAGGAGCGGCAGCGCGAGCACAAAACGAAGCGAGGTTACCGTCTCGTACTTCAGTTTGCCTACCATCAAGCGTCCCATGACCGTTGAGCCGCCCCATAAGGCTGCTGCGCCTAAGGACAGGAGGCTGCCGACTTGAACAAACTCGTTCCAATGGCCGATCGGCAGGGTTAAGCCGAAGGTGAGCAAATACGTGCCTGCCAAAGCGATGATAAGCAGGATTCCAAAATGGCGCGGAAGCTTCTCTTTCAGAAGCAGGCTAGCCAGAATGATGGCAAACAGCGGCTGCAGCTTCTGCAGCAGCAGGACGGCATTCAGATTGCCGCTCGACAGCCCCATCGTGAACAATACGGTAGCCAATGCCGAACCGCCCCAGGATATAAACAGCAGCGCGCCGACATGATTCCAGCCCAGGCTCTTAAGTTCCTCCCGGTTCTTCCACAATACAGGAATCGCAATCAAGGAAATAATGATATGTTCAAGCAAAACGATCTGAGCCGAAGTCAGATTCTTGAGCAGAATGACCCGAAATAACGGGTCAACGCCCCACAGGGCGGCCCCCAAAACAACGAGCCAGAACCCTCCTTTAAAACGTCGACTTGCCTGTGTGTCGGAACCATAAGGTTTCACCTTGATCCCGGTATTCATATTACTCATCTTGCCCTCTCCTGTCTTGAATACGGAGGTCTTACTAGCAGAAAGCCCCCGTCATCGGCATGGCCGACGTATACGGGGGCTGATCAAATAAGCCTGCGCCGAATGGAATATTCGCATTCACGGCAAACTCATCTTTGATCTTCTCCCATCCGGACTTTACCGTCGGCCTTGGAATTGCACCAAGTCAGTCGCTGCATTCATGTTGGATACAGAACGCAGCGAGTCGCGGGCTTGGGTTCGTTCGCGGAGGAACGAACCATCACCGCCGGTCAGGAATTTCACCTTACCCCGAAGATCCATATTCATGTTTTATTTTGGTCATGCCATCAAACTGATTAACCGATAATTCCGATTTGTTTGGTTGATATATTGAAATTATAACATGAATCCTTTCATGTAAATACATCTATTTTCAAAATAAATGAAATTTGACTTGAATACAATGAAAAATCTCACCTTCAACCAAGACTTACTGAGAATTATACAGCAAGTATCGATTTGTTACCAGTATGATTTTTTACCATCTTCACGCGTTTATCTCGAATACCTTCTGTCTTGAACAGCAGCCGCTCCTGCCTGGAGATTCAGCAAATCCAACGCTTTCTCCGTATTAAGGTACTCGATTCGATACGCATAAGGCCACATCCTTATCCGCTTATTCATTCTTATCGGAACCTGGGCACTTCTCCTTAACTCAGGTTAGCATTAACCATTCACCGCAGCACGAGCTCCCGCTTCAAATACTCCGAGAGCGTTCTGGCGATCTCTTTCATGCCGGATACATCCGCAAGCGCTTCAGCATCGGGATTGTAGTTCGTATTGGTGTTCACGTCATACGTATAGGTCTTGCCAGCCGAATCGGTAATAAATTCAATTCCCGCAAAGCTGATGCCATTCTGCTGCAGAAACGCCTCGTACTTGGCAATGAGCGGGCTGTCGAATCCGTTAATGACTTCGAACTTCGGCCGTATAACCGCTTCCTCGCCGACAGGACAGAATTGGTCGCTAATCTGGCAAGCATCGGCCGGACACAATTGGAATCCTTCGGAAGTGTCTACCCGAACCGCATAATAGAATTTGCCGTCGATGAATTCGCAGCGGGTAATAAACTGATCTTCGTTCTTGATGTATTGCTGGATTAAGGTTACGCCGTCCACAGATTCCTCGAAGCCCTGTCCGTTTACATAGGTCTCCAGGCTCTCTAAACTATCAAACAAGTAGACGCCAAGCCCTTTGCCGGCACGGTTATGTTTCGTAATAAAGGAGCGGTAAGGAAATTCCCTCGCCGCTTGAATGACTGCTTCCTTCCCTATTGCGGCCACCGTAGCCGGGGTCTCGATGCCGAATTTTTGCAGCTCCAGATACTGCTTGATTTTGTTGATCTCCAGCTCCAGGGCCCGGCTGTTATTCAGGACCGTACGCCCGTTATGCTCCAGCCATGCCAGCACGTTCGAAGTATATTCCGCCGCATAGCGATGGTTACGGGAATGGGAGGATGCACTCATCCGGTTATAAAAGACGCCTGTCGGCGGCAGCTGGCCCAAATCGAGCGTTCCCTCGTGCAGATGCCAGAACTCATGCGGAACCCCCTGCTCTTCCAGCGCGTGGCGGAGCGGCACGATCCAGCTCTCGTTCTCATGTATAATGTATGCTTTTGTCATGTTGCCATCGTCCTCCCTTATCCTTGCTGTTGTCCACGGCTCAATCGCTCAATGACATTCGCGAGAAGCCGGGTACGCGGTACCAATGTGTCGATATTCAGATATTCGTCTTTGCTATGAGCATTCCCGCCGCGCGGCCCGAGCGCATCGATGGTGGCAATGCCCATGTCGGAAGTTATGTTGGCATCGGAACCGGAACCCACGCTCTTATCGCCGATATCCTCGCCCAGCTCACGCGCCTCTTCCTGCACGATGCGGAGCAGCCGTTCAGACGCCTCATTCTTGATCATCGGCGGCCGGGTTATGCCACCGGTAAGTTCGAGTGATGTCCCTTCAATATCGACTGTGGAGCAAATCTCGCGAATTTTTCGGTCCAGCTCATCCGCCTGTTCCTTCGTACTCATTCTTACGTCGATAAAGGCATTCGCATGGGGAGCGATCGTATTGCTCGAGGTTCCCCCGCTGATTACGCCAACATTGACGTTGATCCCAACCGACGGATCGGTCAGTGCGTGGAGCTTGATGATTTTATGAGCAAGCTCGCCAATGGCGCTCCGACCTTTCTCCGGTTCAGCTCCGGAATGGGCGGCTATCCCTTTCACCGTCAAATAATATTTGCCGCCGCCTCTTCGTCCCGTAACCAGCGTTCCGTCCTCGTCGCTCGGCTCGACGATCAGGGCGTATCGGCTGAGTTTAGCCTGTTCTTCGATCAAAGCCCGCGAATGAACGGAGCCGACCTCCTCGTCCGAATTGAGGATAATGCGAAGGTTCTTGTAGCTCTTGCTGCCCGACTCGATAAGATGCTTGATCGCATACAGCGTCGTAATCTGGCTCGCCTTCATATCGAACACGCCCGGCCCATAAGCACGTTTCTCATCCCTGGAGAATGGACGCTCCGCCACCGTCCCCTCCGGAAACACCGTATCCATATGCGCAATGATCAATATTTCCGGATTAACGGCCTCAGGATGGGTGATGAGCAGATTGTTTCCCCGCTCCGGCTGCTCCTGTACAGCGACCTGGAATCCGATCTCCTCATACAGGCGCCCTAGCACGGAAGCTACGCGGTCCACGCCCGATTTGAGGAATGTGCCGCTCTCGATGTTCACGATCTCCTCAATATCCTTTAACATTTCCGTCTCTTTCTGCTTCCAATCTACCGCAGCCATACCATCAATCCCCTTTCCTTCTCGATATCGTTAAATCTTCGCTTGCCGATTCCTCGTACAAATGGCACTGCACTGTATGTCCTGTCGATATTTCCCGATTGACGGGTTTCACTTGCCTGCATACATCCATAACGAACGGACAGCGGGTATGGAATACGCAGCCGGGTGGCGGATTCAGCGGCGAGGGAATATCCCCTTGAAGAATAATCCGTTCCCGCTTCAACTTCGGATGAGGTGCCGGAATCGCGGAGAGGAGAAACTGCGTATACGGATGCAGCGGATGGGCAAACAGCTCGTCCGTAGGTGCCTGTTCCACCAGATGCCCCAAGTACATCACGCCGATCCGGTCCGCGATATGCCTCACCACGCTTAGATCATGCGCAATAAAGAGATACGACAGCTGAAATTCCGACTGCAGCTCCACCAGCAGGTTCAGAATTTGCGATTGGATGGACACATCGAGCGCGGACACCGGTTCATCGCATACTATCAGCTTCGGATTCAGCGCAAGAGCCTTGGCTATGCCGATTCGCTGCCGCTGGCCTCCGGAGAATTCATGCGGGAACCGCTCCAGATGATGCGGGGAAAATCCAACCCGGCTCATGAGCTCCAGCACGCGCTCCTTACGCTCCGCTTTGGTTCCTTGTCCATGTATGATCATCGGCTCGGCTACGCTGTAACCGATCCTTTTCTTCGGATCCAGCGAGGAATTCGGATCCTGAAAAATCATCTGAACTTCGCGGCGAAAATTCTGCAGCTCCTTGGAGCGTAACGAGAAGACATCTTGATTCTGAAAGAACGCCTCTCCGGCGGATGGATCTGTCAATCGCATGATCGTTCTGCCGGTCGTGCTCTTCCCGCTGCCGGACTCCCCCACCAAGCCGTAGGTTTCCCCTTCATAGATCGCAAAGGATACATCCTCCACCGCTTTCACCTGCTGCTTCCTCCACGAGGAACCGGACTTCACTGCAAAATATTTCGTTAAATGTTTCACCTCCAACAGAGGCTCATGCTTCGTAACCGATGTAACTGAAGGCATCTCCTTCACCTCTGCTTTCTGCGATTTCCTTGAAATGCCAGCAGCGGACCCGATGTCCGTTTGCCGCTTCTTCCAATACGGGCGGCTCTGATCTGCATACATCCGTGGCAAACGGACATCTCGGGGCAAACCGGCAGCAATGCGCAACATCCTGCATCGCCGGTACCGAGCCCTTGATCTCATACAGCTTCTCTTTACGCTGTCCTTCCATGTTTGGCACCGATTGCAGCAGCCCCATGGTGTAGGGGTGAAGCGGATGATCGAACAGGGTCACCACATCGGTCTCTTCGATGACCTCACCCAAATACATCACGATCACACGCGAACACATCTGAGCAACCACCGACAGATCATGGGTGATGAGCATAATCCCCATCCGGAGCCTGTCCTTCAGCCCGTTCATCAGCTCCAGGATTTGGGCTTGAATCGTGACGTCCAGCGCCGTGGTCGGCTCATCCGCAATCAGAAGCCGCGGCTCGCAGGACAAGGCCAGCGCAATCATCACTCGTTGGCGCATGCCGCCGGACAGTTCGTGGGGATAAGCACGCAGGCGCGTCTCAGGATCTGAAATGCCAGTCAGCCGAAGCAATTCCACTGCCCGATCCCGGGCCTGCCCGGAAGATACCTTTTGATGCAGGGTTATCGCTTCTATAATCTGGTCACCAATCGTATACACCGGATTCAGAGAGGACATTGGGTCCTGAAAGATGATCGAGATATCATTACCGCGCACATTCCGCATCTTTTCTTCGCTCAATTGAAGCAGATCCTGTCCCGCGAACCGAATCTCTCCGTCATATCGGGTTGTCGTCTCGTCGAATAAACGCAGAATCGATTCTGCCGTCACACTCTTTCCGCATCCGGATTCCCCGACAATGCCTACCGTTTCCTCCGGGTAAACCTGAAATGACACCCCATCCACGGCATTGACCGTACCGTCGTCTGTCGCGAAGGTAGTGATCAAGTTCTTCACTTCCAACAAAGGAGTTTGGCTCACTTAGGTTCACTCCTATCGATACCTTGCGTCTGTTTTTTGCGAAACACATGTTTTTTCTTCATCTTCGGATCCAAAAAATCGCGCAGCCCATCTCCCATCAGATTCAAGCCCAGGATCATCAGTATGATGCATATCCCGGGAAAAACCGTCATCCACCAGGCGTTAAAGATCACGTTCTTCCCATCCAGCAGCAGGTTGCCAAGACTGGGAGCCGGTGCAGGAATGCCTGCCCCAAGGAAACTCAAGGACGCTTCCGTCAAGATGGATACCGCGAAGATAAAGGAGGCCTGTATGATTAACGGAGACAACACATTCGGTAAAATATGCAAAGCAATAATCCGGACAGGACCTGCACCTTGTGCACGCAGCCCCTCAATATACGTCTTCTCCTTGACTACCAGCGCAGCGGACCTCACGATACGCGCAATGGATGGAATATACACGATGGACAGTGCAATGATGACATTACTCGTCCGCGGCCCCATGATCGCTACAATCGAAATGGCCAGCAAAATGGACGGGAACGCATAGAGTCCGTCACATATTCGCATCAGAATATGATCGCATAGGGCGTAATAAGCAGACAGCAAACCCACGACGAGCCCGATCATTCCGGCAATCAGCGTGACTGCGGCTCCTACCAGCAAAGATACACGCATGCCATACAGCACCCGCGAGAACACATCCCGGCCAAAATTATCCGTTCCGAAAATATGCTCCGGACTCGGGGCCTTTAGCCGATTCATCGCCTCCAGCGCATAAGGATCATGGGAAGCAATCCACGGTGCCATCAGCGCGGCCAATGACACCAAGGCCACCAAGACGGTGCCCGTCATCAGAAGAGGGCTTGTTATATAACGCCGCCACTTCAGCGCCCCCCGCTTCGGCGGAACCGCAGCGTCAGCGGCAAGCTTCACTTCAGACATCATCTTCACCCCTTCCTACCGACGGTTCAGCTTGACGCGGGGATCAAGAAGTCCGTACAGCAAATCTATTAGCAAATTCAGCAGCACATAAGTTACCGTGATGAGCAGGATACTGCCTTGAATGACGGCAAAATCCCGGCGTTCGATGGAACGGATAATAAGCTGCCCGATGCCGGGAACGTTGAATACCGTTTCGATAACCGAGGCCCCGGTAATCAAGGTGCCGAATGTCTCCCCGATTACGGTAAGAATCGGAATGAATGCATTTTTAAGCGCATGTTTGTAAACAACGATTCGCTCCTTAAGCCCTTTTGCCCTTGCGGTTTTGATGTACTGCTCACTGAGCACCTCTATCAGCGAGGAACGCGTCATTCTCGCAATTAATGCGGCCTGCATGGCACCCAGGGCGATCGCAGGGAGCAGCAAATAACGAAGATGATTCCATAGCCCGCTGCTCAGCGGCTGATATCCCGCAACGGGCAGCCATTGCAGCTTTACGGCAAAGAACAGGATCAGGAATAATCCGAGCAGAAAGCTGGGTACCGAAATGCCGAGCAGCGAGAACCCCATGACGGCTTGGTCTGCCAACGTACCTCTTTTGCGGGCGGCTATAACACCCAGAAACAGCGCAATGATCACGGCAAAAATCTGAGCCAGAATGGCGAGTGACAGCGTAGGAGGAACTCTGCTAAAGAACGCCTCAGCAACGCTCATATCCATGAAAATGGACTGGCCCAAATCTCCTGTCACCACACCACCGAACCAGGATATGAACTGCTGATATAACGGCAGATCCAGCCCAAGCTGGGCTCGCAGTTGAGCGATGGCTTCTTCGCTGGCCTCATCCCCTAGGATCACGCTTGCCGGATCACCCGGCGTCAGATGGATCAGCATAAATACGACAACGGCCACAACTAACAATATGGGGATCAGCGACAATATTCGCTGAACAATATACTTGGTCATGATGGCACTCCTTCAGTGTCGAGAACTTCCCTCATACATGTAAACGGCCTGTCTCAGAAGGAGCAGACCGCTCTCGCATCCCAACCCGATGAACGATGATGACGATTCCGTGATGCTTCATCAGCCCCGGGCCGCCGTACATTTATTTTTCAAGCGTTACATTCCACAGGATGGGACCGATCAAATCCTCGAATCCCTTCACGTTATCGCGGACGGCAATCAGGTTCTGAATGTTTCCCAGCTTGATAATCGGCAGGTAGTCCCAATTGACTTCATTCAGCTGATCCACCAATGGTTTAGCCTCTTCAATGGAAGGAGCCGCCTGAATTTGAGCCAGTAAATCGTCCAGCTCAGGGCTGTTGGACCATCCCGGATAATTGGCACTGGATTCAAGGAATGGATACTGGTGAATGGTCGCACGCGTTGCAAACGTCATAGCAAACAGGTCGAAATTGTGCTCATCTGTACGACGTTCCTGCACGGTCGGCCAATCGTATACGTCCAGCTCCGCATTCACACCGATGGATTTCAGAACATCCTGCGCAACAACGGCCAGATTGTACTGCTCCGGATAGTCGCGCGTCGTCAGGATAACGACCTTCTCGCCGTTATAACCGGACTCGGCCACAAGCTGCTTGGCTTTTTCCAGATCGTTCACATTGTATCGATCCGAGCCGGCTTGACTGTACCAATCGGTTTGGGAAGTCAAAGCCAGGGAGGAATCGAGCTCATAGAAGCGGTTGTCACTATAGGCGGCGGTAAGAGCTTCGTCATAGCTCAGCGCAGTATTGAACGCCTGCCTTAACTTTTGATCCGCGAATGGACCGGCTTTTTTATTAAATACGTAGGTTACGATTCCACCCTCGCTAAAGTAATTGCTAACCCCGTCAGTTGCGTCAATCTGGTTGGCATTATCGAAAGGAATGCCGAAGGCGACATCGTACTCACCCGTCATGATTCCAGCTACGCGCGTCGATTCATCGGTCACGTAACGGAAATAGATTTCATCCAAATAGGCATTTTTTTTCCCGCTAAGCCCACTGGATTCTTGCTCTTGAGCCGCATAATCGGCAAACTTTGTCAAATGCACGTATTGGTCGGTCTTCCACTCCTCCAGCTTGTAAGGACCTGTCCCAATATACTCCTTAATGCCCTCCGCAGAAGCCGATTCAATGACCTCCTTCGGCATAATTCCCGGGAACGGTGCTGTGTCAGCCAGAATGTATGAACCTACTAATGAGGGGCGCTCCAGCGTCAGTTCAACGGTATAGGGATCCACCTCCTTGAACTTCGCACCTTGCAGATTGGCTTGACCTTGTGTTGATGTCGACAGCCACTTGTCCATGGAAGCCACCACATCTTCAGCCTTCATCTCCTTGCCATTGTGAAAAGGAACCCCTTGACGCAGATGGAACGTGTAGGTTTTGCCATCATCGCTGATATCGAGCGATTCAGCCAACTGAGGCACGACTTCATAGTTTTTGTTGAGTGTGAGCAGCTGCTCGAAAATATTTCGCGACACGTCCCTTGTCGCCTGATTGGTCGTTAAATGGGGATCCAGCGTTGCCGGATTTGCGGGATACGCCACATTCAGCGTACCGCCCGATACCGGATTTGCCGGTTCTGATCCAGGGTCCGCGGCCGGCCCGTTGCCCGATTCCGGACTACCGCCGCAAGCGGCAAGCACAGCAATGAAACCGATCAGCAATCCCTTGCCGATCCATCTGTTTATTGATCTCATACCTCGACTCCACTCCTTGATGAACGATTATTTTTGTTTAAACACTAGTATTCCGCTTGGAATTATATAATAATATATCATAAGCTAACCGAGACTCATCTCTAAGGAACGTAATAGAGTCTATTACGATTATTAATATCTCAACGTGCGGAGGAATAATATGGACATCCAGTATTTCATCACCTTCCGGGAAGCCGCCCGCTGCCAAAGCCTGACCAAGGCTGCTGAACAGCTGAACTATGCTCAGCCTACCGTCAGCGTTCAAATCAAGAAGCTCGAGAACCATTTTGGAACCAAGCTGTTTGAGCGACACAGCAACAAACTCAAGCTTACGGAGCAAGGACTTCGACTACTGGGTTATGCGGACAAGATCGTAGATGGCTACCTAGGAGCGGAGAATCTGTTTATCCCTGATGCGGTTGTGGACTTAACGATCGGGACGACGGAGACTCTCGCCGCTTTCTTGCTGCCGCCCTATTTCCAAATGTTCCGTAAAAAATATCCCAAGCTCAACGTCACCTTTTTCCCGACATCAGACGGTAAAAATATCAGTAAGCTGAAGAATGGGGAAATCGATCTAGCCATCGTTCTGAACACGCCCATCACGGCACCTGATCTGCGTTCCTTGCCGATCCGGCACGAGGATTTCGTATTCATATGCCCGAAGGATCACCCATTAAGCGGAAGAAACGATGTATCGATTCATGAGCTGCACAACAGCTCGTTTATTTTCACGGAAAGAGGATGTACATACAGGGAAGCGCTGGAGAGGTCCATGAACGACAATGGCGTGACTTATGAAACCGTCTCAGAAATGGGAAGCATCGAGGGGATCAAGCAATGCGTAATCTATGGGATGGGAATTGCCATGATTCCGAGGATTGCAGCGGCCGAGCAGCTGCAGCACAATTCACTTTCGGGTTTTTCGATCAAACAAGGACCCATACAGCCCTTCTTTTCGCAGATTCTCTTATCCAAAAACAAACATATTACCGCGCCAATCAACTATTTAATCTCCTTGCTGTCTTCCGGCAGCTCTTATGCTTAATTTCATATTGCAGGCTGCTTTCTAGTCAAACCTATCACAAAAGACCGTCCCAAGGCTCATGGAGAGCCTTAAGGACGGTCTTTTCGGTTGATGGCTTCAACTCATTCTAGTCCACGAATTTCAGTTGGACCAGAGCACGGTTCAGAACCAGCGCCGCTTGTGCGCGGGTAACCGCATCGAATGCTGCGAAATTGCCATGGTTGTCACCCTGCACGATCCCTAGCCGGGAAAGCTTGGCCACATGGGCAGCCGCCCATGCCGGGATGGATGCCTGATCCTTGAATCCGGCATGGTCATTCGCGCCCTGGTTGGATAGGTCTGCCGGATTCACCGCCTCCATGGCCCGGGTGATCATTACAGCCATTTCCGATCGGGTCATGCTGGCATTCGGCGAGAAGGCACCGCCGTTGCCGCCCTCGATCAAGCCGTAGCGCGAGGCTGCGCCAATCTCGCCGGCATACGCGGAGTCATCCCGGACATCCTTGAACGCGCCGCTTTCGATGGCCGGACTAAGTCCCATCGCACGAACCAGCATTGCCGTGAACTCGGCTCGCGTGATCGCCTTGCCCGGTGCATACGAGCTAGCGTCGACGCCGTTTACGAGCAACTTGGAAGCCATGGATTCGATTTCCGCTTTCGCCCAGTGGCCGTCAAGATCCGCAAACGTCTTCTTGTACTGCAGCAGCGCATAAACGCCGTTTCCGGCATGCTTGACTTCGATCGCCGCATTACCGTTCCATGTCGTCCTTACGGCCGGTACAAACCGGAAAGTCCCCGCCGCTTCGTCATAAATGACGGCAGCAAGCGAATCCGGATTCATCCCTGCCGGCAGCGGCATGATACGGCTGATGACGCGCTTTCCGAAATCCTTCAGTTCCTGCTCTGCGCCAGGCGCTCCAACCGCTGCACCGAACCGCAGTCCTCCATTCGCTGCCAACGAGGCGCCCATGGAAGTTGCCTTTCTTGTCATAGCATCCGCAACCTTGCCTGCTGCCGGAGCCACCGACACCTTCACATGGATGCCGCCGGACCCTTGCGCCGTCTCCGGAGCCTCATCCAGAGGCAGAGCCGTTATTGGAAGACGGAAGGCTCCAAGTGCGGTCTCCAGCACCAGGACCGCATTCGGATTCCGTTCCACGGCCTGCTTCAGGCCTGCTGCCGGAAGGGACAGCTCCGCGGCACGGTTCGATTCAGGAGCCCGAATAATCAGTTCCCGCTGCCCGTTCGCGGACAAGCCGGTCACGGCCTTTTTCCACGCCTCTTCCTTTACCGTAATGCGGTCCATCGTTCCGCCTGCAGCAGCGCTAATATTCAAACTATTGCCTGTCATCACGTTTGGCTCGGATGCATTTCCGCCAGTAGCAGGAGGATTAGGCTGCGTTGTCGGCTGCGTTACCGAACCGCCGCCTGAACCGCCTGATCCTGATCCGGGAGAAGAGCCGTCGCCAGGATTCGCCGGTTTCTTCTGCTCCGTAATTCGGCCCTCAACCTTCGGCGATACCTTACCGCCCAGCTTGTTCACATATTCCATGAAAATTTCATAATCCGGGTAACCCAGATCCTCGTTGTATTTTCCTTCGGCAATTGCATCGGCAAAGGATTTATATCCATCTCCGCCCTTGGCTACAAAGCTGTTCGTTGCCATCCGGTACGTTTCGGTCAATACCAGAGGTTTGTAGCTTCCGTCTTTCATGATCTGTACGTCGAACACTTTATCTCCCGCCGGAGCGCTAGGATCCCACTTGAATTTCATCCCAGCGATTTGCGGGAACTTCCCTGGCAGATCCGCCAGTTTCGCACCGCTTATTCCGTTTTCCAGCCCGTCTTTCAGCTGCTGTCCGGTGACGTCCATAACAAACAGCGTATTTCCGAAAGGCATCACCGTACGCAGCTCGCCCATCGTAATATCACCTTCATCAATCGCGGCGCGGATGCCTCCGCCATTCGTGAGGGCAATATCGGCGTTTTTCAGCTCTTTGGCTTTAGCCAGCATGCCGTCGGCAATCAGATTGCCCAGGTTCGTTTCCTTGGAGCGGACATTCTCGCGTTTGCCGTCAAGCTCGACTCCGGCAATGCCGATAACCTGCTTCATCAGTTCTTCCAATTCCGCTTTGTACGGAGCCAGCATATCCTTCGCTTGCGTGTCTTCCTGGACCGTGTTGTCTACCGGAATCAGCTTCCCGCCAAGTTCGCCTTCTCCCACGAGAACGACGCCGTTTTTATCAAACTGCAGATCTACTCGGCCGAGGAACTTGCCCCATTCATTCGCTTGAACGATGACAGTAGGGGTATGATGCTGACTGTCCGTCACCACTTCCGGCGCGTTTAGCGTCGTATGGGTATGGCCTCCGACGATGAGGTCGATGCCTTCGACGGCTTCGGCCAGCGCCAGATCTTTGGCGTACCCCAGGTGGGACAGGGCGATGATTTTGTCTAGCCCTTCCTTCCCCATCGCCTCAACGGTAGCCTGAGCCGAGGTCACTGCATCACGGAAGACCACGTCTTTACCCGGGCTGGAGGTTTCCGCGGTATCTTCGGTCGTTAAGCCGAACACCCCGACCTTCTGGCCGTCAACCCGCAGTGTCACGTATGAGTATACCCCGCTATTTGCCGTTGTCTTGGGCTGATCGGTATCGATAACCGCCGGCTTATTAATCAAATGTGAAATGTTAGCGTCTCGGCTAAGATCCACGTTCGCGCTGACGAGCGGGAAATGCGCCTTGCTCACGAAATCCGCAAGCGTCTTGGTGCCTTGATCGAATTCGTGGTTACCGAACGTCATTGCGTCATAACCCATATAGTTCATGAAGGCCAGATCAGCCAGTCCAAACCATTTGGTGAAATACAGATCGCCGGAGAAGACGTCCCCAGCATCCAGCAGCAGGCTGTTTCCGCCTTCGCTGCGGATCTCCTGAACCAGCGTAGCCCGTCTGGCCACTTCCGCCAGATGCGCATGGGTATCGTTGGTATGCATCACTGTTAACTTCCACGGTTCTCCATCCGGCGAACCGTCCGTTACGTTAACCGATACTTCCGCCGAACCGTAGCCATCCTTGCTCAGGACGGTGATCACGGCTTCACCTGCAGATACCGGCGTAACCAGGCCGTTCTGGTCCACCGCGGCTACCGTTTCGTCGGAGGAACGCCAAGCCAGCTCGGCCGATCCGCCCTGAACGGGCTCAACGCTTGCCTGCAACGGTTCCGGGGACCCGCCCGTTTTCAACCTGAGCGATGGCTTATCCACCGTAATTTTGGTCACCTGAAGCTCCAGCAGCACCACCGTTCCGCTAACTTCATTCGCAACCAGCAGCAGCGGGCGTCCTGTTTGGCTGTCCGAAGCCGGAATGAAGTCCAGTCCCTCCGGTCCGGAATCCGATTGGATGCCTCCGTTGAAATCCCGCGAGTTGAAGTAGTTCAGGAACGCCGGCGCGGCTGGATCCGTTACGTCATAGGTCATGACGCCGCCAATGCGCTCCAGTCCGACAAAAGCCAGCGTCTTCTGTCCGACCGTGCCCACGGCAACATATTCCGGCTCCGGGCCTTTCTTGGCGCTGCGGCTGTCCAGATCGGTTTTGTCATTGCTTGCATTGAAATGATTCGGCAAGCGCTCCGCCGTGATCTTCTCAAAATCACTGCCGCTGTCGTATGCCTGGGACAAATCCGCCGCGTTCCAGATGGAGAAAGAACGCCCCCCGTACAGATACAGCCCTTCATTGCCCATATCGCTCGCAACTTCAACCTTGTCATAGGTTGTCCCTTTGCCAGCCAGGAATTGGGCTGCCGGCGACGATGGATCCAGATTGGATTTCATTTTGCCGATGTCGCTTTCATTACTTCGGTCGTCCCAGCCGGTAGCGTCCCCTTCGTTCGCGGACAGGATATACTGCTGCCCGTTCACGCTGTAGGTCGCAATTCCGTCCGGCATATACATGCCGTAAAAAGGAACGTTCTCAAACTTGATTTGTCCATCCTTCAGGAGGTCGAGCTGATTCTCCGGTTGATTGAAATCCTTATATCCGAGTCCCCGGACCGATTGAATCCGCTTCGAGGCGATATCGACCACGGCTATCGCGTTGTTTTCCTGCAGGGCCACGTAGGCTGTCAGCTCGTCTTCCGACAATGCGATGTATTCGGGCTCCAGATCATGGACGGCATCGTTTTTCGTTCCGGTGCTGCGAATTTGACCGTCCGCTTCCACATTCCCGCGGATATGCACCCGATCGTCAATGATCGACGGGTCATCAAACTTCAAATGGCTTACTTCGCCAGCCAAAGCATCGATAATCGTGATGCTTCCTTCCGGATCCGGTGCGGTCTCCGTGCGGGGCTCGCCTTCATCCGCCGTCAGGATATAACGGCCATCGGACGTATACTTGACCATATCCGGCTGGACGCCGGTTTCATAGGATCCGATCAATCCGCCGTCATAGTCGAGCACCAGGACCTTGCCGGCTTTCGTATGATCTTGCTCCTGAACAGCAACCGCGACCTGCTTCGTCCTGGTGTTGATATCCACGCTGGTCAAATCTCCATACAGGAAACCGCCCGTGTTCGCCAAATCTTCTACATAGATCTGCTTGTCCTTAACCAAGCTGCCATCGGCGCCTAAAGACACGATTTCGAGACTGGCCGGCTGGGTCGATCCGTTAACCAAATAGAGCTTCCCGTTATCTTTGTTGTATTTTACAATCTCCGCTACGCCGCCATCCTTGTTGGAAGTACCTACGGAATAATGTCCGATCATCTTCATCGCCAGCTTGTCGGCCACAGGTGATGGACGCTTGCCCAATATTTGCAATTTCACAACCGATTGGGCCGTAGCAGGTAAGGCTGCACTATCCTGCACCGTTACCTCAACCGTATGCTCGCCCTCTTGCCCAGCCGCAGGCGTACCTGAAATGGCTCCCGTATCAGAAGCAAGGGTCAAGCCTGACGGTAAACCTGTCGCCGAGAACGTATACGGCGCTTGTCCGCCATATACATCTACGGTGACCGCATACGGCTCATCCGCATATGCATCCGGAAAGATCATATCGGTAATGCCCAAATCCACGGCAGCTATAGCTGCATCTTGTGATGTCGTCTCCATGCTGGCGGTCTGGAGCAATTCCTGCCCCTCGCCAGCATACACGCTGCCCCCCGAAAATAGAGAGGCCATCGTGATTTCCGCTGCCATCAACAGCGAGACTACTTTCATGCTTTTATGCTTCAACTCCATATCCCCTCTTCTACCTTATTTACATTCAAGTGTAAGGAGGAAGTGTTAACGTATGCTCAATATCAGTCGCGGTTTATGTAAAATGGCTCCAAGCAACAAAAAAAGCCTCGACCTCCAAGTCGGGCTTCCCGGAGCAGCCCTGCATTCGAGCTGGCGGCTTCCTAATCTTTTCTTCCATATCCCGGTATCCTGCTTATAACATGCGCCTGGCCTCGGATCATCTCACCCCTTCAATCAAAGACCCCGAAATGCCGCAACGTTGCAATCGTGATCAGGATGAACCACCGAATGAGAATGATCCCCCAAACGATTAGAAGACCTTGGAACAGTCGCTCAACCATCCATTCGATCTTCTTGTTTGACGTATATCTGCGCCTCTGCTTAAAAAACCACGCCGCGAATCCTTTGGGAACATCGCTGAAAGTTGTCTTTGGCTCCATTGGCTGCGTCCTCCTCCATTATCCATCGATTAGCATGTCGGATATACAACGCAAGTCTTCGGTTGAACCGTTTCTTGAATTTTATCATGTTTAATGGAAAAATTCACCATACATCATGTTTCTTGGTCACATTTCCGACAATATTGTAGTCAAATCGACATGATGTCTGATAAACTAACATAAAGAATTGCTATTTGTAACACAAACACTTCACAAGAATAACAGCTGAAGATCTATCCATGACTATTCGAGGCCATAACGTTGTGCACATCCTTTATGTTTGCCTAGGAAAGAGGAACCAACATGAATCGTAACTGGTTTACGCGGATGCTTATGCTGTATATCCCTGCTTTTCTGATCGTCCCCGCCTTTTTGTTTTTCGTCTTTTTCCAATCATTGAGCGAAAGCAACCGGAAGGATGCCGAGCGCTCCAATGCTTTCGTAACCCAGCAAGCGATGCTGATGATCGATACGTCGTTGTCTTCGCTGGATCAGAAAATATCGCTTGAGATGCTGCGCAATCGAAAGGTCATCTCCTTTTTCTCCAGAAGCACGGAAAAGGATCTGCCCCTTCAGGTGGACGTGATGAATCTTTTGCGCGATTTAAAAATGACCAATCCCCTGATTCATTCCATTTACATGGTTCAAGCGGATCATAATCAAGTCCTCAATGAAAGCACAAGCTATTCCTTAGACCAATATGCCGATAACGCCTTCATTCGCTCCAAGCTGGAAGCACCCAACAGCCATTGGTCGGATACCAGGCTGTACAGGGAGCTGCCGTCCGACAAAGGGGTCCCCGTCGTCTCATTGACGCGCAGCGTTTCCATCTTCTCGAAGCATCATGGGTTAATCGTCGTTAATGTAAGCGCTGACGCCCTGCAGGGAATGCTTCTTCAAATGCACGATCCATCTTCCCGCATACTAAGCCTGTATGATACACAAGGGAGCAGCGTGTTCGATATGGCAAAATCGGAGACTTCCGGCAGCAAGAGCGGAACCAGCAACGGCGCCCTTCAGTCGGAAGCGAATTCCGACTATACGGGCTGGCGCATCGTCAGCAGCGTTCAAGGAGCGGATACCTTCAATTTTATCATCAGCCTATCGAATATATGGTTTATTGCCGGCTTGCTCCTCTGTGCCGTTTCGGTCGCCTGGATCGTCTACGTGACGCTTCAAAATTACAGGCCCATTCAGCGCCTGGTCAACCAGCTGCAGCAGCTGTCCTCCAAGGAGGACGCCCCGGAGGAAATCCATAAAAACGAATTTACGTTCATCAATTCCAAATTGCAAAACATGATTGATCAGAACGCAAGGTTCCAGCTTCAGTTCGAGGAGGATTTAAAGGCTCAGCAAAATTTTTTCATGTACGAGCTGCTGGAAGGGACGCGCTCCTTCGATTTGAAGGAATGGGAGAAGGAAGCGGCCAAGCACGGCCTGCCGGTGCTGTTTGGCAAGCAGCTGGTTTTTGTCCTCGAAGTGGATCACCGTTCCGAGTGGAGCGCAAACTACGGTCAGATGCAGCATGGCACTCAGCAAAAAGCCATTGAAACCATCATTCTGGAAGCGGCATCGGATCATGCCTGCGAGGTGAAGCTGCTCTGGGTATCCTTGCACCAGCTTGCTTGCATTCTGGTCATATCGCCAGAAGCGGAGAAGCTGGCCTTCGAGCCACTCTCCTTCGCGGAAGAATGCCAGCGCCGATTTGCCGATGCCTTATCGTTCACCGTATCCGTCGGCCTCGGGGAGCCGGTCGAGCATCCGGACAATCTGCATGATTCCTACCATGAGGCATTGGATGCGCTGCAAACGAAGCCCGTCAATCGAAGTGCCATGATCATTCCTTATTCGTCCGATCCCTTGTCGAGGGATCATAGCTTTCATTATTTTCAAAAGGTTGACCGGATCGTTGACGGCTTCCGACTCCAAGAAGCCAAGTGGAAGACGGAAATGCAGGCGCTCTTTCAGAACATGCTGGAAGAAGGCATATCGCGCCGCGGCGCAAGCAGCGTGCTGCATTACCTGACCTACCATCTGAACAAAACGGCTTCCGGAATGAACGACGAATACTACCTGCTCTGGAAAACAGAAACGATGCCGGCACTCGACCGGGTTCAAAAAGAAATCGACCTGCCGGAAGATTGGACGCAGATGGTGCTTCAGCTTCTGGAGCAATTTGCCGAACGGCTGGATACGCAGCGGAATCTGCGAAGCCAGGGAAACCTCGTCCAAGAGGTTAAGGCTTATATTGAAGAGCATTACACGAAGGCGGAACTATCCCTTGATTACCTGCAGGACAAGTTCGGGATCAGCGGCAAATATTTGAGCAGATTGTTCAAGGAAGAGTACGGCTTGAAATTCGTGGACTTTTTGATTGATTTACGAATTCAGGAAGCGAAACGGCTCCTTACGGAAAGCGCATTGTCTGTACAGGAAATTACGGAGAGGGTCGGTTACAGCAGCCCGATTTCTTTTGCCAGGACTTTCAAAAAAATTACCGGCGTTCCCCCGATGGATTACCGCAAAGGCAAATAAAACGGCGCAGAACCTAAACATCAAACGAAGGCCGAGAAGGACATAATATGTTCCCTCGGCCTTTTCCCGTTTATGCCGTAGCGGCTCCTGCCCGCGCAGCCATGCCCATCGGCCGCAAAGTAGAAAATAGTTCCGGGTAGAGAAAAGTTTTTTGTGATTTATATTACATACATTTTCCAGTGTTATTTAAATTGCCATCGCGGTAACGTTTACACTAACACTAGATTCGCCTTTCGGTTTGTTAAGTGAAAAGTGTTTGTTGTCTGGCCTGGCAGCAGGTGTTTTTATTAAGGGCAAGGAACGGCGCCTCACCGCGCTTTCCACCATAACCAAAAAACCAGAAGGGGATGAACTAGCAATGGTAGACAGAAACAGAAAGAAAAAGGGATGGACGGCTCTGATCGCTGCAGCCGTTACGTTATCAACCGTATTAAGCGCCTGCTCGGGTGGCAAGGAACCGGCCTCCGCAAGCAACGCCCCGTCCGACGGCGATCCGATTACGATCTCGTTCGAGACGTCGGTATACGCCGAAGAACCTCATAAGAAGGCAATCGATGCACTCATTGCCAAATACAATGAAACCCACCCTAACGTCACCATCAAAGTTCATGGAACAGACTACGAGAATTACTGGGATAAGCTGACCACCGAGATTCTGGCAGGTACGCAGGGCGACATCGTTCAGGTATACCCGGAGAATATTGCCACCTATAATGCGCTGCAGAGCGGGGGCACCTTCGTGAATCTCGACGAGAAGATTCAAGCGAGCGGACTGGAGGACAAGCTTGTCGGACAGGAACTGAGCAAGGTGGACGGCTCTTATTATGCCTTATCCAATTACGCATGGGGATCAACCGGCATTTTCTACAGCAAATCGATGTTCGAAGCCGCCGGAATCGATCCGGCCTCCATTCAAACGATGGATGATTTCAAAGAAGCCGCCATACAGCTCGGCGGTGTTAAAGACGGACAATACGGGTTCTCCAGCGTCATCGGCACCCATCCCTTTATCGCCTCGGAATGGTACCGGCTGCTCGCCCGTCCCGTATCGGGAGGCATTTACTTCCCGGACGGCGAAGCTGGCCCTTACGAGGCCGACCGGATTAACGTCAATTCCGCACCAAACGTTTGGGCAGCGGAGTGGTGGCAGGATCTGATCAAGAACCCGCAGGCCACGCCTCCGGGAACCCGCGACAAGAAGGTCAGCCGCGAGATGTTCTGGAACGGTCAGGCCGGCATGATGATGGATGGTCCCTGGTTTATCGGCATGACCAAAGAACGCGATGAAGTTTTAATGGACGACCTGGGGCTCATGCCGCAGCCTTCCGTCGAATACGAAGGCCAAACCTATAAACCGAACCCGCACAATTATCCGATCGTGTCGATGATTTCCAAAGACAGCAAGCATCCTGACGAAGCTTGGGAGTTCCTTGAATGGATGACCTCCCGGGAAGCGCAGCAGATTATCGCCGGTTCCGGCATGATCCCGAGCAGCAAGGAATACGCCGAATCCGAAGAATACAAAACGGAGAATCCGCTGGCTGCCCAATTCTTCGATTTCCAGGAGAATGTATACGCCCCGGCCGTGATGGACCCGCCCATCCCTGAACTCGGCTCCCTGTCCCAAATCCTGATCAATGCCGTGCAGGAGATGTTCGTTGGCATGAAAGACGCCAAGACGGCGCTGGATAGCGCGGCTGAGCAGATGAAAGACACGATGCATTAAGAGGGATTCGAATACATCAAACGATTGAAGCTGCCCGGCTCCACTGCCGGGCAGCACTTACATCATAAGGAGGTGGGGGAATGAATCCAACGCGAACGGATGTGACAAGCAGGCAAACTCCCTTGCCGTTGAAGGGAGCTTCGAAGGCCAAGCGATTATGGCTGGAGGAAAAACGGCATTTCAAAAAAAATACAGCCGCCTATTTATTTATTGCGCCGCTGGCCATTACCGTTGCTCTTGTACTCCTCTATCCGATTTTGAAATCGGCGCTTATGAGCGTGCAGTACTGGAAGGTTGCGAAGCCGATTGCCGAAGGCAATCCCTATGTAGGCTTGGACAACTATGCAGCCGCCATCCAGTCGGGGCATTTCCTGAAATCGTTGGGCATTACCTTTCTATACATTATCGTGACGGTGGTTCTGCGTTTCCTGCTGGGAATCGGTACGGCCGTCCTGCTGAACATTCCCTTTAAGGGCCGAGGGCTCGTAAGAGCGCTGGTGATCATCCCATGGGCCGTCCCTGAAGTCGTTGCTTGTCTCGTATTTATTCTGATGTATGATTACCAATTCGGCGTGATCAACGATCTCCTGCTGAAGCTCAACCTGTTGTCCAATCCGGTCGCTTTCCTCGGCGAAGCCGACACCGCGCTCTGGGCAGCCATGTTCGTCAATGTATGGAAGGGCTTCCCGTTCGCCGCCATCATGCTGCTCGCCGGTCTGCAGAGCATATCCAAAAGCTTGTACGAAGCGGCGGAAATCGACGGCGCCTCGAAATGGCGCCAGTTTCTCAGCATTACCTTCCCGATGTTAAAGCCCGTATCCGTCATCGTCTTCCTGCTGCTGATCATCTGGACCATCAAGGATTTCGGCATCGTCTACGTCCTCACCGGGGGCGGACCGAGCCGGGTAACCGAAATACTCACCATTTTTATCTACAGGGCAGGGTTCAAATCGTTTGACTTCGGTTTGGCTTCCGCTGCGGGGATGATCCTGCTGGCCATCTCCATCGTATTCACCGTAATGTACATGAAAGCAACGAAGGCAGGTGAGATGTCATGAGCAAAGGGATCAGCAAAATCATCGTATATGCATGCGCCATTCTCATTTCGTTGTTTGCCGTATCCCCTTTCCTATGGATGATCCTGACTTCGTTGAAGCCTCAGGCCGAAATCTACAGTACGCCGCTGACATATCTTCCTCAAGAGCTTCATTGGGAGGGCTACAAGGGCATGCTGAATCCCCATGCGGACGACAGCGCCAACTTTATGAAATGGTTCGGCAATACGGCGTTTGTCTCGCTGCTAACGACGGTATTCTCTCTTATCATCTCCGCCTTTGGCGGCTATGCGATGTCCCGGTTCGGTTTCCGGGGACGGATGTCGCTCGGATATATCATTTTATTGACGCAGATGCTCCCCGGCTCGCTGCTCATTATTCCGCTGTACCTGATCATGAAGGATTACAACTTGCTGAACTCCCATCTGGGCCTCGTCATAGCCTATACCACCTTTGCTGTACCGTTCTGTACCTGGATGCTGAAGGGCTACTTCGACAGCGTATCCCAGTCCATCGATGAAGCTGCGAGCGTTGACGGGGCCAACCGCTTCACAACCTTTATCCGGATTTTGCTTCCGCTCACGCTTCCCGGACTCGTGGTAACCGGCATCTTCTCTTTCTTAACCAGCTGGAACGAGTTTATGTTCGCCCAGACGTTCATCAGCGATTACGATAAATGGACGCTGTCAGTCGGCATCGCCAGCTTTCAGGGACAGTATGTCGTCAACTGGGATTACCTCATGGCGGGCTCCGTCATAACCACGCTTCCGATCGTGATTGCGTTCTGGCTGCTGCAAAAGCATCTGGTCAGCGGAATGACCGCCGGAGCCGTTAAATAAAGATAACCATTCAAGGAGGGGTCACAATGATCAAATTCGGAATCGTAGGCATGGGGATTCGCGGCAGCATGTTCGCCGATACCCTCAGCCAAAACCCTTATGCGGAGCTGGCCGCGGTCAGCGACGCTTACGAAACTACCCTGAACGCGAGCATAGAGAAATACGGGGTTCCCGGCTATTTGCAAGTTGAGGATATGCTCGAAAGCGAGGCTTTGGATGCCATCGTGATTGCCACGCCGGATTTCCTGCATAAAAAGCCCGTTATGCTCGCGGCAAGGCAAGGCATTCATATCATGGTCGAAAAACCCTTCTCCACTTCCGTCGAGGAGGCCAAGGAGATGTACGCCGCGGTAGAGAAAGCGGGCATCAAATGCCTCGTCGCTTTCGAGAATCGCTGGAATTCTCCTTTTGTTGCGGTTAAGGAAGCCGTCCGGAATGGGGACATCGGCCATATTCTGACCATCAACACCCGTTTGAATGACACCATCTACGTGCCTACCAAAATGCTGAAATGGGCCGGGGAATCCACGCCGGGCTGGTTCCTATTCCCGCATGCGACGGATATTGCCCTATGGCTCAAAAGCGGGGTTCTGCCGGTTAGCGTCTACGCGGTAGGGACGAAGAAGAAATTGGCCGGGATGGGGATCGACACCTACGATTCCATGCAAACGATCGTATCCTTCGACGATGGCACGCATGCAACATTCACGACCAGCTGGGTGCTGCCCGAATCGATGCCGCTGATCTACGACTTCAAAGTCGAGATCATCGGCGAGGACGGGGCATTGTATGTCGACTTATCCGATCAAATGGTCCGTAAGGGCGGCAGCGTCTACAGTCATGTCCATACGCTCGGCACGCCCATCAACGGCCAATATACCGCGGCGCCCCATTATATGCTCCATTCCTTTGTCGATCATATCCGTTTGGATACGATGCCAGAATCCGGAGCAGCTGCCGGCCTGCTGAATACCAAGCTGGTACATGCCATCCATCGCTCCGTCTTAAGCGGACAGGTTGAGCAGGTGTGACATGGAGGCATGCCCAGCGGTTGAATCATGCACTTTTCTTGACATGCCTGCAGTGAGGGCCGAAAATGATCGCTTATCCATGACGGTGGTTCCGGGATGGGGGAGCAGCGTCATCTCGCTGCGCTGGAAACCATCGGACACCGAATTGCTGCGCACGCCGCCTTCCATGACGGAATATGAGCGGACACCCTTTTTATACGGCATGCCTGTCTTATTTCCGCCCAACCGGATCGAGAATGGCAGCTTTACCTTTGAAGGCCGTCCCTATCAATTCCGCATCAATGAGCCGCAGCATCACAATCATGCGCACGGACTTGTTCATGACGAAGCATGGGAAGTCGGACGCTGCTGGACCAAGGGGAATCGGGCCGTGATTGAAACCGTGTTCTCTTCAAGAGGCCGCCCTGCGGTCATGTCGCAATTTCCGCATGAGTTCTCGATCCTTCTGCGCATGAGCATTGACGGCGCTTCGTTCAGGCAGACGGCAGAAATCCGCAACAAAAGCCAACACTCTTTTCCATGGGGATTGGGGTATCATACCACCTTCCGCTTTCCCTTCGGGGATGCGAAAGATCAGGAGCGCTGCACGCTGCGGGCCCCTGTCGGGAAACGATGGGTGCTTAACGACCGGGTGCTGCCGACCGGGGAGCTCGCTCATGACTTCCGCAGCAGAGGCTTGCGGGACGGAATTTCCGTCAGTCAGTTCCCGCTCGATGATCTATTCCTTGCCATGCCGGAAGACCGTAACGAAGCCGTATTGACGGATCCGGCGGCTGGCCTCAGGGTTACCTACCGCGCGGATGACGCCTTCAAGCATTGGGTGCTGCACAATGGCGATGGGGCGAGCGGTTACCTATGTCCCGAGCCTTATACTTGCGCTACCAATGCCTTCAACCTGGGGATGGATCCGGCAATCACCGGCATGCAGGTGCTGAGGCCCGGCAGGAGCGCCCTGCTGTTCTGTACCATCCATGTGGAAGAGCTCTGATTCACCTCGACTAAAACCATGACAAAAGCGGCCCGCTAGCAAGGATGTTTTCCTTGAACGGGCCGCTTTCCCAGTTTGTTATACGCTTGCTGCGACCTTATCATCACTTTTGGGATTTCACCAACTGAATAAAATAACGCGATCCGGGAATCTCCCCGAATCGCGCCTTGGATTTACATATCTTGCGTTTACTCCGCTTGATAGCGGTCATATGCAGCCTGGTAGACTTCCATGTATCGGTCCAGCCCCATTTTGTTGAGCGTGTTCACATACTCTTCCCATTGGCTGAACGAAGCCGAGCCGTTCACGAATTTGGCTTCCATCTCCGTGACGTAGTCCTGAATGTCTTTGCCGATCGAGGACATGACGTCGGTTTCCTCAAGCGTGAAGTTGAAGTTGTACAGAATTTCCTTCACGGCATAAGGCTCTGCTTTTTCGGCAGCGGCCATCGCGCTTGGCAGCGTCTCGGAGCCTTTGAACCAGCTCTCGCGCACCAGTCCCGGGTAGCTTCCGCCCAGCCAAGTAAAGTACTTGGCAAGCGCCTGATCCTGCGTCAAGCCATTGGAATTCTCGGTAATCTCTTTCACGTATTCCAGCTGGCCGTCCGCATTCTTCGTATAGGTCTCGCCTTCCTTGCCCATGAAATAGAACTGGGCTCCCTCATCCCCGTAGAAATAATCCATCCAGCGGATCGTTGCTTCCGGATTCGGGTTCTTATCGGTAATCGCAAATGCGCCCACGTGAACCATCGGTACTTTCACATGGGAGTAGAGCTGGTCTCCATGAGGACCCTTCAGGGCTCCAAGCCCGATGTACTCCTTGCGTCCCATCACGGTCTCCGGGTTGGGCACGATCGTGGAGCCGAGCAAGCCTTCTTGTCCCTTCGCGTTCAGCGCACCGCCTTCAATGGTGAAGATCTCTTTGTCAAGCAGTCCTTCCTTATAGAGCTTGTTGACGAATTCCAGCATTTCCTTATACTCCGGCAGCGCTTTGGTAAAGCGAAGTTTTCCCGAATCCGGATCCACGTCCACGAATTTATGGCCGAGTCCGCTCGTTCCAAGCCCCCATGAGCCTTTCAGATGGTCGATGATTCCGGTAATGCCCGCCGAGGAGAATGGAATTTCGTCGTGCTGTCCGTTACCGTTCAAATCGGTTTCTTTCACAGCCTTCAGATAGGCGTAGAACTCTTCCGTCGTCTGCGGCTCCTTCATTCCGAGCTGATCCAGCCACTCCTGATTGATCCACAGCGGGGTGCCGATCAGCATGGACAGCAGGGCAGGATCATAGAAGGAAGGCAGGGAATAGATGTTGCCGTCCGGCATCGTCAGTCCTTTGCGAATATCGGGGTATTCCTCCATAAGCTTCTTGAAATTCGGCGCATACTTGTCGATCAGATCATTCAGCGGTATAAATACTCCTTGCTCGCCATAACGCGTCAATTCCGCGGAGCCGACCCTTGCCGAATAAAATACGTCCGGGTAATCGCCGCCGGCCAATGCGAGATTCCGCTTCTCGGTCAGCGTCTCAAACGGAATGAGGTTCCAAGTCACGTTCACGTTCGACATTTCTTGGTAGGTTTTCCATACAAGGGTTTCTTCGAATTTGCTTCCGTTCGTCGGCGATTTGCCGGTGAAGAACGTCAGGTTCAGGGGCTCGTTCACGATCGGCATACCCGTCTCGTTAACATTAGCCTGCGGCGTTTCGCCCTTATCGGCTGCGCCTTCCCCGCTCTTGCTTCCACAACCAGCCAGCAATCCGGCGGCCAGCACGGCAGCCAATGTAAGCGAAGTCCATTTTTTCATCACCATAAATTTCATATCCCCCTCATCGATTGTCCGTAATCAACCTTTAATTGCACCAATCATAACACCCTTCACAAAATACTTTTGCAGGAACGGATACAGCAGCAGCATCGGCAGATTTGTCACGATGACCGCCGCATATTTGATCGCCTCCGCATCCATCAGGCTGCGAGCCAGCGAATCATCGCTGATATCCACCATTTCCTGCATCTGACCTTGAACCAGAATCTCGCGCAGGAACAGCTGCAGCGGATAATTCGCTCGGTCGGACAAGTAGATCAGCGCGCTGAAATACGAATTCCAGTGACCCACGGCATAGAACAGCACCATCACGGCCAGAATGGGGCCGGATAACGGCAGGACAATGCGCCAAAGCACCCGCATGTTGGAAGCTCCGTCAATAAACGCCGCCTCCTGCATTTCCTTCGGAATGGAGCTCTGGAAGAAGGTCCTCATGATAATGATGTTCCATACCGAGACCGCCGAAGGGATAATCATTGCCCAGATCGTATCGAGCATTCCCAGTTCCTTCACCAGCAAGTAGTTCGGGATCATCCCCCCGCTGAAGAACATGGTGAATACGATGATCGCCGTAAAAATGCCTCGTCCGTTAAAATCGGCCCTGGATAACGGATAGGCGGCCGCGATCGTCATCAGTACATTCAAGGCCGTTCCGGTCGTGGTATACAGCAGCGTGTTCAAGAATCCCCGCATCAGCTCCGAATTGGCGAATAACCGCTCGTAACCGACAAACGACAATTCCTTCGGCCATAACCATACTTCCCCCCGCATCACCGTTTCCGGGGCGCTAATGGAAGCAATCAGAACAAAAAATAAAGGATAGAGCACAAGGAGCGTAATAAATGATAGTATAATGTAAATAAATACTCCGGCTATTCGTTCACTGCGGCTTTGCGGCATATGCCATCATTCCTCCTTACCATAGGCTGTTCTCGCTGACTTTTCGGGCAATCCGGTTTACGGTAATCAGCATGATAAAGTTGACGATGGAGTTAAACAGGCCGACCGCAGCCGAAAAGCTGTACTGGGCGCCCAATATGCCGCTCCGGTATACGTTCGTGGCAATGACGTCGGACGCTTCCATATTAAGCGAATTTTGCATCAGGAAGATCTTCTCGAAGCCGACGCCAAGAACGGAACCGATGTTCAGAATGAGCAGTATCGTCATCGTGGGCGCGATCCCCGGCAGATTGATATGCCAGATTCGCCGGAGCCAGCCCGCACCATCCACCTTGGCCGCCTCATGCAGCTGCGGGTCGATCCCGGCGAGTGCCGCCAAATAGATGATGGAGCTCCAGCCCATGCCTTGCCACACGCCGGACCACACATAGATGCTCTTGAACCAGGAGGGCTCCGTCATGAATGCAATCGGCTCTCCGCCGAAGGAGGTGATAATCAAATTGACGAGGCCGCTTACCGGCGACAGGAACATCATGATCATTCCGACAACAACGACCGTGGACAAGAAATGAGGTGCATAAGTTACCGTTTGTACGAATCGGCGGAACCGGCCCGATCTGGCTTCATTAATCATTAGGGCCAGAATGATCGGAATCGGAAATCCGACCGCCAGCTCATATAACCCGATACCCATCGTATTTTTAATAATGCGCCAGAAATAAAAGCTGTCAAAAAAGCGTTCAAAATGTTTGAAGCCCACCCATGGGCTATCCATGATCCCTTTGTTGGCCATAAAATCCTTGAATGCAATCTGGACGCCGTACATGGGTACATAATGAAATACAATGAAGTACAACAGAACCGGTGCAAATAAAGCGTATAGCTGCCAGTTTCTGCGCATCTGCATCATGGTTCTTCGCCAGACACTTTTCCTTTGAATTTTTGAATGCGCTTCCACATTGCTTAGCTGACGTTGCAAAATCGGCAATCCCCTCTCTTTCGTCTATGCATCTCCTTTGTGTCCCAAGGTCCACGTCTGCATCATAAACGACCCGAATGCATGAGGGGTATTGACCATTTTAATGATGTCTTGCCTTTCATTGGATGGAAGGCCGGAAGCGGCGTTTTCCTAAAGCAATGCTTAAAATCTAAAATATTGACTATCCCATTTTTACGAAGGATTAACACGATTCGGGCACATTCCTTAACACTTGTCCTATATAATGTTATGAAACCTGGAACGTCAGAAAAATACAAAGGGGGGAAGACTGTGAATTGGATCCGGCATAAAAGCCACAGTGTATTCTTTAAAATTTTTCTGAGCTTTCTGGCCATCATCGTGTTATTCGGATTGTTTTATGCGGTGATCTTCCAGCTCTTCAAGACCAGCCTGCAAAAAGAAATCATCGATAACAGCCAACGGTCGGTTCACGATACGGCAGAACGGTTCAACAACCAATTCAGCAGGCTGCAGGTATTAATGTTCGATATATATAACCAGTCCGAATTAATCGGCTTCAATAATCAGCTTCGCCACCAGACCGGAAACGAAGTCAATTACTTGAAGGCCCGAGACGTGATGATGCAGATGCGGAGCGATATCTATAACCCGCTGTTCTTTCTGGAGGACACCCTGATTTATCTTCGCGAATTTGATTTTGTGCTCAGCAAATCCGGGAGCGGCGATGCTGCCTATATGTTCAATCGTTCCTATACGAGTCCGATGTATCCTTATTCGTTCTGGAACGGTTATACGGGCGATCCGGAATCCTTCAAGCTCCTCCCTGCTTCAACCTATCGAATCAACAACGATTTGTCCGAGAAAACGCTGATGCCTTTTGTTTACAAGCAGCCGGACAGTCCATATGAGGTCATTGCCCTCATCGATATCGATAAGGCCGCCCAGTCCTTCTTCGGCGAGTCGAACGATCGCGCGCTTGCCATTCTGAATGCCGAAGGCCAAGTGCTGTACACGCTGGGCTCCATGGACCAGGATCAGCTGCCGCCGTTCGAGGCCGGTCAAAAAGCCGTGCTGAAGGATGGAACCTACTATTTTGCGGAAGCCGGATCCGACGGATTGACCTATGTCTCGGCCGTACCTTACAGCCATGTCTCTTCCCAGCTGAGCCGGTTAACCGGCGGTTTGCTGCTTATTTTCTGCCTATCGCTCGGGGTAGCGCTGGCTGCATCCTATTTCCTCAGCCGGCGGCTGCATAAGCCGGTGAAGCAGATCCTGACGACCGTGCTGAACAGAGCCAGCAGCTCGGCGATGCCGGAAACCGGCAGCGTCACGGAATACGACCTGATCCAGAACCGCATTCAGGAGCTGTTCCGGGAGAAGGAAGAGATTCGGGACCGCATGAACAAACACAAGTCCGTCCTGACCAGTTACTCTTATATCAGTCAGTTGAAAAGCATTAATACCGATATCAGCGAATGGGAGGATTTCCTGTCGGATGACGGAAGCTTCATCGTGGTTCTGTACCATATCCGGTTCCGGATGAATCCGGTCTATGAGCTTCCCCTCCAAACCGATCAGGCCGTCCGCCATATGCTGGAGCATATTCATCTGATCACGGCGGAGCGCTATCCGGGCTCCCATACGTTCCAGATCGAGAAGAATGAGATCGTCTCCATCTTCAAACGGGAGGAAGCGGCCCGCCTGGAGGAGTTGCTGCTGGAGATCAAGGATATGCTGAACGAGGAGAAGGAATTGTTCCTGGTCACGATTGCGGTCAGCTCCCAGGTAAGCGATTCGTCCGAATTCAATCAAGCCTACCATCAGGTCAAAGGATTGACTGCCCAGGCTCTGCTGCTCGAGGAATCGCAGATTGTGACCATGCAGCGGGCACTCCCTACCACCGTCAACCTGAGCCCGTCCCAGGAAAAAGGACTGCTGGACGCGCTGCAATCCGGCAGCGACGGCCGCTCCCTGCAGATCATCGACCAGGCGCTTGAAGCCATGCAGCGCAAGGAGGCCGGCATCTCTCAATTTCGTTTCTTCGCCGATTCCGCGGCTTCCAAAATTCTAAGTTATATGGAGATGGCCCAGATTGACAAAACCTCCGTCCAATCCTTGAAGCAGTGGAGCGCAAGATTGGCGGAATGCCATTGTTTATCTGATTACCAAGGGGTATTTCGTCAGCTCGTCGAAGCCTCCTGTGCCCTCATTCGCAAGAAAAAGGATACCGGGGAAGAGCCGCTCATCGCCATGTTCATGAACATTGTCCACAACCAGTATGCCGATGATCTGTCCCTGGACTATCTGTCAGCCAAACTGAACCTGTCGAGCGCCTACCTCTCCGTTTATATCAAGGAGAAGACCGGTCTCAACTTCAGCGATCACCTCCTCGGCATCCGCATGAACAAAGCGAAGGAACTGCTGGCGTGCACCGACCTGACCGTCAATGAGATCAGCCAGCGCGTAGGCTATCTCAACATCACCTCCTTCAACCGGACATTCAAGAAGGCCGTCGGCATGACGCCGGGCGCATACCGCAGGCAGCATGTGGTGCAGACCCATGCGAGCGGATCCTGAAGGATTACGGTGACAAAAAGAAAAAAACAAAAAGAAAACCTTCTCTTTCTCGGCATGGACCGGGCGTATGCCCAGCCGGTATCCCGGAAGAGAAGGTTTTTTTGCGTTTCATTGTTCGCTCACAAGATGAAGGTAACCGAATCTGTATCTAGTCGGCTTTTATGGTCTGATCCGTCTGCATTTGGTCCTTCCGTCTTCTCAGCTTCCCAGACGCGAATAACGCTTTGTTCCATCTGGACAACCAGAGCAGAACCCGGGCATCCACCAGCCGGTAAAACCAATGGGTCACCAAGGCGATAACCGCAAACGTGAGAATCGTGGTAAGCAACACGCGGGGACCATAACTCAGAAACGGGCTGAGATGCAGAAAGACATAACTCCCGAACGAGCAAATCACCGTAAAGTGTACGGGGTACAGCGAGAACGAGATTTTACCCAAATAAGCAAAAAACCGATGGCTGAATATCGACTGCATACGGTTTGAATGCAGCAGCACCGTTAGGATCAGGAATGATCCGATTACATGATAAAACACAAAGAAATCGAAATTGGAAGCCCCCCATTGGAGGATCGAATATACCGTTCCTTGCGGTGCGACATACGGATAGGAGCCTAAGTAAATACCGGCGCAGAGCAGCAGGAACTGGATCCAGGACCGATGGATAAGTGCCGGCCGCTCCCTTTCGCTGTTCGTTACATCGCTTAACAGCACGCCCAGGACGAATCCCAAATAGTAGGAATCGATGAATAAACAGATGAGGATTGCATACACGGCATAACGAATCCGATGACGGCCGCAAACAATCAGAAAAACGAAGATCATGAACGAACCGAACAGCTCGTACGTCATCGTCCATAGCACGGGATTGTACTGCGAGCCATAAGTAAAAAAGGTATGGAACAAGCTTTCCTTCAGCATGACCAGCAGATTGGCATCCGCGGCAAACGGATCGGGCATCGAAGATAACGTCATCCCGCGTATATTGTCGTAAGCCCCGAGATCCAATACGAGGATCAGATAAGCAAGGAGAACGGATGCCACGGCCGGCACGGCCAGACGAAAATAGCGGCGGATAGCGGAAGAATAAACGATGAACCTGTCCCCTGTTCCAAAAAAACGATAGCTGAGCACGTATCCGCTGAGCACAAAAAACAGACAGACGGAGAAGTTGCCGTTAAACAGCAGATTGAACGGCGTTCGCGCGGCAATCCCCTCAAAAGCGAAATGCTCGATCTCCTCCCTCCCCTCAAAAACCGAAGGTGCAAACACTTGAAAAAAATGAGATACCACCACGATCAAGGCAGCGAGCCCTCTCAAGCCGTCCAAATATACGATTTTCATAAACAACCCCGCGTTCCCCTATGAAATAGGCTGATAATGTGACCTATATTTCTTAGGGAGGAGGAGGAATTCTGTACACGATCCGGATGTTTTAGGGATAATCATGTTTAAGAAAATGGCTGTCACCTAAAATGAAAGCGTTTTCTTGAACTAAAGGAAATCAATAGGGGAGGGAATTTATTTGAGTATTTATTGGAGTCAGGTCGATATTGAAGAACTAACGGGATCAGGTGTCGTTTATTTTAACTCAAAGATGGAGATGTTGGAAGGTCTTCCATGCAAAATGTATAAATTGACCTATCAGCAGAGCCTATGGACGCATTGCCATGATTATTTTCAGATATGGTATGTGGCAAAAGGCGCTTTCCTGCACACCGTCCAACAACAGGTATACGAGATACGCAAAGGCGATATTTTTGTTATTCCTCCATTTACCCTGCACAGCGTCAGCATTTCACCCGATGAGGACATCGAAATTTACGGATGCGAATTCATGCCCTCCTTCGTGAACGAGAGGTTTCAGGAACAGCCGACAGACCATGCCTTTTTCGATGTGGCCTTTCTGGAATACTTTCTGCGCAAGGAAACGAATGCCCAATCCCAAATCACGCTGGACAGCGTGACCGATGTAACGGTCCGAAATGTCCTGAAGGATATGCTGATCGAATACGAGAGACGCACCCCATTTTTTCAAATCTCGCTCAAAGCCAAGCTGCTTGTGCTTCTTTCGATTCTGGCACGGCAGGTCAACGGCGAGCTGCTACGTGAAGGATTCGAGAAATCGGAGAAATACCGGGAAATCATGACAAGAGTCGTTGATCACATCCATAACCACTACCAGGAAGATATGAATTTGAATGACCTATGCAGCCTATCGAATTTATCAAGGTCCACGTTCTGCATCCTCTTCAAAGAATGGACAGGCAAAACATTCAACCGTTATCTCACCGACCTGCGGATTCTGCAGGCCATGATGATGCTGAAGCAACCGGAGTTATCCGTAACGGATGTTTGCTACTCCACCGGATTTAATGAACTCTCCTATTTTTGCAGAATCTTCAAAAAGTATACGGGCATCTCTCCCACCGACTTTCGTAAGCAAGCGATGAAATAGAGTGTTCAATGCCATACGATAATCCTATTTTTGAACACGATAGTGAAATGAAATGATTTTTTTACATGCTACGATATCCATAATTCTTGCAAATAACTGGATCAGGGCCGGTTGTTTAGTCAACTGCGTTGGGGAGGGAATTGATAGAACTTCGATGAATGACGTTGCACGATTGTACACGATTGCTCAAGGGGAGGAAGAGGAATGAAGAAGAAATCTTGGATCTGGAGCCTTATTCTATTGTTCTCTATCGTAACAGGATGCTCGGGCGGTAATGCGCCCCAAGCAGGCAGTGATGCTGGTGAAGAGCCATCCGATAATCCGCCTGCCCAGGATGCCGTAACGCTCGACTTCTGGTACGGATGGACCGGACCGGAAGCGGAGGCGTTGGAAGCGTTGATTGCCAAGTGGAACAGCGCCAATCCCGACATTCAAGTGAAGGGCTTATCCCAAAGCGATTACCAGAAACAGCTTACCGCGATCACCGGGGGCAATCCTCCGGACATCGCATCCCAATTCGGACAAAATGTCGTGCCGTGGGGACTCCGTGGCGCCATGATGCCGCTCGATGATTATATAGCGAAGGACGGCGTCGATCTTAAGGACTTCGTGCCGGCTGCCCTAAGCACTTCCCAGCATGAAGGCAAGACGTATGCAATCCCGACGGCCATGCACGTGTCCATGCTGTTTTACAACAAGGATATTTTGCAGGAAGCCGGTTATGACGGTCCTCCGGAAACGATAAGCGATTTGAAAAAGTATATCAAGAAGCTGAGCGTCGCTCAGGATGACGGCCGCCTCCAGCGGCTTGGATTGTGGCCGGGCATGGATGCGTATACGTTCAGTTATGCCTTTAACGGATCGTTTTATGATGAAGCAACGCAGCAGGTGACGCCTGATCATCCGGGGATCCAATCGGCCATCAAGCTCTCGAAGGAGATCTGGGATCAATACGGTTCCGATAATCTGGACCGATTCTCCTCCGGGCTCGGCCAATACATGTCGGCACAGAATCCGTTCTTCTCGGGCAAATATGCGATGACGATTGACGGAGAATGGCTGCCCACCTTCATCAAGCAATACTCGCCTGATCTGAACTACGGCATAGCTCCCATTCCTTATGATGAGAGCAACCCGGAACTTAAAAACTCCGGAAATGTAACCACCAGCGTATTCTATATTCCGAAAGGCGTCAAAAACCCGGACGCTTCCTGGAAATTCATCAAATGGATGACCGAGCCGGAGCAAATGGCCGAGTTTACGGCTGCCCTCGGGAATCTCCCGACGCGAAATTCGGCCTTCTCCAACCCGCTCTACGAGGATGTGCCAGGGTTTAGGGAATTCCTCGACTATTCGGGGAGCGAAAACCTGAAGTCCTTCCCGGCTTCTTCCTACGCGAACGAGTACATGACGGAGTTCAGCGCGCAATATGACGCTATTCTCCGAGGCACCGTCAGCATGGAGGAAGGCTTGGACAAGGTGAAGGCCAAGATTCAGCCGCTGGTGAAATGGTGAACCAAGCAGGCTCTGTCCAATGCAGCGATGGGTTGGGCGGGGCCGCTACCTAAATATCTTGAAGCGGAAGGAGAATCGCGAAGATGAGAGTCTCCACAGCAGCAAATCAACGAAAGCCCGTATCAGGCTGGTCCAAGAAGGAGCGTCATTATGTGTATCTTGGCCTGGCGTTCGCCTCTCCTTGGATCATCGGGTTTCTGGCTTTTACCGTCTATCCGTTCTTCGGCTCGCTCTATCTGAGTCTGACCGAATACGATTTATTCAGCCCTCCCCAGTGGGTGGGGCTACAGAATTACGAGCAAATCCTCGCGGATGACCGCTTCTATAAGTCGCTCGGTAACACTTTTTTCATGGCGTTTATATCCGTGCCGATCACGCTGGCCGTCTCACTATTGATTGCCGTGATGCTCAACTTCAAAGTGAAGGGGATCAATTATTACCGCACCATCTTCTACCTTCCGTCCGTCATACCGATCGTTGCAAGCGCTCTATTGTGGACATGGATACTGAACCCCGACTTCGGGTTGGTTAACATGGCACTTCGCACCCTGGGTTTAACAGACCCGGCGTGGCTGCTGGATCCCCGTTATACGAAGCCGTCCCTTATCCTGATGAGCCTGTGGGGCTCGGGTGCCGGCGCTTTAATCTTCCTGGCCGCCCTCCAGGGCGTGCCAAGGCAATATTATGAAGCGGCTCAGGTGGACGGAGCGAACTGGTGGTACCGCTTCTGGAAGATCACGGTCCCTGCCCTGTCCCCCATCATTCTTTTTCAACTCATCATGGGGTTGATCGGCGCCTTCCAAATCTTTACGGAATCGTATATTTTGGCTGGCGGCAAGGTGGATGGAAGCGGCTCATTGGGCGGGCCGGAGCAATCGCTGCTGTTCTATGCGGTCAATTTGTACCAGGAAGCGTTTGTCTTTCTGAAGATGGGTTATGCCTCGGCGCTCGCCTGGATTCTGTTCATCATCGTGCTGCTGATTACGTTCATCCTGTTAAAAACGTCGGGCCGCTGGGTCTATTACGGAGGTGAGTAACATGGCTGTCAGGTTGCGGGTTATCTTGCCGCATGTAGTCCTTCTTCTATTCGCTGTGATCTTCCTGTTTCCATTTGTATGGCTGGTGATGACCTCGCTGAAAACGCCGGAGGAGATACTCGAGTTCCCGCCGAGCATTTTCCCGGAGACGTTCCGGTGGTCCAATTATAAAGAGGCGCTTTCTGCCATTCCGTTTACCCGCTACATGATGAACACGTTTCTGATTTGTATGGTGAATATCATCGGCCAGCTATTCTCTGCACCACTGGTAGCCTACTCGATTTCCCGCATCCCCTGGAGGGGCCGGAACATCATCTTTACCATCGTCGTGGCAACCATGATTCTGCCGGTTCAAGTGCAGATGATTCCGCAGTACATCATCTTCACCAAGCTCGGCTGGGTCAATACGATCATGCCGCTTACTATCGGCGCATTCTTCGGGGCGCCGTTCTTCATCTTTTTGCTTCGGCAGTTTCTGCTTGGCGTGCCGACCGAATTGTCCGAGGCAGCAAAGATCGATGGGGCTTCGGAGCTGCGGATCTATATTAAGATCATTATGCCGATCCTGAAGCCGGCACTGGCCACCGTTGCTTTATTCTCTTTTGTATGGTCGTACGTGGATTTCATGGGACCGCTCATCTATCTGAACGATTCGGCCAAATGGACCATCACCGTCGGCCTGCAAAGCTTTCAGCAGGACCACGGGGCGCAGTGGGAGAAACTGATGGCGGCATCCACCATCATGGCGATTCCCATGATCCTGATCTATTTCTTCGGACAGAAGTATTTCATGAAATCGGGATCGGCGTTGACCGGGTTTAAATAATGGGTTGAATGAAAACCTTCTCCTCCATGGCAGTTAGGCCGATCTGGCCCGCTGCGAATATGGAAGAGGAGGTTTTTGGGCTGATCGTGCAGAAATAAAAACTATGAAGAAACGATATCAATAGACATAAAGGATGAGATTAATGACTTATCATATCACTGCCATGACGGAGATGTTCGCCGATCAAATCATGTCATGGAACTATGAGCCTCCCTATGACTTCTACGACAGCGGACAGGATGAGGAGTTTCGAAGAGAGCTTCTGGAATGCTCGTATTACGCCATACTGGATGATGAGGAGCAATTGATCGGTTTTTGCTGCACCGGCCCATCTGCCCAAATACCGATGGCGATCCCGTTAGGGGCATACGATGAGGATCTGCTCGATATCGGACTCGGCATGAAACCGGAGCTGACGGGAAAAGGCTTGGGACACAAGTTCCTCTCCTGCGTGCTGGCATCCATGGGAGAACTTCACCAACGCGAATCGTTTCGGCTGACCGTGGCCCGATTCAACGAACGAGCCATTCGCCTGTATGCCAAACTTGGCTTCTCGGAGGCTGCATCGTTCGATAAGGGCAGCACCTCCTTCATGACGATGGTCAAAAAGCGGCAGGCCTCTTCTCTTAATGAGAAAAATAAAGGGTGAACCCAACAGTAATTCAATTGCTCTTGAAAGCATGGTATGGGCTCTCCGTTAGAAAGTCTTTAGAAGATTCGAAATATCATCAACGTCAAACTTGTATTTCCTTCCGCATATATGGCACACGAGCTCTATTGATTCTCGTTTTGCCACCGCAGCGAGCAAGTCATCCTGATCCAGCGAATACAGCATAGGATAGAGCACCTCTTTAGAGCAATCGCAATGATATTGGATCTTGGTGCTGCCCATCACTTTCATATCCGGGAACATCGTCGCCGCACAATTCAGGAGATTATGGCCGTTTACCGGATTCATGATATATTCCTCGTATTGACGGACGATGCGTTTAACATCCTCCAGCAGCTGGTGCGGTACGCCAGGCAGAAGCTGAGCCATAATCCCGACATATCATATACAACCGTGGAAATCGCCAAACTGCTGAAAATATCAAAACTCACCGTCTATGATCTCATAAAAAGAGGGGAGCTCCCCTCTTATCGGGTCGGCAAGCAAATGCGAGTGGATGCCTCTGACCTGGAAGCTTACAAACAACAAACGCGCATGGCCGGGGCGACCGAACGCTATGCTGGTGCGACCGAACGCTATGCCGGGGCGGCAGAACGCCTTGCAGGCGCTTCTTCCCTTGCCCCGCCTACGCCCTCAACCGCCGCCGGTTCGAACCGGCCGGTCGTTATAACAGGCCATGACATCGGTCTGGATATATTGGCGAAGCACATGGAAAAGGAAATTCCCGGGATTCGCCCATTACGTTCGTTTGTCGGCAGTTTGGACAGCTTGATATCGATGTACAAGGGCGAGTCCGACATTGTGAGCACCCATCTGTTCGACGGCGATACCGGGGAATACAACATCCCCTGCATTCGAAAATTGCTCGTAGGTTCGTCCTATGTCGTCGTCAGTGCCTTCAAAAAGGAGCTTGAAACGATCTCAGGCTACGACTTATCCCTTACGGGAAAAGTCTTATTCGAGACGTGAGCGTCCATGATTCGGAAGTACCCAAACCGCTTGAAAGAAGCGGTGCATAACAGGAAAGGACCCTACAGCCATCGTAGGGTCCTCTTTATTGCTTTCTTCCTGGATCGTTTAAGACGCATCCCCGCTAAGCTCATAGCCTGCTTCTTCAATCAATGCCGCCGTACCGGCTCTGTGAGAGGAAGCAATACCTGCCTCGCTACCCTTTGACAGATCCGGCCAAGCCTGAAACGAAGTACTTCTGGAACAGAAGATAAACGATAAGGCTTGGAAGTATGGATATCAGTACGCCTGCATTCATCAGGGTATAATCTGCGGAATGCTCGCCTTTGAATGCCATCAGTCCTGTGGTAATCGTCCTCATGGTATCCTTTGTTATGAATATTTGAGCCAAGAGGAACTCATTCCAGGTGGCCATGAAATCAAAGATGACAAGCGTTGCAACGGCCGGCATCGATAACGGGAGGATGATCCGAAGGAATTTCCCCATCTCTCCGCAGCCGTCAATGACGGCGGATTCATCGATCTCTTTCGGGATTGTCCTGAAAAAGCCGCGCAGAATCAGAATTCCAAAAGGGATGCCGAAACCGATATATATCAAGAAGATACCCGGATATGTGCTGACCAGATGCGTCTTATTCAAAAACATATTGAGCGGAACTAGCGTCGCCTGCATCGGGATCATCATTCCTACTAGAAAAAACGCAAACAGGAGATTATTCCATTTGAAAACCATCCTCGTCAAGGAGTAGGCCGCCAAGGCCTCGATCAAGATGCCGAGCGGGACTTTCACCAGACAAATAATCAATGTATTTTTCATATATAGTCCCATATTGCCTTGATTCCACGCTTTAGAGAAGTTTTCCCAATGAAACGGATTGGGGAGCGCATAAAAAGGACTTGTCATTAAATCTCCCTTGGATTTCAATGCCGTAAAAGCGATAAACAAAACAGGGATCAGAAAAATGGCCGCCAGTATAATCAAGATTGCGTATCTTAGCACGTTTATTGCAGGATGAATCCTTATTTCTCCCATCTCCAAGCCGCCCTCCTTTCCCAAGTTTTATACATGAGATTTTTTCGTTGTGTAATATACATAAGGAATGATAACGATCATGCAAATCAGCACGAGGACGGCAGCGATCGCTGAACCGGTGCCAATGTTTGCAAATTTAAACGTTTGGCTGACCATCCATGTGGATAGAACCTGCGTACTCTCCGCAGGCCCGCCGCCTGTCATGCCGTAGATGATGTCATATACTTTCATGGAACCGATCAACGTCGTTGCAATGACGATCAAAAAAGTCTCTCGCAATAGCGGAAGCGTAATATACCAAAAGGATTGATGCGATTTGGCGCCGTCGATTAATGCCGCTTCATACGGGTCCTGCGGGATGGTTTGCAGTCCGGCCAGAAACAATACCATCGGCTGTCCGATTCCTTGCCACATCGCTGCTATGAACACGGCATACAAAGCTGTTTTGGGGTCTGCGAGCCATGCCTGCGTCCAATGCTCCAATCCTAACATCGTCAACAACTTGTTCACGAACCCTTGAGTAGGGTTGTACAGCCATGCCCACCCTGTCGCCACAACGATGCCGGAGAGAACGTAGGGAAAATAAAATACGCCTCTAAATATAATCCGGCCCTTCAGCTTTTTGTTTAACAGCAGCGCCAAGGCCAATCCCGAACCGACCATAAGCGTCAATGAGCCGATCATCCATACCAGATTGTTCTTCAGCGCTTTGGCAAACACGGTATCGTGCATGAAGAGATCCGAATAATTGTTTAGTCCGACAAATACCTTCGAGGAGGAAACCCCGTTCCAACTGAACAAACTTAAATACATCGTGTAGAGGGCAGGGATGAAGATAACCGTTAAGTATATGATCAGCGCCGGCATCAGGAACAGCCACGGCTTGATCGTCTTTGTCGTCACGGGTTCATTCTCCTTTCATAAATGCGCAGCAGCGACTGCTGCTGCGCATTCGGAAAACTCAGTTACTTCTGTTTGCTTTTATAGACGTTTACGGCTTTGTCAATATTCTCCGCCGCTTGCTCGGGAGTCCATTCTTTCAGCGCGACTTTATCCTGGGCTTCAAAGATCTTCTGCACCACCTCTTGCGGAAGCGCTTGGTCTGTGATCAAGAATCCGCCTTCGCTCGCGTGGTCGAGCAGAATCTTCTGGTGCGGCGTATTCTCGGATACTTCAAATTCGGTCAGGGCAGGCGAACCATATTCTCCAATGTATTTATTGACGACTTCCTTTCCAGTCAAATACTCTCCGAGTTTAATCGCTGCCTCCTGCTTGTCCGAATCGATCTCCCCGTTAATTTGCAGCATTTCCACAAATACCGAGGATCTGGCCGGCGTATGTTCTGTCGGAAATTTAAAGACTCCGTAATCATTAGGGTCAACGCCGTTGCTTGTTATGTTTCTGTCAAACCATGTGCCCTCATTAATCATGCCCGTATTCCCTTGATAAAACAGGCTTTCGGCTTCCATCGGGTCCAGTGACGAATATCCGACAGGGAAGTAATTGTTGTCGGTATATTCTTTAATTTTCTCAAATGTTTTAACGACAGCAGGATCATTCCATGAAGCTTCCAAGCTCTTAAGCTTGTCATGAAGCTCTGGACCAGCAAAGTACTCCAGCAGCTGCTCGGTAAGGCGCATCGTATGCCATCCTCCCTTGCTGCCGAAGGAAAGCGGCGTGATATCGTTCTCTTTAAGAATGGCAAGCTGCTCCTCAAACTCGGCAAAGGTGCTTGGCGCCTTTAAATTCAGCTCTTCATAAATTTGGTTGGAGTACCACATGCCAAGCACATTGAGATGAATCGGGATGCCTGATACTTTGCCGTCATACGTGCTCATATCAATGGCCGTTTTGTTATAAATGTCGGACCATTTATGATCCGCCGATACTTGGGTCAGATCAAGTGTAAGCCCGTTCTCCGGATAGAATGAACCCAGCGTTCCGCCCCAGGTAAACCACATATCGGGCAGTGTTTTGGAGGAAGCTGCGATCTTAAGAGATTCCTTGTACGGGTCAACTTCATATTGGGTGAGTTCCACGTTGATATCCGGATTGGCATTCTCGAAATCTTCAACCGCTGAAGCGAACCACTCCCAACCGTTGTTCAGCGTCCACACCGAAATCGTGGTCTGAGAGCCTGTTTGGCCTGCACGTTCCTCACCACCTGCATTTTTGGTACCTGAAGCGCAGCCCGATAAAATCACCATCGCCGACAGTATACACAGCAGCATCGAACTCCATTTTGATTTCATGTTTCATCCCCCTTGTTTTTATTGGTGTATTGCTTTGATCCGCAGCGCCTGGTACGGTTTACCCGGCAGCTCCACTCTGCAAGCCCCTGTAAATTGGCCTGGGAGAGGCGTAATGGTCATTTCCCAGGTATCGATCAACTCAATCGTAAAGTCGGTCCCTTCTGGAAGCGGAAGAATGCGATAGGCCGGCCGGCTTGATCCAAAATAGACCAGATAGTATTCACCATCTACGCCACCTGTCGGGGCATCCCACGAGAAATCGGCTTGTACAGGGTTTAACGGCGGTCCCTCTTCGGCAATTTGGCGCAAAAACAAAATTCTTGTCGGGCTCTCACCGTGCAGCTTGCCGCCGTGCGACCACCATATGATCTCCTCATCATGGAGATACGTTTCCCCATGAGTCACATAGCCCCCGCGAACCAACCCTTCCCAGTAACATTCAACCATCCGCTCAGCCGTAATATTGCCCCATCCATGATTCAGATTCCCTTCGTAACGGCATTCATCAACGACAATCGGCTTCCCG
>Ga0209784_100208_pt1 | contig 41620 bp, 38 predicted proteins | sample AraplaCvi_mLB_r2_2_FD_184284 | JGI IMG/M metagenome (GOLD analysis project Ga0209784, IMG submission 184284) | Arabidopsis root microbial communities from North Carolina, USA - plate scrape CL_Cvi_mLB_r2 (SPAdes) (version 2) | ecosystem: Host-associated > Plants > Roots > Endosphere | place: USA...
TGGGAGAGGAAGGTCGATAAACTATGGTGCCTTGAGCCCTTCCGTTAGTCTGACTCCAACGACCACGGTGTATCACTGACTGTCGCTCCCTCACGGGAAGCACTCATGGGAGATTCATCCTACTCAGGTTGCTGCACCAGCCTCTAATTTGATTGGCCGTAGAAAGGATGTTTCTAATGGAAGTCATCATTGAACGTGCATGTGGTATGGATATTCATAAGGATTCGATTACCGCATGTATTATGACACCAGAAGGCAAAGTGATTCAAAGTTTTTCTACTAAAACGGTTTTTTTATTGCAATTAATCGATTGGATTAAAGAACACGGTTGTACGCACGTAGCTATGGAAAGTACAGGTGTATTTTGGAAGCCTATTGTAAACATACTCGAGGCTGAGAATATCGAATTTTTAGTTGTGAATGCCCAACATATCAAAGCGGTTCCCGGTCGTAAGACTGATGTTAAAGATGCGGAATGGATTGCCAAGTTACTTCGTCATGGATTACTAAAAGCTAGTTTCATTCCAGATCGCATCGCACCCAACGTGAATTACGAGAATTAGTTCGATATCGTCGGAGTATGATTGAAGAACGTGCGAGACAACATAACCGCATTCAAAAGGTACTCGAAGGTGCGAATATTAAACTTGGTTCTGTTGTATCAGATGTGATGGGAGTTTCCTCTCTTGATATGCTTCGTGCCATTGCCGAAGGTGAAAATGATCCAGAAAAGCTGGCTGGTTTCGCTAGACGTTCAATGAAAAAGAAAAAAGCAGAACTTGAACTCGCACTTCGTGGCTATATCCAACCACATCAACGACTAATGATTAAAACCATTCTTACTCATATTGATTTTCTGACTGCACAAATTGAATTGTTAAATCAAGAAGTAGCTTGCCGACTTTCTACACACCAAGAAGATATCGAAAGATTGGATTCTATTCCTGGAATCGCCACTTGATTGGCAGAACAAATCCTAGCTGAAATCGGAACTGATGTAAAAAAGCAATTTCCAAGTGCAGCACATCTCTGTTCTTGGGCAGGACTAGTACCTGGACACAATGAAAGTGCAGGAAAAAGGAAATCCTCTACTATGAAAAAAGGCAATAAATACTTGAAATCGGCTCTAATCGAAGCAGCTCATTCGGTCAGAGGATCTAAAACCTATCTAGGCGCATTATATAGACGGACTGCAACTCGAAAGGGTAAAAAACGAGCTGGAATATCCGTTGCTCATGCCATCTTACGTATTGCTTATTACCTTTTAACGCGGAAAGAAATGTATGTAGACTTGGGCGAAGACTACTTTGATAAACAAAAAGAACAATCTATTATTCGATATTCTGTTCGAAGACTTGAAAGTTTGGGTTACAATGTGACCATCACTGAAACGGATGCTTCCTAATACAAACTAAACCAGATCTTTATTTTAGGCGCTACCATTTTTTTGAATATAAAGGTCGCGTTTGTTTTAGCATGGATTTTTTTAGTGCCAGAGATTTTATTTTCATGGGAGTTGAATAAGATGTGTTTCATTTTCTATGCAATACATATTGAGACTTACTGAATTTAAAGTTATTTTTCTCGTAAAACGGAATTAATTCTTCTCCACAAAATAAGCTAATCACATCAATATGAGAAAGTTCGTCCAACAATTTTGATACAAGTGTCGTTCCTAATCCTGCTTTTTGAAATTCATTATGTATAACTACATCTTCAATGTACGCCCTGAATTTACCGTCTGAAACAGCTCTTGCGAATCCTATAAGGTTACCGTCAATCCACGCACCAATTGAAATATCCTTTTTTAACATATTTTCAATATCATTCTCTTTTCTTTCTGCCCACCAACCTGCATTTTTATAGAGCATCATAAGTTCAGTGCCTTTAATTGGTCTTTCGGAAAAACTTAAAAATTGCATATTCATTTGTTATCCCCCTTTGACTTTTCATTAATTTTACATCTACAGTAAAGAGCTGTCTTGTTCAACTAAACTGCTCCGTTAGTTGAATAGCAACAATCTTTTCGAAAACAGCCTTTAGAAAATAACCTATATCTTTTATTACTTAGAGGTTTAAAAAATAGCCTTTAATTTACATTTAATAATTGATATAAGCTCCTTTTGAATTACCGCAACATTAGATTGATTACCGAACAAATTAGTTGTTGTAGTAAATAGAGTCATTTGTGGTAAAAAAGAGGATAGATAGAGCGAATTTATTTCAGCTCTTTCTATCCTTTTAATTTCTATACATATAATGTGTGACATTAAATAAGAATTCACTATTTAAAATAGTTTCAGCTTATAACTTGACTTTTAATAAAAACATGTCGATTCGTGTTTTTCATTATAAAAGGCTATACAGTTTAATGTCTTCGTTTTTATCAGCGAACCAACGCATAGCAAACTCATTTTCAAATAGGAAAACAAGATTATCAAAACGGTCTTTTACAAGCATTGAACGACCTGAAGACATCGATTCTTTAACATCCTCTTCGTTTTCAATCCATCTTGCAATTTTCGAACCAATTGGCTCCATCTTCACTTCAACATTATATTCGTTTTTCATACGATGCTCAAAAACTTCAAATTGTAATTGACCAACTGCTCCAAGAATAACTTCTTCCGTATGCAACGTTTTATAATATTGAATAGCGCCTTCTTGCACTAATTGTAAAATCCCTTTATGGAATTGCTTAGATTTCATAACATTTTTCGCAGTGACACGAACAAATAGCTCTGGCGTGAACTGTGGCAGTTTTTCAAATTGGAATGTCTTTTTACCACCTACAACTGTGTCACCAATCTGATAAGTGCCTGTGTCATATAAACCGATAATATCACCAGCAACTGCTTCATCAACTGTTTCGCGGTCGTCAGCAAGGAATTGTGTAGATTGTGTCACTTTGAATGATTTACCTGTACGAGATAAAGTCATGTTCATACCACGTTCAAATTTACCTGATACGATACGCACAAAGGCAATACGGTCACGGTGTGCAGGATTCATGTTTGCTTGAATTTTGAAAATGAAGCCCGAAAACTCCTCATGATCAACCGGATCAATAAATTGTTCATCCTCAGTAATTCGAGGCTGTGGTGTTGGCGCAAATTGTAGATATGTTTCAAGGAATGTTTGCACACCAAAATTTGTTAAAGCAGAACCAAAGAAAACAGGTGTCAATTCACCACGACGAATTTTTTCTTCAGAATACTCATTCCCCGCTTCATCAAGCAACATGATGTCATCCATTGCTTGTGAATAATAAGAAGTCACCTTCATAGGATGCTCAACTGCAAGTTCCCCATTATCATCAATTGGTAAGAAACGTTCTTCTTCCTCAGTACGGAATTGCTCGATACGTTTATTATAACGATCATAAATACCTAAAAACTCTTTACCCATACCGATTGGCCAGTTCATTGGGTAAGCATTAATGCCAAGTACCTCCTCAAGCTCTTCAATCAGCTCAAGTGGCTCTTTCCCTTGACGGTCTAGTTTATTGATAAAAGTAAAAATTGGAATACCTCGCATTTTACAAACTTTGAATAGCTTTAAAGTTTGTGCTTCAATACCTTTGGCAGCATCTACGACCATGACAGCACTATCCACTGCCATTAAAGTACGATACGTATCCTCCGAGAAATCTTGGTGACCCGGAGTATCTAAAATATTAACACGTGAGCCGTTATAATCGAATTGCATTACTGAAGAAGTTACAGAAATCCCACGTTGTTTTTCAATTTCCATCCAGTCAGATGTTGCAAACTTACCTGTTTTCTTTCCTTTTACTGTACCGGCATCACGAATCGCACCACCAAATAGTAAAAGCTTTTCTGTAATCGTCGTTTTCCCAGCATCAGGGTGACTAATAATGGCAAAAGTTCGACGCGATAATATATCTTTTTCTAAATTTGAATTCATCTCGTTATTCTCCTTTTTTCATACTTAATAATAATAAAAGAAGACTTGCCTTACTTACAACCTTTTTACATGATTTCCCCAAAAAAGAGGTTTTTATTTTGGCGAGGGACAATGTATAGTTTCCTCAAACATTTTCGATACTACCCTTTCTTTCATCTACTTACATTATGACATTCACCAAAAGTACCCAAAAAGAAAACCCTTTAGTACGAACTAAAAGGGTTCTCTAAGTATGGTGAACTTCCCGCATCTTTGCATGCTTTCTCGTTCACCCTATCAAGTACACTCTAACATCCTCATTGGAGATCATATATTATACAAATTTTAAGTGGCCAGCTTCTATTGCAATATCTGCATCACTATGCGGATATTTCGTATTCTCAATAATTTGATAATCTTCATGGCCTTTACCAGCAAAAATAATCATATCTCCTGGTTCAGCAACCTCAATCGCATGACGCACCGCTTCAGCACGGTCTCCGATACATGCATAATTTTCATGAAGCATCCCTTTAGCAAGATCACCTGTAATACTATCATAGTCCTCATAGCGTGGGTCATCTGTCGTTAAAATAACGTAATCAGCGGCTGATGCTTTTTCTGCCATTGCTGGACGTTTTGATTTATCACGATTGCCACCCGTACCAACTAGGAAAATAAGCTTCCCTTTTTTATATGGTTCAGCTGAAGAAATTGCCTTTTCAATGGCATCAGGTGTATGTGCATAATCAACAAAAATCTGCACTGGTAAATCTGAACAAACTTTCTCCATGCGGCCCTTCACTGGTGGCAATTGCTCGATTTGCTCAATGATTGTTTCCATTGAATAACCACGGCCATAAAAAGCTACCATAGCGGCAAGCACATTGTAGATATTAAATTCCCCGAGCAAATGCATTTTTACATGGTATATTCCCTCTGGCATTTCAACATCAAAAGATGTCATGAAATCATGATACTCACAGTTAATAGCTCGGAAATCAGCTGTTTCATTTTTCAAACCATATGTCCATACAGGAAATGGTGTCATCGCTGCATAGCGCTCTGACCAAGCATCATCGGCATTTAACACTACAAATTTATTCTTTTCTAAGTCTTGTCCAAGTTGAGAGAACATTAAGCCCTTCGCATGGCCATATTCCTCCATCGTACCATGGAAATCAAGATGATCATGTGTAAGATTTGTAAAAATAGCTATATCATATTCTACCCCAGCTAGACGTCCAAGTGCTAAACCGTGTGAAGATACCTCCATCGTCATTAATCTGCAGCCTTCCATTTTTGCACGGAATATCATTTGTTGAGTCGATAATGCATCGCTCGTAGTATTTGCAGATTCATATAAAATACCATTTAAATTAAAGCCGATTGTTCCTGATAATGCCGATTTCTCACCCATACCATGCATTATATTTTGAATAATACCCGTTACTGATGTTTTTCCGTTTGTCCCAGTTACGCCAATCATTGTCATATCTTTCGACGGATAGTCAAAAAACTTTGCAGCTAACAAGCCAACTGCACGATCCGTATCTTTTACAATGACTTGTGCAATATTTTCTGCTAATGGTAATTTTCGTTCTGTTACAACAATTGTTGCGCCACCTTCAACAGCTTTCTGTGCATAGTCATGACCATCTACTGTATAACCTTTTATACAAACAAACATACTATTTGGTTGTACACTTCGTGAATCAATGACAATATCACTTACTTGGTCAGGTAGCACTCCAATTATTTTTTTCAAAGGTAATGCATTCAACAATTCCTCTGCATACATTTCATAGTCCTCCAATCAATCTCTACATTCATTTCATCATTTATTGTTTATTCGACAAAAAATGACAAGATGAATACCCCCACATTCTAATGAACTTATTTTACTACTTATTCACCGATAAATAAAATGCCTGTAAGAACGTTTTTAAAATGAAAACGCTATCATTTTAATATATTTTTAATATTTCACCTTAGTTTACCTAACATATCAAAAAACGGCATTTATCGACAACCTAAATGGGAAATATACGTTGGAGAGCTAATCAATTATGCCTCGACAAAATTTGTTGCTATCGCTTCGCTTTCGCACAGAAAACATTTGTTGCTGTCTTCGCTTTCGCACAAATAAATTGCCACAGGATGTAGGGTTCTAAAACTGAGTTCCTCTATTTCTCGGGCGTCCAAAAAAGTGAGGTGTCAGTGTCCGACACCTCCTTTTACTATTTCATGATAGTTCGCACAAGCTTAACCTTTTGTTTATATGGGGGAAAGAGAACATTCGTCTCTACCTTCGATGATTTTTTTAAAATAGATTTTGGATGGGTAAAGTTTTCAAAGCTTGCCTTCCCGTGATATGCTTTGACCCCTGATGGTCCGACACCGCCAAATGGCAAATGTAAATTTCCTACATGTGTAATCGTATCATTAATACACCCTCCACCAAATGGTAATTCCTCTAAAAAGTACTGTGTAGCTTTTTCATGCTCTGAGAAAAAATAAGCTGCTAAAGGCTTTGGTAGCTGACGAATCTGGTGAATAGCCAGCGGTAAATCATCATACATCATCACAGGTAAAATCGGACCAAATAGTTCATCCTGCATCGAAGGACTTGACCATTTCACATAACCAATAATTGTAGGCTCAATATACAAATCATCACGATCTGTTCTACCACCAAATGTAATTGCATCACGTTCTTCCACGATAATTTGCTGTAAGCGATCAAATTGTCTTAAATTTACAATACGACCGTAGTCAGGGCTTTTTAATGCATTTTTACCATAGAAGGAACGAATCGTTGCTTTCAATATTTTCATAAATTTGTCATAGACATCTTTATGGACAAGAACATAATCTGGTGCCACACAGGTTTGACCAGTATTTGTGAATTTCCCCCAAGCGATTCTTTTCGCCGCTACTTCTAAATTGGCTGTTTGATCAACAATTGCGGGACTTTTCCCACCAAGCTCTAGGGCAATTGGTGTTAAGCGTTCCGCCGCTGCCTTTGCAACAACTTTTCCAACTGCCACACTCCCTGTAAAAAATATATAGTCAAAGGATGCATGAATAAGTGCAGTCACTTCCTCTTTTTCTCCCTCTACAACCCGAACATAGGAAGGACTAAACGTTTCTTCAATTATTTTTTTAACGATCGCTGCTGTATGCACAGATGTTTCTGATGGTTTTACAATTGCCGTATTACCACCAACAATTGCTCCAATTAATGGCTCCATTACAAGCTGGAATGGGTAATTGAATGGACCAATGATTAATGTTACTCCATATGGCTCTCTTACAATAAAGCTTTTTCCCACTTGGTATTGTATCGGTGTTTTTACAGCTTCAGGTTTCATCCATTCTTCAACATGCTTGACCATATAAGAAATACTATCTAAAACAATGCCAATTTCTGTTGCATATGCTTCAAACTCACTCTTACGTAAATCTAAATATAGAGCATTCAAAATTTCTTTTTCATATTTTAAAATCGTTTTCTTCAGATTTATTAATTGCTCTTTTCGAAATTTTGTACCTTTCGTTGCTCGTGAAAAATAAAATTGACGCTGTTCTGTAATCATATTTTCTACATCTTGTATCGTAAAATTCATAATAAAAGCACCTCTTTTTTTAAAATGGCGTACATAGTTTTTTCATTTCGAAACAAACTATCTTTGTCTATACGATACAACATTGACAATCAAAATTCCTCTTTCTTGAATGGACGGAATGTGTAGACGGTTTTGTAATTTTGGGAAACTTACAACTACATATTGAAAAATTGAAATGGGGGCTAAGACAATGACAACAACAACAGGAACTTGGTGGGAGTCTATTTTTTCTGGACCATTAGCACACGGTATTTGTGAAGAAAAATTATTGCTATTGCAAGATGAGGCATTCTTATATCTCTCTACAGCACCGAGTGAGAAAAATGAAGAACCTGAAGTTAATTAAAAATAGCGCGTTATAGGAGGTTATTTCCTATAATGCGCTATTTTTTGAACTTCATGCTCAATCCTAAAATTTTGGGATGACATTTATTAAAACTCATCGGAGCCCCCAAGAAAGTGCCTCATGTTATGTTACTGAGCTACTTCATACTTAAATGGATACAATTTGCTGAAATTGTGTTAATTGTACATCAAGACGGTTAATCGCTTCTTCCTCGATAGCAAAGCTCCCATCTTCTAATCGAATAATTTGTTTATCAACAATATAAACAGAATGTGCGATCGTTGTAGCTCCTAATACAGCTAAAACTGGTTTTAATGCATATTCTAAAGCGAGTAAATGTCCAATAGAGCCACCTACAGCAATTGGTAAAATAATCTTTCCAAGCAATGCTTTTTGCGGTAGCAAATCTAAATATGTTTTTAATATTCCTGTATATGAAGCTTTATAAATTGGCGTCAAAAGTATGATAATATCTGCCTCTTCAACTTGTTTATTTTCTGAAACGATGGCTTCACTTGCAAAATTAGCTTTAATTAAGTCCTCAGCAGGCAATTCATGTACATAATTTGTGTGTACCGCTATTCCCTGTGCTTTCAAGTGATTTTCTACCTTTTCGTGAATCGCCGTCACGCGTGAATTTCTCGAATTAGTGCCATTAATAATAACTGCTTTTGTCATATTAACCACTCCTTATTAACAAAGTTAACTGTCCTTATATCAAATGCAATGTCTTTACATATAGGCGTAATGTAGCGCCTAAGTAACCTGTTTCTTACAGTGTAACCATTCTCCAAAAAACGAAAGCCAAATCCTAATTTCCTATTCCATCCTCTCCAAGTTAGAAATTCACAACATAAAGATAAAAAAAGGCTTCTATGTTTACGCTCGGAGAAAATCCGTTTCGTAAAATAGAAGCCTCTAGATGTCCAGTCAACTCATTTTTTAAAACCAAGTATTCTTATAAAGTTAATTTAACATAATAATATACAAAGTCAATATGTTTTTTTATTTAATGGTATTTATAACAAAATTAAACATAATGATTAGCCTGTATCACGCTTATTATAATTTGTATAATAAATAGAAGGCTAAACAGTATTGTTATGGGTTCTGGTCGCTTAATAAAAGGTAGTTCTGAGACCATTATTGGTGAATGGCTTTATCAAAAATAGCCTTTGCAGCATCCCCTATATGCTCTGACACTGTAGGATGTGGGAAAATCATATTTGCAAGAGTATGGGCCGTACCACCAGCATTTTTAGTAGCTAAAATAGCATTTAACATTTCTGTTGCCCCATCAGCAACAACACAAGCTCCTAAAATGCGTCCTTCTTTTTCCGTCGCAATGAGCTTTATAAAGCCCACTGTATTTCCCTCCATTAATGCCTTAGAGTTTGTATGTAAAGGCATTTTCGTCACCTTATAAGGTTCGTTAACCTGTTCTTCCAGTAATCCAAAAGTTGCAATTTCAGGATGTGTATAAACACAGCGAGGAATCAAAGCTTGATCAATTCGTGCCGGTTTATTCCCCAGAATATGGTCGACAACATAAATTCCCTCTGCACTCGCTGAATGAGCTAGCTGGAAACCACCAACTAAGTCACCTATAGCATAAATATGTGGCTGACTTGTTTCAAGATGCTCATTGACAGCAATCAATCGACCTTCGAAGGCTAAACCTAGCTGCTGGGCTATTTTTGTATTCGGGCGTCGACCCGTTGCAAACAAAAGATTTTCATATGTATAAATGCCTTTAGATGTATGAATTTCATTGCCATTAAAATGCTCAAAATGGAAATCTGTCACAAGCTTAATATTAAGCTTTTTCATCTTTTCACGAATTAGTGGTCGTGCATCTGGCTCTTCTGTCTGTAAAATATCTTCACTATGATTCAGCACCGTCACCTTTGTTCCTAGCGGTGCTAAACTAAATGCCATTTCTACTGCAATAACGCCTCCACCTATAATTGTTAACTGCTTTGGTAGCTCTGTCATATCGAAAAAGGTATCCGTTGTATAGTAGGAAGAAGTCTCTATACCTTTAAAAGGTGGTACAAATGGTTTACTTCCCGTTGCTAAAATGATATCCGTTGCAGTAAAGATCTCATTACCAACTGTTACCGTTAAATCATTAGATACTGCCGCTTCTCCTCGATAAAAGGTAATTTGATTGCTCAAAATATACCCCTCAATATTCGTTAAAAGCTCGTCAATAATAGCATCCTTACGTTTCATCAATCTTGGAAAATTCACATTTACTACAGATGTTTCAATACCCCAATCATAACCACGTTTTATTTCTTGAATGAGCTTACTATGCTCCAACAATATTTTCGAAGGAATACAGCCGACATTATAGCAGGCTCCTCCTACTTTATCGCGCTCTACTAAAGCGACCTTCTTGCCACTTTTTGCTGCATGAATGGCTGCTATATAGCCCCCAGGTCCTGCACCAATAATTGCAATATCAAATTTTTCCACAAAATTCACCTCATTAACCACCATAGCATTTACAAAATTCGAATGCAACGCCATGTAATTTATAGTAAATAAAGAAACATTTTGTCTACCGACTTTCTTTAAAACTCTCGCCCCTCAAGACCCAGCTATATGGAGAGGGGGGCCAATAAAGGTAACATTTGAAATACCCATTACTAAAAAATCTCTCACTATTCTTTATGAACAATGAGAGACTTTAATTACCAGCATTTTTACCATGATAGATGAAATATTTCATAGAAAATCTAATGCCATTGACACGAAATAGTATCGCTTCTTTTCCCACAGGTATTTGCTTCGCTTCACGGATATTTTCCTTTCCGCGGAAACAACGTAAAGTTAATAAATATTCCGTTCCCAAAAGCGTTGTTGAGCTATTGCTTTGACAAATTTTTTAGCGAAATCTTTGTCGCCAGTTGCTAACACAATTCCTGGCCCTACATTGGCATTAGACATATTAAAAAATGTCGTTCCTGATGTAGCTATACCAATCGGTTTGTAATGTCTATACGCTTCATTAATATAATTTACTATATGAGAATTAAACTTTGCTTGATTTTTTGCTCTTACGCCTACAACATATAACGAATCAAATAGGACCGCATCCGTAGTAATAAATGTATCACTTGCTGTTAATTGCACGCCATCACTACTAGTAACAACCCCTAATCTGTCAGAAATAATACTGTATCGAACGCCCTGTCTAGTTAAATATTTTAGTATTTCGCCAACTTCATTTGCATCAAATCCATCACCTATTAGTACGCCTACCTTAAGTGTTTGGGGCATTTTTATAGTATTAGCTTGACTAAGTGCAGGTGATGCTAACGTGACATTTATTTGCTCGCCTTTTGGATGATTAACACCAACATTATCGGCCACAGTCGTTGCCATTGCTTTATCAACACGGACAAACATGTCGACTACTTGTTGGCGGACGGACTTACTTTTCACCTTCCCGACCTCAAAACTAAAGGCATCAATGATATGCTGTTTTTCAGGGGGAGACATACTATTCCAAAACAGCCTTGCCTGTGAAAAATGATCATCAAACGATTTACTACGTGCTCGTGTGATGCGTCCTTCAACCTTTTCTTCATAATGGACAAAGCCACCTTCCTTTGCCGTTGAAGTTGATGGTGTATTATTGGCCAAGGAATTTTTATGGTAGCTCACTTTTCCTAAATTAATAGTTTGACGACTAAAGCCATTGCGCTGATTGTTATGAAATGGACAAATGGGTCTGTTAATCGGGATTTCTGCAAAGTTTGGCCCTCCTAGACGTATTAGCTGTGTATCTAAATAAGAAAATAGCCGCCCCTGTAAAAGTGGATCATTTGTAAAATCTATGCCTGGCACAACATTCCCAGGGTGGAAGGCGACTTGCTCTGTTTCAGCGAAAACATTATCCACATTACGATTCAATGTCATCTTTCCAATCTTTTTAACTGGCACCATCTCCTCAGGCCACAGCTTTGTTGCATCCAAAATGTCAAAATCAAATTTAAATTCGTCCTCTGGCTCAAGCATTTGTACACCTAACTCATATTCAGGATAATCACCTATCTCAATGGATTCCCATAAATCACGTCGTTGAAAATCCGGATCCTTACCAGCAATGATTTGTGCTTCATCCCAAATGAGTGAATGAACACCTAACACAGGCTTCCAATGAAATTTTACAAACCTTGATTTTCCCTTATCATTGACGAAACGAAAAGCATGAACACCGAAGCCCTCCATCATTCGAAAACTTCTAGGTATTGCACGATCAGACATATGCCACATAATCATATGCGCAATTTCTTGATTGTTCGCTACAAAATCCCAAAACGTATCGTGAGCTGAAGCTGCTTGTGGCATTTCATTGTGAGGTTCAGGCTTTACCGCGTGAATTAAATCAGGGAACTTAATGGCATCCTGGATAAAAAAGACCGGTATATTATTACCAACTAAATCATAATTGCCCTCATCCGTGTAAAATTTCGTCGCAAAACCACGAACATCACGTGCAGTATCCATCGAACCTAAGCTTCCTACTACCGTTGAAAATCTGACAAATACAGGTGTTTTCTTATTAGGGTCCTGTAAAAAGCTTGCTTTAGTGTATTCCCCCATCGATTCATACAGCTCAAACTCTCCATGTGCCGCAAAGCCTCTCGCATGCACAACACGCTCTGGAATACGTTCATGATCAAAATGCGTTATTTTCTCTCGAAAATGAAAATCCTCCATAATTGTTGGCCCACGAACTCCAGCCTTTAATGAATTTTCATCATTCGAAACTTTTAGTCCCTGATTGGTCGTCATCTTTTGCCCTTCATTATCGACACGAAACTGCTCTAACTGCTGATCCTTTGCATTCTCCTCCAAATTTTTGCGCTGATTCGACTTAGATTTATCCACGCAATCCCCTTTCATTCCAATACTCATAATTCTCAATATACACTATATGTTTTTATGAAATAAACATGCTTCAAACATAGCTATAGGAAAACTTTCTCAATTCTTTCTTAATTTACAACCACATTCGAATGCTTCTAGATGACTCATTTTTTCACCAAAATCATAGAACAACTTTATTGTCACTCAACAATTCCTAATCGATCTTTCAATTGTGATGTTCTTTTCCTTTGCACTATAAAAATACCCCTTTAGATAACCATATCTAAAGGGGTATAAAGGTACGACTTTATTTCACATCTAGGGAGTTAACTCGGAATCTTCTCCCATTGGTTTAAGTGCAGTAAAAAGTCCAATTAAATTAGGTGGTATACTATATAATAAAAACTTCCAGTTATTCGTTATGATCGTGATAATCGTAAAAACAATAATAGACGTAACAATGACGATTATACCAAGCTTCACACGGGAGGGCTGCAACGTGACTGTACTGGACATACTGATGGACAAAACAATCCCAATTACTCCCCAGCTCCCTAGGTGTGTTAAAAGAAGGATACCTAAAACCATTGCGTTGCTTAATTCAATCCCAAACATGATTAAAGAAAAGAGAACATAAATTGCTCCTAATGTCACATACCATGAATAGGATTTTGCATTTTGCCATATATGATAGTATAGCTCATCTAAACCTCTGTTTTCTCTAGCTTTTTTCCGTCCAAACCACCAGCCAAGGATTCCACAAATCATTCCTCCATACAATCCAATAATACCCCCGATAGAAACTTCCATAATTACATTCTCCCCTCTTCGAAAATAAACACTTCTTCAATCGTGCAATTGAAAGCTTTTGATATGTTATAGGCAAGCTCAATAGATGGATTGAATTTTCCTGATTCAATTGCAATGATCGATTGTCGTGAGACTCCAACTTGTTTCGACAATTCCTCCTGCGTAATCTTCTTCGATTTTCGTAATTCACGAATTCTGTTTTTCATAAAGCCTCCTTTAAAAATGTAAAGTGAACTGTACATTTGTTGATAAGTAAAGTTTACTTTACATACCTTGAAGTGTCAAGTTTACTTTACAATTTAATTACTAGGAGATATATGAAATACATACAAAAGGAGGGACCATCACAAAACGTGTAGTTGATTTCCGTTCCGATGGATGCTTTGTTGCTGTCGCTTCGCTTTCGCACAGAAAACATTTGTTGCTGTTGCTTCGCTTTCGCACAGAAAACATTTGTTGCTGACGTTTTACCAAAAGTCATCCACAACTTTTATTGATGAACCAAAAGGGGTCAAGAACTGTTAAAATTACAATTATAATGAACCACACAATAACTAGTTAAAACACTTTTACTTCGCAGTAAAAGCTCGTAGCACTAGTCGAATAGCCACACATTTTTTTGATACTCTTCTTAAAATCTGGCACGCTTGTGAAAAAGAAAAAATCCTGCATATCAACTCAGGATTTTCAGACAAGCTTTTTATATACGTCGCGGCTTTATTTCAAATCTACACTCAATTTTTCTTACTTTACGACAAAACATACTATTGCAATTGCGGTAATGTATTTGTTGTTATTTTTATCTCACCTTCGTTCTATCTTCAAAATATGTAAGTGCAAATATAAGTGCAGACCTAAAAACCTTGATTGGCAAGCAAAGTGACCCTAGTTAGATTTTTGTCTAACAACTGGTTTCGCTTCAATGCCTATCAAGGTTCTTTTATCACTATTCAGCTATATGTTTATTTAAATGCTTGAGCAGCTGCAACAGCTTTTTTCCAGCCTGCATAGATTTCTTCACGATGTGAGTCATCCATATTAGGTGTGAATTGACGATCTAAATTCCAATACTCACTAATTTCATCTGGTGATTTCCAGAAGCCAACTGCTAAACCTGCTAAATACGCAGCACCTAAAGCTGTTGTTTCATTAATAACTGGACGATCGACAGGAACGTTTAATAAATCCGATTGGAATTGCATTAAGAAATTGTTTGCGACTGCACCACCATCTACACGTAATTTCGTTAGTGGGATATTGGCATCCGCTTCCATTGCACCAAGTACGTCTTTAGTTTGATACGCTAACGATTCTAATGTTGCACGTACAAAATGTTCTTTAGAAGTACCGCGCGTTAAACCGAAAACTGCACCCCGTACATCTGAGTCCCAATAAGGTGTACCTAGACCAACGAATGCAGGAACTACATAAACGCCGTCAGTCGACTTTACACGTGCAGCATATTGTTCAGATTCTGAAGCAGAACGGAACATTCGTAAGCCGTCACGTAACCATTGAATAGCAGAGCCAGCTACGAAAATACTTCCTTCTAAAGCGTAAGTAACCTTACCATTTAAGCCCCATGCAAGCGTAGTTAATAAGCCATTCTCTGATTTTACTGCCTTTTCACCAGTATTCATCAACATAAAGCAGCCCGTACCGTAAGTGTTTTTAACCATACCTTCTTCAAAACAGGCCTGACCGAATAGAGCCGCTTGTTGATCGCCCGCAGCCCCTGCAATTGGAACAGCAGAACCAAAGAACAGCGCTTCCTCCGTATATCCATACACCTCAGAAGAAGGACGAACCTCAGGAAGCATAGAAGCTGGAACACCTAATATGTCTAAAATTTCTTCATCCCATTTTAAATCATAAATATTGTACATTAACGTACGAGAAGCATTTGAATAATCTGTAACATGGACTTTACCACCTGTTAACTTCCATATTAACCACGTATCAATTGTACCGAATAATAAATCGCCTGCTTCTGCTTTTTCACGAGCACCTTCAACATTGTCTAAAATCCATTTTACTTTTGTACCTGAGAAGTATGCATCGACTAATAAACCAGTTTTATCACGGAATAAATCATTGTAACCGTTTTCTTTCAATTCCTCACAAATAGCGTTCGTTTGGCGTGATTGCCAGACAATCGCATTATAAATTGGTTTCCCTGAATGTTTATCCCAAACAACAGTTGTTTCGCGTTGGTTTGTAATACCGATCCCAGCAATTTGATTTGATTCAATATTTTTTGCAGAGAGCACTGTAGCGATACAAGAAAGAATAGAAGACCAAATTTCTTCTGCATGATGTTCAACCCATCCGGATTGTGGGAAATACTGCGGGAATTCTTGTTGTGCAACGTGGAGAATGCTCCCTTTTTCATCAAACAAAATAGCACGTGAGCTTGTTGTACCTTGGTCCAAAGCTAAAATATATTTTTTTTCTGACATCGGACATACCTCCAATAATTTTTTAATTTCTTTCAGCAAATGTTTTCTGTAGCGAAAGCGAAGCGACGGCTACAAATGTTTTATTATGCCAAGGCATAAATAATTTACTCTTCACTTTTAACATTTTTCACTGTCATTTGAGCACTGATAAAAATAATAACTACAATAATAGCAAATACCCAAAATGTGATACTATTTTTCCCCTCAAAAATTTGTTGGAAGAATAGAGCACCAAAAGTACCACCGATAATTGGACCTACAACTGGAATCCATGCATATGACCATCCAGAGTCACGTTTATCTGGGATTGGTAAGAAAAAGTGAGCTATACGTGGGCCTAGGTCACGTGCAGGATTAATTGCATAACCAGTAGGACCGCCTAATGCCATCCCGATGACTACAATTAGCATACCAACTAGAAATGGATTTAAACCATCCGTAATTGAATTTGTTCCCAATGCTAGAATACCTAAAACAAGTATAAACGTACCAATCATTTCTGAGATTAGATTTGATAATGGATGTTTAATAGCAGGCATTGTAGAAAATACAGCCAGTTTCGCTTCCGGATCTTTCGTACCTTTCCAATGTGGTAGATACATAAAATAAACGAGTATCCCCCCTAAAAATGCACCAATCAATTGTGCAGCAATGTAAGAAGGTACGTCTTCCCACGGGAAATTACCAATTGTAGCAAGTGCGATTGTTAAAGCAGGATTTAAATGAGCCCCGCTAATACCACCAACAGCATATGCAGCCATAGCCACAGCTAGACCCCAAGCAAAGGTAATCACTACCCATCCACCGCCAAAGCCTTTCGATTTGTGCAGTGATACACCTGCAACAACGCCACCACCGAATAAAATAAGAATCATCGTGCCGACAAGTTCAGCTGTAAATGTTGACATACAGAAGCCCCCTTTGTAATAGTGCACTTAGTAAAAAAATAAACCCACACTTAAACAAACTGCACGTTATAATGCAGATGATTAAATGTGGGTTCCTTTTCCTAACCACGCGCTTTTTAACTTATGTACATTGTAGAGAAAATAATATACATAGTCAACAATATTTTTGGAAATTTTCCCACAAGTTCTTATTTGATGTTGTAATAGCTACTGCTCCAGCTGATAACGCTTCCTCTATGCTTTCAACAGTGCGAACTAGTCCACCTGTAATAACAGGAATTTTCGTTCGCTGGTGTACCTCTGAAATCATTGAAGGAATGATGCCTGGTAATAATTCAATATAATCAGGCTTCGCTGATTCAATCATTGAAAAGCTTTTTTCTAGTGCAATCGTATCAATTAAAAAGACGCGCTGAATGGCAATAATCCCACGAGATTTTGCTTTTATTAACATATTAGATCGAGTGGAAATTATACCTGCTGGACGGATATCATTACATAAAAAATCTGCAGCAAAGTTATCCGTTTTTAAGCCATGAATTAAGTCTGCATGAATAATTAATTTTTTACCGTTACGATCTGCCTCTCGCTTTATTGACATAAGCAAACTAATATGAACTTCTAATAGCACAATGTATTCGAATCGACTATTTAATATTTCATCAAATTGCTTAACTGTACGTGCAGCTGGAATAATTTGTTGATTATTGAAATTCATTCGATTTCCCCTTTATATCAATTATGCCTCATAATTGCGTTTGGAATCGGTTTTTGCTTGTACAAAGCCGATTCTGCGACATCTGCCAGAGGCTAACTTTTTTAAGCGGGTGTTGGACAAGCACTTAAAGAAGTTAAAAAAGTCAGGTCGCCATTAAGACGACCTTCCTTTTTATTATAATGCAGTTGTAGCTCTTGTTATTTCTAAATTTAAATCTTTTTCATATTGTGTACGTTGTTCAGTAGACCAATGTAATTGTTTTGCCATTTCATCTAATACTGCATCTTTATATTGTATAACAAGTGCGATATTAAAGAACATATAGGCTGTGCGACGAATCATAAAGTCGTTTGGATGAACTACCATTTCATGATGGATACCATACATTAGTTGAGCATATAACCCTTGAGGTAAAACAGGATGCTGTTCTTTAGCATATTCAAAAACAGTGTCCACATTAGAACCGTAATGATGCGCTAAATGTTTTGCTTCCTCTTCTGATAATCCGATATCAACACCCATTTTTGTGCGTTTCGCCACGAAGGCATGTAAGTTTTGAGAGCCTCCGACATCTCCACCGGAAATATGAATCTGCTTTGTATAACATGGTTTTGATGCAATGCCAAATCGTTGTTCTAAATCTTGTGCAATCTTATTTAAAACTGTTTCAGCCATTTTACGATAACCTGTTAATTTACCGCCAGCGATTGTCACAAGACCTGACTGAGATTCCCATACTTCGTCCTTACGAGAAATTTCAGATGGATTTTTACCTTCTTCATGAATTAATGGGCGAACACCTGCCCAGCTTGATTCGATATCTGAATCAGTGACGTTAACTTTTGGAAACATATAATGAATTGCTTTCATAATATAATCACGGTCTTCTTGATGGATATTCATTTCACGGGCATCACCTTCGTAAAATGTATCTGTCGTTCCAACATACGTTTTCCCATTTCGAGGAATCGCAAACACCATACGACCATCAGGTGTATCAAAATAGACAGCTTGACGTAATGGGAATTTAGATTCATCAAAAACGATGTGCACACCTTTTGATAAAATTAAGTGCTTACCATTTTGTTGTCCTTCGATATTACGAACCTCATCTACCCATGGACCAGCAGCATTGACAACTTTTTTTGCGCGAATATTAAACGTGCTATGGGCAATCAAATCTTGTGCTACAATACCATCAATTTTCTTTTGGTCATTGTATAAAAAGTTTTCTGCCTTTGTATAGTTAATGAGTGTAGCACCTTTTTCAATGGCAGCTTTGGCAACTTCGACTGTCAGACGTGCATCATCTGTACGATATTCCACATATACACCACCACCGCGTAAGTCCTCACCTTTGACCAAAGGTTCTTTTTCCATTGTTTTTGCAGCATTTAACATATATCGACGCTCAGAACGTTTAACCCCTGCTAAAAAATCATAGACGCGTAAGCCAATATTCGTTGAGAATTTACCGAATGTGCCACCTTTATGGAATGGTAGTAGCATCCAAACAGGCGTTGTTACATGCGGTCCATTTTCATAAACAATTGCACGCTCTTTTCCTAAATCTGCAACCTCTTTTATTTCAAATTGTTTTAAATAACGAAGTCCACCATGCACTAATTTTGTTGAACGACTAGAAGTACCAGCGGCGAAGTCCTGCATTTCAACTAACGCTACAGATAGACCACGAGCAATTGCATCAAGTGCGATACCACAACCTGTAATTCCACCACCGATCACCAATAAATCGTATTCTTTACTTTGTAATTCTTCAATCGTTTGTTGACGTTGTATTGCTGAAGCTGTGCTCATAATGAAATTCCTCCTTATTTAAAGCGAAAAAAAGAGACCATTAAAAGCACATGTACAAATGTACATATGTTTTTAATGGTCTCTCAATCGCTCAAACCTAGTATATTAACTTAATTTCATTGTAGTCTTTTTAGAAAGAAAAGGCAAGGTAGATCGTCTAGAAATATTACGAATACAACATACACTTTTCAATCATTTATAGGTTTAAAATCGCGTCATATGTACAGTTCAATTGTCATGGCCTCTGATATTATTCCCAAATATAAAAAATTTATTTACATGTTTGCGTGGAACATAAAAAAGTTCCCCTTCAATCAACTTAATATATGTCGTACTTTTAATAATTGTTATCCCTACCTTTCGAGAAATAAAAAAAGCAGGCTCTCCATTAACTAGTAATAGAAAACCTACTATTTGAATAATTGTAGCTGTCGCTTTGCTTTCGCTACGGTCTGTGCTTGCACAAAGAACGACTTTTTTTACTGAAAGAAGTTAAAATATGTATTTTATCATTTCATGTATATTGCAATAAGGATTGTCACGGCTTTCCGTCTTACGAAGTGACATCATATCCGTGCAATTTTTAATAGCGACCTCATGTCGGAGTGCGATCGGTGCAATGACTGACTCATCTGCTTTATGACGAAAATAACGTGTTACCCCAAGATGCTGCTCCATTTTGTCATTTAATACGGCACGAGGATACTTTTCAGATAGATCGACTTCTTCAAAATGCAACAATAGCCATAATTCAAATGCTTCATTTGAATAGGCAATATGAATACTATTCTCCTCACAAAAGTCATTAACTTCCTCTAATTGCTTGTCAGTTAGATCATCTTTATCAAAAACAATCCAAACCTCATCAAAATATTGGTAGCTTGAATCTCGATAGGCATGCTGGGCTAGCTTAATAGCCGAACGCTTGACGTTTTTTATTTTGACACTTACCATTTTTGAGCGCTTTAAAATACGCATTTGCTCAAAATAAATGCGTTCGGTTTCACCTTCACAATAAATTAAAACTGTTTTACGCAGTGTTCGATTCCCTTGTTGACGCACTCTCACTGCTCAAATACCTCCACTTCCTATTAATTATACCCCGGCATAATTGCAGATAAATGCCACAGGACGATGGCGTTCTTAGACTGAGTTCCTCTATTTCGGCGGCTGTTTGGATAAGCCCTCCAAAGAAGTTAAATATTGATTTGATAAATATTCATTAATAACCGGTGTAGCCCCAAATTCTCCTTTTAAGTAACGCTTAGCATAAGAAATATCCCCACGTTTCTTCTGTAAATCTGCAAAATCAAATAAGGAGTATAACTCGGATTCATTTTTAAAGCTTTTATTTACAAACCATATTTGGTCGGAACGTAGTGGCTGATCTAATAAATCAATTTCATGACTTGTGACAACAAATTGATTCGTAACATTACGCTTGCTGTTCATAATGGCCATTAAAAATTCGCAGATGGACACATGAAATGCTGTGTCAAATTCATCGATAAAGATTGTCTTCCCTTTATTGTATGCATCGACCATGACACATGCTAAATGCAGCATACGGACCGTCCCCTTTGAATCCATCGTCCAATTGATCGTTTCTGTCCCGATCGGCGCGCCTACTTCATCGAACGATAAATAGTGCAAATCGATATCCACTTCTTGTATAACTTCTGTAGTGTCAAAATCATAGCCAATAGTATTTTTCTCTCTTCGCTCAACCCGTCTTGCCGTCACATCTTGAATAGAAAAGTCTGCAATCTTTAGTATCTTTATAACCTCTTTCTTAAAGGGCTCCTCTTCAAGTTTACGAATAAGTGGATGACTTGATAACCGATTTGTTTCATCTAAAAATAGTACTTTATGTAAAAACCAATCAAATATTTTCGTAGCATCTCGGTCATTAAAGACATTTAATACCGATAAGAAAGCTGTATTATCACGCGTATATTTTGTCAATTCTAGCGTAGTACCATTGACAGCTTCATACAAATATTCTGTACCATCCCATCGTCTATTAAAAAGCTCCATTTTTAGAGACTTTGTCGTTTTAGTTAGACCTTCATAAAGAACCTGTGATGCATTATACTGTACCTCATAATCGTACAATACCCCATCTAGTAATAACGAAATCATAAATTCTGTCGGTTGTTCTTGCTGACTTCCTAATTTAAACGGCTGGTAGGGCAAGCGAAGTTGTTTAACATTATTAAGATTTTCAAAGTTAAACAATAAAGAACGTAAAATTTTAATTGCAGTGAATAAGTTTGATTTTCCACTTCCATTTGGTCCGAAAATAAAGGCACTTTTTACAAGGTGAAATGAGTCACATTTCATCGTATGTGTCTCCTTTAATTTTCGAATACGGCTTCCCGCCACCATTGAAAATAGGGTTTCATCCTTATAACTTAAACAATTTTTCACTCTAAAATCTACTAGCATTTGTAGGCCCCCGTTCCATTCCATAGCACTCCTTTAATTATACTATAGGCGTAAAAAATCACCTATTACTCCGCGAATACCAATAATACGATGTACTGATGAACGCTTACTTTCCGTCTCCTTAAAAATATAAAAAGACGATTTCCCTTTTAGGGTAAATCGTCAAAAAAAACACTGATCATCACCTACATATTTTGAGCTCATCCCCAATGGAAGTCACCCATAATTAATAAAAACTGAAGTAGTACCGATAAATCTTCAGGTATAATGAATTCATTCACTAACGTGGGGTTGATTTCCGCTTCGCTGGTCTCCATGGAGTCACCTAGTCCCCACTCTAATCACCTTATTTATAATTTAATTAAATTTCCACTATCTTTTCATTTTGTAAAGCTTGCAATGTACGCTCTATGCCTTCCGCAAAAGTAGTTTTTGGTCTCCACCCTATCGCCTTTGCCAACTTAGCGTTATTTAAAAATGAATGCTCAATATCTCCTTCTCTCGCAGGTGCATATTGAATTTCTAAAGGATGATTTAAATGCTGTAATAATAAAATGACTTGATGAATCGACCATGCCTCATTCGTTGATACATTATAAATGCCTTGTAATCTAGCCTGTACACCAGCATAAATAGCATCCGCAATGTCATCTACATATATGAAATCTCGTGTTTGTTCTCCATCCCCATAAATCGTAAAGGGCTTTCCTTCTATACTGCTTTTTAACATGCTAGGAATAACCGCCATTTCCCCCCGCATACATTGCCTTGGACCGAATACATTAGCAAATCTATAAATTAATGTTGGTAAACGATAATCTCTTTGCCATTTTTCACAGTATGTCTCACCGATACTTTTGTTTAATCCATACATCGAAATCGGCTCACTAACATCTGTTTCTTCTAATGGTGGATAGTGACTATCACCATAAACAGCTGCTGACGAGGCAAAAACGAAATGCTTTACTTTATATTTTGACGATAAAAAGAGCATCTGACTAAGCCCTACAATATTCGTTAAAACATCCTTCACTGGCTCTTGCACCGATTTTTGAACACTCGTTTGTGCTGCGCAATGAATGACCACATCAAATGATGTTTCTTTAAAAAGATGCTCACAAACCTCATCTTCCACATTCAAAAGATAAGATTTATGATCAAAGTCGATATTGCGTAAATGACCGGTACTTAAATTATCAATAATATAAACATTTGCACCCTCTTGAAAAAAACGCCTAGCCACTGCACTACCAATAAAACCATAACCACCTGTCACTAATACATTCATCCCATCGCCCCCAAAAACAATATGATGTTTTATATGCAGTAATTACTAAAATTATGCAAGCAACTTGTTTGTTATGTTATTTTCTGGCAATGTTTTATTATAAAAAAAACGTGCCCGATATGAAATCGAGCACATTTTACAAAATTAAGCTGGGTTTACTTCCAGTTCAACTGTAATTTTGATGTCTTTCCCAACTAGAACACCGCCAGTTTCCAAGGCCGCATTCCAAGTTAAGCCAAAATCTTCACGATTGATGGATGTTGTAGATTCAAAGCCATAAACTTCTTGGCCCCATGGATTTGTACCTTTACCATTAAATTCAGTATCAAATGTTACTGATTTCGTTACGTCTTTAATTGTTAAATCACCTGTAACCGCATATTCATCATTTGATTTTTTTGCAATGTTTGTAGATTTAAATGTAATTGTCGGATATTTTTCAGTATCAAAGAAATCTGCTGCTTTTAAGTGATTATCACGATCTTCACTACGTGTATTGATGCTAGCTGGATCAATTGTAAAGCTAATGTTTGCTGTTGTTAAATCTGCAAGATCTGCCGCTTCAATATCCGCTGAATAAGTATCGAATACACCTTTTACTTTTGATACCATCATGTGTTTTACTTGAAAGTTAATTGCTGAGTGTCCTAAATCAATGTTCCATTTTGCCATTATAAATTCCTCCAATTGGGTTGTTTTTATCTCGAATTCGAGATATATTATAAAATATGAAGTAACTACTTAAATTATGTTTACGATTAAACATTTGTAGTTACTTCTGTTGCATCCTAGTTAACAGCAGTTACGAAAAGTAATTGATTACTTTCTGTAACTTACTATATATTAATAATTTACTTACGTCAAGTTATTTTTTAAAAATTTTTGACCGAGGCATTTTCAGAAACTACCTGAGCGATTTCTCCGTTTAGAAAATTACTCCAACTACTTTCTTTAAATAAAAAAGAAGCTTCCCAACGAAATGGGGAAACTCCTTATCTATCAGCGTTTCACTAATTTACCTTGGACGACAAAACGATAGTCGTCACTCATGACAGAATCCTTACAAGTGGATAGTGTAAGAATTTTGTCTTCCGGTCCAAGCTCTACATTCATTTCGATTGAAGAGCGTGCTTGAATGTCGTCTAAAAATTTTAAGTAAATATCATTGCTCTTAAACTCTGTTTCAATATAATAAAAATCAATGGTAGTTTCATATGCTGCAAAAATTTCAACGTTATAACCTTCATACAGTGTATCTAAATAAATGATAGGATGCTTGTTTGCATATTGCTGATTTAAGTAATTTTTAAGACTCCCAAACATCGTACTATTCTTCATGGCATGGCCGTATAAAATAGTATTTTGGTTTATATTTTGCACATTATTACGATAGTCCATAAATACACTGCCTGCTCGACTTTCTCGATCTTTATAATTATGATTTAAATAAAAATCATTATTTTCAGCTTGTAAAATTGGATTATTGAGCTTTGTCCCGTCTGCAGAAATCCATCCAACAATATTATTATTTACAGTAAGTAAATCATTGAATTGTGGACGGATTGTAAATGGTGTTGATGAGATTTCATCTGCTTTATCTTCTAAAGAAGCCAATGTTGATTGGTAAATCGTTTGTACTTCTTCCAATGATTTTGAAGTCTCATAGTACGTGTATAAGTACTTGGCTAATGCAAAGCCTGAGTATAAGAATATCGCTAAATATATAAATGTTAAAAACTTAGATGCCCATATTTTCATCGTATCACCTATTATATTGCCAGGGGTACCATGTAAAATCCAAACTGCTCATCCTCATTGAAAATGGCTTCGACCCCATAGACTTCTTTAATAACTTCCCTTGTAATGACGTTACGTGGTGCTCCTTCGGCTATTATTTGTCCAGCTTTCATCAGAATGATTTGATCGCTATAGCGAATCGCCTGATTGATATCGTGATGCACCATAACAATTGTTAAGCCATATTCCTTATTTAATGCCTTCACAAGCTCCAATAACTCAATTTGATAATAAATATCCAAATAGGTTGTCGGCTCATCCAAACATAAAATTTCAGATTGCTGTGCTAAAGCCATTGCAATCCACACTCGCTGACGTTCCCCACCTGATAAAGCCTCTAAATTGTTTTCTCGTTTTTCCAACAAATTCGTGCAAGCAAGTGCCCATTCAATAGCTTTGACATCTTCCTCATGATTTCTTTTTAGCATTGAATGATGTGGTAGACGTCCAAAGCTCACTAGCTTTTCTACTGTTAAATCCTTCGGTACATCATTTTGTTGATAGACAATTGCTAGTTTTTTTGCAAATTCTTTTGGCTTGTAGTGCACCAAATCCTTGCTTTCTAACGATACATTCCCCGATTTCGGCATATTGTTGCGGGACATAACATTTAATAATGTTGATTTCCCACAGCCATTTGGACCGATAATCGTTGTGATTTTGCCCTTTTGAATTATCGTCGATACACCGTCTAAATGATTTCGTGTATTATCATGCGATACAATAATATCTTGTATTTCCATGTCTCCTCACTCTTTTCGTAATAGGAATATTAAAAATGGTCCACCGATAATCGCCATAATGGTGGATGCTGGAATTTCAAGCGGTACAGTAATTGTGCGACCAATCGTATCTGCCACTAATATTAGTAAAGCGCCAGCTAATGCTGTAAAAGGTATGAGCACCTTATGATCGTGTCCAACAATACGACGAGAAATATGTGGTACTAACAGACCGACGAACGAGATAACTCCTGCTACAACAACAGAAACAGCTGATAATAGTACCGCAACAGCGGCTATTACTAGACGAGCCCGAGCTATAGGAAAGCCTAGACTTTTTGCTGTTTTGTCTTGTAATACGAGGAGATTACACCAACTATATAATGCAAAGGAGGCTATTAATCCGACAGTACCATAAGTAACAATTGTTGATACGTCCTTCCACGTACGCATCGTTAAGTTTGAGCCTACAACGCTGGAGGCTGAAGTATTCAATGAACCGCCTAAACTAATGAAAGCCTCTGTTAACCCAGTGAACATTGCATTAATAGCGATTCCGACTAAAATAAGTTTCAATGGACTTAAGCCTGACTTCCATGACAACGTAAAGACGAGTGCGCAGGCAAATGCCCCGCCCATAAATGCTAATATAGGTGTCATAAAAAATAATGCTGGAAAGAAGGAAATAATAAAGAGCTGGACAAATGACGCTCCTGAAGATATACCAATAACCCCGGCATCCGCTAATGGGTTACGCATCACTGATTGTAATAGTACCCCTGAAACGGAAAGTGCTGCCCCAGCAAACAACGCAACAATAATTCGTGGAAACCGTAAATCTCGGATAGCCTCCATTTGACTATTTCCTTCATCAAATAATGCACCTATAAATTCAAAAAAGCCCATTTTAATGCTACCTGTCGTTGCGGCATAAACTGCTGAGACAAGTAATAATACAATTATAATTGAAAAGCTTACAATTTTTTTTGTCATACCGGACTTCCTTTTTCTTTTCAAATTCCATCATGTTACGAGTACATCCACAACTTTTCCAATTATTCCTAGACAGCTTAATAGAAATATTAGAAAAGCAGGGCTATGCTTGTTTTATTTACGATAGAAGATTTCCATTAGCTGTCCTAAAGCCTGTGGCACTTGTAAAGAAGCTGTCGTACCGAATAATTCTTCCTCCAAATCATAGACTTTGCCGTTTTTCACTGCGTTAAAATGCTTCCAAATATCATTCGTTTTAAATTCCTCATCAAACATTTTTACAACTTCATCTGGCATACCGTGTGATAGTCGTAAAATAATATCAGGGTTACTATTATGCAAGTACTCGGTATTCGAAGATAAGTATTCAGCGTCCTGCCCTTCCATTACATTAATACCGCCCGCACGTTTCACAAGGTCTCCCGCATAGGAATTTTCAGTTGCAACTAAATAACTTCCTGGAATACCAAGTAAGATTAATACACGAGGCCCCTCTTTGTTCTTTGCAACTGTTTGTACAGCATCAATATTTTTTTGTAATCCATTCACTAGCTTCTCAGCTTGTTCTACGCGATTATAGCGTTCGCCAAGTGTCTTAATCTCGGAAAGCATGGCATCAACACTTTGAAAGTTTAAAAAATTAACCGGAATTTTTAACTGCTCGAATTTATCTTGTAAATCATACTCTAGCGTTGAAACTGATAACACATCAGTTGGATTTAATGATTTAACAATCTCCATATCGGGCTCCATTGCATTACCGATCGTAGGCAGTTTATCGAAACGTTTTGCTAATGTTTTTTCTGTTTCAGGCACTGCTATAGCGTCCAACTCAAGCTTATCTAGAATATCTGCAATAACAACCGTTCCTGCAATAATACGATGTTCATTCGCATCAGTTGCTTTAGTTGATGGCTGTGCTTTTCCCGTTGGTGTCTCCGTCTTTTCTTGCTTACTTCCATTACTGCAGCCGACGACTACCAAAAGTAATGACATCATCGCCATTATGAGCAACCAACATTTCCAATTCTTTTGCATAAAGTCATCTCCTATTTATTTCTGTTCAGTCGCATCTTTTTTTGCATTTTTAAAACGGCGAACGAGTGACCAGCCCGATAAAATACAAATTACTACTAGCAACACTATCTTCACAATATTCAGCTGAGCAAGCTGCTGATCGACTTTTGAATCCTTCGCAACTTTTTCAATAGTCTCCTCTTTAACATCAGCTTTCTCGGCGTCGTCTTTATCTTCAATAGGTGCGTCAAGTGTACGATCAAATGCTAACCGCTCTTCCTTAGGCACAGTTACAGTTGACTGGAATGATGGCAGTGGCCGTGAGAACTGAGTCGGCTTTACAGGCTCCTGTTGTGTTTCCACTGGTGCCTTTTTGACTTTCTCTTTAACAATAACAGGTTGCTTTTCACTAGCTACTTGTGTAGAGGGTGCTATTACAGTGGGCTTGCTTAAAAACTGCGCTACTTGCTGTTGATCAAATTTTAGATTTACGAAATATTGATGATGATAAGACATCTCAGGTATATCAACTTTAACCCACATTCGTATTGGCTTTTCAAAATTATTAATTTCAAATTCAACAACTCTAGCATTGTTTACAAGTGAAATAAACTTCGGCTCTACCTGTTTTCCTTGTTGATCTACAGTTAAGCCTGTTATCCAATTAGATTTTAAAATTGTCATGTGAGCATAATATTTGCCGTTTTTTTCTTTTATTTCTGCAACAGGGTTTACATATGTATTCATAATGGATTGTTCGTTTTTTCCATCTACTAATAATACGTAATTCATTGACCATTCCTTATCATAGATTTCTTGTGAAATAGAGTCGTCAATTTCGTTTTTTGGAATAACTTCCTCATCCTTTTGCACAATTGTTGAAAGGGTTGTTAACTGTAATTGAAGCTCCTTGGAAAAAGGGACATATTCCTCAGAGGATGAAAATGCTACCTCACCTTTAATGATAAGAGGCCGATGTAAATCCTTGACATCAAATTGAACTAAACTTTCAGTCTGAACGTTTGACGAAAGCTCATTTTCCTGCTGTTCGATATGTAAATCTCTTATACGCAATGGCTTCTTTATAGCCAAATTTAAGCTAAATTGACCGTTCTTTACATCAATCGTCGCCATTTCGCTAAAAATATTGTCTTTCCCTCCATCTAGAGATGAAAAACTTAGTTCAACTTGGTAGCTCCCATTTTCTAATACAGATTCTTCAGCTTTTGCCTGAAGCCACGGAGGGAAAAGCATCAGTAAAAAAGTACTCAAAACGAATACTTGAACTATTTTTCTATTGCTAATCACTTGTAAATTCCTCCAAACTCTTTAAGAGCACAGTAACTTCCTTCCTCAAATATGTGAGAAAGGAAGTGGCTGTGGCTGTAACCGTACTATTTATTCATGTATTGTAATGAGCCATTTAAAATTTTTGCCATTTGTGTGCGTTTTAATGGACTGCTTGCATTAATAACAGTTTTGCCATTCGCATTTACAGATCCAGTCATGATTTTACTTGCATATAGGAACGCAAAGGCTTTTTTTGCTTCTTCACTTGTAACAGTTGCACCATCAGCATAATAAGATAAGCTTGGATCACCGTAATTCATTTCTTTTCCTGCAACATGTGCTACTGCACGGTAAATCATCACTGCTGCTTGTTGTCGAGTAAGTGTTCCATTTGGATTAAAGTTCTCTGCCTTTACGACTATTCTAGCCTCAGCTAAGGCATTGATTGCTTGTACACGTTCTGTATCAAGTTTCGCTGTATCTTTAAAGCCAGCATTTGTTGTAGAAGATAAGTTTAATGAACGTGCAATCATTAACGCAAATTGAGAGCGTGTAATATTGTCATATGGTTTAAAATTATCTTGCCCCTTAACAATTCCCTTACTGTATAATGCTAAGATTGCCTCTTTATTACCGTCATTACTAATATCTTTAAACGGATTCACTACTGGTTTCACTGCGCCTTCGACAGCAAAGCTAAATTGTACTTGATGGTTTGAATCATAGTTCACGCCTTTTTCTGGCTCATTCACAACAATATGTAGCTGAGCATTTACAAGTTTCTTTAAGTCTGCCACTTCAAATGAGTACTTACTAGTATTTGTTGTATCGTCTTGACTTACTAAAGTTGCTTCTTTTCCCTCCACTTTGAATCCTTTAACATATTGACCTTGAGGGAATGTCATAGTAACTACGTTTTTACCATCTACTACTGATACGCCTACTTTTGGTTGAATATATTGCTTCATAATAGATTCTTCAGAAGTACCGTTTTTGTAAACAGTGACAGCCACTTCATTTACTTTAACGTCTTCTTTAATCTCTTCAGATTTACTGTTTTCTTCCGTAGTATTTTCTACTACTTTTAAATCAAAATCATACCACTTGTCCATATTAGCTGAAGCTACGACAACGTGAATTTTCGCTTGTAATACTTCACCAGCTACAGCTGGGAAACTGTATGTAATTGTGCCATCTGCATTTTTAACTTCAGTAGCATCTACTAACTTATCACCTTGCTTTGTTTGTAAACCTGCGATCATTGGAGCAGATTCTGCTGCTACCGTTAATTTTGCCTCAAATTTTCCATCCTTCTCAACGATTGTGCCTGTTGTAACAAGATGAGCGCTAATTGCAGGTTGGGGTTCTGTTGTACCAGGCTTAAAGATGTGGAAATCTACTACAGTATCAACATTTTCTGATTTAATTGCCCCTACTTTTACTTCAGCATTTGTAGTCGTTACTTCAGCTACCTTTGCAGATGCAAATGATGGTGCTGAAAGCGATGCTGCTAGCAATGAAGCTAGTACTATTTTTGTTGCGCGTGATTGTTGTTTTTTAGCCATTATTGACCCTCCGTTTTTGTTTGTATTTTTTTTCTATAAAGTAAAAATGCTGATCCAACTAATGCCACAATTAATAAATACGGTGTAACATCACTTGTTTGTGGATTCGGCACATGACTTTCAGAAGAATTTGTTGGTGCATTAGTAGTTTTCGAATCAGATGCTGTTGTAGTGCTTCCTCCAGATGCTGCATCAAATACTAGTGAAACGCTGTATTCGTGGTGATAATTAATATCGTCAATATCAATTTTCATAGAAGTTACAACAGGTTTCGTTAAATCTTTAACTGTAAATTGTACAGTACGAGTATCTGCTGCTTTATCTTCGTTTACTACAGTTGCTCCACCAGGTGGTTGAAACTTTGTGATCCATGCACTATTTTTTAATGTAATTTGAACAGTAGCTGTCCCATTTTTCAATGTGACCTTTGCTGGTTTTAAAAAATAATCATTGGCAATGGATACAGAGTTGCTCTCAGGTTTATTGACCTGATATTTTATCGAATGTGTGCCGTCAGCTAGTTGAGCAGATACTTGTGGTAACGCAAAGTTACAAACAAAGAAAATTGCAAGCATGACGAACATCATTAATTTCTTCATGTGTTATACGCCTCCTCTGAAAAATAATTGAAAGTAATTTACTTGAAAACGAAAATCATTCTCATTTATACCCTCATTACCAAGAATAATCGTTTATGTCAGTGTATGTCAATAACGAAACCAAATTCGTCCTCAATATGTCAAATTACCTTCAAAAAAAGAAATATCACGTAAATAACATGTGATATTTCCTATATTTTTAATTAAAATGCCTTTTTCTATTTATTCATCCCAACTAGACATCTAGTATATTTAAGAAACTATTTCAATAATCGCTATAAGAATAAGTAGCCACCCTGAAATAGCGGTTGAATGTTTTCCAATAAAAGTCTTTGTCAGTAAGACTCCAAAATGAACACCAGCACCTACTGTGATGAACGAAAAGACACCTATAGAAATAACTGTCCAAATCGCAGAAATACCATTGGCCCCAAGTGCTATTCCTCCTGCTAAACAGTTGGCTGATAAGACAAAGCCGAGCGTCATTGCTTCTCGAATTGAAATTATATAATTTTTATCCTCATCAAATACTTCAGGATTTCCCAATATTCCTTGTTTAGAAAAGCGACTAGATAATAAAGTCCATATCCCAATCGCACAAAGTAAAAGACTTCCTATTAAATTTGCGAAATCCGGAGAGATAAAATTAATTACTACGCTTCCAGCTGTTACTGCAGCGTATGTGACGATCATTGAAATTAGAGCAATTACCGCATTGGATAATATGGGTATTTTCACTCGCTTAATACCATAGGCGAGACCAATTCCTAAATTATCTAAGTTGGCAGCTATCCCAATAAGAATGATGGCTATCCAATGCATTCTTTTCCTCCTCAATAACGTAAAATCCATTCTCACATAGGATATGAAGGAATAAAATTTTTGTTCATCGATGTTTTGAACGGAGTGCTTATTTACGGTTTCAACGGATGACTTTGCTACATGCTGTATTGCTTGTAAAGTTTTCGAAATACGTTTGGCTATTTCATTCGACTGATTAGATGACTCTATTACGACATTGGCATTTTCAATTGCTTTTTGTATTTCTAACATAAAATTTCAGCATTCCAATAAATGTTGGCACCTCATTAAAGTACATAGCATCTTCTTTATATTGCATTCCACTGTTTTGGAAAAGCTCATAATCAGGCGTTACTTTATTATCAAAGTGTAAAAGCTCTTGCGTATTAATAGACACATTCGTAAATGTTTCTTCTACTTCACTAGTAACAGTTTGTATTTTTTGAAGATGCTTAATATACTGCCATTAACAGTGAAATAGAGGAAAGAAAAAAGGGAAATCGAACAGCATCGATCTCCCTTTTTTCTTTAATATTAGCTATTCGTTTTTTCTAATTTCTACACTTTGATGATTTACAGGGAATTCCATAATAACTTTTAGACCATTTTGATCTACACTATTTTCAAGAATAAGGCTACCATGATGAGCCTTCGCAATCCTTGCCACCATTGGAAGCCCCAGACCATGACATTGCTTAATCGTTCCCTTTTTCTTTGGTGAATAAGGTAACTCGGTAATATCCTTTAATTGTTCTTGCGGAATACCTTTACCATTATCTTTTATGATAAATCGATACTTGGAGCCGTCCTTAGATAATTTGGTTTCTAATATAATTTCGCACCCCTCAGAGTTGTGACGTATACTGTTATGGATAAGATTGTTAATTGCTCTGAAAAGCAATTTCTCGTCGCCCACGATTTGTGCTGCTTCAGTGCCCAGTTTTAAATTAATAGAATAACGCTCATCTATTCCGCTATTAAAAAAATCAGTGGCAACCTGTCTCGCCAATACCGATAGTCGGATGTTCTTCAAACGTAAAGGTTGCATTTCATACTCAAGCATCGAGACCAAATTCAGATCACTTACAAGTAATCGTAGTTTCTCGCCTTGACGCCGGATAATGCTAGCTTGATGTCTCTGCACCTCTGGTAAGTCTGAATTTTCCTCCATGTCACTTGCATAGCCGAGAACTAGGGAGAGCGGCGTTCGAATATCATGGGAAATACCAGCAATCCAGTTGGAGCGTGCCTCATCGCGTACCTTCAAAGCATCCGTTTTATGTTGAAGCATAGTAGACGTAGAATTAATACTCTGTGCCAAATCACCAAATATTCCTTTGGCATCCAGCTGAACCACTTCTTCCTTAGCAAGACTATGAACCCCGTCCACAAGAGGACGCACCTTTCTTATAAGTCTTGTACCAATCATGATAGAGATTAGTAAAGCAAGTACTATATTAGAAATCACCAACAGTATAAGCCTCAAAGGGAGAGACTCTACCCATTCTGAAAGATAATCAAATTGATACCTCCAGTGACTTTTCTTTGGATATCCTATCACAATAAGACCATCTTGATGCTCCCAAGTATAAACAGGATATTCCATAAGATAATACCGTGAAAGCTTGGCTACTTCGACTAGACTATACGATTGCGGAACATCATTAGGTAGATGATAGTCCCATTGCACATGGCCATCTTCACCGATTAACATAGCCCAGGCATTATTTTTTTGTAGAAGCTCAGCGGTATGCGCGTTTATTTGATAGTTGTCGCCCCGCTTATTTATACCTTGAACGACTTGCTTCACTACGTCTTCTGGGGACGGAGCTTGATTATTTTTTGTGAACACTAGCCCCCATAAAATGACGAAGTTAAAAATAAGCAGAAATATTGAGATTAAAATAGTGGCAACAACAAATCGTCGTAATATGCGACTAACTCCTTCCACTTATCTTGTCTCCTTCACTAACAGTTTATATCCTAGTCCCCTAACAGTGAGAAGATAAATTGGTTTGGAAGGATCCGTCTCGATTTTTTCACGAACTCTCCTAATATGTACCATCAATGTATTTTCATAACCGTAGCTGTCATCTCCCCAAACTGCCTGACATAGGGCATCACTTGTAACAATTTTCCCCTGATTTTCATACAATTTCACAAGAATAGCATGCTCCTTTGCGGTCAATGATAGCTCCTTTTGATTTTTATTTATCACTGCACTTTCTAGATTAATTGTCTGTTCTCCAAGTTGGAAAACAGACAATTTCTCCGAAACAGGCGAGGAGTATACTCTTTTTAAAATTGCCGTAAGCCGTAATACTAGTTCCCGCGGTAAAAACGGCTTCACAATATAATCATCTGCGCCTAGACCTAGTCCTAGTAAACGGTCTTCATCCTCTCCCCGTGCAGAAAGAAAAAGGATTGGCATTTCCGAAAATTGTCTGATGGATGACAAAAGTGAAAATCCGTCGCCATCAGGTAGCATGACATCAAGAATTGCTATATCCGGCTTATCTGTTTGGCAGATTGACAGGGCGGATCTGCAATCAGTTGCGCTATAAATACGAAAAAAACCATCTTTTCTCAAAAAACCTTCAATCATTTTGCTTATCTCCGGTTCATCATCTACTATTAATATTTTTTTGTCTTTTAAATTTCCCACGCTACATCACCTGACTTTTATTATACATGAATAGGAGGATTATCAGCATTTTCCCAATTCCAGCCGTTATTCTTTTTAATTATTTTTCATACTTCTGTTGAACCATTACTGGCAACTCCTCATAGGGAACTTCTGCCCAATAAGTAACACCTCGAATACGTGTGTAATACAGCTGAACATAGGCTCCTTTTCTTAATTGTTTTCCTGCTGAAAACTCAAGCTTTTTTTCCTTCCCTTTCTTACTATAAGCAATAACCTCATAGTCGTAGCGTTTATTATTATCTTGAACACCTGAATCGTTTATCAATGCATAATAGATAGTCTTTCCAGCAGGATTTTCAGGTGTCAACTTCTCTGGGGTAAAAAAGAACAACAACAAGCATGCCCCAAGCACAATGATAAGTCCCAGTATCAGCACTATTTTTCTCATCTAAAATTCCTCCAAATAATTAGCATGAAACAATATCTTTATTTTTCAAGCGGCGAATGGCTATCGATGCAATAATAATGATGAAAGATAAATTTGTTACCCAAAATGAAATATTTTGTGTAGCAGTTAGCTGATCTTGATTTAAGACACTCATGCCAATCGTGAGAAGTGAATACGGAAAAAATATACCTAGATTAGCAGTATACATACCCAATCCGATAAAGACTGCACAAAGACAAATACCGATTGGTGTTGCAAAGCTACGTATTCGTAACGATATTGCCAATTGTAGAGCACTAATGGATAAAGTGGCATACCAACCACGTATGGACCAGCCAATCGTCTCTACAGGAAAATGGCCAGGTAAGGCGAACAAGGTACCCGCTAACCAGTACAACCCTAGGAAAAATGCTTGTGTGAACAGCATTAAGATGCTAACAACAAGCAATTTGGCAAGAAATATACTTGCAACCGATACAGGAGAGGTCAAAATCATACTCCAATTTCGGTTCAAATGCTCCAGTCTACATACATAGGAACAGCAGATGGCAATCAAAATAGGCAGGAAAAACTCCCCGTAAAATAGGCAAACTTGATTCCATAAGCTGTACCATCCATTTTCCAAAACTCCTTGATTAAGATAAAAATTTGCACATCCAATCATCAAACTTATGCTAGGAAGTATAGCTAGTACAAGACCTATACGAGAATGTCGCAACTTGAGCAATTCAGCAAAAATACTTCGTTTTATCATCTTTTCACCTCAGATTTCCTGCCGGGATACATGGATGCTTCCGGCAATATAAAATAGAACGGTCATCGCTAGTGCAAGCAATATAATACCTGTCCCTAAAGACTGTGTTACATAGAGACTCGTAGACTCCGTGTAATGAAAAGTTACCGGGCTGAGGTCCAAATAATACGCCCATATAAATATATGTCTTGCTCCAGCCGGGAATAGTCCTGCTGTCATCCCGATGAAACCGCCCAACATACCTAAGCACAGCGCAAAGGTTTGGTTTTTAATGGCTAGAGAAATCCACTGCTGAAGTGCCGTAACAGCGAGAGTCGTCAGCAAGTTACCCATAATAAACTGAAGTTGAATCTCTATAGGAGGTGTGCCAGGGAAACCTTTCATCATTCCGAATACCATCATCATTACTGCCTGTGTAAGAATGCCAAACAAGAGCAAACTATTCGCGCAAATATACTTCGCTGCGTAGAGATTGCCGCGTCTTACATTAGTAGCAATAAGCATTTTCCAGGTTGCCCCTTTATGTTCCATATCACAAATACGGGAGACAACAATGGCCGAAATAATTGACATAAAAAGCCCATTCATAGAGGATATATTGAAAATGATAGATTCCCACACTGCGTGATCCGGATTTTTAGCTATGGATCGGGTGATAGACATGAATGCCCACAGCATCTCCACGCCAAGAAATAGTGTAATCATGGTCCATATTTTTTTGCGGCGTATTTTGTAATATTCTAGACCTAATGTTTTAATCACAAGCTTCGCTCCTTCCCTGTCAGCTCCAGAAAAATGTCCTCCAAACTTTTCTTTTGCTCTTCAATCCTAGTGACAGGAATGTAATGTTCCACAAGTAGTCTATTTATTTCTGCAACCTCTCTGTCCGCAAGATTGTCGAATTCAAGACGGCTTCCGCTTTTTGTTAGATTATAGCCTTGTGTGAGGAGCAACTCCTCTGCTTTAGTGTTGTCTCCGGTTTTCAGAAGAATTGCGCTTCTACCTTTTTTCCGTAAAGTTTCCATACTTCCTTGGAACAGTAGATTTCCATCGCTGATAATGCCTACTGAAGTAGCAATTTGGTTAATTTCTGTAAGCATGTGGCTAGAGAGCAATACCGTTATTCCGTAGCGTGCGGGCAATGATTTAATGAGTTCTCGGATTTCACCAATACCAGCGGGATCAAGACCGTTCGTTGGTTCATCTAGAATCAATAGCTTCGGGAAGGCGAGCAAGGCCATTGCGATACCTAATCGTTGCTTCATGCCTAGCGAATATTGTTCAGCTTTTTTGTCTTTTTGATTTTCCAGACGTACGATACGAAGTGCCTCATGTATGTTTTTATCTGGCACATTTCTAAGTCTTTGCATAACCCTCATATTCTCGAGTCCTGTTAAATGCCCATAATAAGAAGGAGATTCGATCAAGGATCCCGTACGTTGTAAAATGGATGACCGACGTTTGTTTAAACTTTCCCCAAATACATTGATTGTCCCTTCAGAAGGCTTAATGAGTCCGAGCAGCATTTTTAGCGTTGTTGTTTTTCCAGCACCATTCGGGCCCAAAAACCCATAAATTTCTCCTTCCTGAACATAAAGATCTACTTTATTTACTGAATGAATAGATCCATACTTTTTGGTAAGATTTTGTGTTTGCACAATAGCCGATGTATTCATGGAAAAAATCATCTCCGTTCAAGTCTTTTAATTTCTGTTCAACTAAAACATTAATGAATTTACCTTTCTCAAATCTAAAGTGAGCCTTACGACAGCCTTAAATTAAAGATTCAACGGCTCTTAAACATGAACTTTTTTTCATCCCCATTTAAGATTTTTGATTTTACAAAATAAGCCAATTTGACAAAAGTAACAACCTTCTGATAACTTTAAGTTGTTACTTGTAAATATTTAAATATATCTCATCCTATAATAAAGAGAGGGAGATTTTATGAGAGTCGGTAAATTTTTGAAGATAGGATTGACTTTAGCATTAATGTTCGTATTAAGTGCTTGTAGCTCAGATGGTGAAGGCACGAAAAATAAAGAAAAAAATGAAGTGAACTTAGCCTATGTTGAGTGGGATACTGAAATTGCCTCTACAAACGTAGTAGGACAAGTTCTAGAGGATTTAGGATATGATGTAACACTAACACCACTAGATAACGGAATTATGTGGGAAGCTCTTGCAAAAGGAGAGGTTGACGGTATGGTGTCAGCTTGGTTACCACAAACACATGCCCCACAAGTTGAGAAGTACAAAGATAAAATAGTAGATTTAGGAGAAAACCTTTCAGGTGCAAAAATTGGCTTAGTTGTTCCTAGTTATATGGATGTAAATTCTATCGAGGATTTAACAGATGAAGCTGGTAAAACGATAACTGGCATTGATCCAGGAGCAAATATGACAGCAACTACGGAAAATGCTTATAAAGAATATAGTAATCTTGAAGGCTGGAATGTAGTTACCTCATCTGGAGGCGCAATGACAGCAGCTCTTACTCAAGCCATTGCGAAAAAAGAAGAAATCATCGTTACTGGTTGGTCTCCACATTGGAAATTTAACGCATTTGATTTAAAATATTTAGACGATCCTAAAGGTATATACGGAGCCGAAGAATATATTGGGACATTTGCACGTAAAGGATTGAAAGAAGATAATCCGGGCGTGTATAGTGTTCTTAAAAACTTCCACTGGACTCCGGAAGATATTGAAAGTGTTATGTTTGATATTATGAAAGGCGCTGATCCTAAAGAGGCCGCAAAAAAATGGATTAAAGACAATGAAGATAAAGTGTCAGAGTGGACAAAAGATGCAAAATAAGCACACAATGAGTTTCCTATTTTAGGAATAGAATTAAAGACAACAAAATATCTTCTGCACTTTAGTTAGACGTTCAGCCAAAAAAAATAGTCTATGCAACTAAAAAGTCGATTCCCAGTACAATATGGAATCGACTTTTTTATTTTATGCTGCGATTGTTAAACATTTGAATCAACTAATCTATGAAGCGTTTGGTTCAAATTATGTACTTTTCCATATAAAACGCTTCGCACCTAGTATAACGAGTGATATAATGATGCCCCCAATAATCATCATACAAATAGAGATTAAGAGGCCGATTCCAGGCACTGATTCGTGGTAGGTTATGATTGGTAGTACGCCATATTGATATGGAGAGATAGCAAACCTCATGATTTCTAAGTATGTGAGGTGAAAGCCAATCGAGGTCCAGAGACTTCCGGTCCACAAACGGAGCAATTGCAAACAAATTCCAAAGCAAAAAATTAATATGATATAAAAGATGTTAATGGATACTCCTGGTGTAAATCCAACGAGCGCTTGAATCAGGGTAACCGCTACAGAGACAGATACAAAGAGTAAGGTTTGAAATAATACTGATAGCCAAGCGGCAAATCTATGACGTAAGATATCATATAGCATACCTCGCAATCCCAATTCCTCTGGCAAAGCTTCATAAAAAATAGCAAATAAAATATTGATTAGTAGCGCACCAAACCACTGATTAGGTGTATGCCAGTCTTCAATGACTATCCACCCTTGAAGACTGGCTATAATGAATCCCAATGAAGCCAGTGCACTTGCCAAGAGAACCCCAGTAATAAAGTGATTTAGCCTTTTCCAAGAATATACCGGCACCTTAGGTTTAACTCCTATCATCCGATAAACATGCTTATATAAATACAAAATAATAGGCACAACTAGCCCGCTCATCACAAGACCTTGGATAAAATATTGAGAATATCTTGATGCGTCGAACAACTGTGCAGAAACTTCACCGAAAAGAGACGCTAAGAACAAACTAGCGACTAATGTTGACCATCCAGCGAGCATAAGACGTTTCCATTTCATATATCATTTTCCTCCCATGTGCATTTTCATTAAGTTATTCAAACCAGTTCGAATATTGTTTATATACTTTATATACAATATATACAAAGAGCGAATGTTTTGCAAGCCCAATTATTATAGAAAGTGAAATTTGCTGCCTGCTTCCTTCAGATTCAGGTTACCACGAACACTCTTGCACTTAGTCGGTCACTACTTCTGTTTTAGTTGTTTGGGCTTGCCCCATTTATTACGTCCATTATGAAAGCACGAAAAAATCCATTTACGGATCAGTAAATGGATTTTTTCTAATGAAGCAATGAAGCAAATTCATTAATGATATTACTTTTGAAGACTTATCTAGATAAAAAAGTAGTTAGTTTGATTACGATACCTCTCAAAGCGTTTCTTACAATAATCGGCATTAAAGCAGCTACGTTTTTCAGATTTTAAAAAAATTAAAATAACATTAGCTAAAACCTTTGAGCCCACTGCTCCCTTTTAAGTATCTTAAATCTTCAATTGATAACCAATCTATTTCTTTTAAATCTGTTAGATTTCGAGCCGCTCAAGTACATAAAAAACGACTTACCTATCATAGGTGAGTCGTCTGAGTTTTTCACGTTCCTGAAATATAAGGGGGGTTTCAGGTTCGTAATCATGAACTAGCAAACCTCTGGAGAAAAGTAGCTAAAGTTCATCCTCTCTACACTGTATTGTAGCCGAGGAATATTCTTTATACGATAATGATAATCATTATCAATTAAATTGTCAACAGTAATCCAATAGATATTTATTTTTATTCAGTTGCAGTCTCCCACTTCAAGAAGTATTCGATGACTAAAATGGTGTCAATTGTTCTAACTAAGTATGAAATTTTTATAAAAAAGATTCACCAATTAAAAGAGCCATATTCAACTAAACCAACACTGGCCTACTCCCCGTTCGGCCTAATCTCTCCTATAAATCCTATAAACTTGTCTAACTCTTCACGATTATGCTTAATTAGGAATTTTCCACACACGACTTTCCATTCTCTTAAAAGCTTGTACTTTATTTTATCTTTAGTTACATCAATAACAACTACTGGGTTCATTTTTTCTCCTCCTACAACGTATCACCAGTAAACCCCATTATCCCCAAGTAGTATTATAACTTCGCTTATTTCGAGATCTAAGTCCCAGCCAGTCCTTGCTACTGGTGTTACTAAAGGATGGAACCATTACGATAAGTATAAGAAATTGAATCCTATTAATTTTGCATATAAGATATATAAAATATACGGTATTCATGGGTATGGTTCTAATTAATAGGAGATAGAAATTTGAGTGTGAAATTAATAATATTTGTAATATATGTATTAACGATGAATATCGTAGGATTCTATATTTATAGAAATAGCAAAGGCTGTTTAGTTACCCTAATGAAAGTATGGATGATTTTTATTACAATCTGTGTCATTGGTTTTGTTATTTTAATTGTAGTTTACGGTTGTGGTGATTTATGCGATTGAAAGTGTAATGTCACCAGCGTCACTTCTAAGATGTTTGGGCGGAAACGATTTAACTTTTCCTTTCCTTTACTAATTAATTTCCATAAATAGTATTATAATTTAGAAAAAAATAAAATTACAAAATAGAAACCTGAAATAACTAGTAAAAACCCTATACCCAATAACCAACCAATGAAGTTACTAAGGTTTAAGAAACTAAAAATTTCAATAGTATAAACAAAAATTCTTTTATAAATTGGCTTATCACTATAATCCCCTAATTCATCTTTTAATTGGATAAAGCCAATAGGAATTATAAAAAATCCTATTATGATTAAAATGTACCCTATAGGATAGACACTTTAAAAAGGTCATCTTATAGGGTCTTTTTGTTTTTAAGTTTATAATAAGAAAAACAACTATCGGAGCGTACAA
>Ga0209784_100210_pt1 | contig 40823 bp, 32 predicted proteins | sample AraplaCvi_mLB_r2_2_FD_184284 | JGI IMG/M metagenome (GOLD analysis project Ga0209784, IMG submission 184284) | Arabidopsis root microbial communities from North Carolina, USA - plate scrape CL_Cvi_mLB_r2 (SPAdes) (version 2) | ecosystem: Host-associated > Plants > Roots > Endosphere | place: USA...
GAAGAAGGTAAACGCCGAATGAGTAAACGAGACCTCGGACATGTAGGTCGGATCAAAAAACAGTCCCCCCCAGCCTATACCAAGCAGCAGCGTATACACCGACTTGGACGTTTCCTGAAGCACGGCCGCCAATTCATCCGTCTTCCCGTTCGCTCCGTAGTTCACCTGCTTGGATAACAGCAAATCAAACGAGCTCGTGATCTGCTCCTGGGCCAGAATCCCGGCTCCTATCAAGATCACGATAATGACGATCAACTTCCGTACAGACCTTCCGGAACTTACGCCGAAATACACCGCAAAGCATAGGGCAGCCAACCCCAGAGGGGCCCGCTGCGCTACGGCCATGAGCGAACCTAACGCCAAAAAACCGCCGATCAACATGGCCAGGCTGCTTAGCCAGCGGAGCGGATTCGTGCTTTTCCACGTATGCACGGCCATAATCGTCAGGAAGACGCCGGCAAACGATACGCTCGGGTCATAGGGCAGATACAGAAAATTATCAAAATAATACATTTTCCCGATATCCAGCGGCGAAATGCGAACTTCCATATAGAATCTGATGGATAAAATAACGCCCATTACCGCGATGAGCCACGGAAGAATAGACAGCCATTTGAATTTGGAACGATTCATTGCGGGAAGCAGCAATAAAGGGACAAACAAATATACGCATGGAATAAGATCACGCAGTATATCCGTTGAATCCCAACGATATATGACGCCTCCATTCAGCAGCCCCAGCCACAACAGCACAAAAAAGCCCAAATGCAGCGGCATGGGGACGGTGTCATATCTGCGATACAGCGTAAAACCGCCGCTCATGACCAGAATTCCTGTCGGAAGCGAAACAAACAATATCAGCAGCGCCGCGATCAGCACTTCCGTCATGCCGGGATTGGCTGGAAAAGGCGCGCTGAAGATCGCGTAAATCAAGAGGGCCAGAATAAAGGCAAGCCCCCCCATAATTCCTCCTCCAGCCGGGACCGGGGACAACTGATTACCGATAGCAGTACGGCTGTTCATGTTCCCTGGCTTACTTTCCGGAGCTCCGACATCTTGATTCCGATCTGCCAGTAATAAACCGAACGTGCGAAAGCATAGTGGAAGCCGGCGGAACCATCGAGAAAGCCAAGCTTAATGATATAAGAGTGTATAAATGCAACCGCCCACTTCAAAGGCATTCGGTCGAACAGTTTCTTCTGGAGGCTTCGGATGAAAATTTGGGATTCGTTCAGGTTTCGAAAACCGCCATTGGTGCGCACCACCGCCTCCCAATCCGAATAACGGTTATGCTTCGCAAAATAATCGAACAAGGAATCGTGATCATAGTGCACCATACAACTGCTGAGCACCCCGGTACTTCCATCAATCTGGGGCTGATAATGCCCTTCCACTTCCCACATGTTCGACGCCGACAGATCGTCATGATCCAGAAATCTGCCTAAACGACGGTGGAACAATACCAGCTTATACATTCTGTGCCCGTGCTTCAGCACCTTGTTCATGAATACATAGTCATACGCCACGAAATAGCCTGCCGCCAAATCCCGCTTTTCTTGAAACAACCCCTCCATCTCGGCAACCAGCCGGGGGGTGGCTTCTTCATCCGCATCCACGTAAAACACATAGTCATTGCGGAACGGCAGCTCCTCAAGACACCATTGCTTTTTCTTCGGATATTGGCCATTCCATGTAAAATTGATGACATGTGCACCCATTTCCCGTGCAATGGCACATGTTCGATCCGTGCTGTTGGAATCCACGACGAACACCTCGTCAAAAGCGGACACCGAAGCCAAGCACTTGGCTATGTTTTTTTCCTCGTTCTTCGTCATGATAATGACGGACACCGGGATTTTATTTTTCATAGGAAAAGCGCACCCTCTTATAGAATTTAGGAAAGCTATGTTTAACCAAACGAACGCCCCATTGCAGCAGCGCGATCGCAGCGCGGAGGACGACTGGCATCCCGAGAATGGTTTTGCGGATAAACCACTGATCCCGTTGGCCTTGTTTATGCTGGGTTTGGGAGATACCGCCCTGCTCAAAAATGCATATGGGTTTACGGAGGTACGCTGCGGTCCCTCCCTGCAACAAGAGTTCCGCTGTCAGGGCATAATCCGCTCCGATCGGGTATTCCAGACGATACCTGATGCTGCTCAAGCTTCCCCGCCTGAAAGCCATGGATTGGTGATGCGTGAACATGCCGTACCACATGCGCTTATGACTGCGGGCCGTCTTATACAACAGTTCACCCGACCGCGCTTCTTCAAGCGCATCGCCATACAGCAAATCCGGGAGATGATGCTGGATAGCTTGCACACGAAGCCGTTCGCCAATCGTATCATCATAAAATCGATCGCCGGAATTCATGAAGACAACATACTGGCCATTGCAACATTCCAGCCCTTTATTCATCGCATCGTATATCCCTTGATCCGGTTCACTGACAAAGGACACTCGTTCATCTTCAATATTCTGAAGAAAAGCCAGCGTGCCGTCATCCGAGTTGCCGTCAACGACGATCCATTCGAGCGAGCAGGATTGCGACTTCACGCTTTGCCACGTTTTGATCAGACCCTGTAGATTATTTCTGCAGACCGTGACTACGGAGAGAAAAACTTCAGATCTGTCTTCTACCCATTGAGTCCGTATCATTTGTAACTGGCTCCCTTTAATCGAACTTGCTGTTCTATGTTTTTGTTCCTGCCCGCCAGACGCATCAACTGACGTATCAGATCAACGGGATGGAAATGCACCGAAATGCCGAGTCTTCGCCGCACCTCTACCCACATCCAACCGTTCTGCGCAAGCAAACCGCATACCATCACGACGGCAAGCGCAAACGGTCCCCATGCATGAACGACCGTCACGGCCGCAATTACCGTCACGACACTGGTGATCAGCGTGATTCTCAACATGGCCCGCTCATGGCCGGTTAAGGTCAGAAGGAGTCCTGACGGGCCTGCAAATAAATTAATGAGCTGACCCAGCGACAAGACGGCCAGAATGGCATGACCTGAGCCATAGGCAGATCCGAATGCCAATTGCAGCACCTGCTCGCCCATCAGCATAAAAACCATTCCAATGAGGATTGCGGGCAGCGTAGATATGCCAACAATGATCCGGCCGGCATTTTGAATGCTCGGGAACTGGCCGCTGCCGAAATACTTGGAAATGATGCTTGTCATCAGCGTATTCATCAACACGACGAAGAAATTAAGCACGGCCATTAAGCGTACGGCTGCACCGTAAATCGCCACTTCGCTCTCATCGTAAAAAACGCCCAGAATCCAGATATCGCTAGAGGTGAGCATAAACAGCGCGACGTTCGAAGCCATCATCGGGAGAGAGACGGCAAGCAGCTGCCGGGCGTTTGGTCCATGATCTGCGGCCGGCTCATTCGTTGGGTTCCGGAACCCTCCCTGGAGAAGCTTCAGCAATCTCCAACCGGCGACGATGCAGCTAATCCCCATGCAGACCGTAACCAAGATGAGCGCATGCTCCAACGATAATGATGAACGCCCCAGCCACATCAACAACCCTAAACCTGCCAGCATCAGAAAGTTGGACAAAACGCCGCTAAACAATGTAGCCTGCCTCACATCACCGTGTCCCCGAAAGGTTTCGGCCATTACATTTTGCAGAACCGTTAACATGATCCACAGCCCGGTCCATAACGCAGCGGATGCCATAATTTCCGAGCCCAAAACCCCTCGAAGCAGCGTCAGCTGCAGGAATGTATACAGTATGCCTGTACCGGCTGCTCCGATCATCGCAATCTTCAAAGACAGCAGCGCGGTCTTACGGGCCCATGTCTGCTTTCCTTTCTCCCTCTGCTCGGCCAAAAAACGTATGATGCTCTGGTTCAAACCCAGCGTGCCAACCACGCCGCCAAAAAAGGCGATATTGAAAGCCATCAAATAGGCGCCGAAGGCTGCCGTATTGAGTACCCTGGACAGTAGGATATTAATGAGCAGCGCGGACCCTGCAAAGAATGCCCGCCCTGCAAATATCCACAAACCGCCGTTGACCGTTCGATTACGGGTGAGTTTGCGAAGATCGTGAAACCTTTCTAACTTATGCCGCGTGCCGGACGATCGATTGCTTCTCACACGTATGCCGCCGACAGCGCTTCTTGGTATTTGATCTCTGCGCGCACCCGCTTCATGTCCTCGTCTACCATCATCTTAATCAGCTGTTCAAAGCTGACCTCAAGCTCCCACCCGAGCTGCTCTTTAGCTTTTGTGCAATCGCCAAGGAGCAGGTCAACCTCTGCAGGACGCACGAATTCGGGATCAATGACGACGTAATCCTCGTAATGCAAGCCCACGTAAGAGAAGGCGACCTCGAGGAGTTCCCTTACGGTGTGCATTTCGCCCGTTGATATCACGAAATCGTCCGGCTGCTCTTGCTGGAGCATGAGCCACATGGCTTTGATATAATCCCCTGCAAATCCCCAATCCCTCAATGCATCCAGATTCCCCATTCTCAGCTCCTGCTGCAAACCATGTTTGATCCGGGCAACGGCATCCGTAACCTTCCTGGTAACGAACTCCAATCCCCTTCTGGGCGATTCATGATTAAATAAAATGCCGGAGCATGCGAACATCCCGAAACTTTCGCGATAATTCACCGTGATCCAATGGCCGTATACCTTGGCTACCCCATAAGGGCTCCGGGGATAGAAAGGCGTTGTCTCTTTCTGAGGCGTTTCCACGACCTTGCCAAACATTTCGCTGCTGGACGCCTGATAGAAACGCGCCTCCGGCTTCACCAGCCGGACCGCCTCCAGCATATTGGTTACGCTGATCGCCGTCATTTGGCCCGTTGCCAGCGGCTGCGGCCAAGAAGCGGCTACATAGGACTGGGCTGCCAGGTTATACACTTCGTGCGGATCGGCGATACGGACCGCTTCGATTAACGAGGCGAGATCGGTCAGATCCCCGGATATCCAGTGAATCTTATCTTTAATATGGATCACGTTCTCGTAATTGGGTGTGCTGGTCCGGCGGCGCAATCCAAAAACCTCGTACCCTTTGCTTAGAAGAAACTCAGCCAAATACGAACCGTCTTGACCGGTAACGCCGGTGATTAATGCTCTTTTCATATCGATCCTCCAACGGATTTACTGTAGATCTGTTGCGATTCTAAATAGTGCTCATAGGTTCGGGCCAATCCTTGCTCAAGGCTGATCGACGGCTTCCAGCCAAGGGCCGTCAGCTTGCTGACATCCACCAGCTTTCTGGGTGTACCGTCGGGCTTTGAGGCGTTATAGACAAAACTTCCGTCATAACCGACAGCGGAGGCTATGCTCTCTGCAAGTTCACGGATGGACACATCCTCTCCGCAACCGATATTGACAATTGAATTCTCCTCGTAATGCTTCATCAGGAACAAACAGGCATCGGCAAGATCGTCGGCGTAAAGGAATTCGCGCTTCGGCTGACCGGTACCCCAAATTTCCACCTCGCGTTGACCTGTCTCCTTGGCCTCATGTATCTTGCGCAGCAGCGCGGGAAGAACATGCGAGGTTTCCAGATCGTAGTTATCGTTCGGGCCGTATAAGTTCGTAGGCATAGCCGAAATGAACCGGGTACCATACTGCCGATTGTACGACTGGCACATCGTGATTCCCGCGATTTTGGCTACGGCATAGGGCTCATTGGTGGGCTCGAGGGCGCCGGTCATCAAATATTCTTCCTTCATTGGCTGCGGAGCCAGTTTGGGGTAGATGCAGGTAGACCCGAGAAAGAGCAGTTTTTTTACCCCGTACCGATAGGAAAGATCTATGATATTATTCTGGATTAGAAGATTGTCCCGTATGAAATCCGCTGGGTAATCCCGGTTCGCAATGATGCCGCCGACTTTGGCGGCGGCTAGAAACACATACTCTATCCCTTCACTGCTGAAGAAGCGTTCCACGCGATCACGTTCACGCAAGTCCAGCTCCTGGCTGGTACGGGTAACCAGGTTGCGATATCCTTGCAACTCCAATGCCCTGACTATGGCAGATCCCACGAGACCGCGATGACCAGCCACATATATTCGGGAATCCAAATTCATAACCGCCATCTCCTTTTAAGTGGTTGTTCAAAAAGCCCGCCTTTGATCACGAAGTGAATCAGGAAGCCACTCGGCATCGAATCTTGAATTCAGCCGGGCCTTCCGGTGCTCACGTACAAACTACGTACGCTCCGCTCCTGACGTCCCTAGCTTCATCCAACCTTCTCGGTGCTGAAAACCAGCCTTTTTGAACATGCACTTTAACTAAAAAGCATCTTTGGACCCCATGAACACCCGGACCGTCTTGAACAGGATCCGAATGTCCTGGGTCGTGGATTGTTCACGGATGTACCTTAAATCCAGCTCCACCATTTCGCGGAACCCCAGGGCGTTTCTGCCGCTTACCTGCCACAAGCCGGTACAGCCCGGAACCACGCTCAGCCGCTGCATGTCGTAAGGGGTGTAGGCCTCTACTTCCGCAGGGAGCGGCGGCCGCGGTCCGACCAGGCTCATCTCGCCTCTCAGTACGTTCCACAGCTGCGGGAGTTCATCCAGACTCGTTTTTCGAAGAATGCGTCCCACCTTTGTGATCCGTGGGTCGTTCTTCATTTTAAACATGGCACCTTCAACCTCATTTAGATGAACCAGCTTCTGTTGAAGCTGTTCCGCATTAACGACCATGGAGCGAATTTTGTACATTTTGAACGTTTTTCCGTTCTTGCCTACCCGAATCTGCGAGAACAGCATCGGTCCTCGGGGGCTCTCCACCTTCATGCACACGAAGATGATCATAAACAGAGGCAGAAGAAGAATAAGGCCAACAGCGGATAGCACGGCATCCGTCGCCCGTTTCAACCGGAAGTACCCTAAACGGGGCTTCACCGGAAAAGAGCTCGCACCTGTCATCACGGGAAATTCTTCGGCTGCAGCAGTTTCCAACGTTCTTGTTTCCATCGTTTCGATATTCATGGCTTGATTCAATCTCCTATCTAGCCAACGTTCGGTTCTTATGTATCATTTGCTCTAGTCCGTGCAAAAGGGGGAGCCGCAGCTCCTCTTTCATCAAAGCGAATTCAACCGATGTAAGAATGAACCCGAGCTTCTCCCCGACATCATAGCGCGTACCTTCATATTGATAGGCATACACTTCCTCGATTTCAGTCATTCGCTGAATGGCATCCGTTAGTTGGATCTCTCCGCCGATTCCTTCCTCCATCTGCTCCAGGTAAGAGAAAATCGCCGGGGTCAGAATATAACGTCCCATGATCGCCAGATTGGAAGGTGCGTCCTCGGCTTTCGGTTTTTCTACCATTCCTTGCACTCTGGACAGCCCTCCGATGGTGGGCACCGGATACGGGTCAATGATTCCATATCGGTGTACTTCCTCGGGAGATACGTACTTAACGCCAATCACGGAACTCCGGGTCTGTTCATACTGTTCGATTAACTGCTTGATGCAGGGTTTCTCCGCACGAACAATATCATCCCCGAGCAGGACGGCAAACGGTTCGTTGCCTATGAACTTTCGTGCGCACCATACAGCATGCCCGAGTCCTTTGGGTTCTTTCTGGCGAATATAATGAATGTCCGCCATGCGAGAGGGGCGCTGCACCTCATGAAGCAATTCAAGCTTCTTGGTCTGCCTAAGCTTATGCTCCAGTTCAAATGCATGGTCGAAATGATCCTCAATCGCCCGCTTGCCTTTGCCTGTAACGATAATGATGTCCTCGATACCGGACTCAATCGCTTCTTCCACAATGTACTGGATCGTAGGCTTATCCACGATCGGAAGCATCTCTTTAGGCATTGCTTTTGTAGCTGGCAAGAATCTCGTACCCAGTCCGGCAGCAGGAATGATAGCCTTTTTAATGGTTGCCATTGTCCGTTCCTCCTCTATCCTAATTCGTTCGTTTTACCGGAAAATTGGGTATTCCATGTGAAGCTCTATGTAAACAAGAGAGGGCATCTAACCCTTCCTCACTTTACGCCATCGACGATGAACGTCTAAGCCATCCTGTTTGACGGATGCCCACAGCATAATCGAGTGCCTACGGTGGTAGAGGTTCAGTAGGCATTACCTGATGTATGCTTTAACAATCAGCGCTTATTCGGACGCGTTAACGATGGCCTTTCCGGAACCGGGCGGTTCAACCGGACTGCGTCTTGATACGGAGCTGCCTCTGGCTTTGAAGTCGCTTGACCTGAAGTGCTGGATGACGGCCAGTGTCGGAAGCCCGAGAACCAGTTCAACCTCTTTATCAGTGCGGATGGAATCATCCAAATATTCGAGCAAGAAACAGAAACCTATCGACAGCATCAGCGATACAACGAAAGCAATCACAACATACAACAGGGGACTTGGAGTAACCGGTCTGGGATCGGCGTTATTCTCGTAGAGGATGGTGATGTTCCCGCCGGGAATGATAGAGGATATTTCGGATTTGAAAACGTCGGCAACAGCCGTTGCGACTTTGAGCGCGCCATCGTAACTATAATCTCTGACGGATATCGTCATGACCGGTGTATCCTGTACGGTATCGACCACCATCATATCCATCAGGTCTTTCACGGTCAGCTTCAACTCCGGGTGCTGCGCAACCACTTTTTCCAGAATCACGCTAGTTCCGATAATTTCTTTGTATGTATAAACCAGACGCATCCCCATATCCATATCATCTGAACTAAGGACAGACTTTTTTTCTTCGGTCTTATTGGTCACGATCATCTTGTTGCTTGCTTCGTACTGGGGTTCAACCATTCGATAACTGTAAAATCCAACGAGTACGCAGACCACGGCAACCACGAGGAGAATTAACCACAGCCTTTTCTTCAACACGGTTGCATACTCTTTAATTTCAAGTTCCACTGAATTTCCTCCGTCCATAAGCAAATGTGCTTCCGTAGATACATTTTGTATCATATAGCATCTTCAATTTACGATACAATTCGTATCATGTCAATACTGATTTGGTCTTATTTACCTACAAACGATACATTTTGTTACACAATCGAAAGCAAATTCAGATCTTTTAACATGATTTCTAGGCATGTAAGCGTACACAAATATAAATGCATGGCTGAAAGAAAAAAGAAAAACGCCCCCATTCGGCAGGCGTTTACATTTTTGGGTACTCTATTCTCTCATTTGTGAGTCGTTATAACTAATTGATCTTATTCCAATAGAGCTTGCTCTGTTTGTCGAGACGTGCCACATCGCGGAGGACGTATCGTCTGCCCTCCGTATCCTTGATTGTATAATCATTCTCCGAGAGGAAATCGATGCTCTCTTGCGGCTGGTCTATGCGAAATGAGATCCGGCCGTACGTCGTCTCCACTTCCCATAGCCAATTCCTGCCCCGGCGCTTGATTCCCATGATTTTTAATATTTCGGGTATCAAATAGCTTCGCTGCAGTTCTTCCCTGGCAGCCGACCGGCTTTTCTTATCCAGTTCACCCAGCGAAAGAATAAAATGAACCTCTTGATCCAATACAGAGCGTACAGAAATGTACCCTTCCGGCTTCGTGATCGGGAATGTCAGAACAAGGCGCACTTTACCGATTGTCTCTCGGTTCATTTCCGCCTCTAGTTCACCTCTCCCGTTACGATAGAGTCGAAGACTTTGGTCCTGAGCCCCTACTTCCCTTCTCGCTACCATCATGTAGCAACCTCCTGCATCGGTATCCATTCGTCATTCGGGGTTTTCGACTGCGCTGCATGAAGCAAACGATGATATACCCCTTGGCGCCTCAGAAGCTCTTCATGGCTTCCACTCTCGACTAGCCTCCCTCCTTCAAGAACCAGAAGCCGATCCGCTCGCCGAAGAGTCGACAGCCGATGAGCAATGACAAGAGTCGTTCTGCCTTGAACCACCGTATCGAGCGCCTCCTGAATGACAGCTTCGGTCTCCATATCGACCGAGGAGGTCGCCTCATCCAAGATCAGAATCGGGGGATCGAGCAGCACGGCTCTGGCAATGGCTATACGCTGCCTCTCTCCTCCGGACAACCGATGCCCTCTCTCTCCTACCTTTGTCTCATAGCCATCAGGGAGGCGGCATATAAAGTCATGCGCATTTGCGGTCCTTGCCGCTTGAATGATGTCCTCTGTACTGGCTTCGGGGCATCCATAAGCGATATTCTGCGCTATGGTCCCATCGAAGAGGAAGGTTTCCTGAAACACTACCCCAATATTTTTCCTTAGCTCCTCTTGCTTAATGCCGGTAAGCCTTCGTCCGTCCACATAAATGTCTCCCTCGTCCGGGTCATAAAATCGGCACAACAGATGGATCAAGGTCGACTTTCCCGCTCCTGACGGACCGATGATGCCTATCATCTCGCCAGGTGCTATTCGAAGGTTGATCCCTTGGAGAATTCGCCGATCTTGCGTATAGCCGAAAGCCACCTGATTATAGACGATTTCACCTTGAACGTTGTTAAAGCGCGGAGCTTTCTCGTCATCCTTTACTTCGGCAGGCGTTTGAATCACCTCAAAGATTCGTTCGGCCGATCCCAGCACCTCATTGATCCAGCTGGCGGATTGCGCCAACCATTTGACAGGACCGAAGAACATGATCAAATACGATGCATAGGCGCTTAGTGTTCCGACAGTCATGCTGCCTTCCAGCACGCTCCGTCCTCCGGCAAACCATACGAGGGCTGCAAACAGTGAAATGAATAACGTGAGGAGCGGCGTCATGAACATCCATAAGTTCTGAATTGAAATCATGCGATGAACATATTTTTGATTGACCTGATCAAAACGTGCTTTTTCGGCATGTTCCTTGGAGAAGGCTTTTATGATTCGTATTCCCTGAAGAGCCTCCCCTACCATATTTTGAACGTGAATGGACGACTGCCACTGGGCATACCACATGTCCCGGACTTTCGGCCACAGACGCATCACAAGGATTCCAAGCGGCGGCAGCGGCAGAAGGATCATCAGGGTCAAACGCCAATCCAAATAGAACAGCATTCCCATAATAAAAATAGCGGATAAAAACTGAGAGGTCAGATGAACAATCCCTTGGGACATAAAATTCTTGAGCGCATCGGTATCCTGATTAATGCGTCCGATATATTGAGATACCTGCCGATTATCAAAAAAACGCATCGATTGTTTCATCAGGGCATGAAACATATCTCTGCGAATTTCCCCAAGGAAGCGTCCACCGATCCTAATGGCCGTATAACCTTCGATCATCTGAAGCAATGCCTGCAGAATATACAAACCGGCGAGCATTGCGGCCAACCATATCAATGACGCGGAATCCCCGTCCGAGCGAGCAGGCGATGATATTTCATCAATAATCCATTTGATTACATAGGGTGGAGCCAGGGATACAAGAACGGTAACGATTACGATGATCCCCATCATCATGATAGAAGATCTATAGGCTCTGCTCCGCTGAAGAAGATGGGACACCGTACTCCATTTCGGATTGCAGCGTATGCAGAAACCGGAAGCTGTCCGTTTTGCCCGGCCGCAGCGGTCGCATTTCCCCTTCTTTTCATCCAAATCGCCGCGCCGGTCCATACGATGCGGCGATGAATCTGCCACCCACTGTTCGACTTGCGGCAGAGCCTTGCGACAGGACTCAAGGTACGGTTCCGTGAATCGTAAAATTTCAATCGGGCCATCCGCAGTTCCAGCGACAAGACAACCACCGCCGATGACCTCAACCAGGCCGATGTTCATCATTTTACGCTTGGGAATCTCCAGCAATTCCCTTCCTTCCCGATCCAGCACCTGCAGCCTGGAAGCTGTAAACACAAGCTGCAACGGTTCAAAACGCACATCACGATTCAGGTCTCCGTGCAATATTAACCAGGGCGTCTCTTTGCCGTGCGTTTCCAGTCGTTCCGAAATCCTCGATCCTCGTTTTCGTAATATCCTCATATCATCACATCTTTCTATTTAAAGCCTTCTTAACGACAAATACCGCCTTACCATCTTTGGCCACAGCGGTACGTTGAGCGTTATCCAGGTTAGAATCGACAATTTCCAATGATCGGCAGGAATCCAACCCTTCCTTTTATAAGTACCGGTAAACCGTCCCAAGATTTGTTCTTTCCGTACCGGCTCATCCGGGACAATGTTGGTGTCCCCTTTAAATATGTATCGTTTCAAGCTGCCTTCGCCCTGAATGTCATGAAGCCGATGACAGACGAGGCTTCCCGCTCCTGTAACAAAGAGATAGACTTCACCGATTCTGGCTTCCTCATGATTGAGCTTTTCAAAAGAACTTAGCTCCCCCTCCACCATGAAGGGGTACATGCTGCGCCCCAAGGAGGGAAGTTGGATCCCCCCGCGTCTTTCCATCCATTCGTTGGCGATTCTGGCCTCATCCAGCATACGTCAGAAGGCCGCTGCCCAACAGTTCTTCAATAAATGGTTTTACGTCCTGCTCAGCAGTATGACGGTCAATGTCATACTCCTCCGCAATTTTTTCAATGATTCCGTCCATGTGCCCATATTCCGGAATGATGCTCCAGATATACCCCCCGAGTTCATTCAGCTTGGTTGCCACATGCTCCTTCATATTCAGCAATATCCATTCGTTTCCGATCATTTCGCTTTCAACATGCTCGTTTCTAATCAGCAGCCTTGTTTGTGTTTGGCTCATGAAATCCTCTCCCAAAACGTATCATTTTTCTGAAAATAGAGCTGATAGGAAGGTACTTGCTGCACGACCTTCTTGCATAAAGCAATCATATTTCTTGTTTCCTCAGGATCATGACGCCAATAAAACACCTTATCCAGCATTAGCGCGAATCCATCTAACGGCGTTATGGACACACGCTCCACTTCAGGGGATTGAATAATGTAATGGATGCCGGATAATTCGGCTTCCTCAAGTTCACAGGGATTCTCCATCTCGCTGCGAAATGGAGAATCAAACACGGTTACACGTCCGTTTTCTTCTATGTACAGAAACGTAGCTTCATCAGATAAAATCGGACGGGGACGCGACAGCTCAGCGACAGTCGACTTACCTGCACCGGATTGGCCTGCGAACATCCACGCTTTGCCGTCTTGAACCACACAAGAGGAATGGATCAGCAGTCCGCGCTCTCCATGGATTAGCCATGAGCTGTACAAATTAATTAATGCATGCTTCAGGGCAAACTCATCATAGACATGGATTTCCGCCGAACTGTAATCCCGGGATGAAATCATATGATAATCACAGCGTTTGAAGTTAATTAGATGTTCGGATACAGAAATCTGGACAGGTCCATCATCAAATGGCTCTCCGTACCCACCTCGAATACGAACATACAAATCAGCCTGAGGATCCTGACCAGAAATGGCGGATACCCTAAATCGCTTGGCGACAAATTCGGCTATCCGTTTCGATTCGGTTTTAAAGGACACCCGGGACTTTCCGACTATTGCCGTTGCTACATACATATGATCAACCTCGACTTCCACCTATAATAATTCAATTCCAGCGAAGCGCTTTATGGACCAATGAACAAAGGAATGTATAAATACTACCAAATAGGGTTTCCGCCGCCGCCCGGGTTGCTGGGACGAGTCGTGCCAAACTCCACTTTGCCCTGTGCCAAAATTTTTGGAGCCTCGTAGGTCTTTTTCATACTTAACACCTCCTTCTTGAGCATTAGTTTATGATACAATTTGTATCATGTCAACTAGATATTGCTACATACCACAACCAATAAATAGTAAAAATATCCTATCTGAAAATTTCACGTTTTCTTATCCACAGCAGCGGCAGATTCCAAATAAGGAATCCTACCTGAGACCAGCGCTGCCTCCAAGTATCATGGACCGTGAAGGCGGTCATCATTCTGAACCATGAGTAACTAAAGCCCTTGCGACCCTGCATAACTTTACGCGCCTTTTCAAGATTCCATCCTGGATATTTAAATTTGTATGAAAGCAGCGGCAGCGGCCATCGTGCCTGAAGATGCGGGAACATGCTGTAAACCAGATTCAAGGCGATCCATACCTTCGAGAGATTTCGATCCGCTGCGGCCATATCCAACAGTTTTGCGTAATCCAGCCTTGTATCAAGGGAATGTATAAGCGTTGCAATGTCTACAAAGTATTTCATCGACATCATGTGATGGTTCATGCCGTGCAAGCAAATATGGTAGAAGGTGTGCAAAGGGCTTAGCTCGTAAATGCAATTAAAATCGCTCATCACGCAAGCTTCGTCCCACAAACGGGACACATCCGTAGCCGTAAAATCCTCTCTGCTGATATTCCAATGCAATTCAATGGTTAGCGAGGGAAAATTATCGTTATCCAATGATTTGACGTATTCTTCATGAAAATGCGTAGCATCGCCCGCTGCTTTAATAAATCCAGCATTCGTCAACAGCGTGGCGGCTCGATGCAAGTCCTCCTTGCTTACAAGCAGGTCGATATCTGTCGTGCCGCGCGCTGCGAGACCGCCAAAATAGCGTTCTGCAAGCAGCGTTCCCTTGAGAGGGATCGCTTCTATACAGGACGCTTCGAAGGTCTGCAGGATCTTTTTGAGCTCGATTTTTATAAAAAGGTTCTGTAAGAGTACGGTATTGGCATCAGAGCTTAATTTGCGCCGGAAGTTTTCCGGGATTTGAAGAAGAAGGTGTTTTCGCTGAAGCTCTGAGTAAACCTGGGGCCCGATATCAAACAATTCGATATCTTCCATCAGTTTGTCATATTGAGATTCACTCAGGGAAGGAAGCCTCCCCTGGTACAACTCATCCAGAAACATAACCAGAATGTCGCGGTTCTTCATTTCAACCACTTGCTACCGTAATAAAGCTGCTCTGCTTCATTTTCTCTGATCGTTATATTGTTAAGCACTACCCCAAGAAGATGGGCCTTAACATGCTCAAGCTGAGTTTTGGCTTTTCTCACCTGGGATTTCTTCACCTTCCCACCCAGTACAACCAAAACGACGCCATCGCATAAAGCACTGACAATAAGCGCATCGCTCACTGCCAATATGGGTGGGGTATCAAACAAAATCATGTCGTAGCGTTGCTTAAGATCGTGAACTAACATTTGCATGTTGTGGGAACCTAGCATTTCGGAAGGGTTGTATGGAATGGAGCCGGAAGTTATGACGGAGAGATTCGTAACCGCCGTCGGCCGAATGACGTCTTCAACGTCTACCTGCTGGGCCAAGACATTGGTCAATCCGGTATCATTCGATACGCCGAATACGTGATGCAGTGAAGGTTTGCGCAAATCCGCTTCAATCAACAGCACATTTTTGCCTTCATGCGCATAGGCGACGGCCAAGTTGCTAACTGTGGTTGTTTTGCCTTCGTTCATTTGAGCCGAGCCAACCATGATCACCCTAACCTGTTTGTCATGAACAGAGAATTGAATGTTCGTCCTTAGCCCCCGATATGATTCCGCTGCCGGAGATTTCGGGTTAATGACGGTAACCAGAGGATTTTTGTATTTTCTCGCCATTTAACTCACCTGCCTATTAAAATAGTCCGATCCCTGTGATAAGAGTGAGCGGATTTAAGGTAAAAGAACTAATGACCAAGCATCTTAAATATAGTAAAATGTCTGTATCTAGTTTGTTACTGTATGATTAGCTTTTTATTATATTGGCCTGGCGAACGATATATGTAATTTTGATAAACGGCATGGCTAAACGCCACGTGACTGCTTATCATCCGGTTAAGCATGCCCGTTATCCGTGCTTTTTGATCACGATCCGTACATATTTGAACCTGATACAACCGATAATCATGCAATGGCTCTTGAGTCTGTATCCTCCCATAAACCTGAATATGATCAAACATGTCATCGATCTCATAACGCAGCTTTATCTTGGGACTCATGGGGATATCCCAGGGACACAGGAAAACAAGCTTCTCCGGACCCAGCTCGATCGGCGTCACATCGTGGCTTCTGCCGTGCAGGCTCAGGGGACCAATCTCCATGACTCTAATCCCTACCTTAATAAGATGCTTCGTTTCGGTTGACATCAGGAATTTAATTCTCCTTTATTTCTATAAATTCTGGTATGGGACATTTTATCGATGGATAAAATGATACTAAGTGTCACCCTAAAAATGATAACAGATACAAATTGTATCGTTTTATTTTCCAATTTTACGATACATATCGTATCGAGTCAATAGAAAAATCGTCATTTTCTACCTTCCGTGTGTAAATTTAGGATGTTGCGTAATTTTACGACCCTCTCATCACCAAACCGTGACTTTACGTACATTAAGCTGCTTTATATAAAATCGACGCATTTTTCTAATCACACCATCAGGTATGCCAAGCAATTGAAAGGGGGATCCAAGCATGAACTACGGAGAACGAATTGCAGAACTACGTGAACAGCGCGGGTGGACTCAAGAAGAACTCGCTACCTCTGTCGGCATTACTCGTGCTGCACTATCCCATTACGAAAAAAACCGGCGCAAGCCGGATTTTGAAACATTGACCCGCCTGGCAGACCTCTTTGACGTATCCATAGATTATCTGATCGGGAGAACAACATTGGAGAAATCGGTACTTGATCCGGAGGTTCGCTCATTTGTGGACGGACTTGAGCTTTCGGACCAGGATTTGCTGGAGCGGTTCAATCTCACGGTGGATGGCCGCAAGTTAACCGAAGAGGAAGCCAAAAGATTTATTGCTTTTGTTCGCATGGAACGCTCCATGAAATAATGCAGATCATGAAGATGGAAATCCCCGTTACTCATCTATGTCCAACATAGCGGTATCGGGGATTTTCACTAGAGTCATGTTTAGCAATGACCAATGTATTAATCGTTATGAGCTTCCTCCATTTGCAGCCATTTATCAGGATGGATTCCCAATTGAGTCATGAGCTTATTGATGTCGATGTTCGTCTTCTGCTGGTCAAGCCGCTGCTCGGTGCTTCCGGAGCCTCTCTCCTTGTCCACACTCATTTCTTCAACTACCTCGCTTATCTATAGTTTCATCTCCATCCCTGCTGCATGAACACGATGATAACGCATATCTTCTCAACAACTTACTTACCAATATTATAACGAATGAAATCACATGATGCTGTCGTCTTGTGGAGCCTTTGTCCTATGCTTCCGGTTCTAATTTTGTCGAATTTTCTTTTGGTGAATCCTGTCATCATCATAGAAGATGCTTAAACCCTTGTAATTTATTTATATATGAAGAAAAACCACATTGCATTCATTAAAGAATACAATGTGGTTTCCCGTAATTCGTTTTGAAATACTAGTTCCCTGTACGTGCCAGCTCTTTCATATTCGCCTCGAAGGCGGCGAGGAGCGCTGCTTCCCCCGTCAGGCCTTGATCTTGCACCTTCTCGATATGCAGCAGCATGCGTTTGTAATCCTTCGGAATGATACGGACAAAGCGGCTGAGCGCTTGATCCCAGTCTCCCAGAATTTGCTGTGCCGGCACGCTGCCGGTATACTGCTCATGCTGCCGGACAAGACGGTGGAGGGCTTCCGCTTCCGTTCCATCCTCGACGCGTTCCAGGAGCACCATCTCCAGATTGCAGCGATCCACGAAGGTTCCCTCAGGATCATAGACGTAGGCTATGCCGCCGGACATCCCGGCCGCGAAGTTGCGTCCGGTTTCCCCGAGAACGACCACCCGGCCGCCGGTCATATATTCGCATCCATGATCGCCGACGCCTTCAACGACGATGTTCGCGCCCGAATTACGTACGGCAAAGCGCTCGCCGGCAATGCCTCTTACATAGGCTTCTCCGCCTGTAGCCCCATAGAATGCGGTATTCCCCGCAATAATGTTCTCCTCAGCTTTGAAGGTTGCTTTAGGTGAGGGCTTCACGATCAGCTTGCCGCCGGAAAGGCCTTTACCGATATAGTCGTTGGCATCCCCTTCAACCGTCAGCGTCATCCCTTTCGGCACAAATGCGCCGAAGCTCTGCCCTGCGGAACCCACGAAGTTGAATTGAATAGTGTCTTCCGGCAACCCGGCAGCACCATACTTGCGCGTGACTTCGCTTCCCAGGATGGTTCCCACGGCACGGTCCACGTTCGTGATCGGGAAGGTCCCCTTCACCGCAGCTCCCGATTCCAATGCCGGCGCCGCGGTGCTAATCAGCGAACGCATATCCAGCGTCTGTTCCAGACCATGATTCTGTCTTTGGGTACGGTAGCGCGTGCTGCCCTCCGGAAGCTCCGGCGTATACAGCAATGCCGAAATATCCACGCCTTTCTTCTTCCAGTGATGTTCCGCTTTGACGGCATCCAGGCAATCCGTACGACCAATCATCTCGTTAATGGTACGGAAGCCAAGCTCGGCCATCAGCTCGCGCATGTCTTGTGCGACAAAGCGCATAAAGTTGGCGACATGCTCCGGATCTCCCGTAAAGTTCTTGCGCAGCTCCGGATTCTGCGTGGCTACGCCAACCGGGCAGGTGTCCATTTGGCAGACGCGCATCATAATGCATCCGACGGCAATCAATGGTGCCGTTGAGAATCCATACTCTTCGGCTCCAAGCAGAGCCGCCACCACCAAATCGCGCCCGTTCAGCATTTTGCCGTCGGTCTCCAGCACCACGCGGTCGCGCAGATTGTTCATGATGAGGGTTTGATGGGTCTCGGCAAGCCCAAGCTCCCAAGGCATACCTGCATGACGGATAGAGCCTTGCGGCGAAGCACCCGTGCCGCCATCGTAGCCGCTGATCAGAATGATGTCCGCGCGGCCCTTCGCAACGCCTGCGGCAATCGTGCCCACGCCCACTTCCGATACGAGCTTCACGTTGATATCCGCGCGTGGATTGGAATTCTTCAGATCATAGATCAGCTCCGCCAAATCCTCGATGGAGTAAATATCATGATGCGGCGGCGGCGAGATCAACCCTACGCCCGGCGTCGAACCGCGGACCTCGGCCACCCAAGGGTATACCTTGCGGCCCGGCAGCTGTCCGCCTTCACCCGGCTTCGCTCCCTGCGCCATCTTGATCTGGATTTCGTCCGCGTTCACCAGGTAATTGGAGGTGACGCCGAAACGTCCCGACGCCACCTGCTTGATGGCACTTCGGCGGGAATCGCCGTTGGCATCCGGAATGAAGCGGGCCGGATCCTCCCCGCCTTCACCCGTATTGCTCTTGCCGCCGATGCGGTTCATCCCGATCGCTAGGCTTTCATGCGCTTCCTTGCTGATGGAGCCGAAGGACATCGCGCCCGTTTTGAATCGGCGCATGATGGACTCCGCGGATTCAACCTCATCGAGCGGCACCGGTTTGCCGGCCGGCTTGATTTTGAGCAGGGCACGCAGCGTCAGATGCTGCTCATTCTCACCCTGCACGAGCTCGGCGTATTTCTTATAAGTTGCGTAATCATTGGTCCGGACGGCCTGCTGCAGCAAATGGATGGTTCTCGGATTGAACAAATGCTCTTCCCCGTCCGCTCTCCATTGGTATTCGCCGGCTGAATCCAGCGCTTTATCGTTGCCGTCCTTATCGGTAAAGGCACGCTCGTGATGGGCCAGCGTTTCCTTGGCCACTTCCTCCAGGCCGATGCCGCCGATGCGGGACGGCGTCCGCGTGAAGTAGCTCTCCACGAAATCTTCCTTCAGGCCGACGGCCTCAAAGATTTGTGCGCCGCGATAGGACTGAATCGTGGAGATCCCCATCTTCGACAACACTTTCACGACACTTTTGCTTGCCGCTTTAATGTAATTTTTCACAGCCTTCTCATGCGAGATGCCGCGAAGCATGCCTTCCTGTATCATGTCGTCCAGCGTTTCGAACGCCAGATACGGGTTGACCGCGCTCACGCCGTAACCAAGCAGCAGGGCGTAATGATGCACTTCGCGAGGCTCGCCGGATTCCAGCAGGATCGCCACCTTGGTCCGGGTTCCCTGACGAATCAGGTGATGATGCAGCGACGAAACGGCTAGCAGCGAAGGAATCGCCGCATTGTCCTTATCCACGCCGCGGTCGGACAGGATTAAGATGTTATGCCCCTTGGCGATGACTCGGTCCGCGGCTTCGCAGAGGGTGTCAATCGCCTTGCGAAGCCCTTCGGCTCCTTCGGCCGCCGGGAAGAAAATCGGAATCGTCATGGACTTGAAGCCAGGACGGCGGACATGGCGCAGCTTCGCAAACTCTTCGTTGGACAGCACCGGCGAATCCAGGCGTATGTGGCGGCAGCTCTCCGGTTCCGGCTTCAGCAGATTGCGCTCCGGTCCGATCGTCGTCGCCGTCGAAGTGACCAGCTCCTCGCGGATCGCATCGATCGGCGGATTCGTCACTTGGGCGAACATCTGCTTGAAGTAGTTGAACAGCCGCTGCGGGCGGTCGGACAGCACCGCAAGCGGTGCGTCATATCCCATGGAAGCGATCGCTTCCGCGCCCGTGATCGCCATCGGCTCGATCACTTTGCGCAGCTCCTCGTACGTGTAGCCGAACGCTTGCTGGAGCTGACGCACATTCTCATGCTTCGGATCCGGAAGTTCCGGCGCATCAGGAAGATCATGCAGCTCTACCAGATGCTCATCCAGCCATTCGGAATACGGAAGCTCAGCGGCGATGCTGGCCTTGACTTCCTCGTCGGAAATGATACGGCCTTCCTTCGTGTCGACAAGCAGCATGCGTCCAGGACGCAAGCGATCCTTGTACAGCACATTTTCCGGCGCAACGTCCAGAACGCCCGCTTCGGAGGACAGAATAATCAGATCATCCTTCGTTACGTAATAACGGGATGGGCGCAGCCCGTTCCGGTCCAGGGTGGCGCCGATCTGAACGCCGTCCGTGAATGCCATCGCCGCTGGTCCGTCCCATGGCTCCATCAGCGTGCTGTGGTATTCGTAGAATGCTTTTTTGGTCTTATCCATGCTCTCATGGTTGCTCCACGGCTCGGGAACCATCATCATGGCCACGTGCGGCAGAGAACGACCGCTGAGGTACAGGAATTCAAATGTATTATCGAACATCCCGGTATCGGAACCGTCCGGGTTGATGACAGGTTTCACCTTCTCCAGATCGCTTCCGAACAGCTCATGCTCGAACATGGACTGGCGCGCGTGCATCCAGTTCACATTTCCGCGCAGCGTATTGATTTCGCCGTTGTGAATCATGAAACGGTACGGATGCGCACGCTCCCAGCTCGGGAACGTATTCGTGCTGAAACGGGAGTGAATGAGCGCAATCGCCGATTCCAAACCCTCATCCTGCAGGTCCAGGTAAAATTCCCCCACCTGCTCCGTCGTCAACATGCCTTTATATACGATTTTTCGGCAGGAAAGGCTGGATACGTAGAAGCTGTCGCCTTCGGGCTTGCCGCTGTAACGGATCGCCAGCTCGGCGCGGCGGCGGATGACATACAGCTTGCGCTCGAACGAGAGATCATCCTGAATGTCGGCGCTGCGGCCGATGAACACTTGGCGGACATACGGCTTTGCCGCTTTTGCGGACTTGCCCAGCATTTCATCATGGGTAGGTACATCGCGGAAGCCAAGCAGAGTCTGGCCTTCTTCGGCAATAATCGAAGCCAACTGCTCCTCATGTGCCGAACGGACGGCAGGATCATGGGAAAGGAACAGCATGCCTGCACCGTAATGTCCGGCTTCGGGAAGCTCAAAGCCCAGTTTTGCCGCTTCGGCAGCAAAGAAGGAATGAGGAATCTGCAACATGATCCCCGCACCGTCGCCGGAGTTCGGCTCGCTGCCCTGACCGCCGCGATGCTCCATATTGGCAAGCATGGTCAGCGCGCTGCTGACGATTTCATGGGATGGCTTACCCTTGATATGGGCAACGAAACCCATACCGCAAGCATCTTTTTCGAACTGCGGATCATAGAGGCCCTGTTTCTGGGGAAAATCAGTATGTTTCATAAGATGCAACCTTTCTTTTTATAGAATAAAATGCTGCTGATCAATAACAGAAAAAACGTAAAGGTTGGACATCAATCCTCTCCTGCAGTGGACACACTGTCTTGAGGCGATGCAGTATTGTGCAAAAGCGACAAGGGTTAACATTTACCTAACACGTAAGATTAATTAGTTCTATATATTTTATCACCGTCATACAATGCAGGCAATTCAAAGTTTTTATGAATTTGATAAGAATTGTTTTTGTGAGAGTAATCACAAAAGTTAGTTAAATATTATGTAGAATAGTGCAAAAAAACATGCAAATAGAACATTCCGAACAAGCGGTTTTCATCACTTTTTTCGTAATTTGTTATCATATCGCTCCGCTTTGGCCGCTCACTCCTCTCTCCGGCAGTGAAGCCGTGATCATCCTGACCATCCATCCTATATAAAATGAAGCTCCTTCATGATCGGTTCTCGGGAGTATTTCCAGCAGCAGGTTGAGGGGGGCCGATGAACTTTGACGCAACCATACCCGGTATCGCGTCGATGATCGCCACGTTATATCGCCTCATCAAAAAAGGACCTCCCCTGGATCGGTTCGATCCTTCGGGGAAGTCCTTTTCCTTACATATTATATAGAAGCTCTTCTTATGCAGTCACCGCTGTATCGGCGTCTGCTGCTTGCTTGTTGTTTCGGATTGCCAGGAAGTACACGGCGGTCAACACTAGGAACACCAGACCGAATCCGGCCAGTACGCCCACGTTGGCCCACATGCCGTCGAAGCTTCCCGTGGAAATGACGTCTTTGTAGCCTTTTACGCTATAGGTCATCGGCAGCAGCGGATTCAAAGCCTTCATCCAGTTCGGAATCAGCTCTACCGGGAACGTGCCTGCGCTCGTTGTCAATTGAAGAATCAGGATGACGATGACAACGAAGCGTCCAGGCTGATCCAGCCATGTGACGAACATTTGCACCAGGAACATGAACGACAAGCTGGTAATGATGGAGAAGAGATAGAAGAGCGGAACGCTCTGAACCTCAAGCTTCAATCCGTACAGCATGACAACCGAAGCCAGCAGCGCTTGAATTAATCCCATGCCGGCAAAGGACAGCGTACGGCTGACAAACCGGTTCCAGCCCGATGCGTTCGGTACCGATGCCTCGCGAATCGGCAGAATAATCGTGCAGAGCAGAGCTCCGACAAACAAGCCGAGCGACAGGAAGTATGGTGCGAATCCGGTACCGTAGTTCGGTACTTCGTTCACTTTATGCTCATCAACCTGTACCGGTCCGGCAAACATCGTGACCGTTTCGTCGGTGGTTTGGATACCGCCAGTCTTGTCGGCAGCCTCGTTCAGCTTCCCTGCGAGCTCCCCGCTGCCTTCCTTCAATTCGTTCATTCCGTTGACCAGCTCGCCAGCCCCGGAATCCAGCTGTTTCGAGCCGTCGGCGAGGGTCGTTACGCCGCTTCCCAGCTTGCCGGCTCCGCCTGCCAGCTGCTGCGTGCCCTGCGACAGGGCGGCCGCGCCGCTGGCAAGCTCCTTGCCGCCGGCCGCCGCTTCGCTCAGCTTCGTGCCGAACAGCTTCATGCCGTCGGCCAATTGGTTTTGGCCGGCGTTCAGCTGTTTGGCGCCGGCCAGCAGCTCTTGGCCGCCCGCGGCGAGCTGTTTGCCGCCGTCAGCGAGCTGGTTCGCGCCGGCGCTCAGCTTGCCTGCGCCTTCCTGCAGCTGCTGCGTGCCTTGGTTCAGCTCCGCTGCGCCTTGCGCCAGCTGCTTCTGACCGGCATTCAGCTCACTCGTGCCGGAGGCAACGGATTGGCTCGCGGCCAGCAGCTGCTGAACCTCCGGACTTTGCGCCAGCTCCGGATTGCTCTCGGCCAGCTGCTTCAGGCCGTCCGCAACGGCCTTTGCGCCTTGCTCCAGCGCAGCCGTGGCTTCCAGCGATTGATTCAGGCCGGCCTTCAGGCTGCCGCTGCCATCATGAGCGTTCTTCGCGCCAGCGGCTAGCTGGGCCGCCCCTGCCTGGTTGGCTTGCAGGCCTTCATTCAGCGCCGTGCTGCCGGCTGCGGCCGATTCAATGCCCGCCTGAAGCTTGGCGCCGCCCTTGCCGGCCTCTTCAGCCCCTGCTTGCAGCTGGCTGTGGGCCGCCTTAAGCTGATCCAAGCCGGAGGCGAGGGTACCCGCTCCCGCGTTCAGCTTGCCGGCACCGCGATTCAGCTCCTGCACGCCCTCCGTCAATGGCGCGATGCCGTCTTGCAGTTCCTGCGTGCCGCTGACGAGTTTAGCCAGGTTCTCTTTGAGCTTCACCGCGCCGTCGTCCAGCTTCACGGCACCTTCGGACAGCTTCGTGGCGCCGTCCCCCGCTTCGCTTAGGCCGTCAGATACTTTGGCCACTTGATCGAACAGGGTTTCCGTGTAGGCTTCCGTCACTTTCGCCGACACCTTGGATTGAATCTGCTTCACGGCAGATCCGCCGATCTGTGCCGCAAGGAAGTTGTAGCCTTCGTTCGGCTCAAATACGATTTGCGCAGGCTGCGGATGTTCATCCATTAACGTTGTCGCCTGCTGCGAGAAATTTTCCGGAATGCTGATGGTCATGTAGTATTTGTTATCCTGCATGCCCTGCTCAGCTTCGCTCCGGTTAACGAACTGCCAATTAAAATCTTTTCCCTTCTTCAGCTCGGCCACCAAATCCTCGCCGGCGTGAAGCGTCTTTCCTTCAAAAACGGCGCCCTGGTCGTTATTGACGACCGCAACGGGCAAATCCTCCATCTTTCCGTACGGGTCCCAGAAGGCCCCGAGGAACATACCGCTGTACATGACCGGTATGAACAGCACCGCGATGATCGGAATCAATATTTTTTTATTCCGAACGGCAGCGCCAAGATCTTTGGCAAACACAGATAATGACTTCATCCAGTCTCTCTCCTTTTTTTATCTAGATACAGCAGCTTACCAGCCGACATGAATCTGCGCTTACGGCAGATCACATTTTCATTCCAGCACACAATGACCAATATGCTCATTCGGTCAGTTTAGACCAAAAAAAACGATCCCTGGCAAGGAAGGCGATCCCTCAAGCCAAGAGAGTCCGCCTTCCTCATCACGAAGGAGATTGAATCTTCCTCTTACGAGGAGGCTTTGAGCCCGTCAGCCAAGAACACCATCATATATTCCTTGATCTGTTCCTTGCTGAGCGGCTTGTGAAGCTGATTGAAGTCGGTCGTGAGCGCAACGTACAGCTTCAGCATCACAAAGGATACCACCTGAGCATCCAGCGGCTTGATCTCACCGATCGAAATGGCATTCTCCACGATTCCCTTGAGATACCCGACGATTCCGTTCTCCACTTTCGTCAATCCCTCATGCGCCTTCGGCGTGCCGATGTCCCGAACTTCCTGCGACAGCTTGATGAACAGCTCATGCTCGCTTCGGAATTCAAGCAGCGCATCCAGCACCCGGTAGAGATTGTCAAAGAAATCCCTGTCCTTCCGTATCTCCCGTTCGGCCAGTCGCTTCATCTCCATGATGGCCGATAGCAGGATCTCGTCGAACAGCTCATCCTTATTCGTGAAAAACGTGTAGATCGTACCTTTCCCAACATTTGCAATCTTCGCCACCTGTTCCATGGTCGTCGCTTTGTATCCGAACAAAGCAAACGACTTGGAGGCAGCATCTAGCACCTGCTTCCGTCGGTCCACAGCTGGCATGCTTCCCCCTCCTTCTACGATCTTCTAATGATTGGCCTTTTCTTTCGAAAATGACCAAAATACAATTCTGGTCATTCGGTCAAAAATCACTTTACCAGATTATCGGATGCGTTGCAATATCTTTCGTTAAATTTTTTTGAAAATGCGGATGCAGGGTTCAAATCTTATCATAACGTCTAATGAAAGAATAAGTCCGCCGGTAAAATAATTGAAATGCTTTTCCCTTTTGCGCGTATACTTAGGATGCATGCTCTTTTTTTTTCGCGCCGCTCTTCAAAAAATGATTCCTGTTTTGTAAGATAGAGGGAGAAAGAAGTAGGTGAAACCATGCGATATACAAGAGTGCTCCTCTTCTCAGAGGGTTTCGGCACAGGACATACGCAAGCGGCGTATGCGTTGGCTGAAGGTATACAGCGGATGAATCCCCGCATCCACTGCCGCGTCATTGAACTTGGCAATTTTTTGAATCCAACCGTGGGGCCGTTGATCTTGTCCGCTTATCGAAAAACCGTCAGCACCCGGCCGCGCCTTGTTGGCATGCTGTACCGTTCGCAATATAAGAAATCGTTAAACCGTCTGGCGCGGCTCGCGCTGCATCGGATTTTCTATGCGCAGGCCCAGCGGGTCATCGAGGAGCTGAAACCGGATCTGATCATATGCACCCACCCGTTTCCCAACGCCGTGGTCTCCCGTCTGAAGCGCCAGGGGCTTGATGTTCCGCTTTATACGCTGATTACCGACTATGATGCGCACGGCACCTGGGTTAATCCGGAAGTGGATGAATATCTCGTATCGACGCCTCTTGTAAAAAAAATGCTTATGCTGCGGGAGATTGAGCCTGAATTCATCCATGTGACCGGCATTCCGGTGCATCCGAAGTTCTGGGAAAGAGGCAGCCGAATGGCGCTGCAGGCCGAGCTTGAATTAAAGAACATGCCCACCGTGCTGATCATGGGAGGCGGATGGGGCCTCGTATTCAACAAGGAGCTGCTCAGCAAGCTGGCCGCCAGGGCCGATGATATCCAGCTGGTCTTCTGTATGGGACAGAACGATAAGCTGGTTGCCAGCATGCGCGAAGATCCGATCTTCCAACATCCCAACATCCATGTTCTCGGTTATCGGGACGATATACATAAACTGATGGACGTGTCCGATCTTCTCATTACGAAGCCCGGCGGGATGACATGCACGGAAGGAGCCGCCAAGGGAATTCCGATGCTGTTCTATGAGCCTATCCCGGGACAGGAAGAAGTGAATTCCCACTTCTTTGTCAGCGAAGGCTACGGGGAAATTCTCGACTCCCTTGCCGTGATCGACAAGTGGTTGAACCTGCTGTCCGATCATTATGACCAGGTGGAGAAGAAGCGTAACGGAGCGGTCCGGCAGCGCACGCCGCATCTGGAGCCCGACCACTGCGCCGGCCAGGTGATGGGATTGCTGACCGAAGGACGCATCCCCGTTTATCCCGAAGATGCCGTCAAAATATTGGCGGACCAGCCCTAATAGGCATCCTGTTCCAAGCACGCGCTTATGCACTTATCCTCTACCAAAAAGCTTCCCTGTCCTATGTGGCAGGGAAGCTTTTTTAAGTATAAATCGATCTATATTTCCAGCGTTTCTCCTGCTTTCAACGGATGACCCTGAATGCCCGTTTGGGCCAGTTCGTCGCAGAAGGCCCTTGCATCCTGTTTAATGCCCGGGAACGTGTCATAGTGCACCGGGATGACATGCTTCGCACGAATCCACTGTGCGGCCAGCAGGGCGTCCTGCGGGCCCATCGTTAACATATCCCCGATCGGCAGCGCGGCAGCATCGATGTCGTTCATCTCTCCGATCAGGCGCATATCGCCAAACAAACTTGTGTCGCCAGCATGATAGAACGTTTTTCCGCCCATGGTCAGAATGACGCCTCCAGGCTGCCCCGCATAGATCCAGGTATCCCCCACCGAGATGGAGGAAGAATGGAAGGCCGGGGTAAACTTCACCTTAAAACCATCGAACTGCGCGCTTCCGCCGATATTCATTCCATGGGATTTGGCTCCCTGCTGGCCGCAATACACGGCGAGTTCGTACACCGCGATAATCGGACAATCATTCTGCTTCGCAATTTCGATGCAGTCGCCAAAGTGGTCGGAGTGCCCATGCGTCAGAACCACTGCATCCACTTTCACGTCACTGGGTTCGATGCCGGAACCGGGATTACCGGACAGCAACGGGTCGATGATGACACGAACGCCGCCTTCTTCCACCAATATGCTGGAATGGCCATAATACGTAATATTCATGGTTAAACACACCTCCTACATCCTAGTTTACCCTTATGGGCACTACTTGTAAAAAGAGTGATTTCCTATTTTTTTAACAAACGTCCTGGAATGATGCACCGTGAGATCCTGAGCCAGCTTCAAAGACAGGAAGAAGTACGTATCGTCCTTCACCTCTTTTTGGCCATGAAGCGCCGCATTCACGGACTTAATCGTCTCTTCGTTCGGCTGGACACGTTTAAGACGCCCGTTCGCTACAGGACTAAATTGATGCTTTTGATAGATGACATCGGTAATCGTATCGGGAAAATTGGCTGACCGCAGCCGGTTTAAGACAACGTTGGCAACTGCCACCTTGCCTTCGTACGGTTCGCCTTCCGCCTCTGCCATGACAATCTTCTGGAGCAGAAGCACTTCTTCAGCTGACAAATCATAGGTCCAGGTCGCTTTGTCTTTTTGGTCCTGGGTTAACGTATTTGTTCTTGTGAAGAATAAAGTTGTGGGGGGTGATAGGCTTTCTGCCTTGGATTTGACGACATGAGTCCCCTTTTGTTTTGCCGGTTTCCCGTCCGCAGCCTGAGATTTGGTTGCTTTCTTCTTCTCATCTGCAGTCTTCGATGATGCTTTCGAGTCGATCTTCCCGGAGGCTAAACCAATGCCTTTTGCGTTTGAAAAAGCATGGACCTTGCTCCCCGGCTTATTCCACTCTTGGAAAACAATTGAAGACAAAATGTTGACAGGTTCCCTATCCTGCTGCGTACTCGCAGCTTTTACGTAGAGATCAGGGACGCCTTCCGGAGCCGGAGCAGCCGTTACAAATGTGGGCATGTCCTGCTTTGGCTCTTTCCCTTCCGTCGATTTCGATTGCATTCCAAGCAAACTTATAAGAGACAAACTCACAAAGAGCGCTCCGATGAGCAGCGCAACCCAGCGATTTTGCCGTAGCACTTTCATAACCATATTTTTCCTCCTATGATGTCGGCACATTTCTACACTATGTAACCACATTTTTAGGCGTTGAAAACATGGTAATTTTATGAACATTCTATTTTCAATTTCAGAAAATGGTCGAAAGCCGCGCCACACCTACGGTTTCGTACATCGGACTCGCATGTAAATTTGTTCGAAAAAGAACCATTTCCAGCACGTCCCACTGGATAGGTTCGGGTCCTTTTCCGATAACATCCATAGAAAATGGTTGATTTCCTTGAAATTTCCGGCCAACCGTAATATGCGGTCGAAATGGACGCTCCTCCGGGACGAATCCGAAAGATTCCATCCGCGACACGACCGATTGCTGCAGCTCAGCGAGCGCATTCAGATCCCCGCCGACCCCAGCCCATAGAATCCTTGGTGAGCCGCTTGCCCCGAACACGCCGGCATCATAAAGACTGAGCTTGAAGGGCTTGCGTTCCTTGGCTACCTCCTGGAGCGCCCCGGTCAGCTCCGCTATGCGATGAGAAGGCGTATCGCCCAGAAACTGTAACGTAATGTGATAATCCTGCGGATAAACCCATTTTTTGAAATTGGCTTGCTTCCTCAATGTTTCCGTCCAATCCTGTATCCGGGAGGAGACCTCCGAAGGCAGACGCACGGCAACAAACAAACGATCCATAGCTCCCTCAGCCGAATGGCTCAACTACGACACTTCCTTCCAATCATCTTTTATCGCTAGCAGTCTAAGCACTGCCACCATGTTTTCCTGGTTCGTTTATAGTTTGAGCAAGAACATCTGAAAATAGTATGAGGGGTACATCAAATTTCGCCTAAAAATATGATGAAGCTTCAATTTACCATAAATCGGACAATAATTCATGTACAATTTTACCAATCGCGTCCGTTCGTTCATGCGCAAGGCGATGATTTCTGATAATATGTTCCCTAAGAGATTTTCGCTATGATTCTGGTTGAACATCATATTCCTTAGGAGGTAGTACCATGCCGAACATCGTGTCCATACATGATTTAACCGCCGAGCAGCAGCAAAAAATCAAGGAGATTGCCCCCGACTATGACCTGTTGGTGACAAAAGCGAAAGAGCTGACGGGAAGCATCGTTCGGAATGCCGACATCATGATCGGCTGGTCACGCTCCATGCAGGACGAGGTATTGTCCGCCGACAGTAAACTCAAATGGATTCAAGCCTGGTCGGCCGGGGTGGATAAGATGCCGCTCCGGGAACTTGAGGAAAAAGGCATTCAGTTGACCAACGCCAGCGGCGTACATAGCGTACCGATCACGGAGCATATTTTTGCGATGATCCTGGCCTTCAACCGCAACCTTCATCTCGCGATCCGTCAACAGTCGAACAACAAGTGGGATACATCCGGCACGTTCACGGAATTGGCCGGCAAAACCATCGTCATCGTCGGCGTCGGCCAAATCGGCAGCCATACGGCACGGGTGGCCCAGGCGTTCGGCATGCGGACCGTCGGGGTCCGCAACTCCGGCAAGTCTGATCCTAACGTGGAATCGATGTATAAGGTCGATCAGCTCGATGAAGCGCTGGCGCAAGGCGATTATATCGTCAATATCCTGCCGCTGACCGATGAAACCCGCGGACTGTTCAATACGGCAAGATTCTCGGCGATGAAGGACTCCGCCTTCTTCGTGAACGTAGGCCGCGGCCAGACCATGGTCACGGACGACATGGTTCAAGCGCTGCAATCCGGAGGTTTGGCAGGCGCGGGACTGGATGTCTTCGAGGAAGAGCCGCTTCCTGCGGACCATCCGCTGTGGAACCTGGACAACGTCATCATGTCGCCTCACATGGCAGGCGATACGGATCGATACGGCGAGCGTGCCGTGGATATTTTCCTGGAGAATTTAAAGCACTACGTAAACGGAGAGCCGTTGTCCCGCAATGTGATCGATTACAGCAAGTCGTATTAAGACCAGGCAACAAGTCGTGAAGCACCATTTCGTATCTAGATCCGCGCTTTGGTTTAAGGAGCTTGTCAAAAAAAGGAACGTCCCGAGGTTTTCCATGCCTGTCGGGACGCCCTTTTTATTTATATGGAAAATGGAGTGAGCACACATAAATGCAGCCGTTTACAAAACGCGTCATTGAAGTGATTCAGAGCATTCCGGAAGGATACGTGATGACTTATGGACAGGTGGCCAGACTGGCCGGCAGCCCAAGGGGCGCCCGGCAGGTCGTTAGAATACTTCACACCCTCAGTCATATTCACAAGCTGCCGTGGCATCGGGTCATCAACGCCAAAGGAGAAATCGCCATCCAAGACGATGAGTCCAGGCTCATGCAGGAGCTGTATCTGCAGGACGAAGGCGTTGCCGTCAATCACAAAGGCATCATTGATTTGGAAAAATATCGATATGATCCTGCCGATTAAATTGGATGGCCGTTTACTCGCACAGCCAAATATCTCTCGCAAAGCTCCCCTTGCGGGTCGTACAATGAGACACCACCTTCCACCCTGTGTCCGTCAGCTGCTCTCTAAGCGGCTCTGTACTAACGATGACAGCGCGATCTGACAAGCGACGTAAGCTTTTCAGCATCCGCAACTGCTCATCCTCTGGAAAGACGGAGCACAGATTATACGGCAAATCCAGTACAGCGGCATCATAATGTCCTTGCAGCGTATTCATGTCCTGAATGGCAACTTTGTTGTCATCATAACCGTAGTGCCGCAGATTCACTCTTGCTCCACGAACCGCGAGCGGATTGATGTCACGGCCCTCGGCCGGGATTCCCATCGAGAAGGCCTCGATCAATACATTCCCCATTCCGCAGCAGGGATCCAGGAGCGTGGCACCGCTTATCCGAGGCACGGCCAGATTGACCAGTGCCCTGGCCACCCTCGAGCTGAGCCCTGTCGAATAATTTTGCGGCTTCCGCTTATGCTCCAGCCAGGCACGTTCAGGCTCGTGCAATAGCCCCAATCGCCAGATTCCGTTCAGGGATATCAGACCGAGCGTGACATCCGGAGATTTCATCTGCGCCGTTCCTTCGATTTGGCCACCTACCATCCGTTCGTAACCGCGCAATTGATCATAGCTGAAACGATCGCCCGCCTTAAGGCAGACGACTTTGAAGGTCGTTTGGTTAAGTCGAATGCGGCCTGCTTGCTCGGCGATGCTTTCGATGGAATCTCCAGTCATCTTGACGTCAAGGCAGGCCGATAGGAACGGGCTGCGATCCGGATCGACCCGCCGCTCGCTTTCCAGCCAGTCCGCTCCGTCAGGCCCCTGACCGAACAGCTCCGTCAGCTCCATCAAACATAGCACCCGCTCGGTTTCATGACAGGCATACGTATACAGATAAGATGATTTATCGCTCATGGAGGACGGACCGAAGGTCATGTCAAAGTCGTTCGTATTCATCATGTATTTCGTCTCTCTTCTATTATATATGTGCAGCAGTGTGCAGCAGTCGCTACTGCCCCATTAACAGCCGATACGATTCCAGCCGCGCATCGTAATCGCTCACGGGGGTAACGACCAGGAACTCGTCGCACCGGTATTTTTCCGCCATCATCTGCAGCTTATCTCTCACGCTTGCAGGCGTGCCGATGATTAGCCTCCGGGATGGACCTGAAGAATCGGAATCCGTCGGTTCCGAAGGAAGGTCGCTCTCCCCAGGCCGTGGAAATAACGCGGCCAGCTTTCTTGCTTGCTCCTCCGTCTCCGCGCAAATCACGCTCACCGCCACCATCGCACGCGGTTCTCTCAGATCAGCGCTTGGCTGAAAGCCTTCCCTGTAAGAACGGAGAATCTCCGCCCCGTCCGTATCGCTCATAAACTGTCCGAATACATAGCCCGTCCCGAATTCGGCTGCATACCCGGCACCTTTCGTATTCGTGCCCAGCATCCACATCACCGGCTGCGCTGCGGGTACCGGTTTGGCTGCCACCGGCACATCGTCGTAGCGATACCGGTCTTCCAGCAGTTCGGTCAAAGCCCGAATTCGCTGCGGCAAATCCGCCACATGCCCCAGGAAATTCCCGCTAAGCGCCATGCTCGTATGGGCCGAACCTCCCGGCGCCCGCCCGATCCCGAGATCGATGCGACCGGGATACAGCGCCGCCAGCATGCGGAAATTCTCCGCCACCTTCAGCGGGCTGTAATGGGGCAGCAGCACGGCCCCGGAACCAAGCCGGATGCGCGTTGTTCGGGCGCCGATATGGGACAGCAGGATCTCGGGCGATGCACAGGACAGATGCTCCAGATCATGATGCTCCGCTGCCCAGTATCGCCCGTAGCCCCATTGTTCCGCAGACTGTGCCAGTATCACCGCTTGCTGCAAGGCTTCTTCGAACGAGCTCTCTCCCCATCGCGGAACCAGATCAAGCACGCTCAGTTTCAATTGGCTATTCATGCCATCCCCCTTGTATCGCCGGTACTAATCCAAATCATAGATTGAACCTACCTTGAGTCCATACAACTCGTTATAGATTTTCTCGGCAAAAGCGTCCGTCATCCCTGCGATATAATCAATCACCATATGCTCCCACGTCCAGATCGGATTCGCCCGCTTCTGGTCCGCTTCGTATCGCTGGAGCCAGTCGGATGGAATGATCGCCGTTGAAGCGACAGGATCCAGAAAGGCATCCCACAAGCGCTTGATGATCCATTCGCTGCGCTTCTGCAGGCGCTGAACCCGCAGGTCGCGAATCATGGTCACCCAGGCGAAACTTTTCAGGACGCTGACCGTTCGCAGCATATCCTCGTCTTCCACGCCGTCTTTGACAAACGTGACCTTTTTCCAATCCCCGTTCGCGATCACGCCAAGGCTGCCCACAAACAGGCTGACCCAGTAGGCCTTGACCTCGCGCCGGGTGCGTGAATAATCATTCTCGCAGGTCGGCATTTTTTCGTTCCATATTTTCAGAAACTCGTCCAGCACCAAATCCACCTTCGGCTGGATCTGCTCCTTGGTCCATCCCTTCCACACCTCGTCTTCCAGCGTCATGATCTTCTGCACGATCAACTTGTTGAGATGGCTGTCCCGCAAAAAGTGCTCGTGCACCTCAATCTTCCCGGCTTTGATGCCATCCTCCAGATCGTGCGCGGAATACGCGATGTCATCGCACAGATCCATAAGCTGCGCTTCCAGCGTTCTGTGCGTTCCGGGTATTTGCCACTCCTTCCGGATATGGGAGATGTATTCCCATTCATGCCGGTACATCCCCTTGGGATTATCCAGGCCGGAGAACGGATATTTGTTGATGCCAAGCAGCACCGCATCCGACAGGTTGAGGCCGTTTACGTTCTCTCTTTTCTCCAAAAACATGATCAGCCGGAAATTGTGCGCGTTCCCTTCAAAATGCTCATATTTGCGCCGCATGGCCTGCTGCACCTCGGCCGCCTGCTCCGGTGTCGGCGTACCGGGCTGGCGCGTCAGCTCCTTCTCGGTCCTCCGGTCAATGAGTTTCTCCAGAATGCCCTGCAGCACCTCTTCGCCCTTATGGCCGAACGGAGGATGCCCGAAATCATGGGCGATCGCCGCGCATTCCACCACCTCGGGATCAATCATCAGCCCTGCGTTCTCGGCCTGCTCCGGCAGCACTTCGGGATAAAGACGCGTCAGGCTCCGTGCCGCTTCTCTCGCAATCTGCGCCACCTCAAGCGAATGCGTTAAGCGCGTCCGGTAGTAATCACCGGTGCCGGCGCCGAATACCTGCGATTTTCCTTGCAGCCTGCGGAACGTCGGCGAATGGATCAGGCGCGAATAATCCCGCTCGTATACAGCGCGTGAAGCATCCGACTTCGTTTGCTCCGGATATTGGCGATGCTCTCTAAGCTCCTTCAGTGTCATTTGTCCCACTCCTGTTTTTTTATCTATTTAAGGTCGATTCGGAATCGTTCGTTCTTTAGATTATATGCCATACGGCATCCGAAGAAAAATGTTATTGCCTTTTTGCCTGTTCCCTCATTGTATACCCGGCTCATCCTATCCGTTATCGCCAAGCAAGATATTTCCTGTCCGAGTCAGGTATGACGAAATCCAAATACGTGATGCTTCACCGTCCAGGAAAGCTGCGGGAGGGCAGAAGGCGCAATAAATCCTCCCATTATGCAAAAATACCAAGTGCTTATAGGATTAACACAAGACCTGTGCGCACATTCTTGCTACGTTTTAGGTAAGCGCTGTCATACAGTCTGAAGCGCACCGCAGAAAGGAGGGACATGATATTTATTAACGATTCAATCAACCTACGGGAGGGATCGCCGTGAAACGAAGGTTTGCGTTATCCAAAAAAATGACTTTCTGCCTGATCAGTGCAGCCATGCTGCTTGCTCCTCTATTTGAAGGACAGAGCATCGCAGCTAATGAGAGCAAGTACCCGGCTTCCGCATCGGCCAGCAGCTACGACACCCGCTGTGCTTGCGATGCATCGAAAGCGGTGGACGGCAGTCTTAGCACACGCTGGTCTGGCGAAGGCGACGGCACTTGGCTGAGACTGGATCTGGGGTCCGCCCAACCGGTTTCATTAGTCAAGATCGCGTTTTACAACGGAGATTCGCGCACATTCACCTTCGATATCCAAACTTCAATCGATGGCTCCAACTGGCTTCAAGCACGGAACGCTGTCACTAGCGCTCAAAACAACCATTTGCAATCCTTCTCCATCCCCGTCGCTGAAGCCCGGTATGTACGCATTGTGGGCTACGGCAACACCTCCAATGACTGGAACAGTTACACAGAGGTCGAAATTTGGGGAGGTACTACGGATGGAGGAGGCGGAACCCTTGACCCGGCTAAACCCCCTTCGGGCAATTTTGACCTAACCAAGTGGAAAATCACCCTGCCTGACGCGTCCGAGATTCCAGCTAGCGCACTCGCCGGCGGCTATGAGCATCCGGATTGGTTCTATACCGATCCCGTCACCGGCGGCATGGTATTCACATCCCCTAATATCGGCGAGACCACCACGAACAGCACCTACACCCGCTCCGAGCTTCGGGAAATGCTGAATCCGTCGACGAACAGCGCCTCTTCATGGGCCAATAATTGGGTAACCTCTACCTCCTCCCCATCCATTAAGTCGCAGGCCGGCGGCGTGGATGGAGCGATGAAGTCTACCTTACGCGTGGATCGTGTATCGGTCAGCGGTAGCGAAGCCGATAAAATCGGCCGCGTCGTGGTCGGGCAAATCCATGGACCCAGCACCGAGCCGATACGGCTTTATTACCACAAGCGTCCTTCGGACAGCAGGGGGGCCGTTTATTTTGGAACCGATGATCTGGACAACAACAACACCTGGGTGAACATTCTCGGCGGACCGAACCAGCTTAACCCTGTAAACGGCATTGCCCTCGGCCAGACATGGAGCTATGAAATCAAGGTGACCGGACTGCTCATGACGGTAAAAGTAACCCCGGAGGGCGGATCGGCCACCACCGTGACTCATACCCTCCCAAGCGGTTACAACGATAAATATCTTTATTTCAAGGCAGGCGTCTATAACCAGAACAAATCCGATACCACCCCCGATCAATCCGACCATGTCAGAGCTACGTTCTTCTCTCTAACGCACGTGCATCCGTAACCTCCGCTAGTCCATCCGATGCCCGGGACAGTCCAGCGCCTGCTTCCGGGCGTTCTTAAACACGCTTCAACTACCAATCGAAAAGCGAGGGATGAAACGTTGAAGAAGAAACTTTACCGGTTCTCATGCCTAGTCCTCTGCCTGCTCATAACCATGAGCGTCATGGCATCCCCAGGGCAGCTTCCTGTTATATCTGCACAATCTGTTGCAGAATTCGATCTTGCGGCAGAATCTGTTGCCTCAGCTTCCGATCCCCTACCGGAGCCAGAAGGTCCGGATGTTCTATTCTTCTCCGATAACTTCGATTCCGAGCGATATGGCACCACCGGAGGAGTCGTCGTTCCCCTGCCCTGGGTTCAAACCGGGGAAGGCGGAAGCAAAGCCAAGACCTCCGTATCCGGCAGCGCGCCGTCCACGCCGAACCTCATGAAAATCGACGTGACCGATTCCGTCTATCTGCCCGTCAATACGACGGGTTACGGCAACATCAAGCTGAGCTATTATACGAGGGCCTCTTCTTATGTCAGCGGAAGCATCGTGGCAGAGTGGTCCGGCGACGAAGGCGCGACCTGGAGCCTGCTGGAGGATTTCAAGCTGGCCCCGGGAACTCCTGAAGCGCCGCGCAGCGAATCCAACACGTTAAAAACCTGGACGCTGCCGCCGGAAGCCAACAGCAATCCGAACGTGCGAATCCAGTTCCGGGTAGGTGATCCGATGAACGCCAATATGTATATCGACAACGTCTCGCTGTCCGGTCAGGCCATCCCGGGCATTCCGCCTGCGATCGATCCCGTGCCTGAACCCCCGCCGGCCGAAACCGGCCCCTACCCTGCTCCGGAAGGCGTAACCCTTTATGAGGACGTTTGGATCGGCAAAGCCGGCGACCGGGACCTCTACACCTCCATCGCCGTTCCGAGCACTCCCCCGGCCGAGCCCATGCCGGTCATGATCTACATTCACGGCGGAGGCTGGAATAAGGGCGACCGCAAAAACGCCCTGGGCAGCATCTGCAACTATGTCCTTAAACGCGGGTACATCGGCGTTTCCTTAAGCTATCGTCTAACTCCCGAAGCGCCTTACCCGGCCCAAATTCAAGACGTGAAGCTGGCCATCCGTTATTTGCGCGCCCATGCCGAGCAATACCACATCGATCCGAGCCGAATCGGCGTCTGGGGCACTTCGGCGGGAGGGCATCTCGCTTCCCTGCTCGGAACGACGGGAGACCTGACCCTGGAGGACACGGTCACGCTGGATACCGGGGATACGGTAAATCTGCCTGATATCGAAGGCGCCGGTGGCTGGCCGGAATACTCCACCAAGGTGCAGGCCGTGGTGGACTGGTACGGACCTGCCGATTTCACGACCGATTTTGCCGATCGGTACAGTTCGGTCACGAAGCTGCTCGGCGGGCATAACGCCCGGTCCGTCCCGATTGAAGCACGGCTTGCCATGCCTGGAACGTACGCCACTCCCGATGATCCGCCGTTCTGGATTCGGCATGGAGACGCGGACGCCACCATCCCTTATACCGACAGCGTCACCTTCGCCAATCAATTGACGGCTGCCGGCGTTCCTGTGGTCGATTTCGAAATCGTTCACGGCCAGGGCCACGGCTTTACCGGGGAAGCCAAAACAACCGCGGATGCGGAAGCTTGGGCCTTCATGGAGCAGCACGTAAAGAATCTGGAGGTCACGACGCCGATTCTCTACAAAGACGGCTACACGCCTCCTGATCCGACGGATCCGACCGATCCCACCGACCCAACGGATCCTTCACCGGGCATTCCCGTTGAGATCGGCCGTTTGGAGCCCTCGGACGATGCCTTGATCGACAGCTCCAAACCGGCCGCCAATATCAATTCCGCTACAGGCACAAGCGTCGGTCTGTTTAGCGTTTCATCCGGTACAACCATCAAAAGGTATGTCTATTTCAAATTCGATGCTTCCGCTCTGAGCGATCCCGATTACCGGTACGAATTCCAGGTCGCCGCAAAAAAAGGGACCAGCAACACGGATCTTGAGCTCTCCATCTACGGGATCGAGGATACAGCCTGGAGCGAAAGCCAACTGACTTGGAACAATGCACCCATGAACGTTCTCGATCCAAATGCTTATATCGGATCGTTTACCGTACAGGCCGAGAATGGCGGCCGGCCGGAGGTGTACAGCGTCGATGTGACGGACTATGTCCGCAGTCACCTAACAGATGGCAGCGTATCGTTTCTCCTGGCGGATGCGGCCCATACCGGTGTCAGCGTCAATATCTATACCAAGGAAGCCAACGGCTCCAGCAATCGGAGACCTGCCATGGTCGTGAGCGAATGGTTGGATTCCAGTCAGGATACGACGCCGCCGTCCTGGCCGGACGGAAGCCGCCTGTCCATCGGCAGCATTGGCGAAGATTATGTACATTTGTCATGGCCGACGGCGGAAGACAACAAGATCGTCGCGAAGTACAACGTTTATCAAAACGGCGTCAAAGTCATGGAGCTCGGCTCCGACATCATCCGCCATGAAGCGGAGGGACTATCACCGCACACGGAGTACAGCTATAAGGTCGAGGCTGTGGACGCCGCCGGAAACGTCAGTCCGGTTCCGCTGACGCTGCAGGTTACGACGCTTAACGCTCCCTTAGCGCCTTGGCCAGTAGCCTCGGTCACGGCAAGCGGCAGCGACGGCAACATCGAGGATAATACCCTGGACCAAAATCTGTACACCCGCTGGTCTGCTGCTGGCGACGGTCCGTGGATCAAGTACGATCTCGGCGAGGCCCGGGACATCGGTTATCTCGGCATCGCCTTCTATAAAGGGGACGTTCGCGCTACGGAGATCGATATCGAAGCCTCCAATGACGGCGTGACCTGGTCTCCGCTCTTCAACGGTTCGAGCAGCGGAACCACTACCGCGATGCAGCCTTTTGACGTTCCGGACACGAGTGCGCGTTACGTGAAGCTGACCGGGCGCGGAAATTCGGACGGCAGTGCCTATACGAGCCTAACGGAAGTTCATATCTATCCGCCTTTCGCTAACGGGGATACGCCCGTGGCGATCATTCCGGATTTTGTGCCGCAGCCGCCGGAGGGTACCGTTCCTTTTACCGCCCCAGGCATGAAGAATGCGGACGGCAGCGACCATCCGGTGCATCAGGCTTTTGCTGCTACCGGAAGGACGTTGAACGTGGTCGATTACGGGGCTGATCCTGCAGACAATACAACGGACGATCGACCGGCGATCCAACGAGCAATGGATGAAGCGCTCCCGGGCGACGAGGTGCTTTTCCCGAATGGGGTTTACAACTTAAACAGTGCGCCCGATGGACTGACCAATCTGATGCTGAAATCCGAGGTCAATTTACGCGGAGAAAGCCAGAACGGCGCGATTCTGAAGACCTCGCTGAACAAGGTCCGCAACAGCACGATGCTGAGATCTGCCAAGCAGCATGATCTGACCATCTCCAACCTGACGCTGACATCTGCCTGGGATGGCCAGTACACGACGGATCACAGAATCAACAACCCGGATGCCGGCGGCCCCGACATGATGATCATTGCCGCCAATTATGGCGAGGCGCCATCGTACAACATCACGATCGACGGTGTGACGATCGAGAAATTCAGCCGCATGGGCGTCCGCATCGAGAACAGCCATGACATCGTCGTCCGCAGCACCACGTTCCGTAATGCCACGGACCTTGGGCCGGGCGGTGCCGGGTACGGCGTATCCATTCAGGGCGTGCCGAAGGTCGACCGCAACGGGTTTGCCAACGATACCAGGTGGAATCTGGTCGAAGACTCCTCCTTCGAGGGGCCTTACCTGAGACACGGCGCACTCATTCAATATGTGGCCCATAACAATGTGATCCGGCACAACGAATTCCAACAGGTCCGGCTGGATGCAATTGATCTGCACGGGGAGCTGGAGTATTTTAACGAGATCCACGATAACCTGATCACCGACATGCCGTATGGCGGCGGCATCGGCATCGGGAATACCGGGGGGACCGCCCCGACCAATCACAGCAAATCCGGCCCGAAAAACTATATCCACGACAACACGATCCGCAATGCCCGGGAAGGCATTGTCGTATCGATGGGCTCGCCGGATACCATCATCGAGAACAACCGCATCGAGAATACCATCGATATTCCTAACGCGGCAGGCATCAATATTCTGAACGGACCGGGCACGATCATCAAAGGCAACACGATCCGCCAGAACACCGCCGAGCATTATTGGGGCATCCTGCTCGAGCACGACAACGGGGACACCAACGCGGGCGGCATCGGAGCCGGAGACCCGGAGAACGTGCAGATTCTGGACAACGTCATTACCGGCAACAGCAACGGAATTCAGCTCCAGGCAGGCAAGAATATCAAGCTAAGCGGCAATACGCTGGACAATATCGGCGAGAACTTCACGGCAGCACCTGGCGTCACGTATACCGATTTCAAGGTGGGCCTGGAGTACAGCACGACGGCCCCAACGAATGGGGACGTTGTAGTTGCCTTGGTCTCGGAGAGTCCGATTACCGTTACGAATAACG
>Ga0209784_100214_pt1 | contig 39795 bp, 22 predicted proteins | sample AraplaCvi_mLB_r2_2_FD_184284 | JGI IMG/M metagenome (GOLD analysis project Ga0209784, IMG submission 184284) | Arabidopsis root microbial communities from North Carolina, USA - plate scrape CL_Cvi_mLB_r2 (SPAdes) (version 2) | ecosystem: Host-associated > Plants > Roots > Endosphere | place: USA...
AACGAGCTTGCCGCTTGTCCAGTTTGGTAGACCCGAGCTGTGATTCAGCAGTGTCGCTACAGGAATCTGCGCCAATGTGCTCGCAGGGACGAGATCGACCAGGGCGGCCTTTTGGGGGTTAAAGGGGTGCTGACGGTGTTTGTAGCCATCCGGCAGATAGCGCGAAACCGGCGCCTGCAAATCGAGCCGCCCCTCGCGCACCAGATTCAGCGCAACAAACGCGGTCACGGGCTTGGTCAGAGAGGCCGCTTGATATACGGCTCCAGGCTGAATGGGGGGCTCTTGCGAGCAACTTGACACCACCGTGGCAGTGCTGGGCTTTCCAGCCGCGAGGATGGCGTAGCTTGCCGCGCAAACGCGGAGCCTACGAGCGAGAGCGGGAAAGGGTTCGCCGCCGAACTTGGAAAGATCGGTTGCGCAAGACGCCAGGAACGGCGCCAGCGCTCCGGCTGCAATGAATGCTCGACGTGGAATTGCCATCTATCGCCTTCTCGTTGATCGCTGATCGTTGCCCGCCTATCTAACCCACGCCACGCCGGCAACAAAAAACCCGCGATGCTCAACGCTTCGCGGGTTTTTTTGGGGGCATCGCTCATCAAACGCTGCCAGTAACTTGGTGGACCGAAGGTCTACCGAACAACATCAACAAATCCGCGTGGTTGAGCCAACTCTCACGTTGGTGCGAATAACTTGCCCCCAAAATTGCCCCCGTGGCGATCGGCGGCGCCCTGCCAGGGGCGAAACCTGCCGGCAATTCTAAGTGCGAAATGGGGTACTTGCTGCCATAAGCACCCGCTGCGCAACAAACTGCACGAGCTCAATGTCATGGGCAAGCTGTTCTGCTTCTTTCGAGAAGGGCAGCAACAGTTCAAACTCGGAATTCCCACTGCGCTACCCCTGCGGGCATGCGCGAGAAGCAGGTTAGACGGTCAACGCGAGAGCCTCCATCGACAGTTGCTACCGTTGTTCAGGTGAAGCACGGCGACGTCGCGCTTCCTCGTGCATGTTGACAGGCGTAGTGGTAAGGACACGGGTGACCATCGCCGCGAGGAAGCGGCAAGGTGCGAGGTCCTCCGGAGTTTTCTCTTCGAGGATCGTCACTTTTGGGAGCAGTGCAAGTTCTCGATCAACTTCGGATTCGGAGCCGGGCTCCGGCAGGTCCTCGTCGTTGTCCAGCTCAACCCCAAGTTCCGGCACACCCTCACCATGCCTTTCTTCGCCTGTGTCCAGTATTTCGGCATCGTCCGAGTATTCCATCAAGACGAGGCAGGTGGCGTGATATGCGTCGTCCTCGCGGCCAAGCTTGGCCAGAAGATCGAACAGCCATGCAGCAGTGCCAGGTTCCTTTTGGAGGATGTCGGAGCGGAGACCAAACACGAAGCCGAGAGCAGCAAGAGGGTGCCGCAATCGCAAGTTCTTGGCATCGCCGTATGACTCCTCGATTCGATTCGGAGCGTTTTTTCCGTAGGAAGAGTCCATGCGCTTTGTCGAAATCAGCAACTCAGGCCCCGTGGCCCAGTCGGTGATGATGACGTCAACTTGCTTTAGGTAGTTCTTACCAAGGATGGACGCACTAGAGGACGTAACGTCAGGAATCGACGCCTTTTTGCTCAGGCGCTCCGCTACAGCATCTCCGATCTTGCGAGGCAATTCTTTCAGCAGCGCAGCGACAGGCGCGGGAAGGATGCGCGGATGAACTGGTCGCGGCCAAGCTTGATCCTTGCCGAATCCCGCCCGTCGCAGCTCATAGCTAAGCCATACATCTAGGGCTAGCGCCGGCACTCCAGATTGGGTTTCGGCCTTTAAGTGGAGCGGGACGCCCAAAAGTTGAACGAGCGTGTTGTAGTCTGGCTCGAAGCGCAACTGTCCGTCGGGGGTTTTAACCCAGGGATTGCTATGCACACCGCCAGGGGCGGCAAGATCGACGATTCGATCGAAAAGCACCCATGCTTTTGCTTTCGAGGATTGTTTAGCGGCCACTGGCTGCCCTCACATTACGGCGGTGGGCAAGCTCCGCCCGAGCCTGCCGGATTTTCTTGATTTGTTTGGCCGACAAGTCCCCGCAGCGCCCAAGGATGACTTGATCCACGATTTTCACCGCGTCGAGCAGCCTGCCTTCATCTAGGAGGAAGCTGACTTGCTGCTTGATTGCGCGAAGCGCGTCAGCACGAGCAGAGATCAACGCAGGCGAAGGCATCGCCCAGACGTCAGCCTCCTTCGGTTCGATTTTTAGAATCCCCCCGCCATATGTGCGGCCAACGATTTCCGCGTGCAGCAGCGTGACCGAGTTCAGACTCGCAAGGGACAATAGTTCGCGACCGAGCTTTCGACACTTGCCGTCCAGGTAGACCCCGTGTACGGAGTTGAGGTGTCGAGCCCCGGCATCATTTGAGGTGAGCCGAGGCGTGTCCGCGTTCATGCAGGTCAGGAGCAGATCTGCAGCGGGGACGAGCGGAACCTGATACCAAGTTTTGCGGACGCGGCACTTGTATGCCGTATCGACGCCTGTCCGGTGGCCATCTTCGATGTAGGCCGCTGCTTCAGCCGAAGGTGGATCGCTTGGATAGAAGAGGTAGGTAGCTTGCCCTTCTCGGCCAAGCTTGTTCAGCATGGATTTGGAAAGCGACAGACCACGCAAGTGAGAGCTTCCAGGTGGGGAGAGGCGCAGCAATTCATTGCGGTGCAAGCCGAGCTCTTTTACACGCTGAGGCGAGAGCGTGAAATATTTGTTGTTGCCCGTGACGATGCCGAGGGTGGTGTCCCCCCACGTCTCCAGGTTCGTGAACAGCCCGCACTGGAGAAGTGCATGCACCGGCTCGATAGCTTTCGGATCGATAAGGCTACTGGTCCATTTAGCCGCCGGATCGGTCGGTGTCCAAATCAACCCTGTACCCAGCGCGGCAAGCTCAGCGGCGTTTTTCGATTGCCGTATGGTCGCGTGATTTGCCGGGCCTTCAAGATAGCCATCGGCAAGTAACAGAACAACGTCGGCCTCCGCCCCTGGAAACACTTGCTCGTCGAAGAGCACAAGCTGAACTTCTCGGAAGCAGTTGAAGAGAAATCGGCGCACCGGAGCCGCATAGTTCACGGAGAGCAGCTCGGCTGGTAGAACAAGCCCGAGCCTCCCTCCTTGCTTCAGGAACATCGCGGAGTGGACGGTGAATGCGGCCCAGCTGGAGGCGAGGCCCGTCAGCGAAACGCCGCCTCGGAGAGCAGCTTCGCGGGATCGAATACGAGATTCGCCTGAAAAATCCTGGTAACGGATGTAGGGAGGATTGCCAATAACAGCGTCGTAGACCGGTTCGGGCTCGACCGTGAAAAAGTCACTATGCCGGATTGTGGCTTTTCCACCAGCCTCCCGCACACGTTGGCTGGCGATGCGCGCGCTGTGGGCATGAATCTCGACACCGTTGACGGTGGGCTGCAAATCGGCGCCTGCGCTCAGCTCGCGGAGACGACGCACAGCGGCAATAAGGAAAGCTGCATCGCCTGCGGAGGGCTCCAGCACTAGATCGTCGGGCTTACGGATTGCCCAGTTGGCCACAAACCGCGTGATCTCGTCGGGCGTGAAGAAGGCACCTCGCTCCTTGCGGAGGGCGGGTGTGTCGTCGGGATCGATGGAGCGTAGACGAGTCACTTACAAATCCTGGGAGTATCGCCACCAGACTTAATGCTGAGGCGTATCGCACCGATCTTCTGGAAAGAGTTAGGCGACTGCTTATGCTTGTCGAGGTGGCTGCGTACAGCAGCGTATTACGCGCGGGATTTTAGCCCGGTTGCAATGCCATCGTCGAGCAATGGAGCCAGGCCAGCATTCAGGCTGATGCGGGATTACGTCGAGACACTAGACGAGGTGGCGCGACGGTCCAATTACGAGCACACGGCAGTTTTTCCAGCACGAGCCGGAGGCGCGGCTGGTGGTGCCGTGGGCTGCTGCATCATGGGAACGGGTTGGCGCTGTGGCGATGCTGCGATGGGGGCTGGCTGTGTCGAGACGGCCCACTGGCCCGGCGCTGTTGCGCCATAGCGGTGAGGCGCAATTGCTTAGCAGCAATGTAGATGACGAGAAGGACGGCAACCCAGACCATCAAAGAGATGATCCAGTGCACTCCCTGCCTTGCGCCCTGGGGCGGTCTGCCATACCTGCGGGCATATTCCTTCTACCCGTCGGGATTTCTCAGTTGCGGCTCTCTGCGATACCGATACCAATCGCGATCTTGTAGTCCCACGACCCTTACTCCCTATGTGGCGGCTTGTTGGTTTTCTGCTGCAATTTATATCGAACACAATGCACCTGCCGGGAAAACTGCCGTTCCGGACCGCTCAGGGGAACTCACAGAAAACACCCGTGGCTTCACGGCATACCGGCATTGCCCGGGCCCGCTTCCGCATCAGCACGCGCATCATTGTAGGTTCCGCACACCACCAGCACTCCGTCCGGGAGTGTCCGCATCCGGATGTTGTGGCTCTGGATCGACATGCTGTCGCCGTCGCGCTTGTGCAAATAGGAGAACACACCGCCGCCAGCGAACTGCAAGGTGTGCGAGATCGTGTCATACACGACGGCAATATCGTGACGCACGACTTGCGCGGGGTCCTCAATCTGCACGCGACGAATCATCGGCATCGTGATGCTGATCTCGCCCGACTCGGAGACAAGGTATTTGCTGCCGTCCGGACCTTCGATCAGGTAGCTGCCATTCGGGAAATCGGTCCGTACGCCACCCGGGATATCAACCACGGTCGATGTCGCTTGAGCGGGGACGGACTTGATGACTTGCGTGTCGTGCGGGTCTTGCTGATCTTTCATGATGCCTCCTACGCGCCGCGCACTCATTCATCGTATCCAGGGGCGCGTTCGTAGCGTTCGCGCTTGCGCTTGTTCTTGGTGTCCACCATGTCCAAGAAGGCGCAGGACTGGCACCAGCTCCCGCGCACGATCGATCCTGGTATGGCCCGCCAGACGTGACCACGGTGGCATTCCCACGTCAGCTTGGTCGTCGTGTTGACATACTCGGTGGACAGACAGCGCCCGCCACGCTCATGCGCGATTGCGTGCATTTTCTCGATACCCAGTCGCAGACTGTCGAGATAGCACGCCATGCAGCACCGGCCGAACAGGACATTCTGTCCGTACGTCGACCACACGTGGCCCGCCTTGCAACGAAAGCGATACGTCGCCTCCACACCGTGATAGGTGTTGTCCAGGCACACGCCGCCCTTGGCGCGTGCAGTGGCGGGAATCCGTGCCATCCCTTCAGGATGCCGCATGTGCTGGCTGTGCTTCACGTTACAGCATCGCCGACAACAGTGACAGCCCATCACGTTGACGCTGGCGCTAGTCCAGCGATGGCCCTCCGCACATTCAAATGCATAGCGGTGGGAAAGATCGACGTACGCCGTGGACAAGCACCGGCCGCCGTGCTCGGCCGCCTTGACCTGCAGTGCTTCCAGGCTACCGGCTCGGCTGCACAGTTTTTCGACCATGGCGGCGTGCCCGCAGTCGGGGCACCAACTGCCTTCCAGTATTTTGCGGGCCTGTGGCTGCCACTCGTGACCTTCTTGGCACCACAAGCGATGCCGCACCGTTCGCCCAAGGTAGTCGCCTTCCAGACAGATGCCGCCCTTGTCAGTCACCGTCGTGAGAAACCGCTAGCGCAGGGCTTCCTGCTCGCACTGCGGACACGGGCTCGGGACCGCGCGCTTCAAGAAATAGACAGCGTTGCGAACAAATCCATGGCCTGCCGGGCACTGGAACGGATGTGCAACGTGGTACCCCTTCCATACCGCATCGATGCAGGTGAAACCTGCGCGCGTCGCCGCTGCCTTCAGGCGAGTGAGCGTCGGATGTTCTTCTGTGGATGTAGCTTCGACCGGTACCGTCCTTGCCTTCGATCCGCGCGAAGTCTTCTTCATCGCGTCCCGACGTAGGGCGTTCATTGCACGCGCTCCCGACTGCGAGTGGGGGTGCATTCACAACCGCCTGAGCGGCCGGTATGTGCGCAAATGACCTGCCCGCCTCCGCCGGCTGAGGCAGGCTTCTTCCAACTGTCTCGCATCACTCTCTGTGCACCACTCGCATGCATTGCCGTACCGTCCCGCCAGGGAGCAGCAGCCAATCCGCGCACTGCGGCCTTGGGCACCGGTATCCCTGCATTCCAGGCGGGCAGCACGGGCCGCACCAGCGCGCTTTGTGCGACCTCGATCACGGCGCGAAACTTCGTGGCGTTTTGCAGCGCAACCCGACCGTGTGCGATACGAACGTTGCCGCAGGCACAGTCTGCCAGTGCTTGAGGGAGCGACGCCAACGTGCCACCGCATTTAAGGCAGGCGTATCGAATCGTCTCGCCGCATGGAAATCAAAGAACAGATTTCCTCGGTGCCAGTACCAGTCGTTTCTTCATTGTCGGGCCTCCGCACGGTGTATAGCCGTTCGCGAGTGCAGGACTTGCGCGTAACAGCATGCTTGTTGGTATTCCGGTATCACACGTCGTTTGCGCGTTCCGTGGCCGTCACCATCGAGACTGGCACGACAAAGATATGATCCGGCTTCTCGTAGGTGAACCAGCCTCTTTGCTCGGTTCCATGCTGCTTCAGTTCCGGCGGCTCGGTCGCATAGACAAAGCAATGCACTCGTTCTCCCTCGGTTGCGGCTTTCCGCAAAACCTCACCTAGCTGGCGGTCCTCTTCGTCAAGCGTGCGCTTTAGAAATTTGATTTTTGCGATGGTCTTGCGCGCCGTTTTCTCGCCGGAGGGCGCAAATCTTCGCAGGAACGTCAGGATGAAGACGTGATCCAGTTCCACAATGGTCGCCATCCCAAAATAGATGCGCTCGGTCTGGAAATGCGGATGAAAAAACTCGATCGGCAGGCACGTGTCGTACAGGCTTCTTTGCGCGCCTTGCCTGCCGATTCTCAGCGGGATGTTTTGCTGCTCTGTCTTGCTTGTCGTAAGGCATCGCATGCCGACAACGGAGAGAAAACGTGTTGAGTCGGGGCGTACTGGACGTTCGTCCGTCGCCTCCTCATCGTCATCGTCCGAAGTCGTCCTCTCTCGCCCTCCGCCATCCCGGCGCTTGCGCTCTTGTGCCTCGGGCAGCCATATCAGTCCGAGGGGCCCTGCATTGACGGTCTCGTCGGGCCTAGTTGTGGGCTCTTTGGTGCGCTCTTCTGTGGCAGGCTCATGCCACGTACAGCCATCAATGTGGGGGAAGCTGACATGGCTGCGGAAATAAGGTGCTCGATGACGCCCGCTTGCGATCGCCACCGCATCGAAAGCATCAACGCGGTCATATAGGGCACCCACCACTTTGGGGCGAGCAACGGCTCTGCACTTTGGGTCGCCGCACATGAACGTGAACCGCTTTCTTGCGTCATCTGGCAGGTCGAAATACGCCCGATGCGCTTCCTGCAAGGTGAGGTCCTGCCCTAGCTCAACGCAGTAAGCTTGCCCACGTGCCATGTTCGTCTCCGCTCATCGCTGAGAACTTGTCAGATTTACCCCAGGCGCTCGATCACCTGTGATCCGCATTCATTGCACAACCTTCGCGTTCTTCAGCAGTGCGCCGACGACCTGTACCGTGGCGCGCTCCAGTTCGGCGGTTTCCAGCGCCTGCTTGATGGCCGGCTTGACGGCATCGAACGCCGGTATCTGCGTCGGCCGCACCGCATCCACTTTGACGATGAAGCGCTGGCTACCGGCCTCGACCGGCGCGGCGCTCACACCACCGGCCGGCAGTGCGGCGATTTCACGCGCGAGTGCCGGCGGCAGGTTCTGTGTTTTACCTTCCTCGACCGGCACCTTGAAGCTGGCCCAGTCCAGCTCGCCGCCGCGCGTCTTGTTCGGTGCCGTGCTGTATTGCTGCGCGAGCTTGGCAAAGTCTGTGCCCTGCTTCAGTTGCGTGATGACCTGCGTGGCGGTCACGTCGTCGCCCACCTGGATCACGCGGGCCTTGTATTCCTTGTCACCCAAGCTGGAAACAACGGTGTCATAGTGCGCTTTGATCTGCTTATCCGTCACGGGTGACGGCTTGATGTTGTCCTTGAGCCAAGCCTGCGTGACGGCGGCATCGTGTGCGTCCTTCACAGCCTGCTGGACAGCGGGCAACTTGTCGTAGGCCGGATTCTTGGCTGCTTGCTGGCGGAACAGCTCGCGCGCAATCAGTTGCTGCTTGACCGCCTGGATCACGTTCGGATTGGTGCCAGCACCGCTTTGCGCGACGGCTCGATCAAGTTGGGCTTGTGTGATCTGCACGCCGTTGACAATCGCCACTGCCCCAGGTGGTACTCCATCAGCATGGGCCAACGGAACTGCGACCAAGACCGCAACGGTCAATACGGATGCGAGCCGTGTCTGGTTTCGCGGAGAACGAGACATAATTTTCATATCGAGTCTTTGCCTTTCGAACGTGCTGGTTTATCGGGATGCATTGCCGCTTGAGACGGATTTGCCAGCCATACCGGCTTCGCCATGCGCAAACTGCCCCTGATGTTCATGCCCCAAGCGTTCCATCTCCCGCTTCGCCATCAGTCTTTCCAGGAACGCCTGCGGACAACCGGCAAGCGCTTGCGTGAAATGTCTCCGTGCCTTGTCTGGGTCATGTTGCGTCAGCGCAAGCTCTGCAATATAGGCATTCGCTTCGCATACCCAGCCCTCCTTCTTATCAGCACTTCCCGTGTTCGCGGCAGCCATCAGCGCTTGTTCGTCGGTATTGCCGAGATAGAACTCCATGATTGGGTACGGCCAATCATGGCTCTTGAGGGACGACACCTTTTCACGAAATTGGGATGCACTTTCCATATCCGCACGCATGGCGGCAAGGTAGCGCCAGATAAGCATGTAAGCACGCCCACTGTCATCCGGTTTGGATTCCAAGGCCTTGTCGAATGCAGGAACAGCCTTCGCGAACTCGCCCCGGTAGAAATGAAGCTCCGCGACGCTCCGGAGGGCAGCTTGGTCGTTTCCATCGATGCTTAATACCTTGGCGTAGTCGTCGAAGGCTTCGGCGTCTTGGTCGACCCATTTCAGATCGTCTGCGCGAAACCGATACGCTTCTGCGCTGCCAGGAGCAAGGCTAACGGCCCGAGATGTGTCTGCAATCGCGTCGTGCCATCGACCCAACTGTTCATAGTTGACGGACCTTTCCAGATACGCATCCATGTTATTCGGGTCCCGACGGATGAGTTCGGTAAGGTCCGCTATTGCGCGTTGATACTGACCCAGGCTTTGGTAGGAGGCTGCCCGAAGCCTATACAGAACCGGGATAAAGGTTTGATTTACCCCCAGTTTCTCGGCGTTATCCAAATCAGAAATGGCTTCAGCATGATTCCCGAACGCTGCATACGCAGTCCCTCGACCGAGGTAGGACGCTGCAAGGCCCGGGCTTGCCTGGATTGCTGCACTCCAATCGGCAATCGCTTTGTCGTATGCGTTGACGCTCATGTAACTGGTAGCTCGCCCCATCAGGGAACCGAGATCACCAGGACGAAGTGCAAGCGCAGCGTCATAGTCTGCAATAGCATTTTTTTGCTCTTTCATTACGCGCCAAACATCAGCACGCGCTTGCAGCAACTCTGCTGACCGAGGTTGTTCCCGCAGTCCAGCAGAGAAATCCGCGAGGGCCAAATCGTACTGCTGCAGTTGCGTTTCCACCCAGCCTTTGGCCCCATAGAGACGCCATTGGTGTGGATTACGCTGTATCGCGTTCGCAAAATCCTGTTTGGCTAGCTCATACTGACCCGACAGGGCATAGACGCTGCCGCGCTGAAACCAAGCATCCTCAAAACCAGGAACCAGTGTGAGGGCTGATGTGAAGTCAGCTGCAGCTTGCTTGTAGTCACCCGCGTCCTTATGTGCAAAGCCACGCCAGTAGAGCGGCCACGGCGAACGACTGTTCAATTCGAGTGAAGCGGAGCAATCCTCAATCGCACCCTTGTAATCCTTCAGCAACAGATTGATGTGCCCTCGAAGAGCTAGCACCCACGCAAACTTTGGTTTGACCTCCAGTACGCGCGTGTAGTCCGCCTTTGCTTGTTCCAACTTGTTTAGACGCTCATAGGCTGCTCCTCGATCCGCGTACGCAAGTACAAGAAGAGGGTTCACAGAAAGGGCTCGATTGAGGTCGGCAACTGCGTTGTCATACTTACCCAACATGATCCACGCCTCAGCGCGAGCATGCAAAAGCGAGGGCGAATCTGGCACTAAGCGCAAACCCGCGTCAAATTTGTCAATGGCAGCTTGGTAGTCTTGTGCCGAAAGAAGAGCGAGACCTCGTCGATACAGGAGCAGTACACCGTCCCGGCCGAACAGTGCTTGCTCAGCGTCGGAGCGCTCTGATGCGCCAACATCACCGTCGAGGGCCATTCCCGGCTGGGGATTTGCGACGACCGCAGCGCCCTGAGCACTGGTCACGTCTGCTTGGCCTACCGGCACGTTGCTCGGTGGTGTACCTGCAAACGCCATTGAGATTGCGCTCACAGTTGCAGCAACCACAAGCAGCGCTGGCAACATCGGGCGAAATGATTCGAGTCTCTTCATCAAATTCTGTCTCAGTGTTTGTCGCTCAGTACGAAAGATTCAAGGTCGCCAGTAACACAGTCGCCTTGCTGCCAAGCACGGCAGGCTGCACCAGCGCGCGACCGAGCAGCAGCTCGCTGGTGAAGGCACTCTTGCCAAGGCTTCTCGACAGCCGCACGCCAACGCCGGTGCCGGCGAGGTACTGCCAGCGTTGTGTGGCAACCAGTTGGGTCTGCCCACCGTCCAGGAAGGCATAGGGCTCGATACGGACGCCCCACAGTGCCGGCGCATTAGCCCATACGACTTCGTTGCGCAGGGTCAGGCCTCGATCGCCGCTGATAAGACCCTCGCGGAAACCACGTACCGAACCCATCCCACCTGCATAGATCTGTTCCGAGCCGAACAGCGCCACATTCGACCACTGCGCCATCACCTGTCCACGGTAGGCCAGGACGGTATTCCCCACCTTCGGCAGCGGCAATTGCGTGCTGGCGTTGCCATCGAGCTTCCAGAACTGGCTGTGTGCCTCGTCACGCGTGATGTCGGGCGCGTCCTGGCTGGCGCTGAGCGTGCGCATGCCGCGCGATAAACCGGCTTCCCAGGTGGCATAGGCACCTTGGCCATCCACCGCGAACTTGCGCAGACCGTTGATCGCCACGCGCAGGACGGTCAGATACTGCGGATCGAGCAGCAGGTTGTTGACCTCGCGCTCGGTGCGCCGGTGCGTGAGTGCGACGTCAAACGCCGTACGGCCTGCCGAGTCCCGCTCAATAACGCGGTTCCACCCGAAGGTGTGCGCAAAGGTGCGGCCGTAGACCAGCGCCGTGTCACCGATCAAGTTGTTGTACTCGGAAATGGAGCCGGTATAGCTGAAGGTGTTGTAGCCGAATGGCACGGCGGCCGAGGCAATCGCGGCATTGGTGTCGGTCGTGCCGATGTACGACAAAGACAGCGCCTCTTGGAAGCCCAGGGCATTGTCGGCGTCGACGCCGGCACGCAGACGTGTCATGCCTGTGGCACGACTGCCGTAGTTGTCAGTGCCGACGTTGAAGCGGAAACGGTCGCCTGGCTGGTTCGTCAATGCGATGACGGAGCCGCCTGGGCTTTGACCCGGCAGGATCTGTACTTCGGCCTGGTTGCGGCGCAGACGGTTGATCTGGTCTACGCCCTGCTCCAGATCGGTGAGTTTCAGCGTGCCGCCTACGGTGGGCATGGACCAGACGGTGCCCGCGTCGGTCAGCCACCCGCCGTTGCGCGGGCTTTCTGCTGCCGACTGGTTCGGCACCGTCGTCTTGACGGTCTGACCGTTGATTTGCAGGCTTTCCACCTTGCCGGGCAACACGGCGATGGTCAGCACCCCGTCCTTGAGGTTCTGTGGCGGCAGGTACGCGCGGGTCGTCACGAAACCTTGCTGCACGAATGCCTCGGTGAGGCGGCGCAGCAGCAGGTTGATGCGATTGGTGCCGAGGTCGTGGTTGATGAACGGCTGTGTGATGCGCTCGACCGTGGCCGCATCGAGCACCGTGTTGCCGGTCAACTCGATGCGGTGAATCGCGAACGTGGCGCCGGCTTCCACCACAGACTCAACCGTGGCCGTCTCCGGCACGGCGGCCGGCACCGCGATCTGCGCTGGCGGTTGCGTGGCTTCGCGGCGACGTTCAGCTTCCTGGCGCTCACGCAATGCACGCTGGGCCGGGTCTTCGAGGGGCGGCGTTTGGGCGTGGGCGACGCCGGTCAGTAACAACGCCGCGATGGCGAGAGGCTTCAGCTTCATATGGACTCGCCTCACTGCCACAGCCACGAGGTCAGGCCCAGGTGAGACTCGATCGACACCGGTTGGCGCGATTTAGCGCGTACGGTCGTGATGCCGTTGCTGGCTGTCACCGTCTGCCCGTCGAAGCTGCCGCCTTCGATCTGGCCTTGGCCGTTGATGGCCAACGCCTTTGCTGCAAGCCAAGCACCGCCCACATCGGCCGCGTACAGGCGCGCCCAGGTATCCCCGAAGAACGCCTTGAAGCCACGATCACGCGCCAGCGCCGTGTAACCCGTGATACCGACCGCGCGGACCTTGGGTGCGGTGATGGTCAGGTTGCCCAGCGACAGAACTTGCCCGCCGATGTTCTCGGCCAGCGTCCCTGCATTGACTGTCAGGTTGCCGCCGGCTGAGATGGCACCACCCGTGGTGGACACCGTGCTGGAAGCGGTTTCTCGGCAGAAGATCGTGCACGAACGGTAGAAGTGCGCGCTGCCGGTGGCCAGCGTTTCGTTGTGGAAGGTGTTGACGGCGGTGATGGCGATGTCGGCTTTTTCGTTGCCCAGAATCTGGCCACCGATGTTGCTGACGTTGCGCCCGCTGATCGTGGTGCCGGTCTGCGACACGAGGTACGGCACTTGGCCCAAGGCCGGGATGGTGCCGTAGTCCACATCGAAGCCAGAACTGTGATTGCGCAGGATCAGCCAGCGGGTACCGCTGCTGGTCCATGCCGTCGGTTGTTCGCCGTTGGCGCCAGAGGATTTGTCGAGCAGGTTCTGCACGTCACCCTGGGCAGCCAGGGTGAGCTTGGCGTTGGAGAGGATGCGGCTTTGGTGGTTGACGATATCGCCACCGGCGCGCAGTACCACGTCGTCGTTCTGCCCGAAGACAATGCCTTGCGTGCTAGCTGTGGCGTCATTGCGGATCGTGCCGCCAGCAAGCAACGTAACGGCGCCTTCCGAAGCAGCCTGGCTCGTGTTACGGGTCTGGCCCTGGATCAGACCACCGGTATTGGTGAGATCGGAGTCGCTCTGGATCAGTACGCCGCCCGCCACAGCGGCGACGGTCGTTGGTAGCGTGGAAGCGGTGATGGTGACGTTGCTGCCGTGGATCGTGGCATTGCGTGCGGCGATGACACTGGAATCGATCTGGCTGTAGCTGCCGGCGGCGTTCAGTGCAACGTCACCGCCCGACGATTGGACGGTGCTGGCATTGCCGTTTGCGGACGCGAGCGCGATGGAGCCGGCCTGGATAGATGTACCGCCAACCCCATCAACCTTGCTGCCGGCGAGCTGGACGGCGCCAGGTGCTGTGATCGCTACGGTGCCCTGTTGCGAGGTCCACTGCGTCTGTCCGGTGCCGTCGGCGTTGAGCGACAAGGAAGCGACCTTGGCGACGACGTTCTGGGCTGCGGTCAATTGCGTGGCAGTCATGGACACACCCGAGCCGGCGTCGTAGAGGCCCACACCGCCGGTGGCGGTCAGTGTGCTGTGGTCGATGGTGACAGGTTCGGTGTGGACCTGGCCCGCGCTGCCGATGATGATGTTGCCCGTTTGGCTGCTGGTACCGGCAGCCAAGGTGCTGCTATCCAGATGTACGGTGTTCGAGGCGATCTGGATGTTGCGGTTGGCGCTCAAAGAACCGTTGCCGGTCAGGCTGGCGGCGTTGACCAGCACATCGTTGGCCGCCTGGACGCTGCCGGACACCAGTTGCAGATTGCCCGTGCTGCTGACGACGAAATCGCCCGCCGTTGCATAAGCGGCGCCAGCATGACGCACGCCAGCACCCTGGTCGGTGGCGATCAGTTCGATGCGTCCACCGGTCAGCGATCCGCCCGAGGCGATGTCGATCGCGTAGCCCAGCGGTGTACCGGTACCCGCGCTGCTGTAGCTGATCCAGGGGTCGAGGTTGTCTGTGGGGGAGACGCTGGTATCAACTTCGGCGCTGCTATCACCCGCGACGATGCGCACGCGGCTGTTGGGGTCCGTGTAGCTGTTCTGCACGGCACCGGCCACCCGGACCTGCTTGGCGATCAGTTCCAGGTTGAGCATCGTGCCGGCCAAGCCGCCCGGACCAATGTTGATGGCGCCTGCGTTGGTGTTGAGCACCACGTTGCGCTGCAGTTGACCCGCACTGTTGGTGAAGTCGTTAAACGACACCTGTCCGGTGGTGAGCGCCACGTTGCCCGTGTTGGTGAAAGAACCGCCATCCACGGTGATGCCGTTGGGGTTGGCCAGGATTACGTTGGCACGCGGACCCAGCACGGCGATGTTGCCCTGGATCAGCGACGGGTTGGTGCTGGTGACCTGGTTGACGATCGTGCGCGCAGCTACCGCCGTGTTGTTGAGGTCCGCGCCGGCGCTTCCGACGTTGAACGACGAATAAGTGTTGTGCGAGACACCAGCGACGCTGGGGGCAATGTTGACCGTTTGTCGGCCGTTAGCGGCCGTGCTCACGGTCGTGGCTGTGCCACCATCGGCGACGATACCGGCAGCCCGCGCACCCGGCAGAACGAAAACGGCATACAGACCGATGAGCGCGGCCAGTTTGACTGGACGATGTGGAAACTGCACGAAACTCTTCCCCTAGAACTGCTCGTTATGGTGTTGTCGAGACAAGTCGCCTTGTCATCGCGTGAAGGCTATTTCTTCACTGGAATGAATGAGTGTTGAAGCCAAACCGCACAACGTGTTCTCACTGACCGTCACCCTGTAGGCCCTCTCCATAGTTGCCGAGTAGCCCACTTCGCCACTCTGGCACCAAATGTTCAAACGGGAACAGTGGAGAGGAACCGCCATCGATCAATTCGTCGATGGGTTTAGCCCACATTTGATCCAGCGGACCCCGAAATCGCTCGTAATCAGCATCGTTACGCAATGCGATCACCGCGACATCGTTGCTCTTCTCGCAGTAAATGCACCATGCGCCAGCATCGGAGGCGCAGGCGTACCGATCTACTCTGTAGAGCCAGGCATTCTGCGGGCCACCCAACAGTAGCGCCTTACCATATTCTTCGCCAGTTGTACCTCGATCTATATAGATCGCTGCAATGCTATCGAACGCTAAAACGGGGCTCATATCCAAGTTGATGAGGCATGAAACTGTTCCCCCTTCAAGGTGCATGAACTCCCCAACAGCCTCGATAAAGCTTTTACCAAAGATACGGTCCGATTCGCAAAACAGAAATCTACGCCACACTCCCGTGAAGATGAATCTTGGTAGTAGCGTGTCGAAGTCAATAGATTTTTCAATATTTCCGAATGCCGCCAATCGAGCGCGTTTATTCATCGCCGCCATTTCAACAACCCCGAAATTTTTATGCCTCCTGCAGATAAAAAAGCTGCATTTTAAAATCGGCATATAATTGAAATTGACTAAAAAACATTGGCTGCAACATAGGCGCAACGTACTGCATCAACTTGAAAACATGACGGCCTCTTATAAGTCAGCACCTTTTTCCATCATCAACTCTATACAAGCACGGTCTCGCTCATCGAAGACCACCTGTAAGGAATGAACCTCATCTGGCTTCCAATCGACGACAGCATCGTGTAGGACATCAAGATATATTTTCATTTCGGAGGGTTCGAGCTCTGGCAAATCGTCGTGCACGATGATTACCTTTCGCTCGCTTACCCAGTGAAAATCACGGAGACAGTCGAAAAGCGCGTTCCAGTTGAAACCAAAGTATCCGGGCAACACAAGGCTTTGATAGAACAGTTCAAAAAGTTGCTGCGACGTGCGAATGTCGCCCGCCACTCGCGCCACAAAGGCATCGGTTGGCGTAAAGCATCGAACATCAGGAACGAAAGTAAATACGCTAGATACATTCATGATTAACCGCCTATTTCTTCACCGGAATAAATGACTGATAGTGGTCTGGAGTGTAGTAGACCTCCCCGCCTTTGCCCGTCACGATCCGTTGTGGTCCTGGTCCGTTTATACCTGTCGTTGGCACCACGTATTCTGTGTAATAGCCGGCCGGCTGCACGGGCAAAAGTTGTGTGCCGTTCACTGGTCGATTTTGGAACACAGTACCGTCGTTCCTTGACAGCGGGGCGCCGCCATTTGCGATGCGATCGAGTGTAGGCTGCAAGTCGACAGTGCCTTGATACACTGCGCCAGTCCGCTGGTCGACGACCGTTACCCCGTTGATCATCGACGCCGACCCAGTCGAGGCGTTTGCGCCCCCCCCCTTGCCAACAACCGCGCCAGCCAAAGCGCTCAGGGGAGCGTCCGCGATCCCCGATATATCAATCGGCGAGATCTGCGCCCAACGGGAATCCAACCCTGAATTGGCCAGCGCCTGCCCGGTGTTCGCCTGCGCAGTCGCGTTGCTCGTGCTGTTCCAGCGATTCATACCCATCGTCTGCGCGGTCTTGTTCTGGGCGGGAAGGCCGTTCAACAAGTCCAAGCAGGTGCTCACCCCCTGACACGCAGCCAGGTTTTCAGGTGTATTGATGGCCACCGACTGCGACGCATCCATAGACAGATTTCTGCAATCGGTCAGAGCGCAGTTTGAGACCGCCTTCTGCTGGTCGGCGTTGACGCTCGCATAGTTCGCTGTGGTTCTTTGTACGCACCCGGTGTCACCAGGGGCGCAATCCTTCAGCGAATCCAGCAACCCCTGTTGCTGCTTGTGGTTCAGATAATTGTTCTGCGCAGCGTTCTGGCCTGTCGTCATGCCGGCCATTTCATTGCCACCAATTGCATGTGCCAGGGCACCGCCCGCAATGCCCGTCATCGCCACTGTCAGCAGGTCCAGAGCGGGATTCGGACCGCCCGCCGGCGCGTTCAGCGCCATGCCGATCAACGGCGCAGCAACCGCACCAGCGAGGCCCCCTGCCGCGCCGCCAGCGCAACCGGTGCCTTCCATGGCGGAAATCGCGCAGCCGATTGCAACGTGACCGAGCATGTTCCCTGCAATGGAAGTCGCAGTAGCATTTGTTTCGCCAATACCGGGGCTATACGTGCCGAGCGCATTTGCCGCAGCAGCACCCGCATTCGATGCAAGGCTATTCAGGAATGAGCGCCCAAAGCTTCCCCCGTATGCGGCCGTGTTGATCGCTGCCGTTGCCCCGCTCATCACGAGGATCGCTTCAGCTTGCTGCGCAAAGTTGCTCGCGCCGCTCACGCTCGCCTGTGCAAGGTTGGTGCCGGCGATGTTTTGTGCGCCAGCCAGGTTGGCGAGCGTGCTCCCCTCCCCAAAATGTTCAGCAATCCCCAGCGCACCGTTCTCGTCGATCGAAACGCCGTTCGAGATGCCGTAGGTCAGCGCTGCCACTGCGCCAGCCTTGAATACGTTGCCGAGGCTGACCTCACCCGTGGCCGCCAGTTGACCGAAGGTGGAGCTCATCATGGCGCCCATGACGGGACCCAGCGCCATGCCGGTCATGACGGCGATCATTGCCATCACAACGCCCGAGAAGACCTTCCCAGCCCATCCCTCCTCACGCACGAACGTGTCGGTGTGCGTGCTCGTCACCGCTGCCATGTTGGCTTGGATGGCTTGCGCCACGCGCGCCGATTCCGTCGCGCTCATCGAACCATCTGCATTGAGCTGGGCGAGGACACCATTGATGTTCTGTACCTGACCAGCGATGTCCGCCGCGTTGGCCGCAAACATGAAGCCGCTATTGGCTTGCCCTTGCTGACCGGTCGTGCGTGCCCACCCATCCTCGATCGGCTGCCACGCCGCCGTCATCTCGGCCGCGCGCTGCTCATTCACGATGGTTGTATTGCTCGTGAGCGAGCCGTACGAGCCCAGCGTGCCGGTATTCTGGATCGGATTGTTAGCGATCAGGTCCAGGCTCTTGCTAGCCACGATGCTGCCGCCTGGCTCGATGCCCGAGTAACCCGGCGGCAGATACACCTGCGGCACCAACGCGCTCACCATCGGGCACGCGCCAGTCATGCAACTCGGGTCCGGTACCTGCTGTGTCACGTACCAGAGCATCGGCTTGTCGAGCGCGGCAAGCTGATCGGGTGTCAGCGCCTGACCCAACTGGATGTTGTGAGCCTTCGCGTAGTCGACCGCGTTCTGATACAGGACCAGCTTTTCTTGATCGTCGACCGTGAGGTGGTTCTGGTTATCGTACGTCAAGCCATTGATGAAGCTCGTGCGCCCCGTCTGCGCGAGTGCCTGCTGGTCCAGTCGCGCATTCTCGGCCTGTGGGTCGTAGTAGAACGGCGTACTGCCCGGGCGCAGGTCGGCCGGCAGAGCATTGATGAGCGTTTCGGGTCCCACGCCACCCAACACGGCCGTGGCCGGCGTGTTGGTCAGATACTGCGTCGTCGCTGTGCCGGTCGGCGTTGTCAGCGCACTACCCACCGGCGGCGCATTGAAGTGCCAGGTGATGCCGTTAACGGCACTACCTGCTGTCGGGCTACCCATCGCCGGCACGTTTGCTGTAAGCGCGCCACCCGGCCCAGCTTGGGCCGGCCCCACCGGCTGTCCGGTCACGATCACCGGAGTGAACTGGTATTGGCCGTTCGACGTGCCCGGGTTCGTCGGGCTTGGCACGCCTTTCTGCAGGGTGGTGGTCGGACCGCTGAAACTGTCCGGCGTGCCGGTAACCGGCAGTTGCGCATTAGGCGTGCCAACCGGTCCCAGGCTGATGACCTGTTTGCCGCTGGTCGACGGCGGCGTCTGGATCGACGGATTGGTGATGCCGTTGGAGATCGTGGCGCCGGTCAACGAGACGGCCGTGCCCTCGATGTTGCCGCTGTTGATGAGAACGCCACCTGACCGGATGGCGAGATTGCCGCCGCTCACGTACGAGTTCAGTTGGCCGATCGTCGGCGCGTTCTCGGCCGTGCCGTTCCAGCCGTTGGCCAGATTGCTGCCAAACACGCGCTGGCAACCCGAGATGTCCCCCGCCGCGTCGCAGCCCCAGGTGTCGCTGGCCGTCGAATTCTGGTTGTAGTACGACCAGTGGTAATACTGGCGCAGGAAGACGGGACTATTATCAAAGCTGCCCGTCGTGATGGAGACCGTCCCCGGCGCCACGATAGCGCCGCCATTGTTGTGCACAGCCCCGGCATTGATGCTCAGATCCGTCGCGGCCAGGATCATGCCGGCGTCGCCCGTGGCCGTCTGCGTGGCCGTGGCACACGCGGTACCGCCCACCTTGCCGCAGGCGGAGGTGTCCGAGCCGTGGCTCGCGTAGACCGTGGTGGTCGGTGCAGCCTGATTGACCAGGCTGGTGGCCGCGTTGATCGTCACCGAGCTGGCGGTCGATTGGATCGTCGCACCGGTGTTCGTCACCGTCGGCGCTGTGATCTGCACCGGCCCAGCAGCCGCAATCTTGGCGGTCTGGTTCGTCAGCTGCGACAGATTGGCCGTGAGCGTGCCGCCCGCAATGATGCTGGCCACCTGCTGCTTGGGATCAATCACCTCGTGGTACGGGCTACCGCCTCCACCCGGCGCGACGCCCGGATCGGTACAGGTTGCCGGATTGCCCACGCAGCCCGGAAGCGTGGTGCGGTTCACGTTCAACTGGCCGACGTTGTTGACTGAGCCCCCAAGGCTGATGTTGCCGGCAGCGGCGATCTGGCCGCCGTTATTCAAGGTGCCGACCTGCGTCAGGTCGATGTTGCCACCGGCGGCGATGACGCCCTGCTTACCAGCCGTCTGCTGCACCGTGGTTTGCGGTGCGGGCGGCGTGGCAGTGAAGCCCGCGAGACCGTTTTGGGCGGTGACATCACCGTTGAACCCCATAGACGAAGACGGACCGAACCAGACCCAGTGCGGTGCCTCCGGCCCCGGGGGCGGGCCATTACCGTTGCCACTGTTGTAGCACTCGGTCGGCAGACATCCGTCGTTAAGCACCGCCAGCGGATTGTTCGACGAGATGGCGTTGTAGCCCAACTGGCTCGCCAGCTGCTGCATGAAGGCGTTGACCGTACCCTGATCGAGCGACTCGGTGATGGTCTTGGTCACGCTCGCCGCGGTGCCATTGTTCAGCGTCCCGACCGCCATCTTGATGTCGTTGGCGGCGCTAATCTGGCCGCCATTGTTCGATAGCGTGGAGGCGGTCACCGAGAGGTTGCGCCCGGCCTGGATGATGCCGCCCGTACCGCTGCCCGTGGTCGTCTCGGTGCGCGTGACGGTCGGCAGCGTGATGAAGGGCGTCGGCGTCCCGGGCGCCGGTTTGTAATCGGCGCTCGGGAAGCTGGTGGTATCGGGCGTCCCGCCAAGGTGCCACAGGTTCAATTGCTGAGTTTGGGGTCCATTGTCGCCACCGCCGCTGCTGGGCGTGTAGTTCTCAACGCCTTGGTACGCAGAGATCACGCCGTTGGCATTCGGCTTCAAATCGCCGATCGTGACAGCAAAAGTATACGGTCCAAACACTGGACCACCATCTGCCGAACCCGCGCCGGGAACCGGCAACATGACCTGCTTGGTGCCGATCTGAATCTGCGACCAATAGGTGGGATTCACCTCCTGGCCCGTCACCACGGTGGTGCCGCTGCCATTCGGTGCGGTGGCATCGTTAATGACTCGGCTTGCGACCAGGTTCACATCGCGCTTAGCGCCAATCGTGCCGCCCTGGTTCAGCACATCGCCCGAGACGTTGATGTTGACGTCGCGGTTGGCCTGCGTGAGTGCGCCTGCATTGTCGTAGCCGGTGCCGGCGATCTTGATGTCATTGAGCGCTTCGACGGTGCCACGGTTGGTCGTGGCACCCGTCACGGACAGGTCGTTGTCCGCGTGCAGCGTGGCGCCGGCTGCATTGCCCACCGTACCGCCCGCGACCGTCAGATCATGACCGGCCACGATCTGGCCGGTATTGCTGACCGCGCCTGACGTATTGAGGGTCAGGTCGTTGGCATGCTGAATCGAACCCGAGTTCGTGATGCCGTTAGCGGCATTGACCGTGGCGCTATTGCCGCCCAGGGTCCAGCTTCCCGTGTTGTTGACGGCCCCGACGTTGTAGGTGAGTTGGTTGCCGGCGTTGATGGTCCCCAGATTCGGGTTAGCGCCATCGAGCGCCTGGTTCGACAGGTTCAGCGTGGCATTGTTGGCCGCGAGGCTTTGCCCGCCTGCATTGTTGAAGCTGCCGTTGCCGCCGGAGATCGTCAGGGTCAGGTCGCCACCCGTAGTCTTGCCAGTCGGGTCTCCCGCGAAGATGACGCCATTTTGATTGCTGGCGAGCGTGGTGGTCGCAACGTTCAGCGTCTTCGTGCCGAGCAGCGTGCCGTTCTGGTTGTTCAGGCTGTTGTCGGCAGTCACATTGACGGTCTGGCCGCCGATCAAGCCCGAGTTCACCACGTTCGTGCCGTGGACCGTGGTCGTAGCGCCACCAAGCGTGCCCGAATTGGTGATCGTGGAGCCCGTAGCGGTCAACGCGTTCGACGCGCTCACGGTGCCCGTATTGGTCACCGTGCCGCCGATCAGGTTCGCCGAGCTAGTGGTCAGCGTGCCGGCCGTGGCAACGCTTTGGGTACCGGTGGCGGCAAGCGTCCCGTTGACCTGGGTGGTAGCGCCCGCACGGCCCAACGAGACGTTGGTGCCTGTCAGCGTCGCATTGCCGCCCACGACGGGCAGCGCAGCGATAGACAGATTGTTTGCAGCCGTGGCCGTCAGGTTGCCCGCTGCCTGGCTGCTGCCGGTCAGCGCGATGTTGCGGCCGGCATTCAGGGTGGTGTCGCCCAGGCTTGCCGTGGTGCCCGCCCCCGTGATGTCCTGATTAGCGGTTGCGGTCAGTTTGCCAAGCGCGTAGGCCTGGCCGTCGATACTGGTGTTGCCCTGCGTGGCGGTGAGCGTCGTGTCGCCAGCGGATTGGGTAGCTCCAGACACTGCAACGTTGGTGCCCGTGAGCGCAACATTGCCGCTGTGGGCGATCACGTTGCCGGTCGCGCTCGTCGTGCCCGCATTCGATTGCGCGGCAACATTCTGCGCCGCGTAGACGGTGCCGCCCAGGGTGATGCCGGTTTGCCCGTTGGCCGCCACGCTGCCAGAAGACAGCACGGCCCCAGAGGTCGACAGCGCGCCTGTGCTCGCGGTGAGCATGGTGTCACCGCCAGAGGCTGTGGCGCCGGCCACACCGAGATTGCGGCCCGCCGTGGCTGTCAGCGCTGTGCCTGCCGTGGTCGAGCCGCTGCTCGCGATCGTGGCGTCCCGGCCAGCGGTTAGGGTCGAAGCGCCTGTGCTCTGCGCGGTCCCGCTCACGGACAGATCCTGCCCTGCAGAAGCCGCGAGATCGCCAAGTGCGGTCACCTTGCCTGCCAACGTCGTGTTGCCTTGCGCGGCCTGGATTGTGGTGTTGCCGGCCGATACCGTGGTACCGCTGACCGTCGCGTCGGTGGCGGCCTTCACGGTCAGGTTGCCGTTGGCTGCCGTGACGCTGCCCGGAACGGCGACACTGGCGGCGGTGGACTGTGCGCTGACATCCTTAGTCGCGTACACAATGCCGCCCAGCGATGCATCCCCTTGGGCTGTGGCGCTCAGGTTGCCGCCGGAGAGCACCGCCCCCGCTGTCGTCAACGTCCCGCCCGTGGCGACAAGCTGCGTGTCGGTACCGGAAATCGTGCTGCCTGCAACGGCCAAGTTCCGGCCGGCGGTGGCATTGAGCGTCGTGTTCGTCGTCACCGCGCCGGTTGAGGTCACGGCCAGATCGCGCCCGGCATTCAGGGCGGTGGCGATGCCGCTTTGCGCGGTGCCACTGACCGTTACATCCTGCCCGGCCGATGCGTTCAGGTTGCCGCCGGCCACGGTCGTGCCGGCAAGCGTCGTGGTGCCATTCATTGCAGTCAGCGTCGTGTCGTTGACCGATTGCGTGTCACCCGACACCGTAACGTTCTGCCCGCCCGTGGCGCCGAGCTTGCCCAGCGAGGTGGTCTTGCCAGCCAGGGTGGTGCTGCCCTGCTGAGCGGTGATCGTCGTGTCGCCAGCCGATTGGGTCGTGCCGCTGACGGTGGCATCGGTGGCACCGGTGAGCGTCAACGGGCCGCCGTGCGCAGTCAGCGCGCCCGTGGCGTTCACATCAGCGCCCGTGGACTGCGCGGTGATGGCCTGGTTGGCCGACACCGTGCCGCCCAGGGTCGTCGTGCCTTGCGACGTCGTGTTCAGGTTGCCGCCGGATTGCACGACGCCCGAGGTGGACAGCGTTCCGGTCGTGGCCGTCAGTTGCGTGTCGCCGGTGGAGGCAACCGTGCCGGCCACCGAGAGGTTGCGGCCAGCGGTCGCGGCGATCGCGCTAGTGCTCTGTGCGCTGCCGGTGACGGACACGTCCTGGCCAGCGGTTGCACTCAAGGCGCCGTTGGAAACGAGTTTCCCGCCCACGTTCACGTTGCCGGATTGCGCCTGCAGGTTTGCGATACCGCCCGTGTTAACTTGGCCGTCGACGGAAACGTTCTGCGCTGCCGTGACGTTCAAGTTGCCGTTGTGCGTGAGTGCGCCGGACAGGTCGGCTGAGCCGCCCTGCGCGGTCACGGAAACATTGCGACCGGCGGTGATCGTGCCGCCCAGCAGGGCATCCGTGCCGGCGGTGACGGTCAAATCTTGCGGAGCAGCTACGCTACCGGTGACTTGCACGCTACCGGTGCGGGCTGCGAGGCCGACGTTGCCCGACGTGGTGCCCACGCTGCCGGAAACCAGCAAGTTGCGCTGCGTGGCAAGGGTAAGGTCTCCGCTACCGGTCAGGGAGCCGGCGATCGTGGTATCACGCGCCGCATTGAGTGCGATGGTACCGGGCGAGGAGACCGTGCCGCCCAGGGTGATGTCACCCGTGCCGTCCTGACCCTTGGCAGTCACCGCGATGCTGCTGGCGTTCAGGTTGCCGCCCAGGTTCACGCTATTGCCCGCCGTGGCGGCTAGTGCGTTCGTAGCCGACAGGTTGCCTGTTCCGCTGATGTTGCCGCCGGCATTCAAGGTCAGGTTGTTGCCGGCTTGAGTAGGACCGCCGACGCTCAGGTCGCCACCGGCCGACAGCGCGATGTCCTGCGGTGCGCGAATGGTGCCCGTGGTGGAGACGTTGGCCGTTGAGTTGATACCGACGTTCTGCTGCGCGTAGACGTTGCCGACCGAGACGTTGCCGTTGCTGTCGATGTTGACGTTCGACGTGTTGGCGGCCATGTCGCCTGCGGTGCGCACCCCAAGCCCCTGCGCGGTCGAGATGATTTTGATTTGACCGCTCGTCATCGCGCCGAACGCGGTGGCGTCGATCGCGAGGCCGTTCTGTGCGCTCGCGCTATTTGCGGCAGTATTCTGGCCGTTGGCGCTCACCTGCCAATCTGAGCCTGCGCGACCGGTGCCGGTGGCGACGGGCGTCACCAGTTGATTACCTGCGATCAAGTTCAGTTGCTGCCCCGCATACAGAGCTGCATTGACGCCGATCGTTTGGCCGATGAGATTGATCGCCCCGACAGTGCCCTCAATGCCAGCGCCGTTTGTCGTGCCGGCCACCGGATCGATCTGGATGCGTCCGCTCGTGACCGAGTAGCCGACAGCGGTGGCCTGATCGAACGGAACGCTTCCACCGCTGCTGTTGAGGAACTGCGGCACGCCGGTGGATAGTGTGACTTTGGGGCTGTTGGTAAACCCCGCCCCCGCCAAGAAGAAGCCGCCCGGCGCCGCGAAGATCAAGGACGCCGGTGCACCAAACACCTCGACGGTGCCGTTCAGGCGGATCGCGTCGGTGCTGGTGATTTGCGTGAGGATCGTGGACGCTGGCCCAGACGCGGCGAGGCTCGGATTGCCCGCGACATTCCCGCCCAGGAAGGTACCGCCCCCAGTCAATGAGTTGTTGTACACCAGCCCAGTCTGATCAACCGTGAGCGAACGTAGTTGATTCAGCGACAAGCCGCTCGCGTTCGGTGCCGTTACGTTGATGGTCGGCACGCCCGTGGTGGTCTGCGTGATTGTGGGCGTGAAACGGATTGGCGCAGCAGGATCGGTGATCGGGCCGGCTTCAGCCTGCTGTACACCCCAGCGAACAAGAATGCGACCCGTGGTCCGCCACGACGCGACGCGATCAGCGAAGTCATCCAAGGGCCAAGCCGTATGCAGCGCAAGCGTTGCCGCGCTCTGCCGTGCCGCCTGCCAGGAGATCTGTACGGGACCTAGCCAAGACAACACGGCAACAGCAGCAGCCAGTGAGCGGGCCGCAGTTGAGCGACGCACGCGACCATGGCGGCTCGTCGCGTCATCGGCAACAGTGTCGCGGGACGCGTTATCAGAAACGGCTTGGGATAACCTGGCGTTCATGGTGGTTCTCTACTGGCACAGCAGACGGCACCCCCCCCCTGGCGAGCGCATGAACGTTCGCAAAGCAGGCGATACACGGGGCAACAACAGACAACCGACGTGCAGTGACGACGGAAGAGGTCCGCGCCCAGTCAGGTGGTGGGGCAGGTCAACGCATGGCGCTGACTAGAAGAGTGCTGGGTCGAAGGCCCAACAAAGCGGAGCCGCACAAAGGCGCGCCCGAGATGTCGTCTCATGCGAAAGCACTCCCTGCCCCGTCTGATTGGCGTGAACCCCGGACGGCCTCGCCCCGTCTGGTGCGGAACGATTGCCTTATTGCTGTTTGCGCGGATGATAATCGAAACGTCCTTTCGGACAATCAACAAGTGCAAACGCGTTGAGAATTCGACGCAATTGCGCGACGTTTAGCGCAATTTAGATCTGAATTCAGTGATGTTAAATTCTTCTGGATTGGGCTTCGCAACACCATTTCAGCAATGGCGCCGATCGATATTGGCGGCATCGAGGCCGAGCCACTCGCGCGGGGTATTGCGTTATGAGCCCTTTCTTGTTGGCGCGATCGCGCAGCCAGAAGTCGAGCGCTTGGGCAATGCCTCACACTGAAGCGCACTCACGGATGCGCCATAGACCGCCCCGAAACGATTGCCAATGGGCTCAGGCGCGCCGCGCTAGTCGCTGCATCACCAAGATGGCTATCAGCACCACCCGGGTGCGCCAGTCCGCTGCCAGCACGACCGCTCCTGACCATCCAGTCAAACGCATTCGGATGGCGCCTTAGCAGCATCGCGAGCGCCATGATTGCCGCAAAGATCACCAGCAGGACACCGGCGACCCGTGCGGGTACCGAAGGCTACCGGACAACTCTAGAAAAGCCTGTGACAAAGCCATTTCTTGCCAGCCCTCTGAGACTTGCCCCCATAGGTAAGCATTCATTCGTTACGGCGGACAGGGCACAACTAGAACTTCAGCCCATGAGGGCATGCCATTGCACCAGGTACGGCACAACTCTGTTGCCATGAGACGTCAACGCAAACGGACCTCATTCAAATCGGCCATCCCTGGCGTGATCACGCATGGTTTCATTCTGCCGTTCCTCGTCAATCTTCCTCGCCAGCACGGCCCGCGCTTGCATCACCACCGCGCATAGCTCTGGATATGCCTGCACGTCTACGCTGTCCAACAGTCGGGCGTTCTCTTCGACAATCGCCGCTCTTGAACCGCCCCAGGCTGATGGCCAGAATCGTTCGATAAATAACTTGAGCACACCCTCTTTACTTGGGGCAGCGGCAAGGAGCATTTTCGCCTGTTCCGTCCACGTTGGAGCAGCCCCCTTCTTTGGATCACAGGCAAAAGTCACAATGGAGGCTGCAACTGAAAACCTAATCGTTGGGTCTTCAGCACACCACGCCGTGAGCACGTCGGCGGGAATCACATCTGTCCAGTTCGAACCCAATGCTGGCGTCGGCTGGAATTCGAGCACTGCAGCTTCGCGCTCCTCGGAGCTTCCGCCAAACAGAGCATCTAACACTGCACGTGGCTGTGTACCGGCGAGCGCGGCAAGAAATTCGGAACAATCGAATACGTATGCTTCGCGCGACTCAACAGCGCGACGAACTGCCATAGCCGCGTCGGTGGCGACAAGGGCCGCGTTTGGTCCGGTGATGCAAAATTTCACTAACTGACCAAGGTTGAAGTCATCGGTTGCGTTTCGCCCCCGAAACATTGGCCTACGTAAGAAATCGCGGCCGCAATCGAGCAACTCTTGTGGCGTGCGCCGGCCATCGCTTCGATCGGCGAAGAGGCGCAAATGGAGGATGTCCAGCGCCACGTAGTAGCCGTCTGGTTGTTCCGCAATCTCAGCAAGTAGGCCGGCAAGAACCTGCCCGCTCAATTGAGAGGTGGTCCCTGCGTACGCCAAGTTCTCATATCTGCGCACGGGAACCTGACCGCTCTTTAATGCTCGGCTCAAGCGCTCCACGCTGCGATCATCAAGAGTAACGCTGGAGTTTAGAGCCGGCAGCCACGGCAACAAGGGCGAACCTCGAGATGCAGCGGTGTCCAGAAGCTCATGGGCAAGTTCGCGATCGCGATCCCATAGTTCGGCAACAAATCCGATAAGTCCACGAATATCCAACTGCTCTGACGGAGTTTGCTCTAGTTGGCCCACAAGGAGCGTCCATGTAGCGCGAACATCTTGGGCCGCGCGGCCAAGCCCGCGCCCGAAAGATGCAGCTCTTACCCCGCCGACGAACAGGTCAGGCAACACTGATCTAAGCGTGTCGCAATCTATAGCGACCGCACATCCAAGTTCAATTGCAAGATTCTCTATCCGCTGATATGGAGCCATTGGATCATCTTCATCAGCTTCCAGCGTTTCCATTCCTTCCCAATCTGTGGGATCTCCTTGCACCACTGCACGGGCCCTATCGGCAAGGTTTTCCGGTCTAAGCGCGAGCTCCAATGCTGCTACGCGGGATGCTAAATCTGGAGAAAGCTGGCCGGAATCGAAGCGAATAATCTGCCGGCATCCTCTCCACCCCTCCGGCCAAAATCCAACGGCCGCGATCTTGGTAGAAAAAGACTCCAATTCGTCATACATATGGGCCCAAGTCCATAGCGGACGGAACTTCTCACCTAGCAAGCGCAGAAGTTCGGCCGTGAGTATCCCTTCCCCGAACGCAAGGCGATCTATGAGCGCCAGTGCTGAGCTATACCAAAGTCGCTGTTCAACCGACGTTCCCGGCCGGTAACCAAAGTCTCGGGGCCTAGCTCCAAAATCAAACTCCCACGCCGGACCGAAATGAATGGCCTGAAGCACGCTCTTAAGCGCGGCAAGACCAAGCTTTTGCTCGCGACGGTCAGCAGCTCTCAGTAGCCCCTCTGTTACTTGAAGACGCTGCTCAATAGTGGCGTGCGTCCCAGACAGATAGAGCGGGAAGAGCGAGGTGAAGATATCTGTCGCCTGCTTGCGAGTTCGATCGTCCACTCCATCCACCGCCACTCGCGCCAACAGTGCTGCGCAACGCTCAAACAATGTGGCGTCATAAGCTATGGAACGGAGGACAGGCACGTATTTTTGCCATGCATAAGTGCTGAAGCATTCTGCCTTTTCTGAGCTTCTTTCCAGCGCCGAGAGGGCGGAACCAGGCGACACAGGAGCGACGTTCTGAAACATCGCCATACCTAGTTCGTTTAATGAGAAGACGTCCCCAAGAAGCCCATTCGGTTCGAGCCAAGACCGGACAATCCTCTCCGCTGAAGGGTGTCCATGCAAAAAAGACAACCGCCTTGAGAACGACCGGGCCAGTCGGTCAGCGCCCTTCTGCAAGAGCGCTTGTTCTATTAGGCTGTATGGGATGCTATCAAGGGCACGAGCTGCAAGACGGTTCGCAATTGCGTGAGGAAGGACAGCGCGCCACACTCCGCGCCGCTGAACCAAATTTCGATGAAAGAGCTCGTCAACGTGCCGATATGTCTCGGCCGCACTTTGATTAGCTAACGCGGCTAAACGCGCAAGTTCGGCGCCATCCCCTGACAAGGACTCGCCCTCGAACGAATAGACAAGTGAGCATACCTGGGCTGCAATGAGGAGAGCGTTGTCATGCTGGTGACGCTGTCGGAAGAGTCGATCAAAAAGCTCATCGTTCGACAATCCAGCGATAGAGCCCGAACGTTTGACCGTTTCGGCCAGTGCTATGGCAATTCGAGCGTTACCACCTGAAACCTCCGCGAGGGTACGCGCATCCACGCGAGACAAGTGCGGATATCTGCGTACGACTAACTGCTCAATCAGTTCAGGTGAAGACGTGTCAAGCGTGACGACCCTAGTTTGCTCAGGCTGATCGTCGCGAACATCGTATTCGATGGTAAGAACACTGATGGTGCTTCCCGCCTTACTGCAAAGGTCGACGAGCCTTCGGTGCAAATCCGGTGGACAGTTATCTACGACAAGAACGACTCTTGTGCCCGTGGCAATTACATCTGAAGCTAGGCCAATGGGCTGTGGAGATGGATCGTCGGAGAGATTGGTATAAACGGCGAGGGAAGGTGCTAGAGCGCGGGCGCCGATACGCGAGTCGAATAGCGCCTGAGCCAGTCGCGTTTTGCCAACACCGGACAAGCCGACGAGCCGCACGACGCTCCCAGGCCGCGCTAATTCGTCTCGTAAGTCATCGATACATTGAGGCACTGGTTGTGCGAGCGCATCGCTTCGCTCTCCCATGTGCAAACGCAGCTTGTCGTCCACCAGGTATTCGTCGTCGACAATGCCCCCTGCCCATGGACCATAGGGATGCCAACCGGCGAGCGCTCTTCCAACGCGCTCCCGCGTCCATGTGATGAGCCCCGGAAATTGCCGGACCCACGTAGCTAGGCGCGTCCGATCGTAAAAGTCTGTGTGCAGGTCGTCAGCGTGTTCCACGTCGACAAGTGCCTCCCGCATAGCCGCCTTTCGTGCGCCTAGAGGTCCATCTGCGGTCGAACCGTGAGAGCTCACGATGATGTAGGCACCCATCTCGCAAGCGAGGTCTTGGATAACGGATCGTATCGCTCCGGACGGCCGCATTTCGTTAAGTATTTCGGCCCTTGGCATATCCGGTGTTTTGACCTGAAAGCCGGTGGATTTGCGAGGCACAAAACCGTCAATAGCGGCGCTTACCGGCAGAGCCACACGAACGTCCAAACCACCGTCTGCGGCGGTTTGGGCGCCTCCCCATGTAACTGCCACGGGTGACAACCCACGCCGAAACAACTCCGCTTCGCACAGCCGGCCAATCAGCTCCCGCAAATTGACATCATTCAATCTCGATATGTCGTCCGGCGTAATATCAAACACGATGTTCCTTTCTTGTTGTGTGCTGGACGCTCTTGCCCTTCCCCCGCTCTTAGGTTGCTCGCATGCGGGGCTCCGCTCGCCGAGCGTAACTGCCGCCTCAGCAGTGCAACTCATTCATCCGCCTGCGGATGTAGTTCAAGTTGTCCCGCCACGGAGGCATCTGCTGCGTGGTAACGGACAGCCGCAAAATGCCGTCTCGATCCGCCTTAAGGCGTGCGCACTCTGCGTTGACGGCGCTGACCTGCTGATGAACAGCGATTTGCTCGGCCGCTAGGTCTCGATCCCGCTGCGCCATGCGTTGATCCCACTGCCGCGCAAGCTGCTCTTCGGCCCGCTTCGCTGCTGCCGCAGCGTCTTCCATCTCACGCTGGTGGGCATTGCCCAGCTGCTGAGCAGGAGTGTTACCGGCAAGCGCGCGCATTGCCTGTCCGCACGGCGCCTCCGTATAGACCGTCTGTCCGTTGATTACGCATTTATTGACGCCAATCGGAGGCGCGGCTGGTGGTGCCGTGGGCTGCTGCACCATGGGAACGGGTGGGCGCTGTGGCTGTGCAGCGATGGGAGCCGGCTGCGTTGAGACGGCCCGCTGGCCCGGCGCTGCTGCGCTATTACCGGTGAGACGCAATTGCTTGGCAGCGATGTAGACGACGAGAAGGACAGCAACCCACACCATCAAAGAGATGGTCCAGTGCATTCCCTGCCTTGCGCCTTGGGGCGGTTTGCCATACCAGCGGGCGTATTCCCTCTGCCAGTCGGGATTTCTCGGCTGTGGCTCTCGGCGATCCCGATACCAATCGCGATCTTGTACTCCCACGTCCCTTCCCCCCTTTGTGGCGGCTTGTTGGTTTTCTGCTGCAATTTATATTAAACATAATGCGCCGACCGGCAAAACGGCCCTTCCGGCCCGCTTCGGGGGGACACAGGAAAAAAATCCGTGATTCCGTGGCACCCCCATCTCATCGCCCGCGAAGCCTTGCGCTACAACGAATTTCCCTCCCACGGAATGCCACGAAATGGGGTGTGGCACGCCTCCAATTCCGTGGCCTAAAAAATAGGCAGTCCCTAGAAACCGTGGCACGCCCCTTCCCTCCTTTTCCTCTGCTTTCTTTCTCTTTCTCTTTGATTTTTAAAGGAAAAAAGGAAAGAAGTAGGGACGGCGGGCACAAATGGCCTTGTGGCGTGTTCGGCCGAAACCGTGGCATTTTGGGGTAAAACCGTGGCGCCCTTTCTTTATAAATCAAAGGATTAGGTGGAGAACTACACGGAGCCACGGTTTTCTTCAGTTTGCGTGTCCCTCGGGTGAGAGGCGAGGCGGCCACCAGCCGATGGTCGCCGACGAACGGACGCGCCATAGCATCCGGCCGTCATGTGACTGCTCGTTTGTGTTTTGTCCGAAAGGGACCTGCATTTTGCAAGTGCCCTCGTGAAGAGGTACTTCCACTGCGGAAGTACCTCTCAGCACTAGTAGAGCCGAGAAAGATAAAGGGGGTCGCAATATGCGACACCCCAACAACAAGGGGTTACCAAATAGGTAATCCCTTCGGCTAGCTGTGGCTGAGTCGGGGAAGGGGCGTCCCCATTCTGGGGACGCCCCCGGGGATAAGGGCACCGTCAATTTGGGGGCCCTTATGCAAGGTGCTCGGCGGTTGCGAGCGCCTTGCTGCAGGACAATCGACACCAAGGAGGGCGGGAGCCCCGTTCAGGGGCTTCCTTATCTCAAGGTGTATGGAGTTGCCTACGCACGGGGCGCGGCTTACAGGTACGCCAACGCGCCACGCAGCAGGCAATGGTTACCCCAAACTGAGGCATCCCAAGTGGCGGAAAATCCCCGCGCATGACGGTGCTTCGTCGGCCGTGGGGCTAGGTTCTCCGGCGTCGTACTGCGCTGCAGCCACAACTGAGCTCCAGGGTGTCGCGTCGCGCCCTCACCGGGAAGTTGGAACTGTCGCAGACCTATTTCAACAGCACCGGGAAAGCGTTACCCACGATGTCCTTGATATCTTCGGGCGTCAGGAACTCCCTCGCCCCGTCGATCCAGACTTCCGTGATCTTGCCCTTGTTGTTGGTCTGCCCTTCAGTCTGAGCCTGGTTGTATGCAAGCACGCCCGCCTCAATAAGCGAATGGGGCCTGCCCTTGTCGAGCTCGATCACGTTTGGCCAACCAGGCATTTCGTAGGTGATGTCTACTGTGGCGATACGCTCCCGCTTTGCGTCCGGCTGCGGATGCAAGTAGAAGTAAATGGCGCCACCGCTCTGGTAGTGGAAGGTCAAGGTCTGGACCGGCGTCTTGCCATCGGAGGGGTATTGCTGATTGGCCATGTGGGCGCCCCTGATCAAGTAAAGATGACGATCCTACCGCGCGCCGGTCGTCCGTCGGTAGCCAGTCGAAAATCGCGATGAACCCGGAAGAAAAAGGAGCCCGCAAAATGCGGGCTCCTTTGCATGGAAGCGCTGAGGCGCTACGGCGGTGCGCTGTGATCCGACTGCGCCGGCGTAGCGTAAAGCCCAAGCTTTTCAAGCTTGGTCAGGCTCAACGCAGTCATGTGCCCGTGCCGCCGGTTGAGGATGCGCTTCTCCACGTCTTCCATCTGTTTGCCGTGCTGCACGGCCACCACGCCAGACTGCAGCAACTGCTGCTTGAACACACGAGCCGTCTTGATCGGCAGCGCATCAAACTTTGGCCGCAGGTGCGGCGCCGTCGATAGGTGGTCCATCACATGGCTTGGCCGAAGGAACAATACCATCTCACGTGCGTCATCGGTCTGAATCGTGTCCCAGCAATAGGGATACTGGTAGCGTCCAGCGTCGAGCTCCGACAACAGGATTTCCATGATCCACACCCACGGCAAACGCGAGCCGTTGGTCTCGGCGATATGCGCGTTCATCTCGGCTAGCGCATCGTCCACAAACGCGCCTTGGTCGACGTCGATCTCCGCGAACTCTGCCAGAAGCGCCCATGCGGTCATGACTGCCGCATAGTTTTCCATCATGCGCCGTGCGGTGGCGTCGCTGCCTTCGGCGCGGCTGCGCTTGTTGCACACGTCCAGGAACGCCGCGTGAAGATCGCGGATGCGTGCCGGCTCAATGTGCGAGAGGAACTGTAGCCATTCCCACACTGGAAACTGCGGCAGGCTATGCGGGATCATGTCGCCCTGCTTGGCGACCGACAACGAGGTGCGGCAAAGTTTCGACTGCAGGCTTTCTACGTCCACCTCTTCGCCGGCCAGCAGCACGGGCGCGCACATCAGGTACGGCGTGAGCGCTGCGCCAACGCGGGTGAACTCAAAACGGTAGGTGGACTGCAGCAAGCCGTCGATATCGGACAGCACCATCTTGGGCAGCTTCGAGAATTCATCCCAGCCCACCGGGTGCGATGTCCAGGAGACGGACGCGCGGCGTCGGTGGTCGGTCTTGAGCATCTGGCCCGACAGCACCTGGAAGGCGAGCGTGGTCTGCAGACTCTCCAGGAGCTTCGATTTTCCCGAGCCTTTCTCGGCCTGCATCTGCAGGTGCGGGTAGAAGCCGAGCACCGTCTTCAGGTGCGCGCCGAGTCCCCACACCAGGGCAATCGTGGCTGCGTTGCTGCGGAAAGTGGATTGATAGGCCGCGATGACGGCGCGGGCGTTCTGCCGGCTGCCGCGCGGGAATGCCATGTTGTGGTACAGGCACTGCTTGTGCGGCTCCAGGAAGTAGCAATCGCTGCCCTCCATTGCTGCGAGCTCGCCGTCGCGCCAGGCGACGCCGACGAAGTTCACTACGTCGCGAGCGCCGAGCTCGGCGGCACGCTCCAGGACGTTGACCATGCGTGCGAACTGCGCCGGCATCCAGATATGGCCGAACTTTCCGCGCCACCATTCCAAGTTATAGAGCCTGTCGTTGCTGGCCACTTCGCGCTGCAATGTCGCGCCGAAGCGCGGCACCTGGGCGCTGATGCCGAACACGGTTTCGGGCTGCGTGTCAGGCGTGCCGTTGATGGTGGCCAGATGGCTCTGGATGCGCAGGCGAGACATGCCGGCTAGGCGGAACGAACACAGGTCCGCGAGCTCTTCGCTGCGACTCGATTCACCGTCGTCGTCTTCCCGGTCCTTGTACTTCTGTACGTAATGCGTGAAGTCTTCCTTCACGCGAAAGCGCCAATAGACGCTGAAATCGTGCGCAGGCAGAAAGATGCGGCGGGTGCCCTTCTGGCGCTCGCCATCGCCTGGCATGCCAGGAATGAGCCATTGCTCTATGCGTTTCATGCGCACTGTGAGCTCGTCGGCGCCCCGGGCTTTGAGCACATCGTTGATGTCTTCGCCCTCTTCCCAATCCTGCATGTCGACCAGCATTGAGCCGATGCCGGCAGCGGTCAGCACTTCCGACAGCTTCCATGCTGCGGCCAGGCCGGGGCGATGGCCTGTGCGCTCGTTCACCGCGTCGGTGTGGTCGAGCGCGATCAGCACGCGCTTGTCGCGCAGAAACGACCAGTCGATCTTGTCGACGTTGGCGGTACCGCGAATGGCAAAGGCCGCACAGCCTTCCGGCAAGTGGCAGCACTCCACCGATAGCGCGTTGATGGGGCTCTCGACGATGTACACGGTGCGGGCGCGCTGCAGGCGACGCCAATCGCTTGTCCAGCCGTGGCCGAGCTTTTCACCCTGGCACTGCGTCTTGACGTTGCCGTTGAGCGTGGCGTCGGCATAACGCAGGTCTACGGCGACAACGGCAGCGGATGCCGCCGCACGCACGATGAATGCGGCAGCAGGCCCGCCGTGGCCGGGCTCGCCGGCAGGCACCTTGTTGCTGCTCCAGGTATTCCAGCCAAGTGCACCCGTCTGAATGGCACGGCGGCTGACAGCTTCGGTAATGCCGCGGCTGGCCAGGTATGCGACAGCGGGCTCAGGGTGGGTCCGGCACCGCTCGGCGATGTATTCCTCTGTGCTCTTGCGAGCGGGCAACGTGCTTTGCGCGGGCACAGGTGCGGGAATGCCGTACCACTCCCCGAGGAGCTTGGCGGCTTCGAGCGGCGTCTCCATTTCGGGCCGGCAGTGCAGCACCAGGTCGATGCAGGAGCCGCCAACGTCTTGCGACCAATCCTTCCAGGCGCGGCCCTTCTCAAAGATCGACAGCGACGGGCTGCTGTCCGCGTGGTGCGGGCTGTGATAGTTGCCGTTGGCGGCCGTGCGGCGTAGGTCGAGGCGCACAGCCAGGTCGTGCAGGTCAATGCCGCCTTTGAGCTGATCGAACCAGTCACGCATGGCCGGGTTGTGTTGCGTCTGCATGGCGCCCCTCACAGCATGTCGTGGACGTTACCGAGGGCGCGGTCCAACTGTTGTTTGAGCGGTGCGAGCAAGCAATGCAGGCTTTCGTGTTCGGGCGAGCGGTCGCTTTGCAGGTCAAGCAAACGCAGGATGCCATCGAGGCCGGCGCTCACGCGCCAGAGCTCGGCGCAGCTCTGCTCGGTGGTTTGGCGGATGAGCTCGCCAACGTTGAGCAATTGCTCAAGCGGCGCACCGAACTGCACTGCAGCGCGGCGGCTTGTCTGCTGCACTTGGTGCACGAGCTGGGAAACGAGCTGGCGCTGCTGCATCATCGCCAGGCCGGGCGCGGCGTGCATCTGCTTATCCATGTGCCACCTCCGCCTTTGCGATTGCGGCCACGGCAACCAGCGCGGCGCCGGCAACATCGAGCGATACGCGGTCATCGGGCGCAGCAACGGCGTCGCGCAGGGCTGCACGGACGATGGCAAGGATTTGCGGGAAAGCGGTTTGCTCAAGACGAGCGAAAGCGTTAGGCATTGCGGCCTCCTGTAGAAGTGGAGACCCGCCGCTCATTCTCACGTGAGGGTGGCGGGCCAGACAGCGGGGGTGAGAAACCGGCCTACAGGAAACCGGCCCAGCCGAAGCTGGCCCCGCCCGGCCCGCCATAAAAAGGGCGTGCGAAGGCGATACGGACGAAAAAAATGCCGCGAACGCGGCCTGTCCGCCTGTAGGAATCGGGTTCTCACGCCCGGCCACCGCTGTTTCGGTGACGGCTAGATTCTTGGTCATCGGGCAAGTGGTGTCAAGCTGAGCTCACAAGCGTTGACGTGTTGCTCTGTGCTCGCTGCGGATCGCGCTGCTAGTTGCTGCGCAACTTCCGGATCGGGCGTGTTGCTCGGTGCCAGCGTGCGCACAACTTCCGTCAGCGCAACGAACGTATGGCCGCATTCCAGGTTGGAGCACTGGCAGTAGAGCTCTCGGGTGAACCGCGTTACCCGCCGGCTGGAGCGGATATGCGCGACGCTGCTGCAGTGAGGGCAATCAATCTTCATGGCTTCAAAGGAGAGGGCATTGCCGGCGTGGCGCCGGCAATGGCGTTTAGCAGTCGGTGCGGATCAGGTCTTCCGCGTTGCGGGGGCATACCCGCCGCGCTTTTCACGCGGCTGTGGGCCGCTACAGCGCTGCTGCAACCATGTTCGCGGGCGGGGGCAGTCGCGAGGCTGGAGACGTGCGCGCACCCACCGCGCGCCGTTGGGACCCCGCCTCACCTGCGCGCTTCATCGAGTGGTTTTTATGCACTTGCATAGCGGCCGTAGAGCGGCCGCCACAAAGGCGCGGCGTGGCATCTACAACTGCAGAAAAACTATGCGGATTTATGCACCTAGCTTATGCACTTGCGGATGCGTCACTGCTCGGCGCGGCGCAATAGTTCGCGGGATCGGAAATCCAGGCGTGGACAGCGGCAAAATCGTAGAGCGAGCAGCGTTCGGTGAGGCGCAGCGGCGTCGGCGCGCGACCCGTGTTCACCAACTGGCGCCAGGTCTCGCGGGATACGCCAACAAAGGGCGCGATGTCCCTCCACCGGCCACGGCCTGTTGGTGGCAGCGCGGTGAGGTTTCGACGTGGGGATAAGGAAGCTTGCGGGCGCCGTGTATTGGGGAGAGCTGTCTTACTGTGCTTGTACCTTGGCATCTCTTGCGTCGCTTCGCCCTGTGTGGGCATTGATTGGAAGTGGCGCAAGGATATTCAGCAGCGACAACGGTGTGAAAGCTCTCTGCTCAGCAGTATTGGAGCCTGCTGTGCTCCAACCGCATTTAGCTGAGCAGAGTTCGCACAGGCCGGGAAGCCCTTGTGCTGATTTACGCCTGCTGTTCCTTCAGTTGCCTACGTTCCGCGCGAACGATTCGCGTGATTCCCTCGATGTGGAACGGGACGCCCATAGCGTGCAGCTGGAGCGCAGCCTCTGACGCGGATATGCTGGGGTCTATGAACTTGTGGTACTTCTCCACAATCTCTTTCTTGACTGCCGGCCACCGCTCGTGTCGTTTCTGGCTGGCCTTGCTGGCTCTTTGACTCCCTTCATTCCGCTGTGAAACGACTGCTGCCGCGTGTCCCAGGTAAAGGTTCGCTTGGCACAGGCAGAAGGCAGCATATGAGTAGTCGGCATGCTCTATGGAGTTTTGAGCGCTCTGCAGGAAGAACAGGCAATCCAGAACGAAATGCCGCAGGATCTCTGTGTTGTAGAGGCTCTTGGGCGCCACGCTGTTCAGGAAGGCGTCAATCGCGTCGGCGGTCTTCGGTTGCATGTCACAAGCTTCAACCTCCGATTCGTCGTAGAACTCATGCTCGTAAAGCGCGAGCAATTCATCCATCAAATCCTGGTAGCGACCGCCCGGCTCGCAAAATTCCCCGGCAAAACGATGTGTGAGCTCTGGCAGCATGTCGGTCAGCGCTACGTTGAAGGCCCACTTGAACACGCTCTCCATCTGTTCCCAAGTTTCGTTGTATGCCGACTGCAGCACGTCGCCGGTCATCTCGACTTTCGATGTCATGCGGCGGTAATCCCTTCTTTTGGTTCGAGTGAATTTGAGGCCGATGTTGGACGGCCAAAGTGGAGGCCAACACGGGCAGACGTTGCCAGATGTCGGCAACGATAGGCCGGATTGTATCGAGGGCTACCGCAGCCAAATGCGATCGGCGCCGACAAGCCAATCCAACCGCTGGCGGTGATGCAGCACCTCAAGTAGACGATTACGCCGCAGGATGCGGGAACCGCAACACCATCGCTCCGGCCTTCAATTCGTCGAGATAGTCAGCCCACGCCTGCATCATCACGCGCCGCTCTTTGACGAACTTTGTGCGGTTGTAGGCCGTGCCCAACGCGTCCGGCACAGAGTGCGCAAGCTGGTGTTCGATGATCTCGGGCTTGTAGTGCAGCTCTTCGTGAAGAATCGTGCGGGCCATCGCTCGGAAACCGTGCCCCGTGATCTCTGTGCGCGTGTCGTAGCCCATGCGCCGCAGTGCCGCGTTGAGGGCCGCATCGCTCATCGGCTTCTTTGGGTCTCGACCAGGAAACACATAGCGCCCGTGCCCGGTCAGCGCGTGGAGCTCCCGCAAAATCGCAACGGCCTGGGTAGCCAGCGGCACCAGGTGCGCAGTTTTAGTTTTAGTCACCAGGTAGCGCCATTCGCCGGCGTCCAGGTGGAAGTCTGCCCATTCGGCTTTGCGGAGCTCGCCTGGTCGGACAAACACCATTGGCGCCAGCAGCAAGGCGCTGCGAACAACCAACGTGCCTCGGAAGGCATCGATTGCCCGCAGCAACGCTGCTACCTGAGTCGGGTCGGTGATGGACGCGAAATTCTCGTGCTTGGCCGGCGGCAAGGCGCCTCGCAAATCGCCGGATGGGTCACGCACTGCACGGCCAGTAGCTACCGCATATCGGAATATCTGGCCGCAATTTTGGTGGGCGCGGTGCGCCGTATCTAACGCGCCTCGGCCTTCGATTCGGCGCAAGACAGTCAGCACTTCGGGCGCTGTAATTTCCGCAATGGGTCGCCCACCGAGCCACGGGAAGATATCGGCTTCCAGGCGACGAATGATCTTGGTTGCGTGGCTCTCGGCCCAGGTGGGGGAATACCGAGCAAACCACTCACGGCCCACTGTCTCGAAGCTGTTGGCGGCGCGCTCGACCGTTGCGGCCCTCTGCGTCTTCCGCTCGATCGAGGGGTCGATGCCGCCCGCCAAAAGGCGCTTGGCGTTGTCACGCCGCTCGCGTGCCTCCTTCAGGCTGACGACGGAATAGGACCCCAATGACAGCCGCTTTTCCTTGCCCCCAAACCGGTACTTGAGACGCCACAACTTGCCCCCTGTGGGGTACACCTCAAGGTATAGACCGCCGCCATCGGCCAGCTTGTACGGCTTATCTGTTGGCTTGGCGGTACGAATTGCTATGTCGGTCAGAGGCATGGGGGCAAGTGATTGTCCGGGTGGCAACTTGCCCCCGAATTTGCCCCCACTTGCCCCCGGGTGTCAACGGCAAAACTTAGGCAACGCTGGCAACAAAAAACCCGCAAAGCCTTTCGACTAGCGGGTTTCTTGGCAACGCTTGGCAAACCTTGCCAGTAACTTGGTGGACCGAAGGAGGATCGAACTCCCGACCTCCGCATTGCGAACGCGGCGCTCTCCCAGCTGAGCTATCGGCCCGTGGAAAATGAGTCTACCCGAACTCCCCGGGCGCTTTCAA
>Ga0209784_100220_pt1 | contig 38974 bp, 36 predicted proteins | sample AraplaCvi_mLB_r2_2_FD_184284 | JGI IMG/M metagenome (GOLD analysis project Ga0209784, IMG submission 184284) | Arabidopsis root microbial communities from North Carolina, USA - plate scrape CL_Cvi_mLB_r2 (SPAdes) (version 2) | ecosystem: Host-associated > Plants > Roots > Endosphere | place: USA...
TTCAAAAACTCAACCCCTTTTATGTAAATTGTTGGCTACATAATTATACGATTTAAATTGCATTTTGTTCCATTTCTTATGACATCTTCATGAATATTCATAAACTCTTAAGAATTAACTAATTACAAAATTTACGCATGTAAGTAAAGTGAAGTCTAAGAAAAAGGTTTCACACACAGATTTGTGTAAGAATCCTTTTTTCCCTTTGGAAGGTGGATGTCGATAAAATTTAAAAGTTAGGTGATACGATAGTAAATTGGCGTGAGCCGCGTGAGTGAAGTGGCCCATCTTATCGACATTGTAAAAAAAGCAGCCCCAAGTGAATCGCTTGAGACTGCCTTGATATATTATTTTTTTTTCGTATAATCAAACAAACATCGCGCATGGTCTTGCACTACTTCTACAAAAGCCTCTACTTGCCGTAATTCAAATGAAGATTCATAGCCAATGAGCCAAGTATCACGCGTTATACCGAATTCTTTTTCGTTATTCGTTAACGCTATTTTATTAATACCATCATGATCATTTAAAGTAATGGAAGGTAAAATAGCATAACCAATGCCATTCAATGCCATTTGCTTACAAATTTCAATCTGATCAACTAAAATTTGTTTTCGTGGATTTGAAGCGAAATGCTGTTGCCACCATTGTTGTATTTCCTGATAGTAATTGGAATCACTTTTATATTGAATAAAAGGTCGGTCTGTCGTCAAGACATCTTCTATAGTTTTTAGCTCTTGATCTACTAAATAAAGGGTGTCACGAAATAGGTGAATTTTTTCCCCCTTCCAATCAACCTGTCCACGCACAATCCCTATATGAGCCTCACCTTCATAAAGCGCTTTTACTATTTCAGAGCTCCAGCCAGTCATAAGAGAGATTTTTGCATCAGGATATTTCGATACAAAATCCTTTAATATTATCGGAAGCCAGTTTTGGCCGACAATCGATGCACAGGCGATTTTCAATGTCCCGTTTACTTTCGTCGTTAGCGATTGGATTGTTTCAAATATCTCTTCTTTTTTGCTGAGCATTTCAGTTGCATAGGCAATAATAAGCTCTCCAGCAGGTGTCGCCGTAAGTCCTTTTTGCGAACGAATAAATAACTGCGCACCCCAGTCCTTTTCAATAGTCTGCAACCGTTGTGAAAGTGCCGGTTGAGATAAAAATAACCGTTCTGCTGCTTTACGCATATTACGTTCCTCTGCTAGTACTTTTAAAATTTCAGCCTCCGTTGCCATCAATCAGTAAACCTCCGATACAAGCAAAGAGGGCCTCATGATTTTCATCTGAGTCCCCTCTTAAACTACTACTCTTTTTGATAAATATATTTTTTCAATTGCTTTAATATAACACGTCTCGTTAAAATTCCCGCAAATGTTCCTTCTTCGTCCACAACACATAAAAAGGCGTGATTAATAACTAAGTCGAGCGCTCGCTGAAAAGTATCCGTCAACTTTAATACAGCGATATCCTTCTCCATTATTGTATCCACTTTAATATCGGGTAGCTTTTCATATTCAATATGTTCTAGTCCAAGAATGGATTCAGTAATCATTTTCATACTTAGTAAACCTTGAAGTCGATATTTCAAATCTAAAACAGGTATTGATGAATACCCTGTACGTGTAAGTACTAAGAGTGCATGTTCCGCACTATTTCCACTTTGTACATGCGCAACCTTTTCAGATGAAATAATAAAATCACTAATTGGCATTGCTAATAAATCTTTGCTGTTAGTTGAAATCATGAACTTCTTCTCCTTTTCTGTCCTCGCTTTGCAGAACAGGATGCTTCCCTTTTATCATATCATAACTATTCCTTTTATGACCACGACAAGGTCGAGAAGAGTTTTGATAAAGCAACGAATTATTTTAGCATTTTGAACAAAACTAAGTATCGAAAGTGCATATATACGAGGGTATTTGAGGGCGAGGAGATATATCTTCATTCAGCCTCATTTATGAATAAAACTGAATGAAGATATTATTTACTTAATATCCAGCCTTACTCCAGTAATAAAAAATCATTATTCCTAAAAAGAGTAAAAAAATGATGTATACCCAAACAACTGGGTTAAGCATCGTCGCATACTCTTCAACGGTTTCAGAAATCGGTGTATCGTTTTCTGATTTCCGTTTAGACGTCATTTTAGCAATTTTCAGCGTCGACACAAGTGAAATGGCAGAAATAATCGTAATGGCAATAAGAGCCGGTATTAACCACATACCCATTCGGCAAAACTCCTTTCTTTACCCTTAGTATGCGTCAACCCGGCTCTCCATTATGCAAAGTTTTTGTTATCAATTAGCCTCGACAAAATAACAGCTGTCACTTCGCTTCCGCTACAGAAAAAAATGCTAAACAAGTTAGAATGGATACTGATTAAGCCATTGCCCGCCATCAAGTGTTACACATTCACCGTTCATATAGCTTGCTTTATTAGACATTATAAATGTAGCTAAATCTGCAATTTCTTCAGGAGTACCTATCCGGCCTAATGGAACAGAGTCTAACGTACGAGCAGCTGCAGCCTCTGATTCCCATAGCCTTTCCGCACCACCTGTACGCTCAATTGGACCAGGAGCAATTGCATTTACTCGAATGCCATATTGTTTTCCCCATTCAACAGCTAACGTTCGAGTTAATGACAATACACCTGCTTTAGCTGCTGCCGAATGAATAACACCAGCACCTGCGTTCCATGCGTATGTTGCAACCATATTAAGAATAGATCCCTTTATATTATTTTGAATCCAGTACTTACCGACTGCCGAAGAACAAAAGAATGTCCCATTTAAAACAATATCAATAACAGTCTTCCAACCATTTGGTGATAAATCCTCTGCATGCACTATAAAATTACCAGCTGCATTATTCACAAGCCCATCAACTTGTCCAAACTTTTCAACAGCAAATGCTAGCATTGCCTCTGCATGCTCAGGTACTCGAACATCCATTTGGAACGTTTCAATCGTTTTTCCGGCCTCTAATATAAAGGCTTTCGCCTCTGCTAATCGCTCCTCGTTACGACCTGTAATGACAACATTTGCCCCTTCAGCAACAAATTTCTTTGCCATATAAAGCCCCATACCATTTGATCCACCCGTTATAATAATTGTTTTCCCCTGCAACATACGATTTCCCCCTTAAAAAATGAATGGTGATTCATATAAATATTACTATATTTTCTCGTATATGTCATATTATTTCTGTAAAACAATTGGGGCAGTCCTGTTAGCAGAGATTCTTAAGTTGTGAGCGTATTTTACTGACGCGCTGTTTTCGCTTCTTGATTACTCGCTCTAGTGGCTTCCTTTGCAATAGTAACTTTCCAAAAAACGATAGTGGTGCTATCTCTGACACCATTTTTTAATATTCTTTAACATTGACCAAATGCTCTCTTGATCCTCAGTGTTGAAGAAAGAATTATAAATGTTAATAAGGTTTGAATATGGTTCATGGGGGACATTCTAGTAAGCCATCTGTGGTTAGAAAAAGGTGATTTTCTAGCCTCCATTCCCCCTCACTCTGTTCAAATCTTTTAACATATCAATAAAAAAAGAGTTACACATTAAATATGATTTGTAACCCTATTTTAGACAGTTCTGTTCGAAATTCTAAAACTCATAATGAAAGGCTATTTTATAAAGCTCCATTAGCTCTTCCTGTGTCGGAACCTTAGGATTATTTCCAGGGCTACCGCTAGCAATTGCATCAGCTGTCATTTTTGGAATAGCTACGTAAAAGGCTTGTTCTTCAATTCCCCACTGTTTTAAATTCCCTATATCCATCTTCTTGCACATCCCCTTTATCGAAACAATGGCTAAATCGGCAAGCTCCTCTTGAGATAACTGCTCATTATCTCTTTTAAAAAATTTACCTAAATCCGCTAGTTGATCGACACAAGCATCCTTTGAAAATTCTAATACTGCTGGTAAAAGCATGGCATTTGAAATACCGTGGGGCACATGGAATAACGCTCCAATTGGACGAGACATGCCATGTACTAAAGCAACAGAGGCATTTGAAAATGAAAGACCTGCTTGCATTGAGCCTAGCGACATCGCTTCCCGCGCTTCAATATCGTTACCTTGCTCATAAACTTTTAAAATATTATTAACGATTAACTCCATGGCCGATAGTGCCAATACATTCGAATAAGGATGTGCTAAACGAGATAAATAACTTTCAATAGCATGACTTAATGCATCGATACCAGTCGCTGCTGTGATAGCGGGTGGAGAGGTAACCGTTAAAATCGGATCTACAATGGCGATGGTTGGCATAAATGCAGGTTGCTTTATCATCATCTTCACGTCATTTTTCGTATTCGTAATAACAGTTGCATCCGTGGCTTCCGAACCAGTACCAGCCGTTGTTGGTATCGCAATATGTGGAATTGGTGCTTGCTCAGCTATTTTTGCCATTTTCATATAATCACCAATGTAGCCACCATTCGTTGCAACTACTGCGATTGCTTTTCCTGTATCGATACAGCTCCCACCACCGACGGAAATAATAATATCGCAGCCCTCGGATTGTAATTTATGAAGCCCCTCCGCTACATACGTATCTACTGGTTCCGTTGTTACGCCTAAATATGAAATCGCTTCTAAACCACTAGCTCTTAACAAAGCACTACATTGATGAACAAAGCCTAAACTATCCATTATTGGATCACTAATGATAAGAGCCTTAGTCCCCAATTTTTTTGCATAATCGCCTACTTCTTCAAAAGAATCGCGTCCATAAACGATCGTTCCTGGCGAATGAACCGTATAGATTGTTTTTGTTTGAATCATATCTAATCCCCCTAAGCTATTGTGCTGTATAACCGCCATCCAAAAGTATTGCTTGACCTGTTATACCCTTCGCGATATCACTTGCCAAATAAAGTGCTAGCCCCGTAACTTCCGATACATCTAGTAAACGTTTTTGAGGAACGAGTGGATAAAGCACTTGCTCAAGCACTTCTTCTACGTGAATTCCCCTTGTTTTTGCCAAATCCGTAAACTGATTACGTACTAATTCTGTATCGACATACCCTGGACAAATCGCATTCACGGTTATCCCTTCAGTTGCAACCTCTAGTGCCGCCACTTTCGTTAAACCAACTAGCCCATGTTTGGCAGCATTGTAGCCTGCTTTACCTGCAAACCCAATAACGCCATTAATGGATGCCATATTAATAATGCGTCCAAACTTATTTTTCTTCATATGTGGTAAGACATATTTCATTGCTATAAAAGGTGCAACAAGCATCACTTTTTGCATGGATTCGAAGATTTCTGTCGCGAAGTCCTCTATAAGAGCAACATGCTGAAACCCAGCGTTGTTAATTAAAATATCGATTGTCTTAAACTTTTTAACAGTAAAGTCAATCGCATCACAAATTGCTTGTTCATTCGTAACATCACATGTGTATGCTGTTAATTGCGGATAGTGTTTAATTGCCTCCGCTAAAAGCTGTTCATGAATATCTGTTATCACGACATTCGCTCCCTGCTCAGCAAACGCTAGTGCCATGGATAACCCGATACCACGGGCTGCTCCTGTAATAAAAACTGTTTTTCCTTTCACGCTTAGCCCCCCTCTACATTCCTAGTGAGAATAATATAATAGCCAGAATTGTACCTATTATAGGTATAATGACGGTTAAGGCACCAAATGGCATATAAGCATCTTTATGCTTTTCATTACATACAGAATTGATAGTTGTGACTACATAACCACCATGAGGTAATGAATCGAGGGATCCCGATGCAATAGCAATTGTACGATGTAATGCCTCCGTATCTACTCCTATATCAATATAGTGCGGAGCAAGTAAAGGCATGGCAATTGTTTGTCCGCCCGAAGCCGAGCCTGTTAATCCTGCTATTACAGCAATGGCTAATGCACCACCAATTAATGGACTTCCAGGAATATTTGTCATGACGTCAACTGTTGCCACAAATGAAGGAGTAGCTTTTACTACACCACCAAAACCAACCACTGCTGCTGTATTAGCAATTGCTACAACGGCACCCATAGCACCAGCTGCTAGTGTTGCTCCGACAGGTTTTGAATATTTAGAGCTCACTAAATAAGCCGTTATACATCCACCCGTTAATGCTACAATTAAAGCTGAAGTTCCAAGAGAATCATGGAACACAAAGGAAATACCTAAAACTACTAATAGAGGCACAAGACTTAGAATTGGACTCGGAAGCTTACGAGATTCATCAACTACTGGATCATTAGATCGTTCAATGAATACTTCTCCGCTTTTTACTGCACGTTTAATCATCCAGTTTAGCCACACTGATCCACCAATTGCCATAAAAATTGCAACAACTATACTTACTTCCCATCCAGCATATGGCGTTGTATAAAGGTATGGAATAGGAATCCAGTTTTGAATTTCCGGTGAACCTGCTGAGGTCATCGTAAACGTTACAGAGCCTAACCCTAATGCAGCAGGAATAAAGCGCCGAGGAAAATTAGCTTCCTTGAATAAACTAATAGCCATTGGATATACGGAAAAGGCTACGATAAACACCGAGACACCGCCATACGTTAGTACAGCTGCGGCAAGTACTACTGCATAGGCTGCATATTTCACTCCAATTTTTTCTACAATCCATTTAGAAACACTATCCGCTGCTCCCGTATCTTCCATTACCTTTCCGAAAATGGCTCCTGCCATAAACATTAAATACCATGAGCCGACGAATCCAGTGAACCCATCCATATAACTTGTTAAGAAATTAGCTTGATTCTCATCTGCTGTTTGTGGAAAAAATGCTAGACCATTCGTTATGGACGCTAGCAATGCAGTCAATGGTGCTGAAATCAGTAAATTTACGCCTCTCATCGTTAAATACACAAGTAACGCTAAACTACCAAAAAGCCCAATGTATTCTAACATCCCATCCCCCTCTTATTCTTTTAGAAAAAAGAGCTGCACGTGAATACAGCTCTTCATTTGGTATTAGTCGTTATTACTAGGGAATGCAAACGTCGATGCTGTCGAAGCATGCCCTGTCATCCAACGCTCTGATATTGTTTTTGTTTTTGTGAAGAAGCGTGCTTGATCTGGACCAAACATATGCCCCTCTCCAAAACGGGAGCCTTTAAATCCAGCAAAGTTATGGTAGCCTACCGGGATTGGAATTGGTACATTCACACCCACCATTCCAACATCGATTTCTGTTGTAAATTTACGAGCTGCTAAACCGTCATTCGTAAAAATGGTTACCCCATTTCCAAGCTCATGCTTATTAATAAGTTGGATTGCTTCGTCCAGCGAATCAACACGTACAACATTTCGCGCTGGACCAAATATTTCTTGTTCATAAATTTCCATACCTGGTTTTACGTTATCTAACAATGTTGGCCCTACAAAGAATCCTTTTGAATCTTTGACAATATCAAGCTCACGACCATCACAGACAACTGTTGCCCCTTCAGACTCTCCTCGATTGATCGCAGCAATAATCGCTTCCTTCGATTGCTGTGAAATGACAGGGCCAAAGTCTGTTTCAGGATTTGTATAGGAGCCTACCTTCAAATTAGCAATTTTCTCCTTTAATATTGCAACAAGACGATCTGCAGTATCCTTTCCAACAGGCATAATCGTAGAAATAGCCATACAACGTTGAGAGGCTGCTCCATAAGCTGCTCCAATAAACGCATTTGCTACCTGTTCTAGATCTGCATCAGGCATAACAACCATATTGTTTTTTCCTCCACCAAGTGCTGTGACACGTTTACCGTATTTCGAGCCCATTTCATAAATATATTTGGCAACTGGTGTCGACCCTACAAATGAAATTGCTTCCACACCCGGGTTTTCTAATAGTTCATTTACTGCATCTTTATCTCCATTTACTACCGTCCAAATACCATCTAGTAACCCAGCCTTTTTCCAAAGCTCGCTAACAAATAGTGCAGTCATAGGAACACGTTCGGAAGCTTTTAAAATAACTGCATTACCGACAGCAATTGCCATACTTGTTTGCGCTAAAGGCACCATGATTGGGAAGTTAAATGGCGAAATAGCTGCTACAACCCCTAATGGATATTTTGCAGAGTAGGCATTAATGTCACCACCAACATTAACGGAGTACTCTCCCTTCATGAAATGAGGTGCATTGATAGCTAAGTTAACAGACTCTATTCCGCGTGTAATTTCACCTTTCGCATCCTCGATTGTTTTACCGCTTTCTGTACAAATAATTTGTAAAAGCTCCTCCATATTGTCAGTTATAAGATTACGGAACTTTAATACAATGTCGGCACGTTTAGCTACTGACGTATCTCTCCATTGTGGAAATGCTGCCTGTGCCTTATCGATTGCCTCTCGAGTTTCTTCTAACGTAGCAAGTGGCACCTTGGCAATGACCTCACCCGTCGTTGGATTAAATACTGAACCGAAGCGTCCGCTTTTCCCTTCTACTAGTTCTCCACCAATAAAGTGCGTTAAAGTTTTAACCTCTTGTGCTGTCGTCATATTTCTAGTCCCCCTTTAAATTTGTTCAATTTTACATTGTTCTTTTAAACTTAAATAAGCTGCAGACATATCATGTTCTCCATAGCCCTGCTGAGTAATATCACGATAAAGATCCACTAATTTTTCCCCAATTCGAAGTGGTACCCCTGCTTCTTCTGCCATATCTTGCGCTAGCTTCAAATCTTTTAATAATAGATTTGTAGAAAAGCCTGGCTGATAGTTGTCATTTTTCATGTATTCTAAATAATTACGTTCATAAATACGGCTTTGACCATAACTATTACTTAATACTTCATACAGCGTATCTGCATGAATACCCATCTTTTCACCAAGCACGATTGTTTCAGCGACTGCTTCTGTATAGAATCCAATCATTAAATTATTGAGTAATTTAATACGTGTACCTACACTTGGGGATGTACCTAAATGGAAAATGTTTTTTCCTACTATTTGGAATATTTCAGAGCCAGCTTGATAATTTTCTTCTTCACCACCAACCATTATCGTAAGTGTTGCATGAATAGCCCCTATAACACCCCCACTAACAGGTGCCCCAAGATAACGTAATCCTAATGATTGTGCTTCCTTATGTAAGGAATCATTCAATTCGGGATTTACCGTACTAAAGTCTATTAATAAACTTCCTTTCTTAGCATGGTGCATTATACCCTGTTCAGCTTTATATACTTGTTCCACTACTTGTGGTGTCGGCAAGCTCGTCATAATAATATCACTTTGCTCAGCAACCTCCTTTGCTGTTGGAAGCCCAACTCCACCTTCTTTTTTAAATTGCTCCACTGCTTGTGAATTCGTATCAAAGCCATATACCTTATAGCCAGCCTTTAATAAATTGACTGACATCGGTAACCCCATATTGCCTAAGCCGATAAAACCTAATTTCTCCGTCATTGTTGACCTCCCCCTAACTAGAAAATTCAATGAACACTAGCCAAACTCTACACTTTTATCGTAACATTAATAACGAGATTTATTGATTGACCGCAGTCATTGACCACGGTCAATTAAATCATAATCAAAATAAATCCATCTCGTCAATCAAAAAATTTATATTTTCAGAATATTTTTCATTGAAAATATGTTAAGGAGTTGCCAGTCTTTAACAACTGTCATCCACAACATTTGGTGATGAGCCTTAAAAATGGAGGTAAAATCAAAAGATGAATTCATTAAATAGTCGACAATTAAAGGCATTAGAAACACGTGAAAAATTACTCAAAGTCTCATTAGATTTATTTAATAAACATGGATTCGAGCATGTATCTGTTGAGGAAATTACTAAAGCCTGTAATGTATCAAAAGGAACATTTTACACACATTTTCCATCCAAGTACGATGTTATTTTAGAAAAGTTTAAAGAGCTAGATAGTTTTTATGGCTCTGTGGAAAAAAATATTGATCGTACATTGCCGCCAAGTGAAAAAATTTTATTGCTGTATAAAGAACAAATGAAGTATTTAACAAATGTTGTTGGCAAAGATTTATTACGAACAGTGTATACTGCTGCGATGACGAATCAAGTGGAACAAGATCATTATTTAATTAATCCACAAAGAATGATTTTCCAAATTATGAACACGTATATCGAAGAAGGTATTCAACTTGGCGAGTTTCGGCAAGATTTAGAAGTGAGTCAAATTCAAGCAATTATTCAGCGTTGTATGCGTGCCAATGTTTATGATTGGTTAATCCATAATGAAGACTTCGATTTATCAGCAGAAATGGTGCAATTTACAGCTATTGTGTTAGATGGATTGAAAGTAGCAAATAAATAGCTAATAGTGTTTGCTAAAGCGGATGAAGTCATTTTCTAATCCGACTGTAGCTCCGTTCATTCAAGTTGCCCGAAAAACTGCGGGTAAAGCCACTATTCGATAGGATAGCTAGGAGATTTGTTTAGGGATGACCCTTTTTTGCTCGGGTTGAACGGTGGTGGAGTGATCTGGTCAAACGCAAAAAAAGTAGCACTTCATCCAATTCACGATGAAGTGCTACTTGACTTGTTGACATTAGCTGACAAAATATTTATTAACAATCGTTTCTACAGGTAATGGCTTGTTATATAAAAAGCCTTGGCCTTTTTGGCAACAATGACGTTTTAGGAAATCAACCTGTGATGGCTCCTCGATCCCCTCAGCAATGACCTCTAATCCCAAGTTATGAGACATTGAAATAATGGCCTTAATAATTGCCTCATTTTTATCATCTTTCGTAATATCAGCTATAAATGATTGATCAATTTTTATGATATCTATCGGATAACGCTTTAAATAGCTTAAAGATGAATAGCCTGTCCCAAAATCATCAACCGAAACATAAACACCTAATTGCTTCAATTCGGTTAAAATTGAAAATGTTTCATGAACATTTGTCATGGAGCTTTCGGTAATTTCCACCTCTAATAATTCAGGTGGCACATTATACTTTTTCAAGGCCGTTTTAATTTTCCGAGCAAAGTTCTCTTTCCTAAATTGCTTTGGTGAAATATTGATGGCAATTCGCACTGGTCGATAGCCCTTCATCTGCCACTCTTTTTGATAGCGACATACCTCGTCAATAATCCAATCACCGATTTCAATTATTAAGCCGGATGCCTCCGCAATAGGGATAAACTGTGCAGGAGACACAAAGCCAAATTTTCGATTATTCCATCGTAATAATGCCTCAAAACTATTGATGCTGTTATTCATTAAATCCATTTGTGGCTGTAAATGGATACTTAGCTCATTAAATTCGATAGCACGGCGTAAATGGGCCTCCATTAGCGCTTCATTTGGAAAAATAGTTGTCATATCTTCACGATAGTAACGGTAATGTGAACGTCCATGCTCTTTTACAGAAAACAATGCTTTATCTGCTTTACGTACAAGTGTTTCTAAATCCTTGCCATCTGCTGGACTGAGTGAAATACCAATTGACACGCTAATAAAGTATTCCTGCCCATCAATCATAAATGGTTGCTTTAATGTGTCTAAAATAGCATTAGCCGTAAGTTCAATTTTGTTGACGGTTGCATCTTTTAACACAAAAATAAATTCATCGCTATTATAACGATAAAGCGAGCATTTGGAATAACAGAGCTCACGAAGTCTATGGCTAAACATTCGCATAAGTTCATCACCCTTACTTTCACCAAGGGATTCATTAAACTTTTTAAAGCGATCAATATCCACTAAAATAATAGCCGCTTGCTTATTATGCTTTTTACCATTTAAATGCTGAAGCCAATGTTCCTTAAAAGCCTTGCGGTTCCAAATACCCGTTAATTCATCCATCAATGCTAGGTAATAAAAGGCCTCATGATCATTCATAAATGAAGTGGCCTCTTTCACAAATAAGTGCACACCTAAAATTTCACCATTAAAGTACGTTGGGTGCGTTCTTAAATAAAATGGTTCTTTACTAAGCAATTGACCTTTAAACATACATTGGGGCATACCAAATGCTGAGCCCTCAATAGTTTTTGCAAATAATAATTTAAATTCGTTGATATACTTACTCTCTAATAATGAAAAAATATTTTGCCCTATCAAGCTTTGATGTTCTTTTGACAATAGAGAAGTGGCAACAACGTTTTGGTGAATAACGCGACCTTGTAAATCAGTTGTTAATACCGGACTTACATGCTGTTCCACAAATTGCAAATACGGTTCTACCTCATTCTGTTTCTCCCGTAGAATAACGGCTATCACTGATTTTTCTAAGGGCTGTACACGAACAACAAATGTTTTTACTGTGTGCTCCGTACGTTCCTTTAGACTTTGGTCTTTATTAAATTCTTGTTGTATTATTTTTGATAATTGTAGCCAACATTGCTCCGTAAAAAATTGTTCTGCGTTGGAGGCTTTCACATCTTGTAGCTTAATAAATGACGGTAGCTTTTCGTTAAAATTTACGACTTCAAACGCTTTTGTATCAACTTTTTTCAAACATACGATTGCATCAAATGGGTTGAGCTGTATGCATTGATGATAGTCTGCAAATTGCGCTACACTCTCTTTATATTTTTTCATTATATCCCTCACTAAGTAGCGTGTTTGCTTTATTCTTCGTCTAGCGTAGGTTTTAGTGCATCCTTTAGGAAAATTTCCTGGCTATTAATTGGATCTGCACCACGGTCAAACTCTTTATAATGATATTTCCCATTGGAGTCTTGAATCCGAGCTTTTGCTGTATCCTCAAGTTGTGTATTCATGATGTTAATAATACGAGCTTTTGCTTCGCTTGCATATACAGGGAATAAAATTTCCACGCGTTTAATCATATTACGAGTCATCATATCCGCAGAAGATAAGTATACTTTATTTTCCCCATTATGATGGAACCAATAAATACGAGAATGCTCAAGGAAACGACCAACAATACTCGTTACTGTTATGTTTTCACTAATTCCAGGGATGCCTGGTCGAATGCAACAAATCCCACGAATGATAAGCTCTACTTTCACACCTGCAATCGACGCCTCATACAGCTTCATCATTAAGTCTTTGTCCGTTAGTGAATTCATTTTAGCTCGAATAAAACCATTCCCATGCTTTTTATGACAAGCAATTTCTTCATCCATTAATCGGATAAATTCATCTCGAATATCAAATGGCGCCACGACTAAATGATTAAAAGTTGGCTTTTCTGTATAACCGCTTAAATAATTAAAGAAGTTAGTAGCATCAATGCCAAATTCCTTATCTGTTGTTATTATACCCATATCTGTATAAATTTTTGCAGTTGCATCATTATAATTTCCTGTCCCAAGATGTACAAAACGTTCAATTTTTCCATTTCGACGACTTACAACAAGCGTTATTTTCGAGTGAGTTTTTAAGTTATTCATACCGTAAATGACCAGGCAGCCCGCTTGCTCAAGTTGCTTTGCCCAATGCACATTATTTTCTTCATCAAAACGTGCCTTCAATTCAACTAACACCGTTACCTGTTTACCATTTTCCGCAGCGAACTTTAATGCTTGTATAATAGGTGAGTTCCCACTAACACGATACAATGTTTGTTTAATCGCTAAAACGTTCGGATTAACAGCCGCTTCTGAGATAAAATCTACAATTGGCGCAAATGACTCATATGGGTGATGGAAAAATATATCTTGTTGCAGAGCTTTTTCAAAAATATTTTCATCCGATTGCAAATCTAATGGTGGCTGTGGAATAAAGCTTTCATATTCTAAATGTTCCCGACCAACCGATATGCCTTTTACAAACGAGAACATAAATGTTAAATCTAGTGGTCCATTGATATGAAAAACATCCGTTTCTTCAATTTCAAATTCTTCTAGTAAGTATGTAAGAACTTCCTCGCTCATCTCGCCCTCACGAACTTCTAGACGGCTCCCTACACCCCATTTACGTTTTTTCAACTCTTTTTCAATTTCTACAAGTAAATCTCTTGCTCCTTCCTCATGAATCGTTAAATCAGCATTACGTGTCAAACGGAAAGCCTGTGCAGATTTGACACTGTAACCATAAAAGAGCTTCTCAATATGCGCTACAATCACGTCTTCTAATAAGACAATAACTGTCTCTCCATCTGCTGATGGTACTTTAATATAACGATCTAAGACGGATGGAACTTGTACGATCGCTATCTTTTCACGATTTTCTGAGTCGGCTTCATTTTGCTCTAATAAAACAAGTAAGTTTAAAGTTTTACCAAGTAAAGTCGGGAAGGGACGGTAAGCATCTACAGCTACGGGTGTTAAAACAGGGAAGATGGTTTCTGCAAACATTTCATTGACGAATGCTTTCTGTGTGTTATTTAAGTCTTTCATGTCTGCAATATGTACATTATGTTGTGGTAATAAATCATATATTAAATGTCTATATACTTCAGTTTGTCGGCGCACTAACGCCTGAGTTCGCTCTGCAATTTTTGCTAATTGTTCTTTTGGTGTTAAGCCTGACTTATTTTCAGGCTTATGGAAACCTGCACGTACCTGATCCTGTAGACCCGCAACACGTACCATAAAAAATTCATCTAGATTCGAGCTAAATATCGCCAAAAATTTCAACCGTTCTAACAGAGGATTGTTGCTATCCTCTGCTTCCTCTAAAACTCGTTCGTTGAAGGCTAACCAGCTTAATTCACGATTATTATAGTATTGCGGCTTAGCGATTTCCTCTAGTAAACGACCTTGTGCTTCTGTTAAATTTCCTTCACCTAACTCATTATTCGTAACTTCAGTTGTCATAATTGTTCAACCCTTCTTCAATAAAGTTTATTTTTATAGGTATTTTTAGTGCGCGTTCTAGATGTTTTTTATGTCGATTTGCTTGATATTTTTCAGCAGCCGCATTATGTTTCACATAGATGTTAAGCTGAACATAATCCTCTTTTGTTTGCATCTTAATGGAACGTACTATTTTTCTTTTAGATACATTTAACGCATAGACAAATTTTAAAAGTGCGCCAAAGTCTCGTATTTTACGATACTCCTCACGACTCATCCATTCTGTAAAAGGAGCTGCGAATAGCTGAAAATAATCTTTATTTTTATACGAGGCTAAAAGTGCTAATTTCACACGCTCTTTATGATTTAGCCCATCGATTGATTGGTTCGCAATTAAATAAAAGGTATGCTGACTCGCCGAACTTAACTCAATATACTCCCCTATATTAAAAACCTTCGCCGCTTTCGCCAATAATTGCAAATCCTTTGGATTATGTTGTAAATAACCGAAGCGACAGCATTCACGGTACAATTGATCCGTTAATCGCGTCAAATAGTCCACTTCTGTTTCAGTTCGACCATACTGACGAGCCAATCTTTTAGCGTTTCCCTCAAACACATTGTATTTATCAAACGCCCTTTTATCTGTTTGCAAAATACGCTGTATAATGAGTCCTTCTCGCAAACCTTTCTTTGTTATTTGGAACAGCTTACTGCCGACGACCTCCATTAACACATTGAAAACCTCTAATGCAGGAGCGATGATGTCCGCACGATCTACCGAAAGCCCATCTAACTGCTTCAATTCACTAAAACTTAAACTACCTAAAAACATACTGAGCTCAACTAAATTTTCCTTAGTCATTTCGTAGCCATGTACACTTGCTATTGGATATCCATGTTTTTGCTGATGAATTTGAGCAACATTTCGAGCGCTTCCACCAATGGCGATAATCGGTAAACCGATATCCTGAATCCATGGAAGTGATTTGAACTGTTCTTTCACAAATGCAATGAGTTCCTTTTTTTCACTACCATTCATAATGTCGCCCTTTACAAAACGTTGCTTTAAAGAAACTGTACCAAAAGGAAAACTATAAGATTTCTGTAGTTCTTTATTTTCAAAAAGCGTTATTTCTGTACTACCACCACCAATATCAATCGTTATAGCAGACTTCGTGCCTATTGAATGCGCTACAGCAACAAAGCCATAATAGGCCTCTTCTTCTTCAGATAATAGCTCTATTTGAATGCCTGTTCGTTCTTTCATGACGGTAATAATTTTTGCTCTATTTGTTGCCTGACGGATTGCAGCTGTTGCAGCAGCTTTAACATCAGTCACCTCAAAATCATCGAGCATTGCTTTATAAGTCAATAATGTTTCTGTTAATACTTGTATACCTTCTTCAGACATTTCACCAGAGGGCTGTAAATATGTACGTAACCGTGCAACTGTTTTAATATTTCCAATCTCACGAAGTCCCTCTTCTTTATCGTATTGATACAATACTAATCGGATAGTGTTAGAGCCAATATCGATGATAGCCGTTTTTAAATCATTCAAATAATCACTTCCTTAACGCGTACATTCATTTTTAGCCTCTTCGGTCTGTAGATACAAAGCTGTGGGCTCTTAGCTTGCCAGTGTCAGGATACTCACGTCAAAGTTTTATAGACAAGTTGGCCCTTATTATTTTGTTCCTAGCATCATTTATCTATACAAAAAAGCCGGAGCCTAAAAGGCATCCGACTTCTTAAAATTATGAATATACTTTCAGGATACCCATTATTATTATTGTGAAGTACCTTAATCTTTATTGTTAAACCCTGAGAAAAACTTATTTTTATAAGATAAGTTGATCTATACGTAAAATAAGCTCCGCAATTTCAGGCTTACTAATTTGATCCTCTGCACCTACTTGGTCACCTTTATGACGAAGATCATCCGTAATTAAGCTTGAGAAAATAATAACTGGAAGCTTTTGGAGGTCTGGATGCTCTTTTATTTTACGTGTTAAATGATGCCCATCCATTTGTGGCATTTCAATGTCTGTCACAACTAATTGAATATGCTCGGCTACTTCGTTACCACCTTTGACGATAGTTTCGAGATATTCATAAGCATCACGTCCATTTTCAAAGAATTCAACATTCGCATAACCTGCCTCATTCATAGTATCGAATAAGAGCTTACGTAGTAACGGTGAATCTTCAGCAATTAAAATTCGTTTTTCAGAACGCTCACGTTTACCGAGCTTTTTAACGGATTCTACACTAATACCAGAATCCGGATTTATATCCACCATAATTCTTTCGAAATCTAGTAATAAAATCATCTGTTCATTTTGCTTAATAACACCAATTACTTGTGATGTTCCTCCTTGATACATATCAGAAGGTTTCTCGATTTGATCCCATGAAATACGGTGGATCTGCGTTACATTATCTACATGGAATACTACGCGCTGTTTATTAAACTCAGCTACAATATATTTTTGCTGAGGACTACGCTCTGCCTTTTGAATCCCTAATACTCGGAGCATATCAACTACTGGTAAAACCTCACCTCGTAATTGAATTATCCCTTCTACATGCGGGTGCGCGTGTGGAATAAATGTTACTGGAATCGGTTGAATGATTTCCTTTACTTTAATAACGTTAATACCAAATTTATTGTTCGCTACTTCAAATTCAACAATTTCTAGCTCATTAGTGCCACTTTCTAACAATATACCTTTATGTTCCAAAGCAACCCCGCTCCTTTCTCCTCAACTACAATTTAATTTAATTTATAATTCAATTGTATCATAGGCAATACATTTCTCCTACTTGCTTTTTCCAATTTTATTTTGAACATGGGTTGCTTTCATAACATTGGGTTGATTTCCATTCTAACAGGGCGCTTAACTAGGCGTGCATACGTTTTTTCAAATACCATCCCCAACTTTTGGGCCATTAACTTTCAGATGTACCAATAGGCCAATTAGCGTCATCACAATTAATGTCGATAATGCAACACGACTTGCTAGCGTTCCGTAATCTTTCATCCATAATGTGACCGTTCCATAAACTGCCGGCCCAATAATGGACGATACTTTACCCGAAAATGCAAATAAGCCAAAAAACTGACCCCTTTTGTCTTCTGGAGACAATTCAATAATATATGTTCTAGATGTTACCCACATGGATCCTAGCGATACGCCAAACATACTACCTGCAAGCCAGAACATCCATTGCTCTGTCGCAAAGACAGCAAATGTTAAAGCGACAATCATTAATAGCGCTACCATAGTAATCGCACGTTTGGCTCCTATTGCCTTTGTTATATAACCAAATGTAAAAGAGCCTATAATAGTTGAAACCGTAGACACTAAGTAAAGCACGATAAATTGACCCGAAGTAAAGCCAACAATCGTTGTTGCATATACAGCCATCATTGCAATGGTTGTTGCAATGGCATCATTTAAAAAGAAGTAAGCAATCATAAAGGTGAAAATAGTTTTATATTGCTTCATGTCTTTAAAGGTTTGAACAATTTCCTTATAGCCATCTAAAAATTTAATAGGCTTGCGCTGAGACCTTGAAATTGGTGTATCCTTATTAATAAAAAATAATGGCAAAGAAAATAACAAATATAAAATTGCAGTTGGAATAAATGCTCGATGGAATCCACTATTTCCTACATACAAATAAACAAGTAACCCAAGAATTGTACCAAGATATCCAATCGCTACCCCATAGCCAGAAATAAGGGGCATTTCTTCTTTTGTCCCTAAATCACTCATCATTGCATCATAGAACACTAGACTTGAATTAAAGAAAAATTTTGCAATGATAAAGCTAACTACAACTAAAAATAAACTAAGTGGCACACCTGAATAATTTGTTGACGTCTGTAGATTCGCAAAAACCCCCATCATAAAGGTGGCAAAGATTGAGATAGACGCAAACCACACGATAAATCTCTTTTTATACCCCGTATTATCTATCCATACACCAAAAAGTGGTGAAAAAACGACGAGGAAAAAGCTAGCAATGGCATTCGCATAAGAAATAAACGTGCTTGCCACCTGCTGCATTACCTCATTGGTCCCTAAAATTTCATCCATATAAAAAGGAAAAAATATAGTATTAATATTTGAAGAAAATATTGTATTCGCAAAATCATAAAATGCCCACGATAAAATTGGCAGTGATAAATAAAGAGCTAACTGGCTCCGATGCTGTGCATTTACTACTGAATTCAGCTTCATAAAAACCCCCTCCCCATTCTCTATAATATTAAATAAATTCCCTTATGTAATAAAAAATACCTTTTGTTTAAAGAAAATTTACACTATTTACAATATACAATTATTTTTAATTACCTAACACTCTAAAGTAAACGAATCTTAGCCTTCTCTGTGGAATACAAAAGATTACATCTTCAAAATAAAAAAATATCCAAGCCCCCTCGCTTGGATATCCTTTTTACTATTTTTCTATATCTACCCACGTAGACGACCATTTTTCAATTGCTTTTAGGACCGGCGCAAGTGCATGTCCTTTTTCTGTTAGCTCGTATTCAATCACCACTGGTGTCGATGGAATAACAGTGCGTTTCACAATGTTCTCTAGCTCTAATTCTTTTAATCTTTCCGTTAACACGCGGCTGCTAATACCCATTTGTTTTTTAATGGTTGAATACCGTTGAGAACCTTCTAATAACTGATAAATAAGCAGGGTATTCCAGCTATGATTTAATATTTTTAGCGCCCTTTCAAATCGTGGGCAAATTTTTTTTTGATCCAATTTTACCTGCCTCCTAAGTACTTCGTTCATATATAAGAGTATATCATTTTTCCGAAAATCAGTTTTACAAATAAAATTAAGTTACTTGACAAAAGTTGTTTTTAAAAATAAACTAAGTTACGAAACGTAAGCAAAAAAAATACAAAAGGAGTTATTTAAACTATGCAAAATATTGGTTCAACTATTTTACGTGTGGTGCTTGGCTTTATTTTTGCCGCTCACGGATATCAAAAATTTCAAGGTGGTATCGGCTTTACAGCTGATTATTTTGATGCCATTGGTATTCCAGGCTTTATGGCTTATATTGTTGCCATTATAGAATTAGTCGGTGGCGTTGCAATTATTCTAGGTTTAGGTACAAGACTTTTTGGCGCTTTATTGACGGTGACTATGATTGTTGCGATTTTTACGGCGAAGCTTAGTGTTGGCTTCATCGGTGAAAACGGCTTAGCTGGATATGAATTTGATTTAGCTTTAGCTGCAATTGCTTTATACTTCGCACTTGCAGGAGCATCTAGTTTTTCTTTAGACGCAAAACTTTTTCATAAAGAGTAATGTTTCGTAGTTTACTATTTTCTGTGTGTTAGTGAGCTGCCTCTTTATCAAATGAAAAACCCGAAGATCCATCCTTTCATAAGATGATACTTCGGGTTTTCTAAAATTTAAACTTCTTCGTTCTTTATAGTCAGTATTTTATTGATACGCCTTTAAAAGAGCCTGTGTACCGCTTTCACCATAGCCTGCTTCCACTAGCTTTTCATACATATCATAAGCAAGTGCTAGACCTGGTAATGTAATCCCCATTTTTTTAGATTCGTCTAAAGCAATTTTCATATCCTTTACAAAATGCTTTATATAAAAACCTGGTGCATAATCTTCTTTGATCATACGGGGTGCTAAATTACTTAATGACCAAGAGCCTGCTGCACCAGATGAAATGGATTGCAATACTGTTGGTAAATCAAGCCCAGCCTTTAAACCGTAAGCAAGTGACTCACACACACCTATCATTCCTGAAGCAATAACTATTTGATTACACATTTTAGCATGCTGTCCTGCACCAGCTTCACCTTGATAAACAATATTATCACCAAAATGTTTCATGACTGATAAAACTTTATTAAATGTAGCTTGGCTACCTCCAACCATAATTGATAATGTCCCATTTTGAGCTCCAATATCTCCTCCAGAAACAGGTGCATCTAGCGCTTCCACTCCAAGCTTCTGGGCATGCTCAAAAATTTTCTTTGCCAATGTTGGCTCGGAAGTGGTCATATCAATAACAATATTGCCGGATTCAGCTGTTTGAAATAAACCGTTTTCTCCAAAATAAACTTCCTCTACATCTGCAGGGTATCCAACCATTGTAAAGGCAATTTCCTTATTTTTAAATGCCTCTGCTGGAGTACTTGCCCATTTTGCACCTAGCGCTAAAAGCGGCTCCGTTTTCTCCTTTGTGCGTGTGTAAACTGTCACCTCATGACCATCTTTTAATAAATGCTTTACAATACTAGCACCCATAACACCAGTGCCGATAAATGCAATACTCTTTTTTCCCATATGTACATACTCCTTTGTTATCCAGGCTATCGATTCTACGTAACCAATCATTAGCACTTATTTTCATCTTATTAGTGTAGTCTAATAAGTGCGATAATTCAAACTCCTTTTACTATCTTGTACTAAATGCCTTTTGCTGGACAACCGCCGAAAGAAGTTAAATCAATTTCGCATAAAATAACGATAAAAAAAGAGAGCAAGTGATGGGGTATCACTGCTCTAAAGGGGGAAATGAGAATGTTGCTGTGTTCAAAATAAGTTTTCTCCAAAAAAATACTTTTTAAACATATTATTTAAAAAGTTTATATTCTAAATACGGGAACATTCTTTCAATCTTTTTGATCTTCTTCTTCTTCAAATGCTGTCTGTCTATAATAAGTATTCATTAACTGATCTAATCTGCGACTCAGTTGAATGGTTTTTGCATTTTGTAATCCGTTCTCTACACCTGAGCGAATCATCATCTCACGAGTTTGCTCCATTTGTTTCAAGAGTAGATTGACCATTCATACAACCCTCCACACACAAATAATCATACCATTATTATACATTTATATTTCATTTCTTACAGCATTAACTTACGACAATGTTCGACAAATTAGCTTCTTGCAACTTCTTGATAAGTATAGATTAAGCGTCCATTTTGTTTGGCTTCACCTCTAAAATGTTTAAATAAAGGATGTTTTACAAGTACTTCTCGAAACTCATAAAATTGTTCCTTTTCTATTTCTATACTTTGTAATTCCCCATTTTGTAATTGTTTAAGCATATTTTCGTATTTTTCCATTTTTTCTTTTCCTCACTTCTCAATATTTTGTGTAATAAATTATGAATTATTCAAAAAAAGCTTTACGTTTTCCATTTTTTCATGCAAACTGTATATTATTAGTCGATGAAGGAGCTGACTGTCTGTGAAAATAGCTGAAGTTGGAAATATTATCGAGTTTAAAGATGGCTTACAAGGTATAGTAGAAAAAGTAAATGAAAATTCGGTGATCGTTGATTTAACATACATGGCGAATTTCGATTCTCTTGAAATTGAAGAAAAAACGGTCGTCAACCATAAACGTTACAAAATTTTATATACAAACGAGGCTTAATAGTCTGAATAGTCCCTATTTGTCTTTATAGATGATAAGGGGCTTTTTTTTTGATAATATTAAAAGCATGGAGGTCGAATAATGCTTACAAATTCGAAACAAACAATAATATTGCTCCTTTCTTTATTATTCGTTTATGGCATGCTTGCATATACCTTTGCTAACCAAGCTGTATTTTGGTACCTATATGCATTTACTTTACTTGTATGTATCGCCATTGCCATTTTGGCAGGTAAAATTGAAGATCAGTTACCTACCTGGAAATTTTTACTTTTCGGTATTGGGTACGGTACAATAACATACGGTATTATACGCTTTGGCTATTGGCTTGCACCATACATTAATGATTCATTAGTACAGTCAGTACAAAAATTTTTAACAAACTATGGACCACAAAATATTTGGCACTATATTTTACTCGTATTCATTGTTGCAATTGGTGAAGAGATCTTTTGGCGTGGCTATGTTCAACAACAGCTGAAACGTTTTATGCGTCCTACTTTTGCTGTTATTGTAACTGCGATATTATGTGCAATCTCTATTGCATTAAGCGGCTTTATGCTTGGTATGATCGCTGCACTTGTAACAGGCCTTATTTGGGGCTTTTTATATGAATGGCGTAAAAGTATGCCACTTGTTATTGTAACCCATGTAGTTTTTGTACTACTATTATTTTTAGTGTTACCTTTAACATGATAACATTAAAATTTGGAAACATTTTATCTTTACTAGCGTTTAATTAAGAAAGGGAGGGCTTTTCATGCAAAAAAAATTATTTTCTGTACCGGCATTATTACTAACAGCTGTTTTAGTTGTAGGATGTAATACTTCTGAAACAAAGGATTCTGATGCTCAAAAAAATGAGCCATCAAATACACCGACTGAACAGCAACAACCATCATCTAAGGATACAACTGTAGATGAATCACAAGAAACGCCGACATCAAATGAAACAAATAAGGATAATAAGGATAATAAAGACAATAAAGACAATACAACTAAAAAAGAACAAGAAGTTAAATATGTACAAAAAGGTGTAGACAAGACTGAAAAAGCAACGGAATCTAAAAGTGCTGATCAAGACTATAAAGTGCACCAACTACCTGGATTTACACTTACCCCAGAAGAACCAGGTAAAGACATGTTAGTTTTTAAAGACAATCCTAATGTATTTATGCGTATCGAATCTATTGATGCGTCACAAACAAAATATGAAGATGCAAAAACATCTATGCAAGATTATATGAATGCTGTTGGTGAACCATCATCTTTATCTTCTGAGGATCTAGCTGCATTTAAAGATGTTAAAAACATTGAGGGTTATGTTGTACATTTTAAAGAAGATAAAGAAAAAGTAATCGGCGTTGTTTTTGAAAAAGACGGTTTAATTACAAAACTAACAATTCACGATAACGACGAATTAGATTTAACAGATGCTATGCTTAAAATGGCAGCAACTATTGCTAAAAAATAATAATTCAAAAAAGACTATAGACAAACTTGTTTGCTCTATAGTCTTTTTTATGTTGGTTGTGTTATTTTTTCAAAAACTTGTTGTCGACTAATGCTGCTATGTTTCGTTTAGAAATTATAGCAAGAAGCTCAACAGGTTCCAACTATTAACGTTCTACTTTAACAGAGCCTTTATTTTATTGTAGGGCTGATTTTCGTTCCTGCAGGCGTTAGGAACGATCACGTGGGCTTTAAAGCACTCAGGATACTTAGTCCTTCGCCTGTGCTCGCTCCCGCCTTATCTATGACGCAAATGATGTAAGAGGGATTTGTTGGCGTACAATTTAACTTCTTCCAAAACAACAAAAAAAGTTGCCTCAAACTCATTGAGACAACTCTTTTTAATAAGATAAGTCTTTAATAGACAGGCCTAATTTTTTTAATAAGGTGATAGCTTGGTCTTTTTCCTCAACAGATAATGCACTCATCAATTCATGTAAATGCTGTTCATGCTTTGGAAATAGTTCTCCCATAAATGCTTCACCTTTGTCTGTTATTTCTGCATAGGTAACACGGCGATCTGATGGACATGAGACACGCAACAAATACCCTCTTTTTTCAAGTTTGTCAATGACATACGTAATAGACCCACTAGCTAGCAAAATTTTATTGCCAATTTGCTGTAATGGCTGTCTTCCTTTATGATAAAGAAGCTCTAATACAGCAAATTCAGTAGGATTTAATCCATTGTCTTGAAAAAATTGATGGGTCATCTCATTAATCGCTTTATGTGCACGTGATAATACTATATATAATTTTAAAGATTGCTTTATATCTTCTGACGTCATATCCTTTTCCTCTCAATTCGCGTTTTATACATGCCATTATAGCGACATTAGAAAAGCATTGTCAAAAGCAATATTTGATTTTAAGTTTTTCACAGTAGTTTAATTTACCACTCAGACGCTTTTTATGTTACTAAATAAGCAGAATCTTTCGTGGAAACATCCATTGTATCCATCTGATTAAATGTGTATATCGGGAATTGCAGGTGGAAGCATGTACCCTTCTGTAATTCACTATTCACACCTATTACACCTTCATGCTCCTCAATCACCTTTTTCACGAATGCAAGACCTAGTCCCGTCCCTGTTGATTTTGTCGTGTAAAAAGGTTGGAATAAGTTTTGAAGGGTAGCACTGTCCATACCGACACCTTCGTCTTTAATCAGTAACTCTACAATCGCACAGTCACTAACATTCATTTCTACTGTAATCGTTCCACCATTATTCATGGATTCCATCGCATTTTTAATAAGATTCATGAATACTTGCTTTAAACGATTCTCATTGCCACCAATGTATACTTGTGTAGAAGGAGAAATGTATTGAATCATAACATTTTTCATAAGCGCATCTGGAAGCATAAACTCAATCACTTGCTTTACAATGTGATCTAGCTCTAATAATTCTACTTTCATACATGTTGGCTTGGACAATACTAAAAGCTCGGATAAAATTTGTTCCATCCGTTGAAGCTCACTATCGATGACAGATAAATACATGCGTGACTCTTCATCTGCATTTAGTTTTAGCAATTCGGTAAAGCCCTTCAAAGAAGTTAATGGATTACGAATTTCATGGGCGATACTTGCAGCCATTTGACCGACAACATTTAAAGCTTGTTGATGTTCAACTTTATGTTGAAGTTGTTTCTTTTCTGTTTCATCATTAATGACTGTGACAATAATATTGTTATATTCATCAAAGATACTCGAAATTTCATAATAGCAAGGGCTAGTAACTATAGTTTCATCAACTACATGAATACTTGCATGCTTTTCGCCCATCAGTTTAGAAAGGTATGTTGTAATTTGACCCTTCTTCAATGTAAATGCATCGAATATGTGCTGATGTGCCTTATGAAGTAGCAGCGATTTTTCGGTTCTTAAAAACATTTCAGCATACTTATTTAGCCCAAGAATTATCCCGCTAGCGTCACTTATAATAACAGCATACGGTAAGTGATCATAAGCATTGAGAGATTGTGATCTCTCCTGCTCTTGACTAACATATAATTCATGAGCTATGTCATTATTTAACGTTGAAATTTGCGCAACAATTTCCTCTGTGTTTGGATCATAAAAACATTTGAAGGACATCATTTCATACTCATTACCATTTGTTTGAATATTGAAGATTTCTTCTGATCTTAAATCATTTTCTAATTGTTTAACGAATTTCGCCCATTTTAAATTAGATGGCTCGTCCATAGTTAAATAGCCAATATACGTTGAATTGAGATTAAAAAGTTTAATAGCCGTCTCATTCACGTTTAAAATTTTCCCTGCTTTATTAAGAATAAGTGTTGGTGACGAAGTACTTGTCATAAGATTTCCAAAACATTGATTAATATCATTTTGCTTCAACTTTCTCACCGAACCTTTCAAAAGAGTAAAAACCTCTTAATCGAATTTTGAGCCTTTACTATACTTTATGACTGCACGAATCTATTATTACAAAATTTAGTAAATTTAAGTATAAAAATTATTTCACGAACTGTTCACAAAATAAATAGGTAAAAAGGATTATATTGTATGACAGCTACTTGACTGTTACAATTAGAAATTGAAAGGAAGATTATTGCATGAATACTATTTTAACTACTTTAAACGCAAAGTATATTCACACAAATTTAGCATTGCGTTATTTAAAAGGTGCAGCTTTACCAGAATTTAATCCAATTATTGCAGAATATACAATTAAAGATCCTGCTTTTAATATTGTATCAGATTTATTCCAAAAAAAACCTGATATTGTAGGATTTAGTTGCTATATTTGGAATATTGAAGAAACTATTCACGTCATCAAAATGTTAAAAACTGTCTGTCCAAATGTTAAAATTTTGCTCGGTGGGCCTGAGGTTTCTTATGATGCCCACCATTGGTTACGTAGAATTGAAGAGGTTGATTTCATTGTTATGGGTGAAGGAGAAACCTCCTTTAAACAGTTACTACGCTATTTGCATGGAGAAATTGCATTAGACGATGTTCCAGGGATTTGCTACTTAGAGGATGGTAAAGTACGCATTCACGCACAAGCACCTAAAATAGATTTACGTGAGTTACCAAGTCCATTTCGTTTTGAAGAGGACCTCCCTCATCTAAGCAAACGAATTCAATATATTGAAACAAGTCGAGGCTGTCCATTTAGCTGTCAATTTTGTTTATCTTCTATTGAAGTAGGTGTTCGTTATTTCAACCGAGAAAAAATAAAAGAAGATATCCGATTCTTGATGGACAATGGTGCACGTACTATTAAATTTGTCGACCGTACATTTAATATAAGCCGCAGCTATGCCATGGAAATGTTCCAATTTTTAATCGATGAACATAAGCCAGGAGTTGTATTCCAATTTGAAATTACGGCAGATATTATGCGTCCTGAAGTTATCCAGTTTTTAAATGATAACGCCCCTAAAGGTCTTTTCCGTTTTGAAATTGGTGTTCAATCAACGAATGATTTAACAAATACTCTTGTGAAGCGCCGTCAAAACTTTGAAAAGCTAACACGGACAGTGACGATGGTCAAAGAAGGTGGAAAGATTGATCAGCATTTAGATTTAATCGCTGGTTTACCGGAGGAGGATTATGCAAGCTTCCGTCAAACCTTTAATGATGTTTTCGCAATGCGACCAGAAGAATTACAGCTTGGATTCCTTAAACTGCTGCGCGGTACTGGCCTTCGTCTAGAGGCTGAAAAATTCGGCTATACGTATGTGGACCAATCTCCTTACGAGATTTTCTCCAACAATGTCTTAACGTTTGATGATATAGTACGCATTAAACATGCAGAGGATGTACTTGAGAAATATTGGAACGATCATCGTATGGATCATACAATTGAATACTTAGTAACTGAAGTATTTGAAACACCATTTGATTTCTTCCAAAACTTCGGTACTTATTGGGAAACAAAAGGTTGGTCTCGTATCGGTCATCAGCTTGAGGATTTATTCCGTCGTTTATTAATGTTTTTAGAAACTGTAGAGGGTGCTAATTTAACGATCATTCAAAGCCTAATGCAACTAGATTATTTAATGGCACAGCAGTTCCAGCCACGTAAATTATGGTGGAAGGAGCGCCCTACAGAGGAACAACAGAAAGCACTTTATACGGCCTTACGTGAAAACCCTGCAATTGCAGGTGAGGAATTCGCCAGCTTCAATCTATCTGAAAAAGAGTTGTTTAAACATACCCTTATTATTCCGCACCATGTAGATTACCAAAATTTCTCGAATGGCAAAATTGTACAAAAAAATGGCTATTTATTAACCTACTTCCGTCACGGTCAAGCACCATACTTTGCAACAATCCACTCTATATAATAAGAAACGCTAGTCCTTTAATAAAGTTTAGGACTAGCGTTTTTTTCATCTATTTAAGCGAGCATTTTCAAATTTTCCAGTAACCTAAAATGACCAATTCATTTGTGTCGTTGTAAGTAATTACCATAACCTTAAGACAATCAACAAATATTCTATGCGCAGTACAATTATCCTAAAAAAGTTTAGTACGAAATTCTCAACCCGCCAACACCCTGATATTGTAAAAATTACCTATTAATTAATCGTAATAACCAGGAAAAAACAATTTAAAATTTTTCGACAATTTTGTGGCAACGTCCGTTTTTTCGTCAATTAAACAATCTTTGACACCTTTTATGCATAGATTTCCTACTGACGTAATCTCTAAATGTCGCAGTCTTTTAATCGGAAAGAATAAAAAGAGCGGAATTAGCTCTTTTTTATTCTCCTAGTAATTCACCCAATAATTACCCGTTCTTTAGGATAGTGATAATTAGATTTTTTTCCTCTACCTCCGCCACCTAATGTGTAAAGGAAGGAAATTAAACCGACACGACCAACAAACATTAAAATCATAATGATAATTTTGCCAACTACCGATAGGTCGGAAGTGATTCCTAAAGACATCCCACACGTTCCGAACGCTGATGTAATTTCAAAGATTATTTGAATGAGTGATGCGTGTGGCTCAGTAATGAGTAAAATAATTGTCGCAACTAATACCATAAAGAATGCCAATAAAATAACAACAAACGAGCGGAATACATCAATTAAATGTATTTCACGTCCGAATACTTGAATATCCTCTCTTCCTCGCGAAAAGGTAATTAGGAATAATATGGCCATGGCAAAAGTTGTTGTACGTATTCCTCCACCAACTGAACTTGGCGAAGAACCAATAAACATTAAAAAGCTCATAAAAATATCTGTCGCTTCACTAAAGGTTGTGACATCATACGTCGTAAGTCCAGCTGAACGTGTTGAAACAGAATGAAACATTGCAGAAAACAGAGCCTCATGCCAAGACATTCCCTTAAAGGAATGGAATGATTCAAGCAATAAAATAACAACAGCCCCTACGACAAATAAAATTGCATATGTAGAGGTAGTTATTTTTGTAAATAAACTAAAGCGGAAATTTGCGTGGCGATTTAATAAAAAAGTTTTCACTTCAATCAATACTGGGAACCCTATCGCACCAAGCACAATTAACACCATTGTTATCAATTGAACAAAGTAATCGTTATGAAACGGAAGTAAGCTCATACCCGTAATATCAAAGCCACCATTTGTAGTAGCTGAAATGGAGGCAAAGACACCATGAATCAAGGCTTCTTCGAAAGTGTCAAAGTAGTTAGTAAAGTGCAAAGTTAAAATGAACGCACCCATCACTTCAATGCCGATTAAGATTTTCAATATTTCCCGAATTAATTGAACTACCCCTGACAAATTGTATTGATTATGATCGATCATAATCAATTGACGCTCACGCATACCGATTTTTTTCCCAACAAGTAACCACACAAAGGTACCAAGTGACATAATGCCAATTGCACCAAGCTGTAAAATAACAAGAACCATCACGAGCCCGAATGTGGTATAGCTTTCAGATATATTGAATGTTGTTAAACCTGTTACACTAACTGCACTTACTGCAGTAAACAAGCTGTCTAATAATGAAACTTTAACACCTTCTTGATGAACGCCTGGTAGCAGTAGTAACAGGAAGGAAATAGCTATAGCTATAAAATAATAAGAGACAAGTACCTGAAAAGGTGTAACAAGCCTATTCTTTGATCTTTTCCAGGGCACTTTGACAACCCCTTCCTTATATGATGCCAAACTCGATAGATATTAGTATAGAAAAAATACATCAAAAAAGAAAGAGGAATAGATACGACTATTCCTCTTAAAGATCATTAAACTTGTTTTTTATGACGAACTCCTACTATATAACCTACTAATGCGATGGCCACTAATACAATCCAGAAAGTTAACTCCCACACTGTAGAATGCGGGAACTCTGCAGGTAATATGCCCACCTTCTCATGTGACAAAGTCAACACAACAAGCTTCACGCCTACCCAACCTACAATTAAAAACGCAGCGGTCTCAAGTGAGGGGTAGTCATTTAATATTTTCACAAACCATTGTGCCGCAAATCGCATCATTATAACTCCGATAAACCCTCCAAGTAACATGACCATGAATTGTCCACCATTGATGCCACCTATATCAAAGTTCCCTACATGCGGTAAAGTTACAGCAATGGCAACTGCAGCAAGCATAGAATCAATAGCAAATGCAATATCCGCTGCCTCAACCTTAAGCACGGTCATCCAAAAACCAGCGCCCTTTTTCCCTACTTCATCGTTAGATTCTTCGTTTGAATCCCCTTTATGACGCAAATCATATATATTTTTGGCAGACATGAATAGTAAATAAGCTGCTCCCAACGCTTGAATTTGCCAATAATTCACTAATACTGTAATGACAAAAAGTGCTGAAAATCGAAAAATTAATGCGCCAAATAATCCATAAAATAATGCCTTTTTTTGTTGTTCTCGTGGTAAGTGCTTCACCATCACAGCCATTACAACTGCATTATCTGCTGCTAATAACCCTTCTAATACTACAAGTACAATAAGTACCCAGCCGTATTGTAATAAAATTGATTCCATTCATGTGCCTCCTCTAAAGCTCGGTATACCCAAATTATCATTACTATACGAGTACAAAAGAAAAGACCTCTGCCCCTATAAAAGGCAAAGGTCTCGCTAAGCAAATAAATACTAGTCGTTGAATACTGCTAGTTTAGAATTATTCGCTTATCACACCCGATGGTAAAAAACCACGTCATGACGAATGTGAATCCAGATACTTCGCTCGTACCTGTTAGCTACTCCCCTTTGACAAAACGTCGAAGGTTTATTTCTTCTGAAAACTTATTATAGCACTATCATATATGAGTGGCAAAATTATCTACCCCATTTTTAATCTACAATAACTCTATGTCTATCGCAAGATCAATAATACCTCGGCATAATTGCATCCGAAAAAGGCTTAGTGCTAGCCCTGTAGATGTTTTTTGTGCGAAAGCCCAGCGTCAGCAACAGATGTTTTTTGTGCGAAAGCCAAGCCCATTGTCAGCAACACTGCTGCAGGTCAATTAGCGGTTTTCGCATGGATGCAATGATTTTGTGACATCCGCCGGAGGCTTTAACTTCTTTCAGCGGGTGTTTGGACACCAGCTGAAGAGAATGTAAACATCGATTTCTATCACCGTCCACTAATTGACGCTTCACTTTATTTGAATTCGATAGCTTTTATCGTCTTTATGCGCCAAATAAAAATCAATCATTCTAGGCATAGTCAGTATAAAATCGGGACATACAATACTACCCTTTTTCAAAATAGTAACTGCTTCAGATGTATCGAACTTAGCATTCCAAGCTAAGTAGTCTAGAGTTTCTTGCTCAACGCCTAGATATTTTCGAATAAATGGTATTTGTAAAGATGTTCTTGCGAGTATTAACGGTAATCGCCCTTTAGGATAATGATTCGTTAATAATTTTACCATCGTACGATACACTTCCTGCACAGGATGAGGATTCGGGTCCGTTAGATGCAAAGTTTTCCCTTCAGCACATTTTTCATCAACGAGATAAGTCGAGGCATTTATAATATAATCCACTGGTACCACATTTATTGTTGAAATTGATCGCCCAATATACGGGATAAAAGGAAGGTACTTTAACTTATCTACCATATTTAAAAAGAAATAAGGCCCATCGAATTTAATCGTTTCTCCTGTTTCAGAATGTCCACGTACTATGCCAGGTCGAATAATTGTCAGTGGTATTTCTGATTTCAAATCTTCTACTCGATGCTCAGCTTCATATTTTGTTTCTTCATAATAATTCTTAAATGCGGGCGGGCGAATTAGTTCATTTTCACGCAAAACACCTTCACGGGTTCCAGCTACATATGCTGTACTAAAATACATATAGCGTCTTAAGTTCGGTAGTGTTCGAACAAAATCATTGACCATCGTCGTACCATGCACATTTACCTTCCACGCTAGATCGCGTGGTACTGCTAAATCATAAATAGCAGCTAGATGCCAGAGCACCTCAATTTGAGGGACAATGTCCTGTACGGCTTGATCTTCAAGACCGAGATTCGGTAATGTAATATCTCCCTCTACAATGCGAATAGAACAGTTTGGAAACTCCGCTACTATTTTTTCTCTTTCTAAATTTGCTTTAACAAATTCACCGGCTAAAACAATAGCGATGACTTCCTGTGATTGTTTTTTTCGAAATAACGCACGTATTAATTGACTTGAAATAAAACCTGGAAAACCTGTAAAAAAATGAACCCCCATTTTCATTCCCCCTGAACTTACCGCATCTTCCTCGTTTCTTTATCCATTAAGCTATAAATAATCGGTACAATATATAATGTCAACAAAGTTGATGTCACAAGTCCTCCGATTACTACAACTCCCATTGGCTGATTCATCTCTGTTCCTTCACCAATACCAAGAGCAAGTGGTAGCAATCCTAAGATTGTTGTTAGTGCAGTCATTAAAATTGGTCGAAGTCGATCTTGTGTTGCCAGTAAAATCGCATCATACGTCTCCATTCCCCTAGCTTTTTGTTGATTAATGTAATCGACAAGTACAATCCCGTTATTCACAACAATTCCAACTAGTACTAAGATGCCTATAACAGATGTCACACCAACTAACGTGTTCGTAGCAAACATTGCAATGGCAACGCCAATAATCATTAATGGTACTGTGAACATGATAACGAATGGATATTTGAATGATTCAAATTGAGCAGCCATTACGATATATACAAGGACTATTGCTAATGCCACGGCTAAAAGCATATCATTAATCGCACTATCGTAAAGCTCACGATCTCCACTAAAGACAACTTGAGTTTCAGTTGGTAATTTCGCTTTTTCTAATACTTTGTCCACTTTGGCTGAGATACCTCCGAGCGATTCCTTCGTTTCATACTCGACAAAAAATGCAACCGCTGCCGCCTGATCAGAACGTCTTATCGATACTGGTCCTTCTTGGACAGAAACTGTAGCAATGTCCTCTAGCTTTACAAATAAACCTGCAGGTGAACGAAGCTGCATCGATTTTAATGACTCGATACTATCATTAAACACTTGTCCAAAGCCTGTATAAACAGGCAATACAGCGCCATCCTCTGCCATTATTTGTGTAGTTAGCTGCCCCTTCGTCATTTGATTGACCGTTTGAGCAATTTGTGCGGGTACAAATCCGTAGTCCTTCGCCTTTTCTCGGTCTACTTCTACTTGAATTTCTTTTACAGTAATATCTAAATCCGTAGATACTTTTGTGATGGCTTTTACTTTTAATAGCTCCTGCTGTAATTTATCAACAGAGCTTTGAAGTCTTTGCTCATCAGAGTCTGTTAACCTAAACGTTAACGTATTTGGTGACGATCCTGTTGTCGTCGAGACATTAAAGTTGATGTCAACTTGCTCACCTAGCTCTTTATGCAAATCTCGCTCAACCTTTTCTACAAATTGAAAAATTGAACGATTCCTATCTGCTAGAGGAACAAGCTTTACATATAGTTCTGCTTGGTTTGCACTTGTTTGTCCCCGTGCCTGTGCCTGTTGCGTACCACCGATTAGGCTAACATATACGTCAACATCTTGCTCCCGTTTTAGGCGTTCTTCAATTTTCGCTACAACTTTTTCTGTTTCTGATACTGCTACCCCTTTTTCTAGATTTACACTAATGGAGGCAAACCCTTCATCCGTTGGAGGTAAAAACTCAGTACCAATTTTCATAAGCCCCAACAACGCAAGTCCAAAACAGACAACTGCTGATATTAGTACAAGCATACGGTGACGCAATACCCAAATAATTGATGTTTTGTAGCGTTTGTAAAAAAATGACTCATTACGTTTTTCGTAAATATTCGTAGATTTCATTTTTAAAAGACGACTTGCAAGCATTGGGACAACTGTTAACGCAACAACTAAAGAAGCAATTAAGCTAAAGGAAATAGTTAATGCAAATTCTGTGAAAATTTGTCCTATTAAACCTTCAATAAACATTACAGGAATGAATACTGCAATCGTTGTGAGAGTGGAAGCAGTAATCGCAAGTGCCACTTCCTTTGTACCTTCCTTCGCTGCTGTTTTCGGATCCTTGCCAAGTCCTAAATGTCGTTCAATGTTTTCAATAACAACGATAGCATTGTCAACCAACATACCGATGCCAAGTGCTAACGCCCCTAACGTCATAATATTGAGCGAAAAATTTGCAAAAAACATTAAAACAAATGTAACAATCACTGAATATGGTATCGCAATGCCAATGATAATAGGGCTTTTCACACTACGTAAAAAGACAAATAATACGAACATTGCAAATAATCCACCTAGAAGTAAAGAAGATCCGATATTACTAATGGCTAAATCCACGTAGTTCCCTTGGTCCACTAGTACGTCTGCAACGATTCCTTGATATTGCTTCTTTGTTAATAATTCATTTAAAGCTTCTTTAAACGCTTTTGAAACCTCTGCTGTATTAGCACCTGATTCCTGTAATACAGACATTAATACCGCAGCATGCTCATTTGCTCGTGTAGTAGTTATGGATTTTTGTTCCACGCGATCAACAGTCGCTACTTCTCCTACTGTTAATGCTTTACCATCTAGTGGATTTACTGAAATGATTAAATCCGCAATGCTTTCAGGCGAATTTATAGTGCTTAAAATACGTGTCGTTAACATCTTTCCGTCAGCCGTTAACACCGGCTCACCAGGAAGAGAAACATTGTTTGATTGAATAATTTGAATAATATCTGCTTGCGTTAATCCTTTTTCAACTAGCTTCGATTCATCTAAAGTTATTTGAACTTCTTCCACCAGCTTACCAGAAATATTGACGCTTGCGACACCTGCTGTTCGACGGAGTTCTTTTTCTAACGCTTCCGCCAATAAACGTACATCTATATTGTCATTTTCCGCACGTAGTGAAAGTTGTATTATAGGAAATTGTGATGGATCAAACTTTAAAAAGTTAGGTTTCTCTGCATCATTCGGTAAAGGGGTCATATCGATGCGTTGTAAAATATCGAGCTGAGCATCATCAATATTAGTTGACCAATCAAACTCGAGTATAATTAAATTGGACCCTTCTTGCGAGGTAGACTGTAGTTTTTTTATCCCTGGTAAGGTGGCGAGTGTTGTTTCTAAGGGCTTCGTTATTTTCTCATTAACCTCTGTTGGACTTGCACCAGGATAATTGGTAACAACGATGCCTATAGGTGGACGTAATTCTGGAATAAGCGTAATAGGTATTTTCAATAATGAAACGCCACCTAATATAATGACTAACAACATCGTAACTATTGTAAAAACAGGCCTTTTAATAGAAAAATTACTAATGTTCATTATTACAAGCTCCTTTTAATCTCTTCCTTTCTATAATACCCGAACAGGAGAATATTTTATAAATTTGGTAACCTCTCCATGTATTATAGGTTTAATATATAGCACAACGCGAAATTAGGAGATGTAATTTGTTATAACGTATACCCTATTTAAGATGATTGAAGACTCCAAAAGCGTAACGGCACCTACCAAGCGTTCAGTCGGAATGGAAATCAACCACACGTTATGATACAGAATTTTATATTTCCTAATACTGTATATATTCTACATAAAGCTCTCATTTTCCTTGTAAAAAAACACGAATCGCAACTCTGTAAAATTAAAGACAAGTGAATGTATTATAAATCCGTAAAAACGTTCGTGCATAATGGTTGAAAGATCCATTTTATCGTGCATAATAGTTAAAGGATTCGTTTCGATGTATGGAACACCATACATACTATTGGAAAAAACATCAGGATCCAGGAGGTATATAATGAAAGATACGCTTGAACTATTTCGTTACCATGTTTGGGCTAATAAAAGAGTTTTTGAACATTTAAGGAAACTTCCTGATGATCTGTACCGTAAACCACTAAATAGTGTATTTCCTACGATTGGCGACGCATTAGCACATATCTATTCTGTGGATAATACTTGGCTCAGCATAATGTCCCATGAAAGTCCTGAGGACATCTATGCTACGATGACAAGTTCACTTGAAGAGGTAAAAGATGCCACGCTTAACTCTTTTGAGGCTTATTTTGCTAAAATTGCGGCTCGATATGAAGAGTTTATCTTGAACCACCAAAATGATTTAGAGGAAATATCTGAGTATCCGCTTAAATTCGGTGAGTTGCGGGCTAATTACAAAGATCTCGTTAGGCACGTGGTTAATCACGGTACATATCACCGTGGTAATATTACCGCAATGCTCCGACAAATGGGTTATTCCGGTGTTTCCACAGACTATGGATTTTACCTTTTTGAACTAAAGCGGTGAGCACTCCTTCAAATATAGTTGGACCCTTGTTCATTTTCGCATCCTTTATTTCTTGTAGTACATATTTCACATTACTTGGGGCATCTTTCCAAAGTTTCATTGAGCTTCATTATTGTTTCTTCATATCCTAAATCGCTTTTAGATTTATCGGAATTTCTCCAAATAATTGTATATTCTTCCCTATATTCAATTTCACCAAAACCACCACGCAAAATATCATTAAATGCATCTAGGGTTCCGTTCCACTCAAACTTTCCAGAAAGAACAGCTCTTGAAAACTCCTTACAAAATTCATTAAAGTTTGAAAAGTTATTCCCATCTACAACAAAAACTTTATTCATTTTAACCACCTTAAATGTATAGTATGACTTCCCCGCTGCACTAAACTGCACTGATAGAACAACAAGAAACAAGATGCTACCGCTGCAACATCTTGTTTAACGCTTGCACCCGTTAGCTTAATAAGGGGTAGCACCAACAAAACACGAATTTCGTACGCTAAGCAAATTTTCGCAGAGAAAATTCAACTAAAGCACCCGGTTAGTTCAATAAGAAATGGCTCTACCTCGTATTGAAACAAAGCTCCCTATTAGCTAGTTTAAAGTTCGTTTATTCTATGTATTAAGATAGAACAAATCTTATTTTCATTCATTATAGGAATATTTTTTTTGGTTAGTAGGATAACGAGAAATCGGTTATAACAATCTGTATCAAAGAGATTACTTTGTAATGTTTGATAAGTTTTTACAGGATCAGCATACAATTATTAAGCACTACTTCATATTTCTTAACTCTGGTGGTAACTTATATTGTTTTCCGATTTGAATAGATCTTAACATGCTTGTGCTTTCACTTAATTTCTCAAATTTTATATTTTGTACTTTGTACTTCTTAAACAAGCTTACTACTTTCTCGCTTACATAAATTCTCGCAGTGAAGTTTCCTTTTTCATCAGGTTCTTCAACAAAGAAATCACTACCATCCCAATAATCGTTTACAAAATATACACCTTTAAGATACGGAACATTAGCTGATCCTAAATAAACTAACTTACTTCTATAATAATCATTAGTATTACAGCGCCCAGTAATACTTAAACCATAATAATTATCGTATTTTTCCATTGCCTTCCCGTAAACTATAACTTCATATAATCTGTAACCTGTAATCCCATTTTCCTTTAGTAATTCTGCAACGCTCTTTTCAATAATTACATCAAACATTCCAGACCATATAATGCTTGAAGGTTTAGAATTACCCATATAATACCGGAAAGGAATTATACTGTCGGGTTTAAATTCTCCCCTTAATAAATGAAGTGAGTTTTTAGTATCTTTTTCCTCTATGCTTCCAACCCTAAAAGCTTTATTAATTGGGTCTTCGAATTGATATAATTGTTCATAATTTATCTTCATAATAATTTCATTAATCCTCCATAATAAACACTTAATTCAATAATACTATTTTTAAAAAAACTACCTATAGCAACTTTATGAAGTGTTAACGAATTTTTTCTATCCATAATATTGATTTCGATGTTCTTATTTCACTAAACTGCTTCGTTAGTTCAATAAAGAAAAAAGAGCTGCATATGCAACTCAATGATCTTCAAGAAAAGCACCTGTTAGCTGAACAAAAGTTACATAAATAATTTATATTAAGGTCCCACATTGGGAGGATTTAAAATATGTTCAGCAAAATCTTCTTTATAAGGACATTCTCCTTGAAGAATTCCCTCAGCAGCTTTCTCAAAGTTGTATTTAGTCACTTTTAGATGTACTTCATTATCAAGTAATAACCAGCAAGCTCCTTTTGCTCGACTTTGTAGCCCAACACTACCAGCATTAATTATTTTTTTGCTACCAATTATACGGTTAAATTGTATATGGGTATGTCCACAAACAATAATGTTTTCTTTAACATCTTGAAGCATTTCTAACACTTCTTCATCAGGTGTATCAATTCTAATCGCTTCTGTGTCACTCCGAGGGGAGCCATGAACAAATAATATTTCTCCTAAACCATCTATATACAAATTGTGACTTTTAGGTAGGTCTTTTAGAAATTCAATTTGTTCATCTGTTAATTGCTCTGCACACCATTTATTTAGTTCTGTTACAAAATCCTGTAATTCATTTTTTTCTCCATTACGAAACGCAACTTCTCTGTCCGCATTTCCCATTATAAAAAAGAATTTGTCTTTATATTTCATTAAAGTATCCATAACTTCTCTTGGTTGCGGACCCCAAACTAAATCACCACCAATTACAACCTTTTGTATATTAGTCTGACCGATTTCTTTCAGAACAGCTTCCAAAGCATAATGATTTCCATGAATATCATATATAGCTGCAACACTCATAAAATTCCTCCCCTCCAAATATATATTTTACCAAATTAAACCATATTTTTGTTGAATTATTCTGCTCCGTTAGCCATCCATGTTGCGCAAAAACCAGCGCTACACCACAGAAGATGAAAATGTACTCAGAACGGGTATTGTATACTACGGCTGGGAGAGGAAGGTCGATAAACTATGGTGCCTTGAGCCCTTCCGTTAGTCTGACTCCAAC